>Ga0136846_1243263_pt1 | contig 10878 bp, 10 predicted proteins | sample HopSoiMetagenom2_FD_96841 | JGI IMG/M metagenome (GOLD analysis project Ga0136846, IMG submission 96841) | Grasslands soil microbial communities from Hopland, California, USA - 2 Assembly 2016 (version 4) | ecosystem: Environmental > Terrestrial > Soil > Grasslands | place: USA: Hopland... | reverse complement strand
TCGTTCGTGCAGTCGGTCATGCCCGATGGCGATCTGATCGAGATTATCATCACCGCTGCTCTGCCGACCGGTGCGCCCGACACGTTATCAGCATCAGGCTGAAGATCCCCGAACTTCGTTTGCCCTGACCCGGCTTGCGCGCACTCACGGGCTATCGTCAGAGGACAACGTCCCGGTTTACGTTCTTGTACAGCAGATAAACCGAGTGGTTCAGGCCGGTGGGATAGAATTGCTGCGGACAGAACGATCCCATCCAGATGAAATCGTCAACCCAGATTTCGTGCCAGGTATTGCCAAGAAAATAGAGGCCTTGACCTTCCAGCATGAACAGCCCGTGCTCCATGATGTGCGTTTCGACGGCCGGGAAGCAGACGCCGGGCTGGAAAAACATCAGGTTCATCTCAAAATCGAACCGCAGGTCGCCGATGGGGAGCAGGTGTTTGAAGCCGCGACCCTGTAGCCCGGTATGGTTCGTCATCGGCATGGATTGTTGTTGACCGACGATCGCCGTTGGCGCGGCAATGCCCTCGGCCTTCTCATAGCGTTTCTTGACGGCGATGACGCGGGCGTGTGCCGTGGGATGACAAGACATCGTGAAGGATACGCCGGGGGGAACATAGACAAAGGCGCCGACAGCAAGCTCCATTGGCGGGTCGGAGCCGATGGTCACGTCCACGCCTCCTGCCACGACGTAGAAGAAGTGCTGGAGATCCGTGCAGATCGGCTGGGCCGTGCCGCCCGCGGGCTCGATCTCCAGGATGTACTGGGCAAAACCGGCACCGAGGGAAGGCGCCGCCAGAAAGCGCACCGTCGTGGACGCCCACGCCGGAAGCCGACTCTTCAACACGCCCTCCGGCGGTATGAACGCGAAGTTGCGACCGACAACGCCGCGATTGTGTCCGATCGCTCCGGGAGGAATGACGCCGGATTGGCCAGGCAAATCGGTGGGATGCATCTGAGGTCCTCAGTCAATTGGTGGGAGTCTGGTTCAATCGAAAGGCTCTAGCGATGTGCCGCGCCGCCCGGCTTCGGAAACATATGGCGGATGCTGGAGCCCGCTTCACGTTGCAGCCAGTTCCTGACGGCCATCATCACGGGATCCTTGCGACGAACGCGCGAATGCAGCAGGTACCAGCCTGTCCCTCGTATCAGCGGTGGAAAGGAAAGTGGCGCGATGAGCCGGCCGAGGTCCAGCTCCGTCGTCACCAAGCTGGGATCGATGAGCGCAAATCCCAGCCCGTTCATGGCGGCATGGGCAGGTAGCACGCTATTGGCGAAATGAAGCATTCGTTGCGGCTGTTCGCCGTGCAAGCCGACCATCGCAAACCAGGCGGCCCAATCCTCCGCGGTATCGTCCGTAGAGATCAAGGATTCAGTGAGCAAATGGGCCGGTTCGACCAGCCTTCGTTGTTCAGCGAGATAGGCAGGGCTGCACATCGGTATCAGCCGGTCGGCGAACAAGAAATGAGCATTCAATCGTGGCCAGTCGCCTCTGCCATGGGTAATGGCTGCGTCAGGCGCGCCCTCGCGCAACAGGTCTGGCAAATCCGTGTGGGTCAGCAGCCTGATCGTCAGCTCCGGCTGTTCGCGGTGGAAGCGGGCGAAACGCGGCAACAGCCAACCGGTGGCAAACGTCGTCGGCACGTTTAGTGCGAACGTCGCGCGGGGACGCTCCGACAACAGGCGTGTTGTTCCGCTTTCAAGCAGGTCAAAGGCTTCAGATACGACCGGAAGCCAGGTCCGGCCAAACTCCGTCAGCTGGAGCGACTGGGGGTGGCGGTCGAACAGCTTGCGACCGATCTGTTCTTCCAGCGCCTTCACATGCCGGCTGATCGCCCCCGGCGTCACCGCCAGTTCATCTGCCGCAAGCGCAAAGTTGACGTGACGAGCGGCCGCTTCGAAGGCCCGTACCGCGTTGAGCGGCGGCAGACGTCGCCGGGCCGTGGATTCGCGTTTCGAAGACCGTGACACCGGTTAATCCTGCCTTTTCTGCGCAGTTCAGTCTCTAAAGTCGCCCGTCCCGAAGCCCTGCCCGGGAGGCTTAGTTTTTATCATGCTTAGCCGCAAAACAAGTAATTTGCTGAAAAGCGAATGAGGACGGTAGGCTCGACAGGTCGATGACGCGGTTGAATGGATTCGCCTCATGGACCAACGACACAAGATCGACCGGGAGGCGACCGAGCACTGAACGTGTTTGATGATCGATGATGCTTCGTCCCAAAGCTGCGGTGAAGTATCTGGCAACAAATGAGGAGGTTCCGTGGGATTGCGTCATTTCATGCTGTCCGCCGCTCTTTCACTCGTCGGTGCGGCCGGTCTTTCCGCGGACGCACATGCCGCGGACCGGGTGCTGAAGGTCTCGCTCCAGACCGAACTTCAGGTCCTCGATCCCATCATCACGACGATCAATGCGACGCGCGTATTCGCTTACCTGGTCTTCGACGAACTCGTGGCGATCGACAGCGAAGGACATTACAAGCCGCAAATGCTGGCCGGCTGGGACGTCAGCCCTGACCGGCTGACCTACACCTTCCATCTCCGCGACGGCTTGAAGTTCAGCGACGGCGCGCCGGTGACGTCGGAGGATTGCATCGCGTCGATCCAACGTTGGGCCAAGCGCGAAGGTTTTGGTGCCCAGCTGATGGATGCTGCGGATCACTTCCAGGCCGTCGATGCCAAGACCTTCGATTTGAAGCTCAAGCGACCGTTCGCGTTCGTCATCGAGGCGCTCGGCAAGCCCGGCCATCAAATACCCGTCATGATGCCGGCGCGGCTGGCCCGCCTGGATGCAAACACCGCGGTGCCGGAAGTTGTCGGCTCCGGGCCCTTCATTTTCCTGAAAGACGAGTGGCGCCCGGGCGACAAGGCGGTCTTCATCCGCAACCCGAACTATGTTCCCCGTTCCGAGCCACCAGACGGTCTCGCCGGCGGAAAAGTCGTAAACTTCGACCGCATAGAGCTGTTGAGCATTCCCGATCAGTCGACGCGGGCTGCAGCCCTTCAAAAGGGAGAAGTCGATCTTCTGGAGATCGTCCCATACGATTACATCGATCTGCTGCGCAAAGATCCGAAGGTGACGATCGGCAAGCAGCCTGCGATCGCCCAGAACATGATTGCGATCAACGTCAATCATGCGCAACCGCCTTTCGACAATCCATTGGTGCGGCGTGCGTTGCAAGCTGCCGTCGAACAGACCGATGTCATGGCGGGCCTCGGCCTTCCGGCCGACATGTACCGGGCCTGTTATTCGATCTACATGTGCGGCAATGATGGAAGCTCGGACGCCGGCACGGAATATTCCAGCGACATGGGGCCGAAGGCCGCCCAGAAGCTTCTGAAGGAAGCCGGCTACAAGGGCGAGCCGGTGGTGTTTCTGCACGCCGGAACTTCCGCCGTTCTCAATCCGGTCGGCTCTGTTCTCGCCGAGCAGATGAAGCAGGCCGGCTTCAACGTCGATCTGCGGACCTCGGACTATGCGACGGTAGCTGCGCGACGCCTCAAGAAATCACCGGTCGCGGATGGCGGCTGGAGCGTCTCGCCGTTGGTGATGACGGGGATCGATCTGGTCAATCCGCTCGCGCAGCAGATGGTGTCGCTGAACTGCATGGAGAACAATCCAGGCTGGTACTGCGATCCGGCCATGAATGATCTGTTGAAGGCTTACGCGCAGGCGTCGACTCCGGCTGAGAGCAAGAAGTACCGCGACGGGATTCAGGCCGTCTTCCACAAGAACGCCAACTATGTCCTGGCCGGGCAATTTGCCGCACCGCCGGCCTACCGCTCCGATCTCAAGGGCATGATCCCTTTCAGCTTTCCGGTGTTCTGGAATGTTCGTCGCGAGTGAGGGGTAGGGATCATGTCACCCAAGATCCTCTACCAATTTACCAGCCCGATGCACCGGACACTCGGCGTCGAGGAGATCGCGCGGCGCCGGGCATATTTGTCCGAAGCTGCCTCATCGGATGTCACCATCGATGTCTTGCCGCTCGAAGATGGGCCGTCGGCGGTCGAGTCGAACGCCGACGCCGCGTTGGTGGTGCCTGAACTTCTTCGCAGCGTTCCCAGATGGGCGGAGCAGGGTTACGACGCCGTCATTATCGGCTGCTTCAGCGACCCGGGCATCGCCGCGATACGAGACGTCACTGAAATTCCGGTTATCGGACCGGGCGCCAGCGCGATACATCTCGCGGCGCAATTCGGCGAGCGTTTTTCGGTGCTGTCATCCGATCCAACTCCCAAGGGGCTGATCGCCCGCCTGCGCTCGCTCGGGCTCGCTGAGCTCTTTGTCTCTGAACGCATGGTTGGCTGCTCGGTGCTCGATCTGGTCCGAAAGCCGGAGGAAGCTTTCAATGGGATTTCGGAAGCGGCTCGCAACTGTGTTGATGACGGGGCCGACATTCTGGTCATGGGGTGCATGGGAATGGGGTTCACGCCGGAGCTGACGGAGCGGCTGCAGGACCGCGTCGGTGTCCCCGTTGTCAATTCCGTTGTTGCCGGTCTCAAGGTTGCCGAGGCCGCCATTAGCTTGAGTCTTCGACGCCCCGCCAGGATCGGCGATGAAAGCACGACACCGGTCGTGAGTGCAGCTTGAGCCATCGCAGTTGCGGGCTCATTGCGCCGTATCCAGGGTAAATTGATGACAACTGCCGCGCTCGCTCATGAAGCCGAACATCTGAAAGCTGCCGCCCTTGGCTATGAGGCACGGCATCTCCCGATCGCAAATTTTATTCACCCGCCCGGAGTGCAGGTGGCGGTGAATTTCACGCTGGATTTCGACGCCATGCTGGCGCGGAGGCTCGCGAATGAGCCGCCGATGCAACTCGCGAAAGGGGAGTTCGGCGGCCGGATCGGCATTTGGCGCCTGCTGGAAATGTACGAAGGGCAAGGAATCAAGACCACGGTGTTCACCCCGGGGCGGATCTGCGAGCTTTATCCGGAGGCGCTCAAGCGGGCGGCCCGGGCCGGGCATGAAATCGCCGATCACATGTGGGAGCATCAGGTCCCCAAGGACAAGGCGCTCGAGGAAGACCACCTGCTCAAGACGATAGCGGCGCTTGAACGTGTCTCGGGCCGGCGCCCCGTCGGAACCCGCAGCGAGCACACTCCGGCACTGCTATGCCGGGAAGGCTTCATCTACAACTCCTCGACCTCATGCACCTACACGCCACTCTATCAGGACGATAAGAACGGCGAGAACAGGTTGGTGCAGTTGCCGGTGCACTTCGCGATCGATGACGCGATGTATTTCAGCGCAAACTGGGCCGGCAGCAAGACAACTTCTCAAAGGCTTCTCGATCCGGATGAGGTTTTCGAGATGTGGTGGAGCGCCTTCTGGCACCAATACAAGGCGGGCGGCTACCTGAATTTCATGCTGCACCCCTTCGTATCCGGACGTGCCTCCAGGGTCGACATGCTGGAACGCCTGATTGTCGAGATGAAAAAACTTCCAGGCGTCTGGTTTCCAACCTGCGAAGGGCTGGCGCGGCATTGCTTGTCCCGGCATCCCGCCTGAACCGTCGCCGGCAACCATCAGGACCAGCCCCAATGCCTTGGAAGCAGGACTATACCCTCTCCGACGAGATCGGGACAAAGGACGCAGACGTCCGCTGGCCGGATGGCAAGCGCTGCTGCCTTGGTCTTGTCGTCGATCTCAGTCCTGCCTCGACGCCGGCCGGTATTACGGCCAGTGATCTCCAGCATCCGACCACGCTGTTTGGCATGACCGTTGGGCTACAGAACGTCATGCAGTTGCTGCGTTGTTTCGGACTGCGCGCCACGTTCGTCGTCCCCGCCGTGATGGCGGAGATCTATCCGGACCGGATCAGGGCCATTCGTGACGACGGACATGAGATCGCCGCCGGCGGATGGAAACACGAGGATGTCAGCGCGTTGAGCGCGGCGGAGGAAATGGAGCGGATTGCGCTGACAATTTCCACGTTGGAGCGGATCGTCGGAAGCCGGCCGATGGGTTGGTTTTCCCTGCCACGGCAGCAGGACGCATTCGCAGTGGGCAGTGTTAGCAAGGCGACGATGGGGTTACTGATCGATGCCGGCTATGCCTATATGGGGAACGGGCTCGCCGATGATGCGCCGCACTACTGGGTCGCCGATTTCGGGCGGCGCAAGACTATTCTGACGCTCCCATACCATTACAGCTGCGACGACCAGTTCTTTCTGATGTTTCCTGCGGAAGGGACGGGCCTTGATCGGGTCAATGCGCTGAAGCGAAACTGGCTTCGTGAATTCGAGGCCCAGTATCGGCGCGGTCGGTGTTTCTCGCTGACGGTCCATCCGAAGGGTATCGGCTGGGGACATCACGCCGAGGCGTTCGAAAGCACGCTCGCTTACATCACGAGCTTCCCGGGCCTATGGAATGCAACCGGGTCCGAATGCGCCGATCATTGGTCGTCGACCTATCCCGTGGACACACATCTTCGGCTTTCTCCCTCGATCTGGAAGGATCACGAGGGCAGCCTGAGCTGACGTGTCGCGCTCGCGGGTGAAATGTCGCTAACGGCGTTACCAGAAATTCGGGGGAGCACGATGGCAGAACGATCGCAACCATTCGAAGCGGAGACGATCCTCGCCGCTCTGCGTCGTTGGGTGGAGATTGAAACACCGACCGGAGACGTCGAAAACATGGCGCGACTCCTCGATGTCGTCGCTGCCGATTTTGCTCCCCTCGGTGCCAGCCTCGAGCGGATCCCGGGGAGAGAAGGAATGGGCGATCACCTGTTGGTCCGGCTCCCATGGGGAAGCGGGCCCGGCATTCTCTCGGTTTGTCATCTGGACACCGTGTGTCCGCCCGGATCGGTTGCCATGCGGCGGGACGGAGATCGTTTTCACGGACCGGGGATCGCCGATATGAAGGCGGGCGGTCATCTGGCGTTCAAGGCCGCCGAACATCTTGCCGGTCTGGTCCACCAGCCGAAGATGCCGTTGACGATTCTCTACACCTCCGACGAGGAGATCGGATCGCCCACCTCGCGCGGCATCATCGAGCGGTTGGCCCGCGAATCCCGCTACGCCCTCATCGCCGAGCCCGCTCGCCGGGACGAGGTGATCACCTTCCGCAAGGGACGCGCAAAATATCGCCTGGATGTCGAGGGGAGAGAAGCGCACGCCGGATCCGCCCACGCGAACGGCCGTAGCGCGATTTCGGAGATCGCGCGGCAGATCGTAGAACTCGACAAATTGACCGACTACGCGACCGGCACGACGATCAATGTCGGTGAGATCGGCGGCGGGACCACGCCAAATGTCGTCGCGGGTCATGCGTTCTGCACGATCGATGCCCGCTTTTCCACCACCGGCGCCGGTGCAATGATTGAGAACGCGATCTCGTCGGTCAGGCCAATCGGCTGCGACGTGACGATCACGGCAAGTGGAGAAATTGAAAAGCCGTGCCTCGAACGCACAGCGGCCGGATTGATGCTGTTTGGATTGGCTAGATCCATTGCCCATGAGCAAGGTATCGGCTTGATCGAAACGTCGAGCGGCGGCGGCAGCGACGGCAATTTTACGTCGGCAGTCGGCACCCCGACGTTGGATGGTCTCGGAGCGATCGGCAACGAGTGGCATTCCCCGAATGAATACATCGTTGTTTCCGCGCTCCCCCGACGAGCCGAGCTGCTGAAGCGGATGTTCACGGACCTGGAATAGTCCAGCTCCGATCAGTTGCGCTCCAAATATTCTTGCTCCCGCGCTGCGGCTACAGCTCTGTCTGCAGCGCGTCGGCGGCCTGTTTCCCCCGCAATGATGGATGCGGTCGCGGGCACCAAGCACATCAACGCCGCCAGCATCCAGAAAGCTGCTTTGAGCCCCACCGCTTCAGCGACGAGACCGATGCCGGCGGGGCCGACGAGGACTCCTGCGTAGCCTGTCGTCGTGATCGCTCCGACCGCAAGCGCTGCGGGCATGACCGTCTGCGAACCCGCCTTGCGGAACAGCACAGGCACGATGTTTGACGCGCCGAGGCCGATGAAAACGAAACCGGCCATGGCTATCGCGATGCCCGGCGCAAGCAGCAGGACGGCGAAGCCCGCGACAGCCATCAGCCCCCCCAGGAACAGCACCGCCCGATCGCCGATGCGGTGCGTCACCGCGTCGCCCGCCAGACGACCGATGGTCATGGCGATCGCGAAGAACATGTATCCCGTCCCGCCTTGCTGCGCGGCCACAAGGCCTGCGCGCGTGATGAGCAATGCACTCCAGTCGAGCACTGCGCCTTCAACCAGGAAGGTCGCTGCGGCGAGGCCCGCCAACAGCAGGACAATACCGCGCGGCGCAGCGAAGAGCGGCTCGCCCGCCGCCGGAGCCCCGCGGAGCAGGCGCGGCGTTGCGACCGCCATGCAGACTGCCATGATCGTCGCGCAAACCGAGGTCCCGGCGGTCGGATCGAGCTTCCACGACAGCAGGGTCGTCATCGTCCCAGCGCCGGCGAAACCGCCAATGCTGAAGAGCGCGTGAAAGCCGGACATCAGCGGCACGCTAGCTGCGCGCTCCACCTCGACGGCATGGATGTTCATCGCGACGTCGATCGATCCGAGAGCCGCGCCAAACGCCAGCAGCGCCACGGCGAGCGTCACAGGATCCGGCGCGAGCGTTAGCATTGGCAGTAAGGCCGCCAGCCCGAACCCGCCCGCCACGATGACGGGCTTGCTGCCAAACCGCCCGCTCAGCGGACCGGTGAGGATCATCGCTACAACCGAACCGATGCCGATGCACAGCAGCAGCATGCCCAGCGTCGCGTCAGTCACGCCCAGCCGTTCCTTGGCGAAAGGCACGAGCGGCGCCCAGCAGGCGATGCCGAAGCCTGCGACCAGAAAGGACAAGCGCGTCGCCAATCTGGCCTCCGGCTGATCGGACGATCTCATGGCAATCTCCTCTTGCTGGGACTGGTGCGCCCGGCTCGCGTCAGGCGGCCGGGTTGGCGATGATGACGTCAATGCCGAGCGTTCGTATCGCCGCCACCTCGGCATGCTCGATGGCATCATGCTCGAGGACAATCGCGTCGATCGCCTCGATCGGGGCCACGCGATAGGGCGCGCGCGTCGCGAGCTTCTCGGTCGTGGTCATGAGCATTGCCCGCCGGCTGCAACGCAGCGCCGCCCGCTTGAAGGCGGCGTCCGCAGCATCGAAGGCTGCTACCCCTTCTTCCACCGACAGGGCGCAGGCGCCAAGGAAGCAAAGGTCGATGTTCATCTGCTGAAGCGTCAACACCGCGCCAGCATCGACGCATCCGCCGATGCCGGCACGCACCGCTCCGCCGATCATATGAAGCTGGAAATCGTCCCGATCGGCGAGCGCAGCGGCTATCGACACTGAGTTGGTGGCGACGGTCAGGCCGATCCGGGGCAGACATTGTGCGAGCGCGAGGTTGGTGCTGCCATTGTCGAAGAACAAGAACTCGCCCGGTTGGATCCGGGGGATCGCCGCTGCTGCCAGCGCCGCCTTCCGCTCCCGCGCTTCCAGGCTGCGGGCCCGCATCGAGATGGAAGCCGGCGAAAGTGGAAGCGCGCCGCCATAGACCCGGCGGCATCTCCCCTCGGCAGCAAGCGCGCGCAGATCGCGCCGGATCGCGTCGGGTGACACGCCGAACTCTTGGGCCAACGACGTTGCGGAAAGGCTGTGCCCTTCACTCAACCTGGTGGCGATGGTTTCGCGACGCTCTTCGGGAGGTTCTCGGGTCATAAATCATGCAATACCGTGCATAATCGTGCATTGCAATCGTGCATGAGATGGGTCAGGCATGCACAATGTGCAATCCTCCGCTCGAACGGGATCACCGACTTGCCCGCGATGTTCCGTGTACTCGTTCCTGTTCGTGTGCCCGGAAGGTGGCCTATCCGCGGAGATCGGTGAGCTTCTCGAGGCGGGCAGATACGGCCGGTGATCGCCAAGATATGCTGGAGAGATCACCGATCTCACGAGGCCCCCATGCTCCCCATTCCCGCCGACATCTTCACCGAGCCCGATGACGTCTCGCCCGACGGTCTTGCCAATCTGGGGCCGCTCCGCCGTCTCGCCGGGGTCTGGCAGGCCGACAAGGGCATCGACGTCAATCCGAAGGCCGAAGGGCCGGAGCGGCGGACCTTCATCGAGCATATCCGGATGGACCCGATCGATCCGCAGGCCAACGGGCCGCAGTTGCTCTATGGGCTGCGCTATCACGTCCACATCAACACGCCCGAGGAAGACATCACTTTCCACGACCAGGTCGGCTACTGGCTGTGGGAGCCCGCGACCGGGCTGATCATGCAGACGCTGGCGATCCCGCGCGCCCAAGTGCTGCTGGCGTCGGGCAAGGCCGGGCCGGATGACAGAAAGATCTCGGTCACGGCTAAGCGCGGCGACGCCGCTTACGGGATCTGCTCGACCGATTTTCTGGAACAAGCCTTTCGCACCGACAGTTACCGCTGCGACATCACCTTCAACGATGACGGCAGCTGGAGCTATCTCATCCAGACAGAGCTCTTTGTGAGAGGCGCCCCGTTCAACCATCACGACAGCAACACGCTCACGCTCGTCGCGCCGCCCAAGCTCAATCCGCTCGCGGTGATCGTGAACGATCGCGCCAAGCGCGACGGCAGCGGCGGAACGGCGGTGTGAAGCGCAGGTACGGAGAATTTGCATGAAGCCCCACGTCATCTGCCTGATGCACTCCAGCCTGGACGGCCGCACGCATCCCAGCCGCTGGCGCCCGAAGAGCGCGGGCGCAGACTGGTTCGAGAAGATCCATGACGAGCTCGGCGGCGATGCCTGGGTGATCGGCCGGGTCACCGGCTCGGAGTTCGCCAAGGGCAAGCCTTATCCCGCGACCACGACCGAGACGTTCCCGCGCAAAAGCTGGTTCGCGCGGCGCGATGCCAAAACCTA
>Ga0136846_1221546_pt1 | contig 10878 bp, 12 predicted proteins | sample HopSoiMetagenom2_FD_96841 | JGI IMG/M metagenome (GOLD analysis project Ga0136846, IMG submission 96841) | Grasslands soil microbial communities from Hopland, California, USA - 2 Assembly 2016 (version 4) | ecosystem: Environmental > Terrestrial > Soil > Grasslands | place: USA: Hopland... | reverse complement strand
TCGCGCCGGCAGCGCTCGAGCACTTCCTGCTTGTCCATGACCCTCCTCGACGATCGACCCGAAACGAGCGCGCAGTCTACAGTTGCCGCCCGATGCGCCTGGGCATGAACCGCAACGTGTGGGCAATGGGTTGGACGAGCCTCCTGAACGACGCCTCGTCGGAGCTGCTCTATCCGATCCTGCCCCTGTTTCTGACGATCACGCTCGGCGCTCCCGCCTCGGCCGTGGGCGCGGTCGAGGGCGCCGCGGACGCTGCTTCCCAGGTTGTGGGGTTGGCCATGGGCCGTCGCTCCGACCGGATCCGCCGGCGCATGCCCTTCGTCTGGGCCGGTTACACGCTGTCGAACATCGCCAAGCCGCTGGTCGCGATCGCGCCCGCCTGGGGCTGGGTGTTGGGCGCGCGCGTGGTCGACCGCACCGGCAAGGGCATCCGCACCGCTCCCCGCGACGCGCTGCTGCGCGATTCCAGCGACCCGTCACGGACCGGCTCCGTGTTCGGATTCCATCGCTTCATGGACTCGCTGGGCGCCGTGATCGGGCCGCTGATCGCCCTCGCCCTGCTCGCGGCGGGGCTGTCGTTCCGCCAGGTGATCGCCGTGGCGATCGTGCCCGCCATCCTGAGCATGTTCGCGCTGCGCCGGATCCGCGACATCCCGGCCCGGCCGCACGACCCGACCGCACAGCCGGATCCCCACAGGCTGTCCGACATGGGCCGGCCGTTCTGGACGTTCACGATCGCCTGGACCGTCTTCTCGCTGGGCAACTCGGCCGACGTGTTCCTGCTGCTGCGGGCCAAGGACCTCGGTCTCAGCGTGACGGCGGTGGTGCTGTCCTACGCGCTGTACAACACGCTCTACTCGGGGCTGTCGTGGCCGCTCGGCCACCTCTCCGACCGCGTCGGCAAGCGCCGCGTGCTGGCGGTCGGGCTGCTGGTGTTCGCAGCCGTCTACGCCGGGTTCGGACTGGCCGGCTCTGGCGTCGCCGTGTGGCCGCTGATGGCGATCTACGGGGTCTACATCGCGGCCACCGACGGCGTCAGCAAGGCGCTGGTCTCGGACCTGTCGCCGGCCGCGCTGCGCGCCACGGGACAGGGCGCGTTCAAGCTGGCCACCGGTGCGGCGGCGGTGGCGGCCAGCCTGGTGGCCGGCGTGCTCTGGCAGACCGTCGGACCCGGCGCCGTGTTCGCGCTGGGAGCCGGTGCCGCGCTTGTGGGGCTGCTCACGTTGGCCGTGACGCGGCCGCCGCGGCGGCTCGCCGGCTGACCCGTCGAGTCAGACCGCCACGGTCGCGTCAGCCAGCTCCTCGGCCACCTCGTGCAGATCGCGGTTGGCGTTCCAGACCTGCAGCTGGCGCTGGGCGCCGGTGCCGTTCTCGACCACCCACTCGACCCGCGCCAGTTGGCGGACGCAGCCCAGCTCGCGAGCGATCGGACGCAGCTCCCGCAGGCGTCGCTTCGCCAGCGTGCGCGCCGCCATCTTGATGCGCTTGCCAGCGGCTAGATCCATCAGCGGCGCATCCAGCCCGTAGCGCGCGGCCAGCCACTTGTTCTCCGACAGCAGCATACGGTTGTAGGCCACGGGCGGCCGCCCGGCGTCGACCTCGTCGAGGATCTGCTTGACCAGGCACTGCACGTACGCGGCCAGCGCCACGGTGTCCTCGACCCGGGTTTGCACGTCCATCACCCGCAACTCCACGGTGCCGAAGCGCGGGTGCGGCCGGACGTCCCACCAAAGGTGTGTGTAGTCACCGATCGCACCGGTCGCCTCCATGAAGCCCACGGCTTCGGCGTAGTCCTGGTAACTCTCGAACCGCGGCGAGATGCCGCTGCGCGGGAACGCGGCGAAGATCATTGCCCGCGTCGACTGCAACCCAGTAGCCTCGCCCCGCCAGAACGGCGAGTTGGTCGAAAGCGCCAGCAGCACCGGCAGCTCGATCAGGACCCCCTCCATCACCTGCAACGCGGCCTCGGGCGTGGGCACCGCCACGTGCACGTGCATGCCGAACACGAGCTCCCGGCGAGCGACGTACTGGAGCATCTCGATCAGCATCCGGTAGCGGTCGCGGGCGGTGATCTTCTGGTGCTCGTAGAGCGAGAAGGGATGCGTGGCAGCGGCGCCCAGGCGCATGTCGTGGTCGCGGGCGAGCCCGGCCGCGTAGCGGCGGATCGCGCGCAGGTCCTCGTCGGCCTGTCCCACCGTCTCGCAGACGACGGTGCCCGACTCCAGCACGCACTGCATCAGCTCCGGCTTCAGCTGTTCGGCGAACGGCCCGTCAGCGGCGATCTCCAGCATCGGCTCGACGCCCGACACGAGGTCGAAGGAGGTGGGGTCGACCAGCATGTACTCCTCCTCCACGCCAACCGTCAGCGGCGGCCCGTCGCCGAAGCGATGGTCGAGCACGCTGGACCGCGTTCCGCCCTTTCCCTGGTCAGCCACAGGCAGGTTCTACCCCATATCCGCCGTCGCGGGAACTTTGGGGCCTGGGATCAGGGCTTGAGAGCGACGAAGAGCGCCCATCCCAGCAACGGCCGATGGTGCTCCAGGTAGGCCGATTGCGAGGCACGATGACAGTCGCGAATCGCCGCCGCCTCGGGGTGAGCCGGGTGGGCCGCCAGCCACTCCTCGACCGCCCGCCAGTGCAGGCTTTCGTAGCGGTCCCAGTCGTCCTGGTCGGCGGCGATGATCCCGGTCAGCCGCAGGCCGGCGGACTCGAGGCGGGCAACCGTCTCGGGCAGGCTCACGAACGGCTCGCGATCGACCGCCTCCGGCGGGTCAGATCGCCAGTACGGCTCTCCCAGCGCCAGGTAGCCGCCACGCCTCACGGCCGGAAAGAGGGCGCGGGCGGCGTGCTCGATGGTGCCCCAGATGAAGCAGGTGCCGATCGCCATGGCCACGTCGTAGGAATCCGGCTCCAGCTCGAACCCGGCCGCGTCGGCGGTGCGCACCTTGATCAGCGCCTCAAGGCCCCGCTCCTTCACGCGCGCTGTCGCCTCGGCGGCAAACGCCTCGCGCAGTTCGACGCCGAGGATCCGGCAGCCGAAGGCATCGGCCAGCACGACCGCCGGACCCGCCTTGCCGCAGCCCATGTCCAGCACGTGGCTGTCGGCGGTCAGCCGCACGTACTCACCCAACAGCCGGATCTTCTCCGGGCTGGTCGGATCCTGGATCAGGTGATCGCGCTCCACCATCTCCCAGGGCCACTCCATGCTGAGAGCCTAGACCTCGCCTGACCGGCCGTCACCGGAAACATCCCCCGTTCGGGGTACTCGGCGCGGACAGGCGAGACCTAGACTGGAAACCGTGCTGCTGGTGCGTGATGACGATCTGCTCGACTTCGCTGTAAGGCGGGGGCCGTTCGAACCTTCCCCCCGCACGCTGCTCAACAGGCACGGGGACGCCTACCGTTACCAGTTGGTGATGGCTCGGTGGCTGGAGAGCTACCGGGACCGCAGGGCCGAGCACGACGGGGTGCCCGTGGCGGTGGCCGACGCCCAGTACGAGGCGGGTGCGCTCGAGACGCTGAGCGACATCGCGGCCAACCTGCGGCACGGGGACTTCCTGCCCGGCGGCTCGTTCTACGAGGAGGCACAGAAGGACGCGCGGCCTGCGGTAGTTGGCGTGCGCCCGCGCTGAGGGCACCTCCACCGGCGGCTCGCGCATCTGCCGCTGGTGGCCGGGTTCAAGGCCGCCGTCGAACGCTGGTCAGGTGCGCCCTCGATCAGCCCCGACCGGGCCCCCCGGACGCAGAGCCAGCTGCGCCAGACGGTGCGCCGCACCGTTCTCGGCCTCGGGCACCCAGCGGTAGCGCAGCGACGCAAACCGGGGCGCGAGCGCCCTGATCTCGTCCGCGAGCCGCGCAATCTGCTCGCTGCGAACCGGCGCCTCGCCTCGCATGTGCGCCACCAGCAAGCGCGAGTCGGTGCGCACCTCGACGGAGCCGACCCCCGCTTCCAGGGCGGCCGCGAGACCGGCCAGCACCGCCCGGTACTCGGCCAGCGCCGCGGTGGCGACACCGATCGAGTGCGCGCCCTGGACCAGCACGACGCCGTCGTCCACCAGGACGAACCCCACCGCCGCCGGTCCCGGGTTGCCGCGTGAGCCACCATCACACCAAAGCACCGGCAGGTCGGTTTCCGCCGGCCGGTCGCGCATCCTCGAGGCCTTCGACAACCGTCGCCGCTCGGCATCGCTACGCGTGCCCCCGGCCTTGCGCGGCCGCCGTCGTCTCGTCGATGGGTGCGTCACGCCACCGATCGTATCCCGAGAGCGAACCACCTACTCGGTCGGGATCTCGAAGCGAGCGATGATGCCGGGGTCACCGCCTCTCGCCAACAGCTCGGGATCGGGATCGCGCGTCGCAACCCATGCATACCCGTGTTCCGGATAGGCGACGACGTCCGGGAAGCTGCCGGCACTAATGGCCAGGATCTGAGCGGGTTCGTCGCTCGGATTGCCGAATGCGTGCGATCCGGCGCGCCCCTCGGGGCAGAAGACAAAGTCGCCGGGAGCCAGCGCCTCTTCGCCGTGCTGGTTCCGCAACACCGGACGACCGCTCAGGACAAAGAACATCTCTTCGGCTCCGAAGTGCATGTGCATGCGCATGCCCGGCGCGTCGGGGGCCAGTTCGTACAGCGTTGCCCCCATGCGGGCGTCCTCCGGCCGCCAGAAGAGTCGATGCCGGGTGCCCTCGTGGTCGTTGGCGCCGTCCCATGAGCCGGACAGCAGGTTCTGACGCGTCATCTCGTGTACCTCCAGTGGTAGCGGTGGCAGGCGGCGCCCGAGATCGCGTCCAACGCGACCTCGGCGCCGGGCCGATGGCGTGCGGCGGTCGCCGCGTCGAACCGCTATCTCATCGCCAGATCCACCGCGAGATCGTAGGCGTTCCTGACGCAGCCCGTCTCCCGTGCTCGACCGGCGTGCCGGGAAGGCCGAGCGCTGACGGTGTAGAACAAGGAACTAATGCGGCGCGCCGCCGTCGAAACGTGCCCTCCGGCGGCGCGCGGCAGGCTGTATCGGCAGCGGCCGCACTCACCCTGAACGCTCCATCGACAGCGGAAGCCGCCTGTCCGGAGCTGCCCGCTCGTCAGATCCGGCCGAGCTGCTTCGCCTTGCGTTTGCACGACGGGCAGAACCGCTCCTCATCGCCCGCAAGCGGCCGGTAGCAAAGCTCGCACGGCCGTGGGCCGTGCGACCGGCCCGAGGTTCTCGGTGGACGTTCTATGGCCAACAGGTTCTCCCGTCCTCGCAGATGCCTCAAGCGTACGTGTGTTCCCGGTGGATTGGTAGTAGAGGGTCGCGGCCGGGTACCATGAGGTTATGGAACTGGCACCGTTGACCGACGACGAGATCCAGCGTCTGCTGTATCCGCGGCGGAGAGCTGTGGCACCGGGGTCGTTCATCGCCACCATTCGGATACCCGACGGCAGCGAGCATGACCATGAGATCACGGCCGGGACATACGACGGTGGCAGGCTCATCGCGGACCGTCTCGCCCACAGCAGCCACGGAATCGTGTCCGGGTTCCGCCGCGCCGCGGGTTGAACGACCGCCGCATGCGACGATGGCCGGAGCGCCGTTGGGTGGTATGTTGAACCGGGTCCCACTCGGTGGCGGGTGAGTGCGGACGGCTCCGTGTCGCTGCCGGGAACACACCAGTAGGAAGGGTTTCCCATGCTGCACAAGCGGAAGCTACTCGCCGGTTCGGCGCTCGCCATCGCAGCGGTACTGGCCACCGCTGCCATCGCCATCGCGTCGAGCCGCCCCGAGCTGACGGCGCCGCGAACCGTTCACGTGGAGTCCGTCGGCGGGCATGTCGCGATTCTGCAACTCAACCCACAGAAGCGGACGCTCTTCGGCGACCAGTTCGTGATCTCGGCCCCTCTGTTCAATGCTGCCGGGACCGAACGACGCGGCCACCTCCACGGCGTCTGCACGTTCATGGACAAGGCGGGCGTCGCCAGCGACTGCGCCATCACGTTGTTCCTGCACCAGGGCGAGGTGCTGGTTCGGGGGCTGGTCGACTTCAACACGGCGAACCACACCACCGGTGCCGTCCTCGGCGGCAGCGGCATGTACCGAAACGCGCGTGGTCAGGTCACGTTCGTGAACAGCACGGGCGACACGGAAGGGTTCATCCTGCACCTCGAGCCCTGACGCTCTTGGCGAAGGTGGGCGCGCGCGTCCGGCGCCCTGCCTCTCGCCGATCCCGCGTCGGTTTACCAATTTAAGGTCGCGGGTACGACATGCACGGTTCCGACTTAGGGGTTGATCTGATGACGAAGGCTCTCAGGGGCGTGCTGATCCTGGCTGGCTCGGCGGCGATGCTCGCCGTAACGGCCGCGACGGCGTTCGCGGGCGACGGCTACGCCGGCGGCGGTGTCGCGGGTGAGTCCACCGGCGGCGGAGGCGGAGGCGGAACGACGCTCCCGTTCACCGGCGTTGAGCTGGCTCAGTATGTGGTGCTGGGCCTGATCATCGTGGCTAGTGGCCTGGCGCTTCGCGCGTACTCGGCGCGGCGCACCAGCTAGCGCTCGCGGCGAAATAGCGGACTGTTCGAGAGGATGCCCATGGGCGTCCTCTCGGCGTCTTGCCGTTGACCTCCACCCGCCGCATGCCGATAATTAAGCTGGCTTCGATTGCTTCAGGAGGCGTGAATGGCTCAGGTGACGTTGGAACGGCTGACCCCAGATATCTGGGTGGTGTCATTGCTCGGCGAGCATGACATCTCCATGGTGGACGAGTTGCGCGATCGCCTTGCTGAGGCGTTCACCAGCGACCCTCGGCTGATAATTGATCTCACCGAGGCGACCTTCGTCGACAGCACCGTGCTGGGCGTCTTGTTCGCCGTCGTCAAACAGTCAACCAGCGCCGCGGCCGGCGAAACGCTGGCGCTGGTGATTGCCCCCGGAAGCACCGTCGAGCGAACCATCGCGCTGGCCGGTTTCACGTCGCCCATCGTCGCGACCTACGCCAGCCGCGACGAGGTGCTCGCGGCATGGCGAGAGGGCGTCCGCGAAACGCGCGTCGATCCCAGTGCCTACCAGCAGCGAGGGTAGGGCCAGGTCGGCGGGCATTGTTTGGCACGTTGTGGGCGGGGTAGGGCCGAAGCAGGCAGCTCCTGCGCTCAGGGGGCGAAACAACCAGCAGGAGGCGGATATGGGTACGCACGCGGAAGGCGAAGGCCGCAAGCAGGGCGAGGAGCAACGGCCGGAGGCCGACGGACCGTCGACACCCGCTCCGCCCGCGAGCCCGGAGCACGGCAAACCTGAGGATCCGGAGAAGACCGAGGACGTCCACGGCCATCCTGAGACACCCGTTTGACTTCGCAGGTCGGCTACGACACTGGCATCCGCTAACCAGTGCGCGGGCGGTGCCCGTCAAATGGGTACCTCGTAGGAAGAGCGACCGTGACAGGTGTCGCGGCGAGCACTCCCAGGGTGGCCGCAATTCGTGCGGGCCATCGATCGGGGACGCAGGTCACGCGGGGCGCCGGCTAACCCCCGCTCGTCGTCGTTTGATCCCTGCTCGAACAATAGGGGCTGGACTTCCAATGGCTGGCACAGTCCGGGTTTACCGCACCGATGCCGCTGAGGCTAAAAGCGATCACAACCCGCCTGGGCGATCGGTTAGGAGCCACGAACTCTCCTCTGCACACGGACTTGGCGTCGTGAGCCGGCAAACGGATGACGATTCGACACCGTGCCTGCGCGAGCCTCCCCCTGACCAGGCGGCGCATCGTCGTACGCCAACGCCGCCGCCGTAGCCCTGGCGTCCGTCCAATGCACCGCAGCCTGGGTGTTGACGCAGGTACTGCCGCTCAGGCTGCCACCGCTGCAATCTCCCGCCATCTGCCCGCAGCCACCGGTCAGACACGCCGCCGCCAACAGTACGGGAAGGCTCAGACGCCACATACCAATTAGACGAGCGCGGCCAAAAAAGGTTCCCGAGCCTTTCGTAGCGGTGTGGAAGCCGCCGGGAAGCGGCGTTGCGCTGCAAGGCGCGTTCGGCGTGCGACCAGCGGGTTGTGCGTTCAGCTGATCGGCGTCGCCTGACTCTGCTCGCGGGACCGGCGTACCAGTGAGCCGACGGCTACGCCGACCGCAAAACCGGTGAGCTGGAACACTGCGACGATGAAGCCCAGCCAGCCGCCAGCCGTCTCGCCGTCGGCGGTCGTGACGAGCACGCCGAAGGTCCCCCAAGGACCACGACGACCGCCGCAACAGCCGCGACATGCCGCGGTCGAAACCAGACGCCGCAGGCGATGCCGATCAGTGCGCCGGGAAGTCCGAAGAAGGCAACCGTTTCCATAGCACCCATGGTATGTCCGTACGGCGCTCCACGCGATCCGGTTTCCGGATTCGCAGCCGTGAAGCCACTGCACTCCACCCTTTCGCCGGCCACGTGCGGGCGAAGGCGTGTCTGGGTCGACATCGAGTGCCGAAGGTGGGACTCGAACCCACACGAGGTTTCCCCCACCGGATTTTGAGTCGGATCAAGGCCGTATCTCGCCGTGCCGTTCCGTGCCGTTTCGCGCCTAACCATGCGGAAAAAGCGGGCCGCTCGCGAAGAGTGCTCCGCAGTATCGCTCCGTACCGAACCGTTCGTGACCATCCGGTGACCAATGCGCCACCGAACACAAGAAACGCGCCGCCCACGTCCTTCCCGGTGCAGCGGGAGGGACCCAGACGGCGCGATCTGATGGCCGCCTGCACGGGCCAGAGCTAGATATTGCGGATTACCGGAACCGAGTTGCTATTGACAGCACGCTGGTGTACCCCAACGTACGCCTATGTCACATGACAGGAGTCTAGGACTCAGAGGGGCTCCGTGCCCCTGGGAACCGTGGCTCGGCGCTGTCGGGTGGTGGCGGAGGCCGGCTCCTCGTCGATTCCGTCAGCCCACGCCCACCGGTTCTACGCAGGCGGCGCAGCATCTGGACTGCAGACCGCCCGATCTAGAACTTGGTCAACGTCACTTGGCCAAGCCGGATCGAGCCCACACCCCCGGGAACCAACAACTGCACGTCGACCCGAGTCGTGCCCGCTGGTACGACGCCGCTGATATAGGCGAACCCGGTGGGAGTGATCGTCCCCTGGCCCGCACCCACGGCGGCATACTGATAAACGCCACTGCCGGTTCGATAGACGAGCCGCAGCGCGAACTTGGTTATGGAGCCGCTTACCTTGATGTGCGCTGCCAATGCGAGGGTGTCACCGATCGCCCATCCAGTCACGAGTTGATCCACCACGGCCGTTGGGTCGCTCGAGCTCCCGCTCCGAGACACCTCAAGCATGCTGCCGGCCGTCCCGGGCTCTGTCACCAGTCCATAGGCACTGTTTGCTACAGCGGGTAACGACCAGTTATCAGGCTTTCCATCGTTGTTGCGGTCGGCGGTGATAAGTCCGTTCTTGACCAGACTCGTCGAGTCAGGCGTCGCCGTGGTGAGGTATGCGGGCGTCGGATCGAGGATTGGCGCGAGAGTCGTGGCCGCATTTTCACCGATCACCGCAGCCCCAGCCGCGTTTGGGTGGATTCCATCCCCACTGTCGTACATGGCAAGCAGGTTGCCCTTTGTAGGGTCGACCACCTGGCTGTAGCTGTCGACGAGTAGGATGCCGTTGTCATCACAGTAGCTGACTAGCCACGCGTTGATCGCGGAGATGTAGGCATGACCGGTCGGGCGCGGCAGCACGTTGGCGATGGCTACTTGGGCGCCCGCGTTCTCGGCTTGGCTGACCATACTTTGGATGTTCGCCTCGGTCTGAGACAGCGTCACTCCGCGATTGGGATCGGTCGTCGGCGCCTGGATCACCACCAAATCAGGATGCCTGTCTAACACTTCTGCCTGGTACCACGTCAACCACTGCGCGCTGGTCGTGCCACCCCTCGCCGCATTCCAAAGGAACGTCGCGTGACCGCCCGACTGCAACAGGAAATGCGTGAACCATGTGCGCGACCCCTCCACTACAGATGTTCCCGTGTCCACGCTGTTTCCAAGGGCGATCGAGTCGCCGACTATCGCCGACCGCGTTGCGGCTTGGACGGGCGCCGCCGAGACCAACGCCACGACGACCCCGATCAACACGGCGAGACGGATCATCGGCTCGTACGCTCGCACCAACGGCGAGCTACGTCAAGACAAAGGTCGTTAGATCCGGTCGCGCAGCCGGTCGAACTGCTCCTGTGGTGTCAACTGCTCGCACCGGCATCGGCCCAGCAATACACCAAGCCACCGGCGAAACGTGGCCTTTTGACGTGCCATCAAGGCCGTTTGTGTGACCAACGCCACAATCTAGCAGAATGTTTCCTGCCCAACGCCCTTTTGTCCATCGCCCATCGACAGCGATGCCGTCCGGTAGATCGGCCGAACTCCTAGGCCTTTGTGCCACAGTTCCTGGGGCGACTCGAAGGCTCGAGCCGCCCCAGGCAGTTCCCCCGCTTAGCTAGCTGGTTTTGAAAGCGGCGGGGTCATGTCCCAGTTGCGGCGCCTCCTCGCGCGAAGCCTTACGTTCCGTGAGACCAGACAGCGGAAGCCGTCCGACTTGGGCTCATAGGCGTAGTAACCGCTGGTTGGCAGGCGCGCCGATCGGAGCAGCATCGGCTGGGGCAGGCGCACGAGCCGATTCTACCGAGAGCCGCTAGCCTTGCGTGACGACCCGCCTCCACGCATATTTGGGCAGCTACATGGCGCTACCCGTGCCGCCGGCGCGGAAGGATTCAATCGGCAAGGACGTTCAGCGGCCGGCAGCGGAACGTGATGGTGACGGTGGTGTCGTCGGCGTGATTGCTGATCTGCGCCGAGGCGACCTGGCTGAGAATGTGAAGGCCCAGGCCGGCTTGAAGTGGCTGCTCGCCGGCGGCGCCGTGACCGGTGATTCGC
>Ga0136846_1209049_pt1 | contig 10878 bp, 6 predicted proteins | sample HopSoiMetagenom2_FD_96841 | JGI IMG/M metagenome (GOLD analysis project Ga0136846, IMG submission 96841) | Grasslands soil microbial communities from Hopland, California, USA - 2 Assembly 2016 (version 4) | ecosystem: Environmental > Terrestrial > Soil > Grasslands | place: USA: Hopland... | reverse complement strand
GTGTTCTAATTTGGAACGTATGGGTAGTCGAAAGGGACAGTGTGATCGGGGAGAGCTTCAAGTCGGGTCGTAGGGCAATCCGGGGCGGTCTCGTGCTTGCGGCGTTCTGCCTGCTCCTCCTCACGCTGGCAGGCACCGCTGCCGCGGCCAAGAGCGTGGTCCGCACGGTCGGATCGGCAGCGGGCGGCGGCTCGGGAGGGCTCTTCGTGTCCCCCCGGGGCATCGCCGTCAACCAGAGCGGCGCCGGCAATGTGGCGGCGGGAACGTTCTACGTCGCCGACAGCGGCAACAGCCGCATCGAGCGCTTTGGGCCCAACGGAGAATTCGTCAGCGCCTGGGGATGGGGCGTCGCCAGCGGCGCCGCGGAATCGCAGACCTGCACGGTCGCCGCGAGCTGCCACAAGGGACTGAGCGGCAGCGGCGCCGGCGAGCTCGGCGAAAACGGAGCACGAGGCATCGCCGTTGATCAGGCCAACGGCGACGTCTACGTCGCCGACCAGGCTTCGGAAAACCGCCGGATAGACATCTTCACGGCGAGCGGCACCTTCGTCGGCGCCTTTGGCTGGGGAGCTCGCTCGGAAGCCGAAGAACTGCAGTTCTGCACGACGGTGACCGGCTGTGGATTTGCCAATCTGGGCTCCGAAGGACAGGGAGGCCAGCTCGGCCCCGCCATCGGTGGCATTGCCGTCGACGGCTCCGGTCGGGTCTACGTCGCCAACGAGTCCTTTCAGCGCGTCGACCTCTTCAAACCGGTGCTGAGCGGAGGCGCTGTCACAGGCATCGAGTTCGTGCGCAGCTTCGGCTGGAACGTCACGATCGGCGGCGGGGAAGAATTCGAAGTCTGCGCAGCCGCCGCCGAATGCCAGGCCGGCTCGCCGGGCAACGGCGCGGGCCAGTTCGGAGAAGGCTCCCCATCGGACCTCGTCGTAGACGGTGAAGGGAACCTGTTCGCCCTCGATTCCGCCAACGACCGCGTCGAGGAGTTCGACTCCAGCTCATCCCTGCTCACGGCGAGCTTCGCCAGCGCCGGGCTCAGCTCCGCCTTCGGGACGGGCACCCTCTGGAACCTCGCGATCTCGCCATCGGGCCACCTGTTTGCCGCCGGCAGCCGCAGCGGCGCGGGCAACCGAGTCGCGATCGCGGAGCTCAGCCATGAAGGGCTGCTGCTGGAAACTCACGGCCTTGACCTGACGCCGACCAGCTCGAGCGGCCTTGCCGCCGCCTCCGGCTCGCTGGGCGGCAATCTCTACCTTTCGGCGGCCGGAACAGACAACCGCCTCTTCGTCCTCAACGAGGCACCGACGATGGCGCCGGTGACGACGTTCACCGGGACGACAGCCACCTTCGAAGGCGAGGTGACTGCAAACGGCTTCCCGACCGAATACCACTTCGAATATTCCAGCGATGGCCAGAGCTGGATCAGCGTGCCGTCCGGCTATGCCCAGCTCGAAGTTCCCCCGGCGGCCGAAATCACACCAACCGGCCCCAGCGTCGGCAGCTTGAAAATCGCCGCTACCGGAGGCACCTTCACGCTTGGCTACGCAGGCGAAACCACCGTCCCACTCGCCTACAACGCCCCGCCGGCAACCGTCGAGGCAGCGCTCGAAGCGCTCCCGGCGATCGGCGGCGGCAATGTCACCGTCTCTGGCGGTCCCGGCTCGCCAAGCGGCTCGACGCCTTACGAGCTGGAATTCACAGGCGCTCTCTCCGGCGTCGAAGTGTGGGAAATCTTTCCCGACGGCTCGGGCCTATCGACGCCGCCGATCCCGGTCTCGCAGGGGGTCAGCGGCCTGACCGGCTCGCAGCTCTACCACGTTCGCCTGGTTCAGAATCGGCCCTCCGCCGGCGGCACCGCGAGCTCGGGCGAGACGACCTTCACGACGGCCGCTGCCGCACCGGCGATCCGCGGGACCGTCGCCTCACTGGTGTCCAGCGCGAGCGCAACCCTGAACGCCCGCCTCGACCCCCAAAACCAGTCGACCACCTACCACTTCGAGTACGGCCTCTCCGACTGCTCGACCGGCACCTGCACGAGCTTGCCGAGCGCCCAGGCCAGCGGTGGCGGCTTGCGACAGGTGTCCCAGAGCCTCGATGGCCTGCAGCCCCAAACCGTGTACCACTTCCGGCTTGTGGCGAGCAACGGGACCGGCACGACGCCAGGCCCGGACAGGACGTTCGTCACCTTTGCGGCTGGCGCCAACCTGCCCGACGACCGCGGCTATGAGCTGGTCAGCCCGGCGGACACCGGCGGTGTGGTTCCCAGCGCCGCAGGCTTGGGCGAAGCGGAAGGCCGAGATTGCTTCATCACCTCGACCGCGGCATCCAACGGCGAAAGCGTCATCTTCCAAAGCCTCGGCGGCGCCTTCCCCGGCGCCGCCGGCAACGGCACCTTCGACGAGTACCAGTCCCGGCGAACCGCATCGGGATGGACGAGCAAGCTGATCAGCCCGCTGGGGGTCGAATCGGAGTTCCCCAGCGCGGGTGGCTGCGCCGCGTCCGACCACTCCTACGCCACCTTCCGGACCGGCTCAAGCCCCGGAGACAACGGCAGCCTCGCGCTTGGCGGCAAAGCAAGCGCCTACCTCATCAGCGGCAGCGCTCCGCCCGAACTCGCGGGCAAAGGCAGCCTCCGCGACGACCAGGACGCCAATGTGCGTTGGATCTCGGCAGGCGGCCATCACGTCGTCTTCACCTCCAACCTGAAGCTGGAGAGCAACGCCCCGAACTCGGTCGGCCCCGGCGAAGAAGCGGTCTCGGGCCTCAAGACCGATGCCGTCTACGACCGCAGACCCGGCGGTCCGACTGAGGTCGTCTCGCTGCTGCCCGGGGGCGGGGCGCCGGATTCATCCACGGAAACGACCTACTACCAGGGCACCTCGAGCGACGGCGGCGCCGTCGTCTTCAAGGTCGAAGAAGCGCTGGAAGGCCAGTCGACGATCTACGAGCGGCGCGGCGGCGAGACCCTGACGGTAGCCAGCGGTCCCTCGGTTGGATCTGTGATCTTCGCCGGGGTGAGCGAAGGCGGCTCGCACGTCTTCTACGTTGAACCCGACCTCCCAGGCATCGGCAGCCTCAGGGGTCGCGGCCGGCTCTTCGAATTCAATGCCGAGACCGAAACTTCGCAACCGATCACGCCGGGGGGAACCGCTCATTTCGTCAACGTCTCGGCAGACGGATCGCGCGCCTACTTCGTCTCACCGGAAATCCTCGACGGCAGCGCGGGAGAATCCGGCGGCGTCAACCTCTATCTGTGGAACGGCAGCTCGGCCAAATTCATCGCCGTGCTCGACGAAGAAGACGTCGGCGGCGACATCAGCCTCTCGCACTGGACCGAAGCCGTCGTCAGCGCCGAACAGACGGCCTTCCTGGGCTTTGCCACCGATCCGTCGCGGACCACTCCCGACGGCCGGTTCTTCGTCTTCGAGTCACGCGCGTCGCTGACCGGCTACGACAGCGGCAACCACACAGAGATCTTTCGCTACAGCGCGGCCGACGGTGACGGTTCGATTGTCTGCGTCTCCTGCAGCCCGATGGAAGAACCGGCGGCCTTCGATTCCAAACTCGAGAACACGCTCGAAGGCGGCTCGCAGGTGCGCGCGCCGGTGCGCATCGACAACATCACCGAAGACGGCCAGACGGTCTTCTTCGGGACGCGCGAAAAGCTGCTGCCGAACGACGTCAACGGGGTTTCCGACGTTTACGAGTGGAGGGCCGGGCAGGGGATCTCCCTGATCTCTGCCGGGACGGGCTCGCGCAGCTTCCTATACGGAATGACGCCGGACGGACACGACGTCTTCTTCACGACCAAGGACGCGCTCGTCGCCCAGGACACCGGCGCGATCGACTCGATCTACGACGCCCGGGTCGGGGGTGGCTTCCCGGCTCCTCCGACGGTCCCGGCACGCTGCCAAGGGGATGCCTGCCAGGGCGCCGGAGGGGGCTCGCCGAGCCTGCCGGCGGCGGCCACTGAGGGCGATCGCGGCGGATCAAACGTCCCGAACAGGGCTCACTGCCCGAAGGGAAAGCACCGCGTGCGCCGGGGCGGCAAAGGGCGCTGCGTGACGGTCAAAAAGAGGCATCGGCACAACCACCGTCGCCATGCCGGCGGCGGCCGGAAGGGGGCAAGCCGGTGAGCAGCGCCCGCCGCCTCCTCACGCGGCCGTTGCTGGTCATGGCTCTATGCCTTGCCGCCGCGGCGACAACCGCGCCCGCCGCTTCGGCGGCCTTCGAAGACTTCGGCATCGCCGATGTCGACGCCTCGCTCTCGACCGCCGAAGCGGGCGCGCACCCGGACTTCTCGACGACGATCGAAGTTACGACCGACCCGGCCAGCGAAGTCGACGTCAGGGGTCGCCACCGCCCGTTCGCCGAGCTCAAGGACGTCGAAGTCGGACTGCCGCCCGGCCTCGTCGGAAACCAGAACGCGGTGCTCACCTGCACGCTTTTGCAATTCGCCGAAAGCGAATTTGAAACCCCAGGCAACGCCACGGGCTGCCCGCAGGACTCGCAAGTCGGCGTCTTGATCATCGAACGCTACGGCAGCGAGCGCACGATCGTGACGCCGCTTTTCAATCTCCAGCCACCCGGCGACGGGAACGTCGTCGCTCGTTTCGGCACCGGGATATTCAGCTCCAAGGTATTCGTGGATGCCGGCATTCGCTCCAACGGCGACTACGGGATTACGGCCACCGCCGAGGGCATCTCCTCGCTGGGCAAGTTGATCTCGCTGAAAACGGTGCTCTGGGGGGTCCCTGCCGCCGCCAGTCACGACACCGAACGGTTGACCCTCCTGGAATCGAGCCAGGGCAGCTCGAGCTCGCCCCCTCGCCCCAGCGGTCTGGCGCCGCGGCCCTTCATGACCAACCCGACCCGCTGCGGCGTGCCACTCGGCGTCAGCTTCAGGGCGACCAGCTACCAGCTGCCCGAAGATCAGGTGGCCGAAGCGGACGCACCGCTGCCCGAGATGACCGACTGCGGCCAGGTCGGCTTCGCCCCCACCCTCTCGATCGACCCGACCAGCGCAGAAACCGCCTCGCCCAGCGGGCTCGACGCGACGCTGGCGATTCCCCAGAGCGAATCGGTCAGCGGAATCGCGACCTCAGAGCTTCGCAGAGCCAAAGTTTCGCTCCCGGCCGGCTTCACGCTCGCCGCCGGCGGCGCCGAAGGGCTCGGTGCCTGCAGCGCCGCCCAGGTCGGCTTTGCAAGTCCACCGGCGCCCTCGAGCTGCCCCGACGACGCCCGGATCGGCACCGTCGAATTCGACTCCCCCGCTCTCTCCCGGGTGATCCGCGGCGGCATCTACCAGCGCACGCCCGAGCCGGGCGACCTCTTCAGGGTCTGGCTGGTCAGCGACGAACTCGGCGTCCACCTCAAGCTTCCCGGCGAGATCCACCCCGACCCCTCGAGCGGCCAGCTGACCGCGGTCTTCGACGGGCCCCCGGCAGCCGAAGGCAATCCGCAGCTGCCGCTGCGCAGCGTCAGCCTGCACTTCAAAGGCGGCCCCCACGGGGTGCTCTCGACGCCGCCGAGATGCGGCGATTACAACGCCAGCTATGAGCTCGAGCCGTGGTCTGGCAACGCGGCGGTCTCCGGCGCCGCGCCGATGGCGATCACGGCGGCATGCGACGGCGGCGGCTTTGGCCCACGCCTTTCGGCCGGCTCGACCAGTCCGATAGCGGGTGCCTTCTCCCCCTTTGTCACCAACCTGCTCAGGGACGGGCGCGAACAGAACGTCTCGGACCTCGAGGTGACACTGCCGCCGGGCCTGCTGGCGAAGCTGCGGGGCGTGCCGCTCTGCCAGGGCGCCGCGGCGGCCTCCGGCAACTGCCCAGCCGGTAGCCAGGTCGGGGTGAGCGCCGTGGCCGCCGGCCCCGGCCCGTCGCCGCTTTGGATCCCCCAGCCGGGCAAGGAGCCGACCGCCGTCTACCTCTCGGGCCCTTACCGGGGCGGCCCTTACAGCCTCGTCGTGAGGACGCCCGCCCAGGCCGGTCCATTCGATCTCGGCACCGTGGTGGTCCGAGCCGGCGTTTTCGTCGACCCGGAAAGCACCAGGGTCACCGTCAAGTCCGACCCGCTGCCGCAGATCCTCGAAGGGGTGCCGATCTCCTACCGCGACATCCACATCGGCATCGACCGGCCCAATTTCACTCTCAACCCGACGAACTGCTCGCGCCTGCAGGCAAGTGGCAGCGCGACCTCAGTCGCCGGTCAGCGTGCCGCGCTCTTCGACCCGTTTCACGTCGGCGCCTGCGCCGCCCTGGGCTTCAAGCCGCGGCTCTCGCTGCGCCTGCGGGGCGAGACCAAGCGCGCCGGCTCGCCGGCGCTGCGGGCGGCAGTGACCTTCCCCAAGGGCGCCTACGCGAATACCGCCCGTGCCACGGTCGCGCTTCCCCATTCCGAGTTCCTCGACCAGGGCCACATCCAGGCCGTTTGCACGAGGCCGCAGCTGGCTGCCGAGCAGTGCCCCAAGGGATCGGTCTACGGGCATGCGACGGCGAACTCACCGCTGCTCGACAGGGCACTGGAGGGGCCGGTCTACCTCGGGACCGGCTACGGCCACGAGCTGCCAGACCTGGTCGCCGACCTGCACGGACAGATCCACGTCATCCTCCGTGGACGCATCGACACCAATGCCCAGAACGGTATCCGGACGACCTTTGGCGCTGTTCCCGACGCTCCGGTGAGCAAGTTCACGCTGACGATGAAGGGCGGCAGGAAGAGCCTGCTCGAAAACAGCGAGGACCTCTGCGCCTCGGGCCAACTTGCGACGGCGAGGTTCACCGCGCAGAACGGCCGGCGCCTCAGTCAGCGGCCGGTCCTGCGTACCCCCTGCAGCCATAGGGCCCGCACGCCCCACAGATAGCCCGCCGCGACGGGCGACGGTTCGATCGCAATCGTCTGGCAGCCAAGGCGCTCACTCACCTGGGCCCGCGCTTACCGAGCGGGCGCAGGCGTCATCAGCGCGACCGGAACCGAAAGGCCCGCCGAACGGCGCAGGGTGGCGATGCGGCGGCCGGGCTGGACCGCCGGGCGGATCTCACTGACGCGGTCGCCGAGCCCGGCGACGGTGGCGTCGAGGTCGGCAGCGAGGAAGGCGAGCCCCCAGAAGAAGGCGGGGCGATCCCCGCCGGCGCGCTCCGTCGCCTCGGCGGGCTCCTGCACGACCTCGAGGATGTCGGCGCCAAGGCGGAAGAACGCCTGGCGGGGGGCGCCGGCAGGAGTCGGCTCCTCGCGGACGCGCCGCAGGTCGAGGCCGGCGCCCTGCAGCGCCGCGACAGTGCGATCAAGCGCGGGGCTGATCGCGACGACATGGTCGAGGCCGATAACGCCGTTGGGGTGCGCCGGCCGCTCGCTCGGCGGCTGCCGATCGGACGATGTCGTCGACAGCCCGTCAAGCTCGGTCGTCTCGATGTCGCGCAGCGACCAGCCGACCAGTCCCCCGCCCTCGGCGGAGCCCGTCAGGCGGACTCGCACGTCGCCGACGATGCAGGTATCGCGATCGAGAACGAACCCGAGCGCTGACCAGGCATCCGCTTGGTCGGCCACCAGCAGCTCGTCGACCGTTGGCATCGCCGCAGACCATAGAGGCGATCGATTCGCCGCTCAGCGCGGCGGCATATCTCGCTCAGGGGTCGCCGAGCGCCCGCTCGAGGAAATCGACCTGTTCCTGCTTACGCATGATCTGATGCTCGAGCATGTGCTCGAGGGCCTCCGAGCGGCCCTCCCTGCCGGTCGGCTCGATCGCTTCCTGCAGCGCCTCGACTCCCTCTTGCTCGCAACGGGCGAGCCAGGCGATCGCGTCCGCCGCCTCGGCCTCGAAGCGCAGCGGGGCAATTTCCGTCGTCGGTTCGCCACCGAAGGAGACGACCTTCTCGACCAACCGCCTCGCTCCGCTCAGCTCCTGGTCGCCGAACTCAGTCAGCTTCGCGCCGAGCGCCTGCGCCTCCAGCCCGGTAAGGCTGGAGGCGACTATCGAGTACTGCAGGGCGGAGCGGTACTGGCGAGCCAGAGCCGCGTTGAGGCGCTCGACCGCCTCCGCCTCGTCGAGCATCTCTTCGGATGGCATCTCAGCTGCCGCTCGTCTCGCCGTTCTTGCGGGCCTGCTTCGCCGTGGAGGCAGCGTCTTTCAGCCGTTCTGCCTCGCGCTGCGCACGGACGGCGGCCTCTTTGGTTTCGATGCTCTCTTCCTTTGCCTCTATCTTCTCCAGCTGCGCAACCTTGTCGCGTTTGGCATTGGCTTTTTTTGCTTTCGCCGTTGTCTTCGCCGCTTTCTGTTTGCGCTCGGTCGCCGATTTAGCTGCCCGCGACTCGCGCTCGCGTTGGCGCTGCTCCGCTTTGCGGCGTTTCTCCGCGGCTTTCCTCCTCGCCTCAGCCTCAGCCTCGGCGGTCTTTTCGGCCGCCTCTTCGACACTGCGAGCCGCCTCCTGCTCACGAAGCTGCGCCTCGTCCTGCAGGCGTGCGGCGCGTTCGCGCTGGTTTGCGGCGAACGAGACCTGCCTGCCCTCCCGGGCGAGCTCCTCGTCGCGGAAGAGGGTGCCGGTGGCGCTGCGCACGCTGCCCTCGATCCGGTCGAGCGCCCGCTTCGCCGAAGATTCCGAGCTGCCGGTCACGCCAAGAGCAACGTCGAGCGGCGCCCTGGCCAGCTTCAACGAGCGGTCGAAGATCCGCTTGGGAACGGTTTGCATGGTCATCAGTCCTTCTCTTTGGGGTCGATCGCGTCGGCTGCTTCTTTGGCGCGGCGGGCCGCCTGCTTCAGATCGTCGGCGGCCCGTCTCTCGCCGCTTCGCTCGGCGACGACCTGGCGCTTCTCTCCCTCGGCGCGGGCTTCCTCGGCGCGGCGCTCGCGCTCGGCCGCGGTGACCTCAGCCTCCGCGGCGCGCTCGGCCTCTCGCCTCTCCTCGACGAGTTTGCGCTCCGCCCGCTCCTCGGCCGCGATCTCGTTGGCCTCGAGCTCGACCTCACGTCGCTCGGCCTTGATCCCAGCCTTCTCCTCCTCCAGCTCGGCCTCCTGCTCCTTTTGCGCGGCCTCGGCGGCCAGCTGCGCCGCGTCGCCCTCGGCCTCACTTTGAACCTGCTGTAGGCGGCCCTCTCGTTGCAGGTCTTGCCGGCCCAGCGTCGCGCCGGCAAGCTCCTTCGCTCGCCCCGTCAACTTGCCCAACGGGCCGCCGACGGTTTGCTTTCGCTCACTCATCACTGTCCTCCATTTGGGGGTTCGTCAGTCCTCCCTCGTACCCCCGATCGGCCGTCAGCCAACCTAGAAACTTGGTTTAGGCGAGAGAGGGGCAGCCTTGGTCGCTCAGGAAAGCTGATCGAGCCTCTTGCCACTGATCACGGACTGCTGTCGCTCGGCGACGACGTCCGAGCCGGGACGCGCCTGCTCATCGCGGCGCTTGATCAGCAGCCATTGCGGCTTCTCACCTGGGCGGGTGCGCTGCAAGGCGAAGCCGCCGCTGAGCTTCTCGCCGTGCAGGACGAAGACGGCGTGGCCGCGCTCGAGCGCCTCTGGCCAGGCGACCCGGCCGCCCTGCTCGTAGTGGCCGCGGTCCCAGACGATCACGCCGCCCTCCCCGATCGCGCCCTCGAACTCGTTGTGCGAGATCGAGTGGTCCTCGACCTCGACGGCGAGGCGCTTGACGGCAGGGTCCATAGAGGGCCCCTTGGGGACCGCCCAGGAGCGCATCATGCCCTCTACCTCCAGGCGCAGGTCGAAGTGATGGGCGGTGGCGGCGTGCTCCTGGACGACGAAAGCGCCGGCGCTGACGCCGCGGATCGCGAATTGCTCGTGACCCTCCGGCTTGACGCTCTCGGCCTTCACCCCTGCGACCCGAGCAGCGGGCGGCCCCTCACGCAGGAACGAGACCAGCTCTTCGACCGCCGGCTCGGGACCCTCGGCGTGGACGAGCGCCTCACCGTCCTCTCCATTTCGCACCCAGCCCATCACGCCGAGCCGGCGCGCCCGCTGCACCGTCGCGTCGCGAAATCCGACGCCCTGGACCTCGCCCTCCACCACCGCCCGCACCGCCGTCGCGTCTTTGTCAACTCGCTTTGCCACAGCACCCCTTCGTGTCACCCGTGAGGCCGTATGAGGGGAGGCTAGAAGGTCCAAGCCGCCGTGGAATCGACCATCTGGCTCGCAGCTGAGTTTCTCAGCGGCGGCGAACGCGGAAGTGAAAGACGGCCGGTGTCGGATCGACGTTGCCGGCCAGGTCGGCCGCGACGACGCGGAAGGTGTGGCGACCGGGCCGCACCACGTAGGTCCGCGGTGAGGCGCAGATGCGGAAGGGACGGCCGTCGAGGCGGCAGCGGAAGCGCGAGCCGGCCTCGCTCGAAGTGAAGCGGAAGGCGACGCGGCGGCGGCCGGTCTGGGTGACGAGCAGCTTGCGGGGGTGAGAGCCGAGCCGCGTCCGCGGCGGCTTGGTGTCCGGGCGTGGAGGCGGAGGCGGTTCGAGCGGCGGCGCAGGGATCTCGGGCGGCGGCAGGCTGAAGTTGTCGCGGGCGGCTTCGATCACCGTCTCGCATTCGAACGGCGGCGGGTCGCCGAACTGGGCGAAGTCGACGATCGCGGTGTCGATGTCGGCGCCGCAGTCGATCGCCGCGTCGGCGTCGGAGGAGTTGGCCAGAATCAGGTCCGCGCCAGCGCCCGAGTGCATGGAATCGGCGCCGTCGTGGCCGAGCAGCTGGTTGGGCCCGGCGTCGCCGTAGAAGCTGTCGGGCGAATTGCCTCCCTCGAGGTCCTCGATGCCAAGCAGGGAATCGAGTGAGCCGCCAAGGCAGATCGGTGTCGCGCCCGCGCCCGGCCGTCCCGCCTGCCCGGTGGCGAGATTGGCGCCCACGCCTTCGCCGAACCTCGCCCAGGAGGCGTTGTCGCGGCCTTCGCCT
>Ga0136846_1208931_pt1 | contig 10878 bp, 11 predicted proteins | sample HopSoiMetagenom2_FD_96841 | JGI IMG/M metagenome (GOLD analysis project Ga0136846, IMG submission 96841) | Grasslands soil microbial communities from Hopland, California, USA - 2 Assembly 2016 (version 4) | ecosystem: Environmental > Terrestrial > Soil > Grasslands | place: USA: Hopland... | reverse complement strand
TGAGATGCCTGGGCGGCCGCGGCTGACCGTCCTCCGCGCGCTCGGCCTCGGCGACCTGCTCACGGCGGTGCCGGCGCTGCGGGCGCTCGCCCGCGCCTTTCCCGAGCACGAGCGCCTGCTGTTGGCGCCACGCTGGCTGGCACCGCTGCTGGCGCTGGTCGTCGAAGACGGACGGCCTTGCCTCGACGGTCTGGTTGAAGCCGGCGGCCTCGAAGCCGACCCCGCCGGGCTGCCCAAGCCCGATATCGCCGTCAACCTCCACGGCCGCGGCCCCGAGAGCCACCGGCTGCTGCTTGCCACGAAGCCCAGACGGCTGCTCGCCTTCCGCCATCCGGCGGTCGCCGACTCGGCGGCGATGCCGCGCTGGCGCGCCGACGAGCACGAGGTCGAGCGCTGGTGCCGGATGCTGCGCGAGAGCGCCGTCCTCGCCGAGCGCGAGGAGCTGGCGATCCGCCGCCCGTCTGCGCCGCCGCCGGACTGGGCGGAGGGGGCGACCCTCCTGCACCCCGGCGCCGCCAGCGCCGCACGGCGCTGGCCAGCGAGGCGCTGGGTTGCGCTCGCCCGGGCCGAGCGCGAGGCCGGCCGCACCGTCCTGCTCAGCGGCTCGCGCGCCGAGGCGGAGCTGGCGCGGGGGATCGCCCGAGCGGCGGGGCTCGATCCCGGGTGTGTCCTCGCCGGCAAGCTCGACCTGTTCGGCCTCGCCTGCTTCGTCGCCGCCGCCGATGTCCTCGTCTGCGGCGATACCGGCGTGGCCCACCTGGCGACCGCCCTCGCCGTTCCGTCGGTGCTGCTCTTCGGGCCGACCCCGCCACAGCTCTGGGGGCCGCCGGCCGAGCATCGCCAGCACCGGGTCCTCTGGGCGGGACGAACCGGTGACCCGCACGCCGACGTTGCCGACCCCGGCCTGCTGGCGATCGATGCCGAGGCGGTGATCGCCTGCCTGGAGGAGCTGCGAGCGACGGTGACGGCGTGAGCGCTCCGGCCGAGACAGGCGCCGGTCAGCGGGCCGAGGTCGGCGTCGTGATCGCCACCCGCGACCGCCGGGACTCGCTGCTGCGCAGCCTGGCGGCAATCGAAGCGCTGCCGGAGCGGCCGCCGATAGTCGTCGTCGACAACGCCTCCAGCGACGGCACCGCCGAGGCGGTAGCGGCCAGGTTCCCAGCGGTCGAGCTGCTGGAGCTGGAGCGCAACCGCGGCGTCGGCGCCCGCAATCTCGGCCTTGAAAGGCTCCGCACCCCCTTCGTCGCCTTCAGCGACGACGACTCCTGGTGGGAGCCCGGCGCGCTGGCTCGGGCCGCCGCCACGTTCCACCGCCACCCCGCCATCGGCCTGCTCGCCGCGCGGATCCTGGTCGGCGCCGACCGCCGCCTCGACCGGATATCGGCGCTGATGGAGGGTCCCGCGCCGCCAGGATTGCCAGGACCCCGGGTCAGCGGTTTCCTGGCCTGCGGTGTCGTCGTCCGTCGTGAGGCCTTCCTCTCCGCCGGCGGCTTCTGCGAGCGCTTCCTGATCGGGGCCGAGGAGGCACTGCTGGCGATCGACATGGATGCCGCCGGCTGGGAGCTCTGCTACGCCCCGGACACCGTCGCGATCCACGCGCCCCACCCGGCAAGCCGCGGAGAGCGCAGCTCACTGCTGCTGCGCAACCAGCTCTGGACCTCGTGGCTGCGCATGCCGGCGGGGCGCGCCCTGCGCGATACGGCCGGGCTGCTGCGCGCCGCCGGCCACGACGACACCGCTCGTCGCGCCCTGATCTCGGCCGTGGCCGGTTTGCCGTGGGCGCTCAGAGCCAGACGAGGCCCACGACTCCGACCACAGCGATTTAGGCTCGACGCACAGTGGAACCCCGGTGCTCGCCCATCCGGCGGCTGACGAAACCGACGAGCAGGAGCACGATCACCACGCCGATCAGGGCGCTGAGGACGCCGCCCCAGTCGAACATGTCGGTATCGCCGATTCCCAGCCCGGCGGTGAAGATCGCCCAGCCCAAGGCGGCGCCGGCAAGGCCGAGCACGACCGAGACGAGCCACGAGCGAGGCCCATGCATCCCCTCGAAGGCATCGTTGGGAACGATCGCCCTGCCGACTGCGCCGGCGAACAGCCCAAGTATCAGTGCTCCGATCATCTGCTCTCCTTTCAGATCTCAGTACACGGACTGGTTCCCGCTTTCACCGAGTTTGAAAACGGCATGGCGGCGTTCCGCCGGAACCGGTCGCTCGCTTGCATCCACGGACGGCGCGTAGATCGAGGTGGCGATCATCTCGAAGCGGCCACGCCCGCGGACGAGGCACCGCGGGCAGTTGGAAGGCGCCCTATTCGCCGCGACTCGCAGCCCACAACTTGGACACTGAAGGTGAGACACCCAACCCTCCCTTTGTAGTCATATTGGGAGAAGTCCGCACGGTCGGGTGCTCGCCCGACGCGCGTGCCTCCTTGCATCGATGAAACGCGCAGGCTGCACGTTCCCCCGCGTCCAAGGCGAGGGTAGCGCGCTACGGGGCACCCTTTGCCTAAGTGGAACACCAACACCTCTTTCGCACTCCAATTGCGTTCCGTTGAGGCATCGGCCCGATCGCCGGAGTGACTACACCGAAATTCGATGGGTACTGAACTGGTGTCCATAGTCCTACGACAGAGGAGGAATCACATGCGTCGTGGCCCCGTTCCACTCAATGTCCATGCCGCGCTCGAGCCGCTGATGGCAATCGTGTTGATCGCGGCCCCGTGGATCTTCGGCTTCAGCGATGTTGACGACGCGACGACGATCTGCATCGTGGTCGGCGTGGTCATGCTGGCCGCGGGTGCGATGACCGACTGGCGAATGTCACTGGTGAAACTCATCCCGCTGAGGATGCATTTCATGACCGACCTCGTACTCGGTGCGTTTCTCCTGCTTTCGCCGTTCATCTTCGGCTTCGGCGATGAGGGCGGCCCGACCCGCTTCCTGATCATCTTCGCGCTGCTCGAGCTGCTCACCTCGTTGGGCACGCGCTGGGATCCGGAGGAAGCGCGGACCTACACCCGCAGCGGCCGTTCAGGCACCGCGCACGCCTGACGAAGGGACAGCCAGAATCGCCCGGCCGCCCACGCGGCCGGGCGATCAGGCTCAGATCTTTCCCTGCTTGGGGCCGCTGACACCCGGCTCTCCGGGGCTTGCCTCCGGCCGCGGTTCGCCGGTTCCCGGAGGACGCTTTTCGCTCTGCTCGTCACGCCGGGGCTTGTCTTCCTGCGGGCCCTGCCGGGCCGGGTTCACATCAGGCGGATGCTGCTCCGTGCCTGCTGGCTTGTCTGGCGTCCTGTTCATGCCAATCGAGCTACCCGGTTCAAGGGTGAAAGACACCGGGTAGGACCGACCAGCGCCGGATGCGATTGCGACGCGCCCAAGGAACGCAATCAGCCCATAGAGCGAACGGCGCGCCCGGCGGCCCGCGTCAGCAGCCGGAACCGACCGAAAGGAGCGTTTTGAGAAGCATCGATTCCAAGACCCAGCGCGCCCTCGTCGTCGTCAACGAGGCGGTTGTGGGCAAAGAGCTGCGCGACGCCCTGGTGGACCGGCTCGGCGACGCCATCGAGGAGATCTTCGTGGTCTGCCCGGCCCTGGCCGACTCCGGCGTCAAATACGTGCTGGGCGATGTCGATGATGCGATCCCGCCCGCCGAAGAGCGGCTCGAGCTGACTTTGAGCGAGCTGCGCAACGCCGGCTTCAAAGCGGCTGGAGAGGTCGGCGATTCCGACCCCATACAGGCGATCAGCGATGAGATCCAGAAGTTTGAGCCAGGGCAGGTGCTGGTCGTCGCCCACCGCGACGAGGACGGCGCCTTCGCCGAGCGGGGCCTGCTCGAGCAGGCCGAACGCGACCTCGACGTACCGGTCACCGAGCTGGTCGTCGACCAGGCGAAAGCCCCTCACGTCCTCGAAGTCCAGAAGACGAGGCGCGGCGCAGGCCGTCGCAGCGGTTGGCGTCCCTCGGCCAACCTGCCGCCGTTCTCGCGCCGCGACATAGCGGGCATCCTCGTCGCCGTGATCGGCACCCTGCTGCTCGGCATCCTCGCGGCCAAGTGCGTCGGCGACGCCAACGGCCACAGTGACTTCGAGGAAGGCCGCCTCGACTGGCCCTGCGCGGCCCGGATCCTGATCGCCCTCGGGATCGCCCTGATCAACCTCGCTCACGTCGTCGGCCTCTTCCTCTTCCAGAGCACCGGCTACCAGGGCATCTGGAACCGCTTCTTCGCACGGCTCAGCCTCTTCGGCACGCCGATAGCACTGGTCGCCTCCCTGCTGGTCGGCCTGGCGATGTAGGAAGTCCTGCGGATCCGGACGAAGGCGCCCGCTTGATCGCTGTCCTCGCCGACACCCATATGCCAAAGGGCTCGCGGCGACTTCCCGCGCGTTGCGTCGAGCTGGTCCGAGCCGCCGATGCAGTGCTCCACGCCGGCGACTTCTCGGCTGCGTCGGTGCTCGAACAGCTCGAGTCGCTATGCCCGGTCGTGCACGCCGTCCATGGCAACGTCGACGAGGAGGCGCTTCGACACTCGCTGCCGGCGGTGCTCGAGATCGAGCTCGGCGATCTGGCCGTGGCGATGGTTCACGATGCCGGACCCGCCAAAGGCCGGCTCGCCCGTCTGCGCCGCCGTTTCCCCGAGGCCAAGGCCGTCGTCTTCGGCCACAGCCACCTTCCCCTGCACGAGGAGGAGGATGGCTTTCAGATCTTCAACCCCGGCAGCCCAACCGAGCGACGGCGCGCCCCGCGCGCGTCGATGGGCCTGATCAGCCCCGGGCGGCAGCTGGCTTTCGAGCACGTTTGGCTTTAGCAGCCGGTTTCGATTTCGCCGCCGACCTCGATTTTGCGGTCGACCTCGAAGACGATCGCCCCGATGAGCTCGCGCTCGCCCCACGCAGGGCCCTCGGCACCTCCTCGTTGACGACGGCGCCGGTCAAGGACGTGATCTCCCGGGCGAGGAATTTCGCCATGCGTTCCTCCTCGCGGCGGATTCCTTTCACCATTTTCGCCGTTTCGCGGTCGCCGACTTTTTCCGCCAGCCTCTCGATCGCCAGGTAGGTGGCGATCTCCTCGTGCTCGTTGAAGTACTCGGTCTTGGCGTTCTTCAGCATCTTCTCCTGCTCGCCGGTGCCGCGAATCATGTGCAGCGGCCCCTTCGCCGCCGCCTGGGCCTTGCCGATCAGCGACTGCGCCCCCTGGCCTCCGCCACCAAGTTTTTTGATCCGGCGCTCGACTTGTCTGGCATGCGATTTCGTCTCGCGCAGGTGCTCTTGGAGCCGTTTCTTGTAGGTCGCCTTCGTGGTCATCGCGATGTGGGCCCCGAGGGCAGCTTCGAGCTCCTTCTCCTTGCCGTAGGCCTCGCTCAGGTACTGGACCAGCTTCGCGTCGCGCTCATTCAGATCGGCCATGTGGACTCCTTGTCTCGTTCGCCTGTCCGGCGTCGCATACCCGAGCCGAGATAGCGAGAAACCCCTGCGCAGGCCTCTTGCCAGGCTTCGCGAACGACGATCCGGGTAGGGGGACGGCGTGAGCTCCAACGACCATCCCTCGACCGAAACCGGCGGCCGCTCCGCGCTGGAGAACCACCGCTTCGGCTCCTCTCCCGCGTTCTCCCTCGGTGTCGAGGAGGAGCTGCTCGTCGTCGACGGGCAGCGCCAGCTGATCGCCGTCAGCGAGCTGATCCTCGACAGCGTCGCCGAACCGTTTGCCGAACGGATCTCCTCTGAGATCTTCGCCGACCAGATCGAGCTGAAGACGGGCATCTGCCACGACGCCGACGAGGTCCTCGCCGACCTCGACCGGACTCGGCTGGCGATCCACGAGGCTGGCTTCGAGCTGCTCGCCTGCGGGTTGCACCCGTCCGCCGAGGAGGGAGAAGCCAAGCTCGTCGCCAAGCCGAGGTATGAGGTGGTCCGTCGTGACTTCGGGGACATCTTGCGGACGCCGCCCTGCGGCCTTCACGTTCACATCGGCATGCCGGACCCGGAGACGGCCGTGCGGGTTGCCAATGCCTTTCGCCTCTACCTCCCGGTGCTGCAGGCACTGAGCGCCAACTCACCCTTCCGCGAGGGGATCGACTCGGGCAACGCCAGCTCGCGGAGCTCAGTCGTGCGCAGCTATCCACGCTTCCAATTGCCGCGCCAGTTCCGCGACTACGAGGAGTTCTGCGAGGTCGCCGACCAGCTGATCGCTGCTGCCGGCGTCAGCGACTACACCTATATCTGGTGGGACGTTCGCCCCCACCCGGAACTCGGCACGGTCGAGGTGAGAGCCGTCGACGTGCAGACTGCCGCCGCTACATCCAGCGCGATCGCCGCCCTAATCCAGGCGATCGCGGCGAAGGAGCTCGACCGCCCGAGCGCGCCGGACGTCTATCGCGAGACACTCGAGGAGTCTTACTTCCAAGCCGCCAGCCACGGGCTCGAGGCGAACATCCTCTTCGATCGAGACGTCCCCGAGCCCGCCCGCGAGGTCGGCGTCAGGGTCCTCGAGTCGGTCCGCCCCTACGCTCGGGAGTTGGGTAGCGAGGTCGCCCTCGAAGAGGTCGAGCGGATCCTGCGCGAGGGCAATGGCGCCGACGACCAGCGCCGCGTCCACGACGAAGCGGGGATGAGTGGGCTGCTCGACTACCTGGCCGAACGCACCGTCTGAGCGCTAGCCAACCGAGAGGCAGACCACCGTTGCGTCGTCGGAAAGCTCTCCTTGCGTCCGCTCGCGCACCATTCGGTGCACCTCGCGGACCGTGTCTGCCGCCGAGGCGCCCTGCTGGCGAAGCGTCGCCTCGATGACGCCTTTCTCACCAAGCCCGGCCTGTCCCTCCTTCGCTCCGACCACGCCGTCGGAAAAGAGGACGAGGCGATCGCCGACCAGGAGCCGGTTCGTGGCTTCGGCCGGCTTCGGCGTCGAACGGCCACCGAGACCGAGGCTGGGAGTCAACGGCATGGCCTCAGCATCGCCGTTCTCGCGCAGGATGATCGGCGCATCGTGACCGCAGTTGGCCAGCGCCAGCTCGCCGCTGTCCGGATCCCAGTGAGCGACGACCGCCGACATCTCGGCACGCGGACCGGGCAGCTCGCGAAGCGTCTGGTGCATGACGAGCAGCGACTCGACGATCGAAGCGCCGCTGCGCCGGCTCGCCCGCAGGGCACCGAGCGCAACGGCGCCGGCGGCGGCTGCTCGGGTGCTGCTGCCGAGGCCGTCGGCGAGGGTTATCCAAATTCCGTCGCCGTTCTCGACCACGTCGAACCAGTCGCCGGCGACCTCGTAGGTCGGCAGCACGTTGCCGGCGACTTCCGCACCGGTGACGCGCATGATCCGCGGGGGCAGGAGGCTCTGTTGGATCTCCGCCGCGGCCCGCGGTTGCTTGCGGCGCTGTGCCCGGGCAAAGACATCGGTATAGCGATCGGCCAGGGTCACAGCTGCCGCGGCCTGGCGGGCCATCTCGGTCAGAGGTTCGCGGGAGCGGCCAAAGACGATGAAGACGCCCGTCGCCCGGCCGCGCAGCCAGAGCGCGTAGAGCTCGACACCGGCGCCGGCGCCGAGGTTCTCGCGCAGGGTGCCTATGCCGTGGGCATCGAGCTCGGGGCCGATCGCGAACGGCGCCTCCAGCTTCTCCCGCAGGCGCTGCGGTCCGGCCATGTGCAGCAGGTGGCTGCCATCGATGTCGAGGACGTAGAGAGCGACCGGCACCCCGGCGATCCGCTGCGCCTCGGCAACCAGTTGCTCGGGCAGAAGCGCCGGAGAGACGACGTCGAAGACGTGGATCGCGTCGAGGGCGAGCGAGCGCCGCCGTCCCAACCGGCCGGCGGGCAGCGGATCACGGGCCGGCCGCACGGACCCGTCCTCAGGCCGAGCATCGAGCTCGGCGACGAGCTGATCGCGATCCTTGAAGCGCCGGTAGACGCTCGAGCGTGAAACTCCGGCCGCTGCGGCTATGTCGGAGAGCGTCGCCGAGGAGGAGTGCTCGAGCAGGCGCTTTGCCGCTTCGAGAATGCGCTCGTCGTTGCGCGCCGCATCGGCACGGCGCAGCTCAGAGGACCGGCCCTCGACGCTCATCGGACAGGCCTGATCTGAAACATCCCGTTGCGCTTCGGCGTGCCATTTGATTGAGCTTCGGAGATCGGGCGGATTGAATTTCTCTACCCCGGGCAGATCAGGAAGAACCCAACTCGATGAAGCAAGGGAGCGTCTTGGCGGTCCTCCACAGGCAGACAAAGGCAAAGGAGGGAAGAGGATGAGCGCAGCGCAAAGCGGAAGGGAAGCGGTGGGAGACGGTGGGACCCGGGAACCGGAGCAGATCCGCGAGGAGATCGAGCGGACACGTGACGAACTTGGCGAGACAGTCGCGGCCGTCGCCGAAAAGACCGACGTCAGGAAGCAGGCGCAGGCAAAGGCCGACGAGATAAAGGACAAGGCAAGCGCCAGGGCCGAGGAAGCAAAGGCGAAGGCAGCCGAGGTCAGCGAGAGAGCCAAGGAAGCCGCCCCGGAATCGGTTGGCCAAGGGGTCCAGCAGGCGCAGCAGATGGTCGAGCAGAACCCGGCCCAGTTTGCCCTCGCAGGCGCCTTCCTCTCCGACCTGCTGCTCGGAAGGCTGCTCTGGCGATGAGCGAGACCGAGCGCACCGATAGGTCACGCGACAGATCAGCCGTGGAGACGAGCAACGGAGATGGCGGGCGCGAGAACGGCGCCCGTCGCGACTACCGGCCGGAGGGCAGCGATGCCCGGCCGAGCATGGTCGGCACGCTGAAGCGAACAGCGACGGAGTTCATGGAGGACAACCTCACAGACTGGGCCGCCGCCCTCACCTACTACGGCCTGCTTGCCCTCTTCCCAGCCTTGATCGCGATGGTCTCCTTGATCGGCCTGGTCGGCGACCCGAAGAGCACGACCTCGACGCTGACCGAAATCATCACCTCGATTGGACCGGGATCCGCCGCCGAAACCTTCTCCGGCCCAATCAAATCGATCGCCTCGAATCAGAGCGCCGCCGGCTTCGCCTTCGTCGCCGGGCTCGCGGTGGCTCTGTGGTCGGCCTCCGGCTACGTCGGCGCCTTCATGCGGGCCTCCAACATCATCTACGAGACGCCGGAGGGCCGGCCCTTCTGGAAGCTGCGCCCACTGCAGGTGCTGGTCACGCTGGGGATGATCGTGATGATGACGCTGCTCGCCCTCGGCCTGGTCTTCACCGGGCCCCTGGTCGACGCCGTGGCAGGGCCGATCGGGCTCAGCGACACGGCGGTCAGCGTCTGGAACGTCGCCAAGTGGCCGGTGATGGCGGTGATCTTCATCGTCATGGTCAACGTCCTCTACTACGCCTCGCCCAACGTGAAGCTGCGCGGCTTCAAATGGGTCACGGTGGGAAGCCTGGTCGCGATCGTCGTCTGGGCGATCGCCTCGGCGGCATTTGCCTTCTACGTCGCCAACTTCGGCTCCTACGACAAGACCTACGGCACGCTCGGCGGCCTGGTCGCCGTGCTGGTCTGGTTCTGGATCAGCAACCTGGCGATCCTCTTCGGCCACCAGCTCAACGCCGAGCGCGAGCGCAGCGTCGAGATCGAAGAAGGCCGTCCCCGGGCCGAGCGCGAGATCCAGCTCGAGCCCCGCGACGAGCCAAAGGACCAAAGGACCACCTGACCCTCAGCAGCCCGTCTGATCAGCTATCCGGCGCATGAGCAGGACTTCCCGACCGCTCTAAGCCCAGACCCTTTTTCGCGGCGGGCGCTTGACGCCCCGCCTCGTTATCCCTTAAGAGCCCCGGTCACCGCGTCGAGAAAGGCGCGTCGAAGGGTTGGCCGATGACGACGCCGCCAGCTGCCCTCGATCGAGTGGTCTGGGCTGCTCTCGAAGACATTGCCCGGCGTGGTGGCGACGCCCGGTTGGCCAAGCGTCCCGCGCACGAAGGCGCCGTGCGCGAACCTCCGGTAGGCGCGCGGCGCCAGCACATAGAGGATCTCCAGCAGGCGCCCCGCCCAGCCGTACTTGACTTCGCGCTTGGGCGATTCGGCGCAGGCCTCGATCCCTTCCGCGACTTCCTCCGCTGAGAGGACCGGTGGGACCGGGCGGATCCGGTGTCCGGTGTAGTTGGCCGCGTGGGCGAAGATCGGCGTGTCGACTGCCTCCGGGATCACAGTCGTGACGTGGATGTCAGCCCCCTGCGGCAGCTCGCTGCGAATGCATTCCGAGAAGGCGCGAACGGCGTACTTGCTGGCGACGTAGGGCGTCACTTGCGGCGTCGTGACCTGGCCCCAGACGGAGGACATGTTGATCAGCACGCCGGAGCCCTGCAGACGGAAGCGGCGCAGCGCCGCCCGGGCACCGTTGATTTGGCCGATCAGATTTGTCTCCACCACCCTCCTGAAGACGCTGGAGGGAATCTCGAGGAACTCGCCGTAGGCGATCACGCCGGCATTGTTGACCCAGACGTCGAGACGGCCGAAGCGCTCGACCGTCGCGGCGGCGAAGGCCTCGACCGCGTCCTCGTCGGCGACGTCGAGCGAGCGCGTCAGCACGACCGCACCGGTCGCTTCGCACTCGCGCGCGACGCTCTCCAAGGCCGGCTGGGAGCGGGCGCAGAGCGCCAGCGACGAGCCCCGCCGGGCGAAGCGAAGCGCCGCGGCATGGCCGATGCCGCTGGACGCGCCGGTGACCGCGACAACGGCTTCCTCCAGGGGCCGTGGCATCCGAAGCTCCTAGCCGAGGCCCTTTTCCTCGGCCGCCTTGTAAGCGATCTGGAGGAAGTCCGAGATCGTCAGCGCCGAGAAGACGGCGGCGAGGAAACGGGTCAGGCGGGGCGCGAAGAGCAGGCCGAGCGAGAAGCCCGCGACGACCCAGAGCCCGAGGCAATACGGGCAGACCAGCAGCTCGCCGATCGCCTTGCG
>Ga0136846_1237364_pt1 | contig 10880 bp, 8 predicted proteins | sample HopSoiMetagenom2_FD_96841 | JGI IMG/M metagenome (GOLD analysis project Ga0136846, IMG submission 96841) | Grasslands soil microbial communities from Hopland, California, USA - 2 Assembly 2016 (version 4) | ecosystem: Environmental > Terrestrial > Soil > Grasslands | place: USA: Hopland... | reverse complement strand
TACCCGACGTTCTGGGTCAATCGCAACGGCGCCCCGGCCGAGGAGCTCGGCGTGGAAGGGTTCGCCGTCGGACGCGACATGAAGGAGCTCGTCGAATTCGTGCGACCCAGAGTCGCGCGCTGAACTGTCCCACTCCAATGGACCCTCGAATGCTCAGTCGAGGTCCGCCAACTCCTTGCGCAGATGCTTCACCGCCGGCGTGACGATGGCGATGAAGGATGCCTCGCGCAGCTTGCGCTGCGCGGTGGCGCCGGCGAGATAGCCCTTCGCGCCCGCGTGGAGCAGCGCCGCCTGCGCTGCCCGCAGCGACCAGGTGCTGGTGGCCAGCCGAGCCTCGAGGACGGCGCGCTGGTACTCGCGCGAGGTCTCGTAGGGCGTGCGCGAGAGGCGCTCGATCTGCCCGCGCAGTCCGGCGAGCGCGTCGGCGAACATCTCGGGGCGATCCTCGAGGTAGCGGTTCACGTGCCCGCAGCTCTCGTCGGACTTGCGCATCACGTCGATGCAGCCCTGGACGAGCCCGAGGCCCATGCCGGTCTGGAGCAGGATGAAGCCAGCCTTGATCCGCGAGACCCAGGGGCCGGCGGGCTCTGCGAGAACCCGCGAGCGGGGGACGAAAACGTCGCGGAAGACGACGGAACAAGTCCGGGTGCCGTCCAGCGCGAGGAAGCGCACGCCATCGCCGAGGCGGACACCGGCGGCGGAGCAGTCCACCATGGCCATGACGAGAAGGCCCTCGCCCTCGACTTCGAAGACGGTTCCGAAATGATGCGAAGGACCCAGGTTCGACACCCAGGGCAGCGTGCCGTTGACCGCGAATCCGCCTGCGACGCGGCGCGCGCGCAGCCGCAGCGGCTCGATCCCCGCAGCCGCCTTCATCGGATTCGAGAGGCCAGTGCCGCCGAGGATCTGGCCGGAAGCGGCACCCGCAAGCAGCGAATGGCGAAGGTCCTCGTTTTCGGAGTTTCGCGCGTACCAGACGAGGGTATCCTGGCACCACATGCAGAATGCCGTGGCGAGGCACTGCCGCGCCACCCGCGCCATCGCGTCGATGGCGCCCGACAGATCGGCGTCTTCGCCGGCGTGCGCGGAAAACGCCCCGACTCGGCCGAGACTGCGCAGCACTCGCTCGGGATAGTGACCCTGGTCGATGCGGCGGACCAGTGGGGCAAGCTCGCTGCGAACGACGTCCTCGACCCGGGCCGCGAGCGATTGGCCGTCCTCCCGACGCAATTGCCGTTCAGGCGAGGCGGACATCGACCGGCACCGGGTTGCGGATCGTTCCCGTCACGGGTGACCACTCGACCGCGTGCGCGACCAGCCTGGCGAGCGTCTCGCGGTCGGCATCGGCGTCGAGCTTGACGCGGACCCGGACGGCGGTGAACCCCACCGGTTTGGGGCTGGTGTCGCCGGTGCCCCAGACAGAGGTGATGTTGAGATCCCCTTCGAGCTCCAGCTCGATCGACGAGAGGGCGAGGTCCTGTGCGACCGCGTTCGCGTGGATGCCGACGGCGATGCAGGAGCCGAGCGCGGCGAGCACCGCCTCCGACGGGTTGGGCGCCGTGTCGTCGCCGAGGAGCGCCGGCGGCTCGTCGATGACGTGGGCAGGCAAGGTGCGGATGAAGTTCAGCTGCCGGAAACGCGCCTCGGTCACGGTCCGGCACTTGATGGTGCGCACCTGTCGCGGATCTGCCTTCCCTTTCTCGGCGAGCGCGTGCAGGCGATCGGCGTCGATGCGGGCGAGCTGCGTCTTGATGGTCATGCTGCGGACTCCTTGGCAGGGGCAGGGTGGTTCGAGTCTCCGGCGTGCACGACGCCGAGCTCACGCAGGATCTCCGCGCGGAGCGCGACGAAGCCGTCGTTGGTGCGGCAACGCGGTCGCGGCAGGCCGAGCGGGATGATGCGCTGGATGCGCCCGGGCGAAGGCGCCATCACCACCACGCGAGCGGCCAGGAGGACCGACTCCTCGACGTCGTGCGTGACGAACACCACCGTCTTCGAGCGCTCCTGCGCCAGGCGCGCGACCTCGTCCTGCAGGCGGATCCGCGTCAGCGCATCGAGCGCGCCGAACGGCTCGTCCATCAAAAGAAGTTCCGGATCGACGACCAGAGCCCGCGCGACGGCGACGCGCTGCTGCATCCCGCCCGAGAGCTGGTGCGGAAGGTGGCCCGCGAATCCGTCGAGCCCGACGAGGCGCAAGAGCTCATGCGCTCGCTCGCGGCGTTCCGCCTTGCGGGCTCCGCGCACCTCGAGCCCGTACTCGACGTTCTCGAGCACCGTGCGCCACGGATAGAGCCCGTAGTCCTGGAAGATGCAGAGCCGCGAAGGATCGGGCCCGTCGACCTCGCGGTCGTGAACCAGCACCCGCCCGGACGAAGGCCGGTCGAACCCGGCGATCAGGTTCAACACCGTGGTCTTTCCGCAGCCGCTTGGACCCAGCAGGCAGACGAACTCCCCCTGCGCGACCTCGAGGGAGACGTCGAGAATCGCGGTCCGCGGCGCCCCGCTCGCATCGCGGAAGCGGCGAGTCGCACGATCGATCCGGATGGCCGGCGCGCTCATGGATGGTCCTCGGGCGAAATGCCCCAGCGCGCATCGACCCTGCGCTCGAGGCGCGCGACCCCACGGTCGATGACGAATCCGAGAACGCCGACCACCGCCATGGCCATGAGAATCAGGTCGGTGCGCAGGAAGTTGCGCGCATCGATGATGAGGAACCCCAGACCGGTGCGGGCGCCCAGCATCTCGCCGGCGACGAGATAGACCCACGCCGCTCCGACCGCGATGCGAAGTCCGACGGCGATCTGCGGGAAGGCGGCGGGGATCACGACCTTGAAGACGACGTCCCGCGGGCGCGTGCCGAAGTTGCGCGCGACGCGCAGGAAGATGGGATCGACGTGCCGGACCGCGCTGACGGTGGCGAGCAGCGTGGGGTAGAAGGCCGCGACGAAGATGATGGCGATCGCAGGCAAGTCGCCGATGCCGAGCCAGAGGACGGCGAGGGGGAACCAGGCGACTGGAGAGATCGGCCGCAGCAACTGGACCACCGGATCGACTGCCTTCCAGATGGCCGCACGCAACCCGAAGAAAACTCCGAGCGGCACCGCGATGGCAACGGCCGCCAGGTAGGCGACGGCGAACCGCGCGAGACTCGCGGCGATGTTGGGCAACAGCGTTCCTTCGCTGAACGCCTCACGGGACGCACGCAGCGCGTCGACCGGCCCGGGGAGCTGGTCGACGCTGTACAGGCCTGAGACGGCAAGCAGGTGCCAGATGCCGATCAACGACACGATTCCAGCCGTCGGAACCAGCGCCCGCGCGGCCGCTGCGAGCGTCGCGCGAACCGCGAAGCGCCGCCGCGAAGGCGCGGGTGTTGCCGGGACGTAGGTGCTCGCTTCGGCGCTCATCGACGCGTTCCCGACCGCGCCTTGCGCGCGAACCGATCGTCGAGGAACTTCGGCAGGTCCACCGCCGCCGTCGCGAGCTTGTACTTGATCATGTCGTCCTGCGTGTCGCCTAGATCCGCCAGCGTGGGAACGAGATCGTCGTACGTCACGCGGCCCGGCGGCTGCGTCATCGCATGTTCGACCACCGCGGGGTTCTGTCCGAGGAACGGCTTGGAAAGCTCCGCCGCCTCGTGCGGGTGGTCGGTGGCGAAACGCCCCGCATCGGTGAGCGCGGTCACCAGCTCCTGCACGGCCTCGGGGTGCGCAGCGATCAGATCCTCGCGGGCGTTCAGGGCGCAGCAGACGTGATTCGGCCACACGTCTTTCGAGAGCGCCAGCACCTTGCCGAGCTTGCGCAGCTCGGCCTGCGCGCCGAACGGTTCCGCGACGATGAACGCCGCGATTGCTCCACGGGCAAGCGACTGGACCATCTCCGGCGGAGGCAGCTCGACGAGGCGCACGTCGCGGTCCGCGTCGAGGCCTTCCTTCGCGAGGATGCGGCGCAACAAGAGATTATGCGTCGAAAAGCGGCTCGGGATGGCAACCGTCTTTCCCCGCAGATCGGTCACGCGGACCACGTCGTTGGCCGCGAGAAGGACGCTGCCGTTGCGGTGGCCGAGCAGGATGACCTTGATCGGCGCGCCCTTCTGCCGGAGCGTGAGGCTGATGGGCGTGAGCGCGAACGCGGTGTCGAGGCTGCCCGCCTTGAGCGCTTCCGCGAGCTCGGGCCAGCTCGCGAACTTCACCGGCTCGAGCGAAAGCTTCTGGAACTGCGTGCGGGAAGCGGCGATCACGGTGAGGTGGTCGGTGATCGGCAGGTGCCCGAGCCGGATCCGTACCTTGCCGTCGGCGCGGACCGATCGCGCCCCGATCGCGATCGCGCCGGCTGTCGCCATGCCGAGGCGCAGGACGTCCCGTCGGGCGATCGGGCGATGCTGGACAGGATCCTTCACGAAGACTCCGGCCGTCGAGCGCGACGGAACGAGAACCAACTTCGATGTCGGGAGAGCGAATCAGGTGCAGCACGCCGTGCTGCGAACGCCGGCTAGCGATGACAACAACAGCCGACCGAGCCCCAGGCGAGGCTGGTGTGCGCACAGGCGTGAGCGTCGAATCGCACGCCGCAAGACTTGCGCGGGGTACGACAATTTGTCAAGCGCCTTGAGACGGCCCGACGCCCCTGCCCTCGGGTTTCAGGTAAGCAGCCAGGCAACAAACACCGTTATCCCCGATTGGGAGCCGCCGTGCCACCCCTCGGATCTGGATGCGGTCCGGACAAATGCTCCGCCCATCCCCTCCAGCTCTCGGACAACTGCGGAATCGCAACCAGCCGCGGCACCTCGTCGCGATCGCGCGTGTAGATGCGGAAGACATCCCGGACAGTGAGGTCGTGATCGGGCTTCTCCATGACCCGGATCTCGTCTCCGGCGCCCACATCGCCCTCGACGACGATTCTGAGATAGGTGCCGGGCCGGAGCGCCTTGCTGAAGCGACGTGGAAACGTTTCGTCGTTCATCCGTACGCCGAGCCGCCAGCAGGGGATGCGCGGCTCGGAGACCTCGAAGACCGCGCTCCCGATCTGCCAGCGCTCTCCGACGAGCGCGTCGTTGAGCTCCATCCCTTCCGTGGTGAGGTTCTCTCCGAGCTCCCCAGGAGAGAGCGGACGGCCGATTTCCCCTTCCCACCAGCGTTGGTCCTCCACCGAATAGGCATAGACGGCCTTGTCGAAACCGCCGTGTGCCTCGAGATCCGCCTGGCGGTCGCCCGCGAGGTTGACGCCCCGAGCGGCGATCCGTCCGCTCACCGGCGACTTCCAGATCGCGCTCTGGGCGGGACTGCCGTGGTACTCGAACTTGCGCACGCCACCCACGTTGACCGAGAGCACCTTTGCGGTTTCAGGTGCCATGATCGGTCAGCGCGTCGCCGCTGCAGTCGTGGGGGACGGACGATCCACCGCCGCCGTAGCCGCTGAGGTCGGGATGGGCGGCAGGTTCTTCTCGCGTAGCGCCGCGTCGAGCGCCTTCACCTCGGTGGCAGCCAGTTGATCGAACTCGCGCTGCACGTCGGTCAACTCGCGGCGCAGCGCGACGATCCTCGCCTCCTGATATGCCGCCGGCTTTCCTTCGTAGCGCAACAGCGTTCCGTAGAGCTGGTCGGTGTGCTCGCGGATGCGCTCCTCGCCGGTGATCGCGCCGCCCTCCTTGGTGGTGACGATCTTCCTCCTCACCTCCTCGAGCGTGTCGCGCAACGCCACCAGCCGTGCCGCCAGCGGGTCGCCCTTGCCCAGCTTCCCGGTCCGCTCCGCGGTCCCTTTCTGCGCGGCGTCGATGCGGTCGACGAGCGTGCTCATGTCGCCGAAGAGCGCCACCACCTTGAGCTGCGCCTCGTAGTTCTGGCGACGGTCGTCGACCGAATACGTCGCGCGTCGGTCGAGCGCGACGTCGAGCTTCGACTCGAGCGTCTGGCCAGCCTTGCGCAGCCGGACCGTGTACGTCCCGGGCATCACCCGCGGTCCGCGCGAGCCCGCGTTGGCCACCGTGGCCGCGCGCGGGACCCGCGGAGGCTTGAGCTGCATCGACCAGGTCACGCGGTTCAGGCCGCGGCGCGTGCTCGCCGGGATGACGTCGATTGCTTTTCCCGCCCCGTCCAGCACCTCGAGCTCGATCGGACCATACAGGTGTCGCGATCGCTGGTAGTAGGTGATGGTCGCTCCGCTCGGGGGATTCTCGCCGGTGAAAGTGGCGTCGCCGTCCGACCAGCCGCCGCCAGCCGGGAGCCGCTCCTGCGCCGGCCGGTCGGGAAGAAAGGCGACCTCCTTGGCAAGCTCGTCGGCGGACAGCGCGCGCAACGGGGAGATGTCGTCGATGATCCAGATGCCGCGCCCGTGCGTCGCGAGCACGAGGTCGCCCTCGCGCGGGTGGACTTGAAGATCCCGCACCGCCACGCGCGGGAAGTCTCCCCCGCGGAATTCCGCCCAGGTCGAGCCTCCGTCCGGCGAAATGAAGAGGCCGGACTCGGTTCCGAGGAAGAGCAGGTCCTTCTTCACGGTGTCTTCCTTGATCACGTGCGCGTAGCCGCGAATCGACGGTCCGCCGATGCGGGTCCAGCTCTTGCCGAAGTCGCGCGTCCGGTACACCCACGGCGTCATGTCCCCGTACGTGTGCCGATCGAACGCGGCATACGCGGTCCCCGCGTCGAACCGGCTCGCCTCGACCCAGCTCACCCAACTCGCCTTCGGCAACCCCGGCACGCTGGAGACCACGTTCGACCAGTGTCCACCGCCGTCGCGGGTGAGCTGTACGTTGCCGTCGTCGGTGCCCACCCAGATGGTGTTCGCCTCGACGGGCGACTCGCTGATCACGGTGATGGTCGTGTGCGCTTCGGCGGAGGAGTTGTCGACGGTGATGCCGCCTGACTCCTCCTGCTTCTGCTTCTCGGGATCGTTGGTGGTCAGGTCCGGCGAGATCCGGTCCCAGGTATCGCCGCGATCCTTGGAGCGGAAGAGGAACTGCGCGCCGATGTAGACGACGCCCTTCTGCGTGGGGCTGGCGGCGATGGGCGCGTTCCAGTTGAAGCGGAGCTTCTCCTTGTAATCGGCCTCGGGCTTGATGCCGCGCGCTGCCATCGTCCGCCGATCGACGCGCCCGATGAACCCGCCCTGCGACTCGACGTACACCGCCTCCGGATCGGAAGTATCGGGAACTGCCCAGAAGCCGTCGCCGCCGTACAGGTTCTCCCATTGGGCATTCCCGATGCCGCGCCCGTATGCCGTCTTTCCAATCCAGGTGCTGTTGTCCTGGAGGCCGCCGTAGACGTTGTAGGGGTCGGCCCCGTCGACGGCCACGTGATAGAACTGCGAGATCGGAAGGTTCTCCTGCTTCCACCAGCGGTTCCCGCCGTCGAAGGACTGCCACAAGCCGCCGTCGTCGCCGCCGATCACGTGTTTGGGGTTTTGCGGGTCGATCCAGATGTCGTGCCAGTCCCCGTGCCCGCCGCCGCCGGTGGGCGAGAAGCTGCGCCCTCCGTCTTCGCTCACGATCAATTGGAGATTGGTCTTGAAGAGCCGGTCGGGATTGGTGGGATCGACGACCAGACGCGCGAAGTAGAAGGGCCGCCAGACCATCGACTGGCTGCGGTCGAGCGTGACCCAGTTCTTCCCGCCGTCGTCCGACCGGTAGAGCGCCGAGTGCTCCGACTCGATGAAGGCGTAGACGCGCTTGCCCGACGAGGGCGCGATCACCACCTCCACGCGGCCCCACGGATGCGCTGGCAGGCCGCCGCCGTTCACCTCTTTCCAGGTCTTGCCGCCGTCGGCCGTGCGCAAGAGCGCGCTGCCGCTGGGCGCGGTCGGCCCGTCGCCGCCGGAGCGGAACGTCCAGCCCTTGCGGCGGAAGTCCCAGGTGCCGGCGAAGAGCACGTCCGGGTTCTGCGGGTCCATGGTCAGGCTCGAGCAGCCCGTCGAGGCATTTCCGGCGTAGCTCAGGACGAGCGACCAGCTCTTGCCGCCGTCGCTCGTGCGATAGACGCCGCGATCCTTGCTGTCGCTCCAGAGCTTGCCGGTGGCGCAAGCGTAGACGACGCTCGATTTCTTCGGGTTTACGATGACGCGCGCGATGCGCTCCGACTCCCTCAACCCCATGTTGGTCCACGTCTCGCCCGCGTCGGTCGACTTGTAGATCCCGTCGCCGATCGACACCGAGTTGCGCGTCCAGGTCTCGCCGGTCCCGACCCACACGGTGCGCGGATCGCTCGGGTCGATGGTGACGGCACCGATCGACTGCACCGGCTCCTTGTCGAAGACGGGCTTGAACTTCGTGCCGCTGTCCTGGCTCTTCCACACCCCGCCGCTCGCCGCCCCGACGTAGATGGTGGTCTTGCCGCCGATGGTGCGCCCCGCGACGGCCGAAACGCGCCCGCTCATGGTGGCCGAGCCGATGTTGCGCGCCCCGAGCCCGGAAACGACCCCTTCGTCGAACGAAACCTTCCCCGCGGCCTGCTGGTGCGGCGCCTCGAACGAGGGCGGGCGCGCGTCGGGACCGGCCGCGATCTCGCGCGCGATGGTCCCCTGTGGGTACTCGAAGATCCGGTCGTCGACCTGCACGTCGGGCTCGGCCTTCTCGACGATGAAGTGCGCCGCCCTGGGCGCGCCCTTCGGGCCTTGATCGATGGAGGTGGGGATCCAGACCCCCGCGACCTGCCCATAGGCGCCGAGGTCGGTCTCCGTCACCTCCTCGACGCCGCGGACGTGTCTCTCGGTGACGGTGCGGATCTCGAGGAACGCGTCGGGATCGAGATAGACGTACTGCACGTCGCCGTCCTCGAGCGCGACGCGCAGCTTGTGGGCCGGCGTGCCGTCGACGTCCTCCACGCCAAGATATTCGACACGGCTCCGCTTCTGCTGGAACGAGATCAGATGGCCTTCGAGGTCGGCGTCCTGGGCGAGGGCCCGGGCATCGTCCTGCGAGGCGCGCTCCGGCTCGCGGCGGCCGCCGAAGGGAGCCAGCTTCCATCCCTCCTTGCCGTTCCAGGCCTGCACCGCGGTCAGCCCCTGCCTCGTCACCTCGGAGCGGATCTTGCCGGGGCGGACCTGGACCTGGGCCCAGGCCATCTCGATCCTTCCGCGGAAGCGGCCACCGCCGGAGAACACGGCGCGCCCGGTCAGGCGCAGGCTCCTGAGCTTCTGCACGTTGGCGGCGCCGCCGCGGGCGGCGATGTTCTTCGCCAGAAGCTCGTCGAGGGTGACGGCGTGCGCAGAGCCAGCGAGGAAGAGAAAGGCGACCAGCAGCATTCGCATGCGGCCTCCTGCAAAGACTTTTAGGATGGATCAACTGCGCAACGCCGCCAAGCCCGTCACCAATCCTCTTTCTCGAATCGCATTCCGGTCTGCGAGGCGATCCAGGCGATGTCGGCCATGCCCTGAGGGTTGCCACAAGTAAGCACCACGGTGCGCCGCGGGTCGATTCGCTCCCGCAGCATCGTTTCCGGCCGCTCGCGCGGGAACGCGGGAGGAATCGCCGAGCTTTCCCTGGGGAGGAGATCGAAAAGCTTGCGAAGCAGGTTGTTCGCCCGGCCCGAGCCGAGCTGCGAGTCCGCCAGGTCGCCCGGCGTCGGCCGGCTCACGCTGGGCACGTAGACGAAGTCGAGCGTGCCGGCTTTTTCTATCTCCAGCAGCTCGCGGTGATAGGCCAGCTCCTCACGGGTCCGGTTCGCGTGCAGGAGCGTGTACCGGACGCTGTGCGCCGCGCCATGTTGCGCCTCGAAGTGCAGCTGCTTGATCATCGAGACGAACGGCGCCAGCCCCGTCCCGGTGCCGACCATCAGGACGTGCTCGAACCCTGCCGCTCGCCGGGCGAGGGTGAAGTCGCCCACGATCTTCTCGAGGAAGGCGATCCGCTCGTTGGTGCCCTCCTCCATTCCGCGGAAGAGCGATTCGGTGAACCGGCCGAGCACGCCGTCAAGGCCCCGCTCCAGCACGACGTAGAACTCGAGGTAGTTCCGCTGGGCGGTCTCGAACGGCGCCGAAGAGATCGAATACGAATGCGTCACCGACCCTCGCTTCTGCGCACCGTTCGCGTCGAGGTCGGGGACGTACCTCACCCCGTTTTCGTCCTTCACCTTCCGGGTGAGCAGGCAGTCCTCACGGCGCAGCGCGATGTACTGGCCCGCCTCGTAGGCGGGAAATGGCGAGGCATCGAGCGATTCCAGGCGGAACAGCGACAGGCCCGGCGAGAGCCGATGCCACTCGACGATCCGGCCGCTCTTGATCTCCGCCATGGTCTCCTCGCCTCCGACGTGGGAGAGGATGCCCTCCGGTGACGGCTTCGGCAAGCGAAGCGGCTACGGGCCCCTGAACGAGACCTTCCAGATCAGCTCGCCCCCGTCGTCGGAGACGAAGAGCGATCCGTCCGCCGCGACCGCGACACCGACCGGCCGACCCCAGACCTGACCGTCCGGAGTCACGAAACCCGTCATGAAATCCTCGTACTCGCCGGTCGGCTTGCCGTCGCGCAGCGGGATCCGGATCACCTTGTAGCCGGTCCGCTTGGTGCGGTTCCACGATCCGTGCTCGGCGGCGAACGCGTCTCCGCGATACTCCGCAGGGAACATGTGCGCCGTGTAGAACGCGATACCCAGCGACGCCGAGTGCGATTGCAGGAGGACGTCAGGAGTCAGCACCTTGTCGCGCAGCTCCGGATGCGCGCCGCGGTGTCGCGGATCCTGCCGCGGGCCGAGATAGAACCAGGGCCAGCCGTAGAAGCCGCCGTCCTGGATCCGCGTGACGTAGTCGGGAACCAGATCGTCGCCGAGACCGTCGCGCTCGTTGACGGAGCCCCAGAGAACGCCGGTCCCGGGTTGCACCGCGATTCCCACCGCGTTGCGAATGCCCGACGCGTAGATGCGGTGGTGACCGCCGTCGGGATCGAACTCGAGGATGTC
>Ga0136846_1226160_pt1 | contig 10880 bp, 15 predicted proteins | sample HopSoiMetagenom2_FD_96841 | JGI IMG/M metagenome (GOLD analysis project Ga0136846, IMG submission 96841) | Grasslands soil microbial communities from Hopland, California, USA - 2 Assembly 2016 (version 4) | ecosystem: Environmental > Terrestrial > Soil > Grasslands | place: USA: Hopland... | reverse complement strand
CGCAGCCGCCGAACCGCCCGTCGCCCGCAAGGCCGGGACCGGCGTGCTCACGGCCGCATGCGTGTCGGCGCTTGTGGTCAACGCCAACACGTCCGCCGTCACGATCCTGCTGCCGGCGATCAGCGAGGAGGCCCGCCGACCGCGCCCGGCCGACCTCGCCGCCGCCGCCGCGGTGACGACGCACACGATCCCCGTCCCGCAGGAGGTGTAGCAATGTGCCGCTGGCTCGCCTATTCAGGCTCACCGATCCGCCTCGAAGAGCTGCTCGTCAAGCGCGACCGCTCGCTGATCGACCAGAGCCTCCACTCGCGCCAGGGCGCGACCACCACGAACGGCGACGGCTTCGGCGTCGGCTGGTACGAGGACGGCGAGCCGCCGCGCGTCTACCGCAGCACGCACCCCGCCTGGAACGACCGTAACCTGCGCGAGCTCGCGGCGGGCATCTCCTCACCCCTCTTCTTCGCGCACATCCGCGCGTCGACCGGGTCGGCCATCCAGGAGACGAACGTGCACCCGTTCCGCTACGGCCGCTGGCTCTGGATGCACAACGGCCTGATCCGCGAGTACCCGCGCGTGCGCCGCGAGCTGCAGCTGCGGGTGGCCGCCGAGCTCTACACCTCGATCGAGGGGACGACCGACTCCGAGACGATGTTCTATCTAGCACTGACGTTCGGGCTCGAGGAGGATCCCGTCGGGGCGCTCGAGCAGACGATCGGCTTCATCGAGGAGACAGGTCGGAAGCACGACGTCGAGCTGCCGATTCAGATGACGGTCGCGACGACGAACGGCGAGAGCATCTGGGCGTTCCGCTACTCGAGCGAGCACGATTCGCGCTCGCTGTACTTCAGCACGCGCATGGACTCGCTGAAGGCGCTCTATCCCGAGCTGGTCGAGTTCGCCCAGCTCTCCGACGAGACGCGGGTGGTCGTGTCGGAGCCGCTCGGCGATCTCCCCGGCGCCTGGAACCAGGTGCCGGAGTCGCACGTTGCGATCGTGCAACCCGGCGAAGACACACTGAAGCCCTTCTCGCCGCGCTGACGCGGCGACACTCCAGGCCCACCACGAACACGCAGGCCCTCCCCCGCACGGGGTGAGGGTGCCTCACCCGACGCCCCCGCAGACTCGCCGCGTGGAGATCGGAGAGCCTCAGCGGACGTACACGGTCGAGCCGCTCGAGGATCCGGTCCCGCGCGAGTCGCCGCCGGCCGAACCGGACGACCCACCCGTCGAAGCTCCACGCGAGCCGGAGGAGGTGCCGGCACGCTAGCCGCGGCCGCGCCCGACTTCTTCGAGCCCGTCGTCGGCTGGAGAGCGTGGGCCGTCGTGCAGGACCGCCGGCGGCTCCGCCTCCGCAGCGTCGTGTTCGACACGATCTGGCCGGCCGACACCGCGCTCAATGCCGGCTGCAACCGCGTGTGGACGCGCATCCGCAGCCGGCTACCGTGGCGCAGCGACGCGACGCACGACGTCCCCCTCTGGCAGTGCAGCTGCGGCATCTACGCCGCGCACGACCCGGAGCTCGCGGCCGAGTACCTCTACCTGTACAGCGACGTGCATCAGCCGCGCGTCGTCTATCGCGCGATCGGCCTCGTCTCGATGTGGGGCGCCGTCGTGGAGGGAGAAAGCGGCTGGCGCGCATCGAACGCGTTTCCGAAGCGGCTGTTCCTGCCGCGCGCGCAACGCGAGTCGGACGTCGAGGAGATCTGCGGCGGGCTGGCCGACTATGGGGTCCCGATCGAGATCCTCGACGACGGCGAGACCCCCGTCGCACGGGCCGTGCGACGCGTTCGGCGCGACCGGCGGCGACGCCGGCGCGCGACCCAGAGCGGCTGACGTGCGGTTCCCCAGGCTTCGGCCAAACCGGCCGAAAGAGGAAGACGAAGTCGGTGCTGCGCTCGCGGCGTCGCAGCACGCGCATGACGACGGCGAGACCCGGACCGTCGTCACGCTCGACGCCGACCAGCTGAGGCAGCTCTCTGCGGTCTTCGCATCGCCGCGCTGGCTGCGCGATCTCGGCGTCGCGTCCTGGCTGCTCGTCGGCGTCGCGGCGCTGCTCGTCGGCCTGACGTGGGTGCTCGGGATAACGTCGACGATCGTCGTCCCCGTCCTCGTCGGGCTCGTCATCTCGACGGTCGCAAGCCCGGCGGTGTCGTGGATGCACGGCCATCGCGTCCCGCGTGCCCTCGGCGCGCTCGTCGTGCTGCTGATCGTGATCGCGATCGCAGTGCTGATCGTCTTTCTCGTAATCGGGGGCGTGCGCGCGCAGTCGGGTTCAATCGCGGCTGAAGCCAACGCCGCGGCGGACAAGTTCCAGCAGTGGCTCCAGGATCTCGGCATGAACGATTCGGGCGCCTCGACGGCGTCGAACGACCTCGGGTCCTCCGTGCACAACATGATCGCCGTGTTCACGAAGGGCCTTGCGGCCGGCATCAGCGGCCTGACGTCGCTCGGCTTCTTCCTCGCGTTCAGCGCTTTCAGCACGTTCATGCTGCTGAAGGACGGACCGCTGCTGCGACGCTGGCTCAACGGCCATCTCGCCGTTCCGGCAGTCGTCGCGGAGACGATCACGGGGCGAGTCATACGCTCGGTGCGCGCCTACTTCCTCGGCACGACGATCGTCGCGGCCTTCAATGCGATCGTCGTCGGCGTCGGTGCGTGGCTGCTCGACGTACCGCTCGCCGGGACGATCGCGGTCGTCACGTTCGTGACCGCCTACGTCCCCTTCGTCGGGGCGTTCGTGTCAGGCGCGTTCGCGGTGGTGCTCGCGCTCGGGTCGAAGGGCACCTCGACCGCAGTCATCATGCTGATCATCGTCCTCCTCGCGAACGGGCTGTTGCAGAACATCGTCCAGCCGATCGCGATGGGCGCGACGCTGCGCATGAACCCGCTGCTGATCCTCATCGTCACGATCTCGGCCGGCGCGTTCTTCGGCACCGCCGGGCTCATTCTCGCCGCGCCCCTCACCGCGGCGGGGATACACATCTCCGGCGACCTTGCAAAGGTGCGGCGCGCCCGGGCGCCGGCTACGGCGTCGGCTCCACCACCAGCGTAAGGCCGTCCACGCGCAGGACGCGGACCGTCGTCCCGACGTCGGCCCCGGCCGCGCACTCTGCCTCCCACAGCTCCCCGCCGACGAAGACCTGCCCGTGCGGCCTGCACGTCGCACGCACCTCGGCGATCTGCCCGACGAGCGTCTGTGTGCCGACGACCTTGCGCCGCCCGCGTACGGTGCGGTTCCAGAGATAGAGCTCGATCGAGCCGAGAACTGCGAACACCGCGGCGCCGATCACATCCCAGGGCTCGGGCAAGAACAGCAGCAGGACAACGGCGACGATGAGCAGCATCAGCTCTCCGCCGGCCGGAGGCGTTTCCAGGTCGCCCCGGCCAGCAGGCCGAGCGTGAGCGTCGGGACGATGGTCAGGAACCGGTAGACGAGGACCGCTGCGACGACCTCCGCGTTGTCGCCGCCGAACCCGACGAGCGCCGTCGTCAAGCCCACCTCGACGATGCCGATGCCCCCGGGCGTGATCGGGATCGAGCCGAGCAGGCGCACGAGCGACCATGCGGCGAACGCTTCGATCGCGGAGACCTCGCCGGCCGACACGCCGAAGACGCGCAGGCAGGTGAAGAGGACGAGGAACACCGTCAGCTGCCCTGCGAGCACTGCGAGGGTCAGCACGTGCCAACGTCGTTTCAGTAGTCCGACCGCCTCGTGCCGGAAGGAGACGAACGACCTGCCGTCCCACTTCACGGGTTTACCCCGGATCCAGCCCTTCAGCCGCGTGACGACCCGCGCCGCGGTATCGCCGACCCACTTGGCGAGGCGGTCGCTCGTCAGTCCGGCTGCGAAGCCGGCGGCGCTGACGACCAGGATCGCGACGCCGATGAACGCGACGGTCTGCAGCAGCGGGTTCTGCTCCTTCGACTGCGTCAGCAGCGCCAGCGCGATGATCGGGAACGCGAGCATTGCGAACTGGTTCCAGATGCCGGTCACCGCCAGGGCGAGCGTGACCGGCCGTCCGGTGAAGCCCCAGCCGCGCAGCATTCCGAAGGACACGCCTATGCCGACCGCGGCGCCGCCCGGGAGCACGTAGGTCGACGCGGTCGACGCCTGCGTGAGCACGAACGCTTGCCGAAAGCGCAGCCCGGGCAGCGCGGCCTGCCAGGGCGGCGCATAGGTCGCAAGGTTCAGCGCAATCGCGCCGACGAGCAATCCGACCTGCGCCCATGACAGCGTCTTGACCACTGCCCAGACGTCGCGGTAGTCGGCGACCCTCGGCAGGACGAAGACGAACGTGCCGACGATGACTGCGATCCCGAGGCCGCCGCCGAGAGCCGTGCGCCAGGAGATGCGCCGCTTCGCCTTCGGCGGAGCGACAGGTGCGGCGTCGCTCACTGCGGCGGCGCGATCGCCTGAGCGTCCGAGAGCGTCACGGTCTTCGTCCATGCGCCTCTCGCATGCGCGGCAGCCTCGATCTGCGTGGCGTGCTGCTGGTCGACGAGCACGACCGCCGCGGACGTGCCGGGGTTGAGCCGGTGCGCGACCTCTTGCTCGAACTCTGCGGTGATGCCGAGGTCGCGGCGCCGAGCCATGAAAGCGCCGATCCCCGCGCCGGCCGCGGCCACGGCGATCGGAAATCCGAGCACCGCTCCGCCGAGCAGCCCCCACGCCCCGCCGTACCACCCTCCCTTGGAGGTCGAGATGTCGTGTGTCTCGCGCATCCGCACCGTTCCGTCGGACGTGCGGACGACGAGGCAGGCGTCGTGGAGGCCCAGCTCCCCCTGCGCGGCAATGGTGGAAGCGGTGACGACCGCGTCCCACGCCGTCTTCTCATCGTCGAACACGGCGACCACGAGGACGTCGGCCATCGACGGCATCTCACCGGCGCGACGGGTGACCGCTCGTCACCCCGTCCGGATGACGCCGGGTCATCCGGCAGCGCGAGACCTTCGAGCCTCCAACCCCACAAGGAGGTGCGGTTTACGTGTTCGTGGCGTCGGATTACCCGTTTCTCGACGTGTTCTGGACGATGATCATCTTTTTCCTCTGGGTGATCTGGATCTGGTTCCTGATCGCGATCCTCAGCGACGTCTTCCGCCGCCACGACATCGGCGGCGGCTCGAAGGCGCTGTGGTGTTTCTTCATCATCTTCCTACCCGTGGTCGGCGCTCTGTCGTATCTGATCGTCAACGGGCAGGGGATGGCGCAGCGCAACGTGTCGGAGTCGCAGGCCCAGCGGGCGCAGATGGACGATTACGTGCGCTCGGTGGCAACCACCGGCGGAGGCGCGGCCGGCGAAATCGAAAAGGCCAAGCAGCTGCTTGACAGCGGTGCGATCAGCGCCGACGAGTACGCATCGCTCAAGGCGAAGGCGCTGGCCGGAGGTGCCGCCTAGCGCATTACCGGCGCTGAGAAAGAGTGGGCGTCGAGGCGCTCGCGGCCGGTGCGGGCGCGGGCGCTCCGTCGCTTTCCGGGAACTCGGCGAGGGTCTGGCGCCGCCAGACCTCGAGGCCGAGGGCGAGGAGCGCGGCCAGGACCAGAACGCCGAGCAGGCGCCGGCTCCCTCCTGACGGGCCCCAGGCGATGAAGACGAGGAAGACCACGGTCGCCGCGATCCACACGAGAAACGGGCGCTCCCTCCAGGTCGGCGCGAGCGACCGCCGCAACCCGACGGCCGCGCGGCTCGGCCCCGCGACGATGCCGGCGATCAGCGCGAACAGGCCGTAGAACACGAGCGCGAGCGCGATGTCGCGCAGGAGGTCGGTCTCGATCAGCCAGATCGCGTGCACGGCGGGCTTGGACGACTCCGTGTTGACGAGGGAGTCGACGATGGCGTTGCCGACGAACCGGCGGATGATCAGCAGGAGCACGCCGACGATCAGCAATGCGACGCCGACTGCCTCGAGCATCGTCCGCCGCGTTCCGTGCGCGAGATAGACCGCCAACGCGAGCAGCGCGAAGACGGCGAACCACAGCCACGAGCTGAGCGCGTTGAGGACGCGAACGCCCTTCTGTGCGGCGTCGAGCTGATCGGACTTGAGGAGCACGATCTCCCCGGAGTCCGGCGGGGCTCGCTGCTTCAGACGGTCGCCGACGCCGAGCCGCTCGGCGATGCGCATGATCAGCGGCCGCAGATCGAGGACGACGTCTCCGTTCGCCGTCGAGACCGGGCCTGCGTCCTTCCCCTCGAGCACGTTGACGAGGGCCGTGTGCGCGCGGCGGTTGACGCGCTCCCAGAGCGCCTGGGCCTCGGCCGTTCCGAGGAAGGCGTTGATCACCTGTCCCGTGGAGTTCTGGATCGCGGCTGCGATGGCCGGCGCCGCGCCCTTGGCTCGCGGCGGGAGCTTCTCCTCGAGCTGCGCCTGCACGTCCACGCGCTGGTTGAGCAGGTCGACCAGACGCGTCGACAGCGTCGTGCGGATCTCGTCGTTCGCCAGCAGCTTGGCCGAGGAGCTCGTGAACTTGTCCGTGTCCAGCAGCTGCTGCCTCGACCAGACCGTCAGTGCCGAGACGAGCGCGAGCAGGCTGGCGAGGACGATCAGCGCCCAGACGGCGACGGAACGGCGGCGCGTCATGCCCCCACGATTGCGCCCCGACGGGTGAGGGTCGTTCATTCGGACAGGGTGAGCGCCCGTCACCCGGAGCCGACGCACCCTTGCAGCAACGAATCCGGAAGGAGGCGACGCCGTGATGATGCGGAGACGACGTCCGTTGATGCGGGCGGCAATGGTCGGAGGGACGGCATACGCGGTGGGGAAGCATTCCCAGCGGGCCGGCGATCGTGAAGAGGATCAGGAAGTGCGGCTGCAGCAGCTCGAGGAGCAGCAGTACGCCCAGGCCCCGGTGACGGCACCGCCCGGTGGCGGCCCGACCGACATCGCGGAGAAGCTGACGCAGCTCAAGGCCCTCCAGGACCAGGGAGTGCTGACTCCGGAAGAGTTCGCTGCCGCCAAGGCGAAGCTGCTCGGCACCTAACGACGAGACAAGGGAGAGAGCAATGTCATTTGGCCCAGTTCAGATCCTCGTCATCGGCTTCGGCGATGCCGAGTTCAAAGGCACGATCCGGGCCGAGCTCGAGCGGCTACGCGAGCACGACGTCGTGCGCCTGATCGACCTGCTCGTCGTGCGCAAGGACGAGGACGGGACGATCGAGCGCCTGCAGCAGAGCGACCTCTCGCAGGACGAGGCCATGGAGTTCGGCGCAATCATCGGGGCGCTGATCGGCGTCGGCGCCGACGGCGAGGAGGGCGCGGAAGCGGGCGCAGTGCTCGGAGCCGCAGCGATGGAGGGCGGCCACGTCTTCGAAGGCACCGACATGTGGTACGTCGACGACGCCATCCCACCGGGCACCGCGGCGGCGATCGCCCTGCTCGACCACCGCTGGGCAATCGGATTGCGCGACGCGATTCGTGAGGCAGGCGGGTTCCACCTGGCGGACGCTTGGGTCCACCCGGCCGATCTGATCGCGATCGGCGTCAAGAGCGCGGAAGAGACGGCGGTGAGCTGATGTCGACGTTCCGGCCGTCGATCACTCCGCGGTCGGCTCACCCGACCCCGGTCGAGCTCCAGGGGGAGGTCGACCGCCACAGCTGGCTCGACCTCGCAGGAATCCTGTTGTTCCTCGTCGGCTTCTTCAACATCATCGACGGCATCGCGGCGATCTCTGACGCGAAGGTGCTGTCCTCGCACGTCCTCTTCGCGAACCTGCATGCCTGGGGATGGTTCTTCCTGATCGTCGGCGTCGTCCAGATCCTCGCCGGTTGGGCCGTGATGAAAGGTGCGAACTGGGCCGCGATCGTGGGGATGGTCACGGCGTTCGTCAACGCGATCTCGCAGCTCTCGGCGTCTCACACCTTCGCCGTGTGGGCGATCACGATCGTCGCCATCGACGTGCTGATCATTTACGGGCTCGCCAGGTACGGCGGTGGCCGTGGACGAGCAACCTAACGACGACGCCGCACTCGGCATCGTCTTCGCGACCGCCGGCATGGGGCTGGCGGCCGCGCGCCTGATCGCGCGTACGCCTGGCCTCACGTCCTACTTCGAACGAGCGGCCGTGCGCGGGCGGGAGCAGGTCGGAACGACGGCGGAACAGCTCGTCGTCGTGTTCGAGCCCGAAGCCGAGCGGATGCTGCAGCAGTTCCTCGACAGCCCGGAGTTCGACCGCGCGCTCGAGCGTGTGCTGACGAGCCCGAAGGTGCGGGAAGCGCTGGCGGTTCAGACGACGACGTTCGCCGGCGAGCTGCTGTCGAACCTGCGCACTCGCCTGCGGGCGCTCGACCGGCGCTGCGCGGGGCTGGCGTCGCGAGGTCTCGCGTTCGCCGTCGACCTGACGCTCGCGCAGGTGGTGTTCCTGATCGGCTCGGCGCTCGTCGGCCTCGTCGCCGCGCTGGTCGGGGGTTTGCGACCCACGTGGCTCTTCGAGGCTCTCGCCGCTACGGGTTGGTTCCTCGTGGTGGGCGCGTACTTCGCGTTCTTCTGGACGGTGGCCGGGCAGACGCCCGGTATGCGGCTCGTGCACCTTCGCGTCATCGACCACTTCGGCGAGCCGCCGCGCCTGCTGAGGTCGATCGTCCGGTTCGCCGCGCTGATCGTCGCGATCATCCCTCTGTTCGCCGGATTGCTGCCGATCCTGTTCGACACACGGCGGCGCGGCTTGCAGGACTTCGTCGCGAGAACGTTCGTCGTGCCGACGTGAAGCGCGTCGTGGCATTCGTCGTGCTTGCACTCGCCGTCACCGCGGCGCTCGCCGCGTGCGGCAGCAACAAGGAGTCGCCCGCAGAGGCGAAGCAGCACCTCTGCGCGAGCCTGGACGACTTCGCCGCCTCGGTCGTCGCGCTGCAGGGCGTCGGGCTGAGCTCCTCCGAGGACGAGCTGAAGTCTTCGCTCGACGACATTCAGGCGGCGTGGGACAAGGTCGTCGGCGACGCGAAGGACGTCAAGACCGCGAACACGGACACGATCGAGTCGACGTACAACGACCTGAAGAGCGCGGTGCAGAACCGACCCACCGACAAGCCGGTCACGGAGGTCGTCGCGGGGCTGCAGCCGAAGCTGACGGCGTTCGCCGAGGCGTGGAAGCAGTTCGCGGCGAGCGTCGAGTGCAAGACCTCCTGAGACCGAAACGCTCCGCAGCCGGCGTCACCCCCGCTGAGTGACGCCCGGTCACCCAGCACGTGCCGAGTGTGACGAGAGCCATGCCTCGGGAGCGTCCGTCTCGCGTCGGCCCGGCCACCTCGGTCGTCGAACCGCCTGCCGCCGACTCGGACGCTGACCGGGATTGGGACGGCATGGCATCGCTGCCGGACGGGGAGTTCCTGATGGGGAGCGAGGACCGCCTCGCATATCCGGACGACGGGGAAGGCCCCGTCCGGCGCGTGCGCATGAGCTCCTTCCGGATCGACGTCTTCGCAGTCACGAGCGCGGACTTCAGCCGCTTCGTCGACGACACCGGCTATGTCACCGAAGCGGAGAGGCTCGGCTGGTCGCTCGTCTTCGCGGGACTCCTCCCGGACGGCTTCCAGCCGCTGCGTGGCGGCGGCAGAGCTCCGTGGTGGCGCCAGATCGAGGGGGCTTACTGGCGCCACCCGGAGGGTCCCGGCTCGAGCGTCGCCGGCCGCGAAGACCATCCCGTCGTGCATGTCACGTGGAACGACGCCCGTGCTTTCGCGACGGCCGTCGGCAAGCGACTCCCGACGGAAGCGGAATGGGAGTACGCGGCGCGCGGCGGGCTCGAAAGCGAGCCCTACCCGTGGGGCGCAGAGCTCGAGCCGGGCGGCGAGCACAGGATGAACCTGTGGCAGGGCAGCTTCCCGCGCCGGAACACCGGCGCCGACGGCTACGAAGGCACCTGCCCCGTCGACGCCTTCCCAGCGAACGGCTACGGCCTCTACAACATGACCGGCAACACCTTCGAGTGGTGCAGCGACTGGTTCTGCCGCACGTTCCGAGCCCGTGGCCGGCGAACGAGCCAGCGCGGCCCGCCGGCCGGCACGCACAAGGTGGTTCGCGGCGGGTCGTATCTTTCGCATCCGTCCTACTGCCGCCGCTACCGCGTGTCGGCCCGAAGCGCGCTCACACCGGACACCTCGGGCGGCGACCTGGGCTTCCGCTGCGCGGCGTCCTAGCGCCGCAGCGCTGTCTCGAGCGCCTGTAGCCGTGCACTCAGGTCGTCGAGCTTCGCCATCAGCTCAGCGTCTGCGGGATCGCCCATCCGCTGGCGCACGGTCTCGAGGAACGCGGCTGTGATCACGGCGGTCACGACCGTCAGGAAGCCGATGCCGCTCAGCATGAGGATCGCGCCGATGACTCGCCCCGAGGTATGCGTCGGCACGACGTCCCCGTAGCCGACCGTCGTCACGGTCTGCACGGCCCACCACATGCCGAGCCACACGTTGTCGAAATCGGAGGGATCGACGAGCCGGATCGCAATGCCGCAGGCGATGGTGATGGCCGCCGTGGCGGACGCGATGGCCCATCCCGCCCGGGCCGGTGTCAGCTCCCTACGCAGGAGGAAGCGGAGATAGCGGTTTCCCGTCGGCACGCGGAGCCATTCGCCGTTCCGACGCCAACGCCTCCCATCCGCACTCACACCGTCCGGGTGAGCAGCGGTCACTCCCGCGCGCGGGACGATCCAGGCTGAAACGCGCCACGAAAGGAGTGCGATGACAACCGCACCACTCGAGAGCACCTATGAGGAGGAGGCGTCCGGCACCGGGTGGGTTGCCTTCGCGGGCACCATGCTCATCCTCGTCGGTTGCTTCAACGTGATCGACGGGATCGCGGCGCTCGCGAACTCCGATTACCTGGTGAACCAGCTGCTGTTCGCGAACCTGCACGCGTGGGGCTGGTTCTTCCTGATCTGGGGCGCGGTGCAGCT
>Ga0136846_1207928_pt1 | contig 10880 bp, 11 predicted proteins | sample HopSoiMetagenom2_FD_96841 | JGI IMG/M metagenome (GOLD analysis project Ga0136846, IMG submission 96841) | Grasslands soil microbial communities from Hopland, California, USA - 2 Assembly 2016 (version 4) | ecosystem: Environmental > Terrestrial > Soil > Grasslands | place: USA: Hopland... | reverse complement strand
TGAGCATCACCGGCTCGCGGCTCGCCGCGTCGGTGATATCGCCGATTTGTTTATTCAAGTCACCTGTCGTGAATTGCTTCATCGCTATCGTCTCCACTTCATTTTCCATATAATCCATCTTCTTCATGTTTTCCATATATTCAGGAAAGCGGCGCTCACGCGCCGTCTCCTGAAGCCTGCCAAACAGGAATGCCGAGCCGGCGTGCCTTGTCGGAGAGATTGCCGGTGATGCCGTTTCCAGGAAAGACAATCAATCCGGCGGGCATGACCGACAGCATCTCGTCATTGCGCCGGAACGGCGCGGCATTGGCGTGCTTGGTCCAGTTGGGCTTGAAGGTGATCTGCGTCACCCGGCGCGCGTCCGCCCAGCAGGCCGCGATACGTTCGGCACCTTTCGGCGAGCCGCCGTGCAGCAATACCATGTCGGGATGCTTCGCATGCGCCTGGTCGAGCTTGGCCCAGATCCGGTCGTGGTCATTGTAGTCCATGCCGCCGGAGAAGGTGATCTTGGTGCCGGAAATCCCACAGATCATTCGGTTCTTTGGGAAGATCCTGGCCCCAGCCATCGTGCCGCTGATCTATCTCCTTCGCCCAGACCGTATCGCCGAGGCCGGGCGTCTGGCTGAAGCGAGCGCTCTGCAGCGTCACCTCCAGGCACGAATCCGAGCCGTAGACGTAGAAGGTTTTCAGGACAAAAGCATGCAGGACAGCGACAAAGGCGATGATGGGATCGTTCGCAAGCGCATTGCGCAAAGCGATCGTCCGAGCTGCCGTGAGATCGAGAACCAGGCGATCGGGAAGTGGCTTGATCGCTTCGTCCTCGTCGTCCGGTTGGGTGCCTTCCCCGCCGGCGGCGCCGATTACCGGGCGAGCACTGTCATGAGCGTCATGATCGTCACCGATATCATCCGTCAGATCCGTCTCATCCTTCGGTTCATCCTTGGGTCGCAGGAAGCCTCGCTCGATCTTAGGCTCGCCGCTGGCGCCGAGCGAGATGAAGACGCCGCCGCGGGCGATCTCCTGTGGATCGAACACGAAAGGCCGGTCGTTGAGCCGGTCGGGCTCGGCGCCAAGCTCCTCCAGTTTCTGTTCGGTCGCTTCCGAGTACTCGCTCGCCTCCGCATATTCTGCGTCGAGCTTGTCGTATTCGGCACGGGTGGCGTCATAGCGGGCCAGTTCATCATTTCGGCCTGCTCGCCGTAGACGCGGCGCAGGCCGGAGGTGGCCATAGGGAAAATCGAACGCGGCTTCGACCCATTTCCAGCCTTCGCTCACCTGGATCGCCTCGGCCTCGGCCTTGAGCTTTTCCATCACAAGCTGCTCCAGCAGTGCCGGATCCTGCAGCCAGCCGCCCTGATCCTGGTCGAACAGATCGCGCATGGTCACACCGCCTGCGGCCTCGTAGGCTTCGTAGGCTTCGATGCCGACATAGACGGCGCGGCGGTCGCTGGCACGGATTGCGGTTTCGGTCAGCAGCCGACGGACGTAATAGGGCTCGCGGCTATGCGAACGCGAGTTCGTGTCCCAGACCTGCTCCTGGCGAACGTGGTCGTTGGTGATCGAGAACGCCATGATCTGTTCGAGCGTCATCTCGTCCTCGGCATAGAAGTCGAGAAGCCGCGGTGAGACGGATGCCAGCCGCAGGCGCTGTCTGACCGTCGCGACCGAGACGAAGAAGCGTGCGGCGATCTCCTCCTCGCCGAGCCCTTGCTCCCGCAAGGTTTGGAAGGCGCGGAACTGATCGACGGATGTAGGCTGACTGCTGGACGTTTTCGGCGAGCGAGTCCTCGACCTCGAGGGTTTCGCCTTTGCTGACGATGCAGGGAACACCTGCAGTCTTGGCCAGTCGCTTCTGCGCGACCAGGCGCTCGAGGGCACGATAACGGCGCCCGCCGGCCGGAATGCGATAGAAGCCGGTCTCTTTGCCATCGCCGTCGAGCTCCGGACGGACGTTGAGGCTGGTGAGAAGCCCGCGATGGGCGATGTCTTCCGCCAGGTCCTCGATGGAGACGCCTGCGTTGATCTTGCGGACGTTCTGCTGGCTGAGCACCAGCTTGTTGAAGGGAACATCCCGGGCTGCGCTGAGGGTGATTTTCTGAATGGCCTGGGCCATGTCGGTTTCTCCATGACGAACCGGGCGGAGCCTCTCTCCAACCCTCTCAATCCGTCACAGCTTTCCCCTTCCCTCCTCTCCCTCTATCGCCTCCTCACCATGTCCCACCGTCTCTTCGGCAAGCGAATCCTCCCTTTCGGCCAAGATCCGGTAATGCTGCGTCAGGGATCGAAGCCCTCGGGTGAAGACTGGCACGGCCATGCTTCAGCTTTGCCGACAGCCCGGGCCGAAGGCAATGCCAGTCGAACCGATCCGCGACGAGTTGTGCACGAGGTGCTAAAGCGAAGGGAGCGTCCAGGTGTGCAATCCGCTCCCTCAGCTCCTCCCCCGGGCGTTGCGCGCGAGGGACATTGTCCACGGGCTTCCCCTGGTTCGCCTTGAATAGGACTTCATGTGCGTAAGAATACTAATTTGGTTCTTGTTTTGTTCCATTTCGCCTTAAAAGTCGGGCCAAACTAAAATAGGAAATCATCCCAACTAGCAAATCGCAGCCGATATGCGCAGAAGAGCCAAGGGACTAGCTAATTTGAGAATTTTACGTGCGGTTCGGGACTGGGACCGGGATAAGAATGTGTCAGTGGACGGCGATGGCGCCCTCGCCCGAGGGTTCGATCGCCAGGAGATGAACGCCGATGGAAAACCCGCAAAGTTTTAGCATCGACATCCCGCGCCGTTGCCAAATACTGATCGACGAGCTCTGGCCACTGATCTCTGAAAAACGCGATGACGGTTCCCTCCCCCTGAACGCGTCGTTCCTATTGGCGATCTCCACGCCGATGATCAACCTACCGATCGAGCGGATATGGAAACCGGAGATGGGTCACAGTCGGCCATTTGAATGACGGCGTCCTAAGCAGCCGATTAGCTGGAGCCATGCGAAAAAACATCGGCAACCACCCGATCTCCCAAGCTCCATTTTACCAACCTGACGTTTGGCGATACCATTATCTGCCGAAGGGTGCGGGCCTCCCGGACCTTTCGCAAGGAGGTTTGCCTGCCGACGTGGGAGCTGCTTTCGAACTGCCAGCGGGGCTGACTGCAGGGGCTGCGCTAACGGCTGCCCTCTTGCCGGCCACTTTAAAAGCTGCCATTTTTGTCCGTCATGAGCTGCCAAAAACGCGGCAAATTAAAGTCAATGCTGGATGAGGTTCCGGCAGGTTTCATCGTGGATTCCGCATGGATGCGGAAAATGGAAATCCGCCGGAGCTCGACACATGATTATTTGCGCCGCGGCTGGCTGGAGCCCGTCATACATGGCGTCTATCGGCGTCCCTCGCGGGATGGTTCGGCAGAAGAACGCATCGACTGGCGCATTGCCGTCATGTCTGCACAGACGATCATGAATTACCAGTTCCACGTCGGCGGCCGCACGGCGCTCGGGCTTCGCGGGCATGTGCACTACCTGGCGCTGGGGGACGCCGAAAAAGTCTTCTTCTATGGCGATGCGCCCCGCTGGCTCGTGAACCTTCCCACCAATGGCCTCCCCGTCCTCCGCAGCACGCGACTCTTCAAGACGGCGGATCTTGGGATCGAACCACTGGCGGCTGAACCGGACGGCAACGCCATCCTGTTTCTACAGAACTGGACGATACGCGCTTCAGCGCCGGAGCGGGCCATCCTCGAAGCGCTGGACGAACTGCCGGGCAACGAAAGCTTTCACAACATCGATACGATCTTCGAGGGTCTGACCAACCTGCGCCCGCGTCGGATCACCGGGCTTCTGGCCGACTGCACCAAGGTCCAGGTGAAAAGGCTTTTTTTCGTATTTGCCGACCGCCACGAGCATGCCTGGCTCAAGCATGTCGACCGATCGATCGTCGATCTTGGAAGCGGCGACCGTTCATTCATCAAGGGCGGTAAACTGCATCCCACATACCGTATCACCATTCCGGAAGAGTATCTTCCCGGGAAGCCCGAGGGCAACGATGGCCCGTAAACAGTATATTTTCCAGCTCGAGCTCCTCGTTCAGGCTTTGCCGATGATTGCCGACGAACCAGTTTTCGCCTTGAAGGGTGGAACCGCCATCAATCTCTTCTACAGAGATCTCCCGCGTCTCTCGGTCGATATCGACCTGACCTACCTTCCGCTCAAACCGAGGGTCGCGAGCCTGGCCGAAATCGACGAGGCCCTCGACCGGGTCGCTGGGAAGGTCGAAAGCATCAAGGGCGTCCGGACAAAGCGAATAGCTGGCGGTGGCGGCGGCGATACAGGCGTCGAGGTGAGGCGGGGCCAGACCGCAATCAAGATCGAAACCTCTCCGGTCGCCCGCGGCACGGTGCACCCCGTCGAACGACGCAGGGTCAGCGAGCGGGTCGAAGATCAATCTGGTTTCGCAGAAATGCAGGTTGTCGCCTTCGAAGACCTCTTCGGCGGCAAGATGCATGCAGCGGTCGATCGCCAGCATCCGCGCGATCTCTTCGACATCAAGTTGCTTTATGAAAACGAGGGACTGAGACCGACCCGCTGTTTCGCACCTTCCTCGTCTACGTGGCGAGCTCCGGACGCCCGCCCCACGAGTTGCTGCAGCCCAAAAGGGAGACGTCGCCCATGTCTTCAATCAAGAATTCGATGGGATGACAATGGAGAAGGTCTCGCTAGACGAATTGCTGGATGTCCGGGAGCGGTTCCTGAAGGACATCCAGGAGCGCCTTGATGACAAGGCCCGCACGTTTCTGCTGTCCCTTCACGATGGTGACCCCGACTTCGAGGTTATCGGCTTGCCGCACGCCCTCGCCTTGCCGGCGGTCCGCTGGAAGATCCTCAACCTGCAAAAACTAAGGAACGACAATCCGCCCAAACACGCCGAACAGCGAGGGGAGATCGAGCGCCTCTTCATACGATGATGCGCCTTTGGCCTATCTGCAGGATCGATGATCCGACGACTGGCTCGCTTCTCCTGCCGACCGACGCCGCGCCTATCGGAGACTACCCCCTCGGTCTTCCTCGAAGGCCGTACTCCCAGCTGGTGATTTCGCTCCAAAATATCGAAATTCAAAAATCAAACGACTACAAGGGTTTAGAAGAGTTGGTCGCGACCAACTTTTCTACCGAGCCTTTGGAGGGGGCAAACTTCCCCGCGGTTCTCTTCGAAATGGCCCGGCCGCCCCTACCCCGCTCTCGTTTGCGCCAGGCCATTCGCCTTCAACAAGGCCATAATCATCGGCCCCAGCGAAAATTCGCCTCGCTCCGACCGTCGCGTGAGATCCCGCAAGTATCCGCCCGGAGAATTGATCATGTTTGCTCGCTCCAGGATGCCGGCAACCGCGATCGCCGCATTTTCCGGCCCCATGATCTCACACGCCTCCTGATAGGCCGACGGACTGATCCCCAGCATCGACCGGACGACGACGGCTGCGGACATCAACTCGCGCCAGCTCCCTATCGCGCCGCCGGCCCCATAATCGATAACTTGCGTGCAGGCCTTCAACACCAGGCCGAGCGGGAATGCCTTCAACGGCTCTCGCTGGATTCCATTCGCCCCGCTCGATTTTGCCCCCTGCTCTTTTCGGGAGCTAGGTTCAAGTTCACTGAAGGATTCGGGTTTTGAATTCTGTATGTGACGCTCGGTATGGGCAGCATTGCCGCTTGGATTTTCTGCTTTTTCCTGATTTTCCAGCCGGTTGAGCACTTCCTCTTTCAGCATCTGCATTTCTTCGAGGATTGCGTTCACGTCAGCGGTCGATGGCGTGCGTGGCAGTCGGGCAATCAACCCTACATAAATGCCTTCGATCGCCTGCCAATCGCCGTCTGCCCCTTCCTCCATGGCCGCCGAAATCAGCTTGCGCACGTCGCGCCGGCAGATCGTCAGATTCTCCTTCATCCTTTTGAAGGCGGCGCGCTCCGCCACGATCTGCTGCGCGAACATGGCGAGCTCCTCCGCGCGAGACAGCAATGGCGAAAGATCGAAACCGAAGGCGTTCTCGATATCACCCGTGTGGTCTCTGCGTACGTAGCGCTTACCGTTGGCGCTATCTTTTCGAATGATCAGGCCGGCCTCAACAAGCGCCGCAAGATGCCGTCGGAGGGTGGAACCCGCCATGCCATGGGCACGCAATGACAGCTGCGCGTTCGACGGAAAAACGATGAGCGATGCGTCCTGGCGCAAATCGTTTTCCGGATAGAAGCTCAGCAAGGCGTCAAGCACCGCCAAGCTGTTGGACTGAATGCCAAGCAGCGCCATTGCCGCGGAAACGTCGCGAAAGACTTTCCACTTCTCTGCCGACTTCCCCGCCTTGATCTCGGCAACAGCTTGCTGCCGTCTGACCAGGGCAAGCGAAACCGGCCGCCGCCCAAAGGGCGTCGTCACATTTCCCGTTTGCATCGTCTCTTACCTTTCAGCAGGCAAAAGAAATTTGCTCACCAAATCGGTGCCAAAGACTCTTGACGAGGATTCGAGGAAATGCGATTCTGTTCGTGCTAAAGAGACAGAAGGGCTTCCGCGACGGCAACGTTGAGGGGGCTCTTTTCTTTTGCGCGTTACGCTTCCTTCTTCTGTTTCTGTTTCGCACGGTGCGCTTCATAAAGCGCCGGCAATTGCTCGAGCACGAAGGCCGCAAAGTCCGGCGTCGCCTTCCGATCGATCATGATTTCCACCTTCGCCTTGCTCTGCTTCACCTGCGCCAGGCGCTCGCCAGCGGGGCTCGCCATGACTTCAGGGAGACCGCGTTCCAACCGGCGCGGCTTCAGTTGTGCAATCAGCGCCTTGAACCGGTCGGCGGAATGAAGCACCTGTAATTCGGTGGAACGCACACGTTCGAGGACGTTGTCGGCCGAGGAAGCCTTTTCGATCAGATCGGCCAGTTCCTGCCAGCTTCTAAGGCCGATGCCGGGGGCAGGGCCGATGGCATCGATCAAGTCCACGGGAAGGGCTTCGATGATGGCGAGCATCTTGGAGAGATCGCCCTTGTCGACGGACATCGATGAGATGATCACGTCTCGAGAGAAACGTTCCTTCAGACGGGCGGCAAATCGCGCTTTCTCGATAAAGGAAAGATCCTGGCGCTCGTTATTCTCCTGGCCTTGAGCAACGACCAGTTGCTCGTCCGTAAGATCCCGGACGACCGCCTTGACCGCCAGGCCGAGTGCGGTCACCGCGCGTAAGCGGCGATGACCGAAGGCAACTTCATAGCGACCGGACGTATGAGGGTGAGGGCGCACGAGGATCGGCACCTGTTGGCCCTGTTCCTTGATAGACGCAAGCAGCCCATCGATGTCGCCCGGCATCCGGTCCTGCATGAACGAGGGATCGATGACGTTCGGATCGAGATCGATCACCGCCTGGCCCTCGGCAAGACGCCGTTCGATTTCTTCGGCTCGTTCCACGCGATCGTTCTGCTCGCGCAACGCATTGCCGATATTGGCGGTCAGCTTTGTCGCCGGGTCACGGTCCTTGCGAGCAACGCCGAGAAGCGGCATGGTTCGGCTCTTTGCCAATTGCGGGTCGTGCGGCGAGGGCGCGGCAGGAACGGTTGCGGAAACCCCCAAAAGGTCCTTTCGGCTCATGTGGTTCTACCCCACGCTTTCTTGATCAAAGACTCGATCTCGTCATTGACGGCATTCATCGCCTCCAAGGCGCGATCGTATGTCGAACGCGTGAATTGGCCGCGCTCGACTTCGAAGAGTGTCTGGTTTGTAAGCCCGGCATCGGAGACAGCGGTCGTCTTCAACATCGGAAAATTGAGCACGTTCTCGCCGAAGATCGACCGGAGGTAACCGACCATCTGGTTTTGCGGGCCGTCGCTCGGCTCGAAGCGGGTGATGAGATACCGCATCCAGTTGAAGTTGAACCTGGCGCCAGCATTTTCGATTTCCCGCAGCAGATTTGACGTCATTGCCAGAAACTGGTTCATCGACATGACATCGAGCATCTGGGGATGCACAGTCACCAGGATCGACGTCGCGGCGGTCAGCGCAGAAAGCGTGAGATAGCCGAGCTGGGGGGGGCAGTCTATGACGACGACGTCGTAGTTGTCGGCGATGTCCTCGATGACCTGGCTGATCCGCCCGTAGAAAAGCGTATCGCCTTCTTTGCGGCTCATTAGGGCGCGCGGTGTGTCGTGCTCGAACTCCATAAGCTCAAGATTGCCGGGAATGAGATGGAGATCGGGAATGTACGTTCCCCGGACCACCTCTTCGATCGGGCGCTGTTCTTCATCATAGCGAATGGCGCCGTAGAGCGTTTCGTTCGGACCGACATGAATTTCCGGCTGGTTGCCGAACAAGGCGGACAGGCTGGCCTGAGGATCGAGATCGATCGCGAGCACGCGATATCCCCGCATGGCAAGATACTGGGCCAGATGTGCCGACGTCGTGGTCTTGCCCGACCCACCCTTGAAATTCATCACGGAAATGACTTGCAGTTGCTCGCCACCGCGCCGGTGGGGCAGGTAGCGTCGATTTCCGCGACCCACCTGATCCATATGCTTCCGGATCTGATGGATATCCTCGATCGAAAATATACGACGGCCGCCCGCACCCGTACTGACGTTCAGTTCCGGCATGTCGGACGCGATTTGGCGAAGATAGGATTCTTTGACGCCGAGAAGCTTTGCGGCCTCTGACGGCCCAAACCCTCGGATGCCTTTCTCTGCAGACGGCGGAAAGACCTTGACATGATGCGCTTGCAATTGTCCCGACAGGGCCTCAGCATGCCGCTCCATCAAAGCGGTCAATCCTTCGATTTCCGACGCTGTCTTTACGGCGTTTTTCGCCATCCCATAACCCGTTTCTTGCCAGTGGCGGTTTGAAGCGAACAATCGAAAGAATTCCGCCGATGGCAATAGGCCCCGATTCTGTCGGCCGGGCAAGAGTTTTTTGGTTAACAAGCAGTTAATACACCGACTGGTCCTTCCCGTGAAATCGATGGTTTCGAGCCTCGCATCCATGGAAAACAAAGAGTTATCTAGCTATCCGAGAGAAACTTCGATTCCTCTCCGGCGTTGGAAAAGCGCAAGCCAAGTGATCGCTTAATCCAGCCGTAGTAACTCTTGCCGCGGAACACATTGAGATCTCGGCCGAATCGACCTGTTTGCCAACGAACTTTTTTCACTACGGAGCAGAGCGGCGAGGGGAGCTCTCACTCAAAGCACGCGCCGTCTCGGGATTGAAACCGTCGACCTACTGATCGAACTCCTTCGCGAGGGTGGGGGCTGTGGTTACCTACTCTGTTAGCAAGTTTTGGCGCGAGGTGCTCACGCAAATAGGCACGCTTTAGCTCGAGCGGGAGATCTTTCGTTATCTTCGGACACAGAACAGACGCCATCGTCATAGCATACGGGCGGCGCGTCCGCTTGGACGTGTAGCGTTGTTGTAGTAGTTCGACGCCTGTTGCACTGACCGATGACGCGACTGTTCCATGGCTTCGAGGAGCGGGATGTTGCGGATGGCCGCCTCGGTGAGATATCCCGATCGCAACCCGTGCGCGGAAAACTCTCCCGTTTCCAACCCTGCCATCTCCGCTCGCTGCTTCAGGATCGCATTGACCGACTGCGGATCGAGCGCCCGCCGCGACACCGTCCCCCATCGCCCGATGGCCCGAAACACGCTTCCGCCCTCGATCCTGGCGGCAACCATCCAGGCGTTGAGCGCCTCCACCGGCCGGCCGGTCAGATAGACGACGTCGTCCTCGTCGCCGCTTGTCGTCTTGGTGCGGCCGAGATGAATGGCGAGAGAGGGGAGGGGAGGCCCGTCCGGCACCTCGATCGGTGGCTCAACGGTCAGCTGTTCGCGGCGCAATCCGGCGATCTCGCTGCGCCGGCGACCGCCGGAGGCAAAGGCGACCATCAGGATTGCCCGGTCCCGGAGATCGCGCAGGCTGTCGGTGGCGCAGGTCGCCAGCAGCTTGGCCAGAACGTCGCCGGTGACCGCCTTGGCGCTCTTGCGACCACGCTGTCGTGGCACCGCTCGGATCGCCAGCCGAATGGCGGATTTGAGGGCAGGGGAGGCGAAGACGCCGTCAAAACCGCGCCATCTGGTCAGCGTCGACCAGTTCGCCAGCCGCCGGCGCACCGTTGCCGGCGCGTGCGGGCCTGCGGATCTGAGAAAACCCTGGCTTCGGAGGTTTTCGTCGACCTCGGCCGGCATGCCGTGATCGGGATCGGCCGCACGCCGTTCTGGATCCCAAAGGTGGTGGGCGACGAATTTGAGCAGCAGCGCCTCGGGCGCCGGCCAGGGCAGCGAGCGTCCGGTCGCCGCCAGTCCCCAGGCTTCGAGATAGGTCAGATCCGACGTCAATGCCCTGAGGGTATTGTCGCCCATGCCGTGGTTGACGAGATGGCGCAGCGTTTCGACGTCGTGGTCGGTGAGCAGTTCGGCGAGTTCGTCGCGGCGCTCGATCGGCAGTACGGCGGCGATGGTGTCGAGCTCTTCGGCGCGGCGCTCGACGGCGGTCAGTGATGTTTTGGCCTTGGCCACGGGCGCTCCAGAAGGACGGTTTCAGCGGCCGTGTCGGCCCTGCTTTGCTGCGATTCTGGCTGATTTGCGCCCTGAAATCAATCTACCATCGATAACCAGTACTTATCGATGGTTATACTTTCGCAGAAAATCCCGCGCGATGACGGAAGTTAGCATCCGTATCGCTTCTGGTTGATGGCGTGTTTACTATATTTTCAACGCCTTACGATCTCGCCAAATTGCCAATCTCGGCTTCTGGAACGGTAAGCGGGGCTGATTTGGTGGCCATGCCGGCACAATTAGCATGTCTGACCCAGAGCAGGGTGCTAGTTGCGCAAAGGATCGAGAGCGTTCAGGCGCGTGCTGCAACCATCG
>Ga0136846_1227541_pt1 | contig 10881 bp, 10 predicted proteins | sample HopSoiMetagenom2_FD_96841 | JGI IMG/M metagenome (GOLD analysis project Ga0136846, IMG submission 96841) | Grasslands soil microbial communities from Hopland, California, USA - 2 Assembly 2016 (version 4) | ecosystem: Environmental > Terrestrial > Soil > Grasslands | place: USA: Hopland... | reverse complement strand
GCCTCGGTCTCACGGAGCGCGCGCTCGAGCAGCGCCAGGTCCAGGTAGGGCCGGGCCGACGCCGGGCCGAGCGGGTAGGTGAGGTCGGCCTCGCGCACGAAGGTCGCGGTGCGCTCGCCGTCGGTGAACAAGGCAACGGTCTCGATCGGGTCACCGCCCTCGGCGTTGACTTCCCGGACCGCATTGATCAGCCGCATCGCGGCTTCGCCCCGGTTCACCACTGCGATACGCTTGAACATCGACCGCCTCCGTGTCTCACCCTGCCTTGTACGGTTGGGATCGCCAACCGCTGGCACAGGTTTTCAGCACCTGGCCGTTACCGTCGAGTCGCCCCCCTCTTCAGGCGTGTTCGAGCCTCTGGTACGACGTCCCGCGGCCGTGATCGGCCACGGTTCGAGCATCACATGACCCTGGCGTGCGGAAGACTGCCAGGCCAGGGCGGACTGTGTTGGAGGGGATGAATCGTGACGGCTGAGTTGATCGAACGGCTTCGGGGCGAGGTGGCCGGGCCGGTGCTGGCACCGGGTGACGACGGCTTCGCCGACGAGGTCTCCGGCTTCAACCTCGCGGTCACCCACAGTCCTGAACTGGTCGTGGGGATCACCTCCGAAGCCGACGCCGAGGCAATTGTTCGTGCGGCCGCGCAGAGCGGTACGCCGGTCCGCGTCCTGGCGACCGGACACGGTCTGCCGATCCCCGTCACCGACGGCATTCTCGTCACCACGTCCCGGCTGAAGGGCGTGACGGTCGACCCGGAGACCAAGGTCGCCCACATCAATGCCGGCTCCGTGTGGGGCGAGGTCATCAGCGCCGGTGCGGAACACGGGCTGGCGCCGATCACCGGCGCGTCCGACGTGGTCGGTTGTATCGGTTACACGCTCGGCGGCGGTCTCGGTCCGCTGGCGCGGACCTACGGCTTCTCGTCCGACTGGGCCCGTGGATTCCGGGTCGTGACGGCGGGAGGTGTGGTCACCGCCAGCGCGACGGAGAACGCGGACCTGTTCTGGGCGCTACGCGGCGGCAAGGGCGGATTCGGCATCGTGACGGCGATGGACTTCGAGCTGGTCGAGCTGAGCACGCTCTACGGCGGATCCGTGTTCTTCGATGCGGATCAGATCGCGCCGGTGCTGAGCGCCTGGGCGGAGTGGACTGCGACGCCGCCCGAGACGGCGAACTCGTCGGTCGTGATCCTGCGGCTGCCGCCGCTGGAGTTCATTCCGGCACCTTTGCGCGGCAAAACGGTCCTGAGCGTCCGGTTCGCGTTCGTCGGCGACGCGGCCGAGGGCCAGCAGCTGTTCCAGCCGATCCGGGACGCCGGTCCGACGCTGATCGACACCGTCGGTGAGATGCCGGCGAGCGACATCGCGCTCATCCACAACGACCCGAAGGACCCGACCCCCTCCTGGGACCGCGGACTGATGCTGACCGGGGTCGACGCCGACTTCGTCGCGGCCTTCCTGGACGCCGTCGGTCCTGCTCAGCAGGTGCCACTGGTGGCGGTGGAGATTCGGCATCTCGGCGGGGCGACCGAGCGCGACGTTCCCGAGGGCAGTGCGGTCGGTGGGCGTGGTGGGGCCTACACGCTGACGATGATCGGCGTACCGGATCCCAGCCTGTTCGAAATGGTGCTTCCGGCAACGGTCGACGGCGTGCTGGCGAAGCTGAAGCCGTGGATCTCGGCCGAGACCACGGTGAACTTCGCCGGCGGGTTCGCGCTGCCCGGCTCGTACGAGGGCTCGTGGCCGGCGTCGACGTTCGCACGCCTGGCCGAGCTCCGTACGACGTACGACCCGAACAAGCTGTTCCCCTACGGGCCCTAGTCCCGCCAGGAGTGCTGCGGTTCGTAGCCGAGGAGTCGACGGGCCTTGTCGATCGACAGCAGCGTTTCGTTCGGTCCGAACGGCCGCTTCACCGCTACGCCGGGGAACACCTCGGCGAGCAGTTCCTCGTTCGGCCGGGACATCACGGTGTCGGCGTTGGCGACGATGAAGACGTCGGTGCCGGTCACGTCGTACTCGAGTGCCTTGCGGACTGCCTGGGCGCCGTCCCGGGCATCGATGTAGCCCCACAGGTTCCACTTACGGGCCTGGGCGTCGGCGTCGAAGGACGGGAAGCGGGCGTAGTCCTCGGGGTACATCACGTTCGAGAACCGCAGCCCGATCAGTTTGAGATCCGGGTGCCAGCGACACAGCTGCCGGGCCAGCTCCTCCTCGAGGGTCTTCACCAGCGAGTAGGTGCTGTTCGGCCGCGGCGGATAGTCCTCGTCGACCGGTACGTACGGCGGGAACTCGTCGAACGGCAGGCCCAGGACGGTCTCGCTCGACGCCCACACGATGTTGCGGACACCGGCCCGGAGCGCCGCGGAGAACACGTTGTAGGTGGCGGTCATGTTGTTGTGGAACGTCGCCGCGTTCGGCCGCAGTCCGGGCGCCGGGATCGCGGCCAGGTGCACGACCGCGTCGACGCCGTCGTGCCGGTCGTCGATTCCCGCGATGGCCTCGTACGTCTGGCCGAAATCGGTCAGGTCCAGCCGCGTCGACGTCACGTCGGCCCGCGCCGGCGGCGCCTGGTCGAGGGCGACCACGTCCCACCCGTTGGCCGCGAGATGATCGACAACCGCCCGGCCGAGCTTCCCGCTGCTCCCCGTCACCGCAACCCGCTTCGCTTCGCTCACGGTGCGATCATCGCACTAGGGTTTGACCTGCCACTGCGGAAGGACACATTGTGAAACTCGCTGGTCGGATGGACCGGTTGGGCACCGAGTCGGCGTTCGAGGTACTGGCCAAGGCCAAGGCGCTGGAGGCCGCGGGACGCGAAGTCGTGCACCTCGAGATCGGCGAGCCGGACTTCGACACGCCGGCGCACGTCATCGCCGCCGCGCAGCAGGCGCTGGACAAGGGCTACACGCACTACGTCCCGGCGCCGGGCATCCCGGAGCTGCGGGTCGCGGTGACGGACTTCCTCGAGCGGACCGGCCGGCTGCGGACGTCGCCGGACCGGGTGCTGATCACTCCGGGTGCGAAGCCGATCATGTTCTTCACGATCCTCGCGCTGTGTGAGGAGGGCGACGAGGTCCTCTATCCGGACCCCGGTTTCCCGATGTACGCGTCGATCGCCGCGTTCGCGGGTGCGAAGCCGGTGCCGGTGCCGCTGCGTGAGGAGAACGGGTTCGTCATCGACCCGGACGAGCTGCGGTCGCTGGTCACCGACCGGACCAAGCTGCTGATCCTGAACTCGCCGCACAACCCGTGCGGCAGCGCGTCGACGCCCGAGCAGTTGCAGGCGATCGCCGAGATCGCGGTCGAGCACGACCTCGTCGTCCTCAGCGACGAGGTCTACTGGGCGCTGCGGTACGACGGTGAGCACCACAGCGTGCTCGACCTGGACGGGATGGCCGAGCGGACGGTGCTGCTCGACGGCTGGTCGAAGACGTTCGCGATGACCGGCTGGCGGCTGGGCTTCGGGGTGTTCCCGGAGCCGCTGGTCGAGCCGGTGACGCGGCTGATGATCAACTCGGTCTCGTGTACGTCGGCCTTCAGCCAGCATGCCGCGATCGCCGCGTTGGAGGGACCCTGGGATGACGTCGACCGGATGCTCGAGGCCTTCCGCGAACGGCGTGAGGTGATCGTGTCCGGACTGAACGCCGTACCCGGAGTTTCCTGTCTCGAGCCGGGCGGCGCGTTCTATGCGTTCCCGAACATCAGCCAGCTGGGGATGTCGGCCTCCTCGCTTGCCGATCGGTTGCTGGACGAGGCCGGCGTGGCCTGTCTTCCGGGTACGTCGTTCGGTGTCTACGGCGAGAACCATCTGCGGTTCTCGTACGCGAACTCGGTCGAGAACATTCGTCACGCCCTCGACGCGTTCAAGCAGCTCGTCAGCTGAACGCCCGCGTCGCGATGCCGTGGCAGAGTGGATGGTCATGAGCGACACGGGCAGTCAGCATGGGCACACGCATCGGCTGGATCTGGAGGACGCCTCGGTCCGGGAGTGGGATGCGACGGTCGTCGGGGTGGATCCGGAGCGCGGGATCGTGCTCGACCGCTCTGCGTTCTACCCCGGTGGCGGCGGCCAACCGCCGGACGAGGGTGTCTTGTTGTGGGGCGGCGTCCGGACCCGGATCGTCGGGACGGTGAAGGGGGACGACCTCTACCTGGTCCCGCACGAAGGCGATCCGGTGCCACCGGTCGGCACCGCCGTCCGGGGCGCGCTCGACGACGAACGGCGTACCCAGCTGATGCGGACCCACTCCGGCCTGCACGTGCTCACCGGTGTGGTCTTCCGCGACTTCGGTGCGTTGGTCACCGGCGGCAACATGGAGCCGCTCACGGCCCGGATGGACTTCGACCTGGCCGAGGTCCCGCCGGACTTCAAGGAGCGGGTCGCCGAGGCGGTCAACGCCGAGATCCGCACCGACCGCCGGATCACGGTCAGCAACCTGCCCCGCGAGGAAGCCTTCGCGATCCCGGACATCATCCGCACCGCCACCAACCTGCTGCCGCCCGACATCGAGGTGGTCCGCATCGTCGACATCGCCGGCCTGGACACCCAGGCCGACGGCGGCACCCACGTCGCCAGCACCGCGCTGATCGGCCACCTCGAAGTCACCAAGATGGAGAGCAAAGGCAGAGGCTTCCGCCGCCTCCGGGTCCGCATCACCTGAGCCGAGCCCGGTGATTCCGAGCGGCGGATCGCGTGGGGCCGCTCAGCGGGGTGCTTGTTTGAGATCTGCTTCCTGGCGGCGGACCTCGGCCTGGGTGGCTCGTTCGTGCTGGAGCCAGTCGGGGTTCTCGGACTTGAGGGTGTCGATCTCGGCCGTGGTGAGCGGGTCGGTCAGGCCGGCGCGGGTCAGGCCGCCGATGGAGATGCCGAGTTTGGCGGCGACCACCTGGCGCGGGTGCGGACCGTTGCGGCGGAGGTCGCGGAGCCACTCCGGCGGGTCGGACTGGAGAGCGTTCAGCTCGTCTCGGGAGACGACACCGTCCTGGAACTCCGCGGGAGTGGCCGGGAGGTACACGCCCAGCTTCTTCGCCGCCGTCGCGGGCTTCATCGTCTGGGGAGTCTTACGCGCCGTCATGGCAGCAGCGTAACGCCGGGTAACCTGACAGCCGTGACCGGATTCCGGCTGGGCTATGTCCCCGGCGTGACGCCCGCGAAATGGGCACGCCTCTGGGCCGAACGGTTCCCCCGGATCCCCCTCGACCTCATCCAGGTCGCCGCAGCCGACGCCCCTGCCCTGGTACGCCGTCCCGCCACCGACGCCTTCGACCCGGTACGACGGACCGCGGCCGACGCCGTACTGCTCCGGCTCCCGATCGACCGGACCGGGCTGCACGCCATCCCGCTCTACGCCGAGACGACGGTCGTCGTGGTTCCGAAGGACCACGTGGTCACCGCCGCCGACGAGATCACGGTCGACGACCTCGCCGACGAACTCGTGCTGCACCCGCTGGACGACGTGCTCGCCTGGGATCACCCACCGGGCCGGCCGATCGGCGACCGTCCAGCCAGCACCGCGGACGCGATCGCATTGGTTGCCATGGGCACCGGATTGCTCGTCGTCCCGCAGTCGCTGGCCCGCCTGCACCATCGCAAGGACCTCACCTACCGCCCGCTCACCGGCGTACCGGAGTCGCAGGTCGCGCTCAGCTGGCCGGAGGACGACCCGAGCGAACTGGTCGAACACTTCATCGGCATCGTCCGCGGCCGCACGCCGAACAGTTCCCGCGGCCCGGCCACGGCACAAGCAGCCGAGAAACAGCCCGCCGGAAAGACGACCTCGAAGAAACAGCGGCCCCCGCAGAGCCCCGCGAGCGGACGGCGCAAACCTCCTCGCCGCCAGCGCTAGCAAAAAGTTTAGCCTTCAACTATTATGGCTCCATGGCGATCTTCCGGTTGAACCACGCGGTCCTGTACGTGCGCGACGTCGCGGCAAGCGTCGCGTTCTACCGTGACGTCCTCGGCTTCGACTACACCGAAACGGGTGACGCGATCCCGGGTGCGGCGTTCCTCCGGGCGCCCGGGTCGACCAACGACCACGATCTCGGTCTGTTCCAGATCGGTTCGCAGGCGGCTCCCTCCGGTGCCGGACGGTCGTCGGTCGGGCTGTACCACCTCGCGTGGGAGGTCGACATGCTCGGCGACCTCGAGGACCTGGCCGGCCGGCTCAGCGAGCACGGTGCGCTCGCCGGTGCGTCCGACCACGGGACCACGAAGTCGCTCTACGGCAAGGACCCCGACGGGCTCGAGTTCGAGATCGTCTGGATCATCCCGGCCGATCTCCTCACCGACGAGGACCGGGACAAGGCCGGCGTCAGCCGCCTCGACCTGGCCGCGGAGCTCGCCAAGTACGGCCGGGAGGCCCGCAGCGGCCTCGGAATCTCCCGCGTCGGCTGAGAACCTCAGCCGCGCACGATGTGATCGGCGATGCGGAGCGAGCCGGCCAGGACCGTGAGCACCGGGTTGACGCCGCCGTTGGTGACGTGCACGGACGCGTCGGCGATCCACACGTTGTCGTGACCCCAGACCCGACCGTAAGGGTCGGTGACCGACCGGGCCGGGTCGTTGCCCATCCGGCACGTTCCGGCCTGATGCTGTCCGCTGCTTGCCCGGCCCAACGTCCCGACCTCGCCCACAGCCGTCCGCACGGCACCTGCCTCCTCCAGCCACTGCCGGGCCTTCGCGCTCATGAAGCCGTGCGCCCGCACGTCCTCCGGATGGATCGACCCGCTGATCATCGCCACCGGATTCCCGAACCGGTCGAGCACACCAGGGTCGACGCGCACCCGCGACTCCGCGGACGACACCTCCTGGATCGGCCCGACCACCCGCAGCATCCGCCGTACCTCGCGTCGCATGGCCGCCTTCCCGGCCGCGCCGGCCCGCGGGATCAGCCCGGCACCGGTCAGATAGTCGTACGTCGACGCGGGCGTCGGAACGAACTCGTTCGCCAGCATCCCGCCGCCGACGATCCCGTCATTGCCGTGCCGGAAGTCGCAGGTCGCGATCGACGCCCCCGGTCCGACCAGGTCGACGACCTCGTCGTCGAACAGTCCGACCGCTCCGGCGTACACGTGGGCCTGGAGATGCCGGCCGACCTGGTCCAGGTTGTTCCCGAGCCCGTTCGGCTCACCATCGTGGGCGCTGTTGAGCAGCAGCCGGGGAGTCTCTGAGGCACCCGCGGCAACCACCACCTCCGAGCACGAGACAGTGCGCCGCCACACGCCGCCGTACCCGTCATTGGCGACCAGCGCGACACCGGTCACGCGGCCGGCCGAGTCGGTCAGCAGCCGCTCAGCCGTGGTTTCGGTGACCAACGTGCAGTTCCCGGTCGCCAGTGCGGCCGGCAACGCCGTGTTGTGCGTCCCGCCCTTCGCGTCCACCGGGCAGGCAAAGCCGACGCACAGGCCACAGCGCACACATCCGGACCGGCCCTGATAGTCGACCGAGTTGATCAGCAGCGGTACGTCGAGCGTCCCCCAGCCCAGCCGGTCGGCAGCCGTCGCGAGCAGGTCAGCCGGACCGGTCCGGGGCAGTGGCGGCATCGGCAACGGGATCGACCGCGGGCCGTGCCACGGATCGGTCCCACCGCCGCTGACCCCGAACCGCTGCTCGGCCAGCGAGTAGTACGGCTCCAGGTCGTCATAGGTGATCGGCCAGTCCGACAGCGCGCTCCCATCGGGTACGCCGTACGTCGTCGCCATCGTGAAGTCCCGCGGGACGAACCGCCAGGCCTGCGCGCCGTACACCCGGGTCCCGCCGCCGACCGTGAACGCGTTGTTGCCCCAGCCGCCATCCGGCGGGAGCACCCGACTGGGTACGCCGTCCACCACCGACACCCGCGGACGTCCCGCCGGATCCGGATCCGTCAGCGCGGGCAGCCCGACCACCGATCGTGGGTTGCGCAGATGGTCCTCTGCGAGTGCGGCCGTCGTCGGGTAGCTCCCGAGTTCGACCACGAGCACCGACCGCCCGGACTCGGCCAGCACCTGCGCCGCCGCTCCCCCGCCGGCTCCCGAGCCGATCACGACACAGTCATACCGCTCCGCCAACGACGACCGCGGCGTCACCGTCAACTCGGTCTGCAGGATCGGAGTGTCCCTGGCCTGCCACCCGACCATGCCCCAGACGGACGGCTCGGCGTAGTACCTCTGTGCCACCAGCCGAACCAGCCACGCCCCGTCCTGATCTGCCAGCACCGCCTCCAGCCCGGCCGAGCCCACACCGGCGTCCCGTCGCGGCCCAGCCTGCTCCGCTGCGTCCAGTGCGGCCGCAGCCACCGCGAGCGCCCGCTCGACCCGCGGCTGCCAATCCGGCCGATCCACGGTCAGGACTCGCTCGACGAACCTCACCGCCCCGGCGTCCGCCGCCGACGGAAAGTCGTCCGCAGGCACAGCCAGCTCCGCCAGCCGCTCGAGCAGGATCCGTTGCTGTTCAGACAAGGGCACGGACAAATCCTTTCACGCACCAGCGTCGGTCGCACGAGCGATCAGCCGGGGACGTCGGCCCTCAGTCCAGCACCGGGTGCGGACGGTACGGCGCTTCCAGCCGTGCGCGCTCGGCTGGAGTAAGAACCACCTCGACCGCTGCGACCGCGTCATCGACATGCCGCTCGCGAGTCGCGCCGACGATCGGTGCTGTCACGCCACGAGACCCGATCAGCCAGGCCAAGGCGATCTGCGCCGGCGGTACGCCGCGATCGGCGGCCAGCGCATGCACCCCCTTGACCACCTGGAGGTCGTTCGCGTCGTAGAGATCGTCGGCGACCGGATCCGCTCCCGATCGCGCCGTACTGCCCGTCCGTGCCAACAGACCGCGAGCGAGCGGGCTGTACGGAATCACGCCCACACCTTGATCGACGCAGAGCGGGATCATCTCCCGCTCCTCCTCGCGGTACAGCAGGTTGTAGTGGTTCTGCATCGACACGAACGGGATGGCCGCCACCCGCTGCGCCTTCGCGAACTGCCAGGCGTACATGCTCGACGCCCCCAGATAACGCGCCTTGCCCGCCCGGACGACGTCCGCGAGCGCCGCCATCGTCTCCTCGATCGGCGTCTCGTCGTCCCAGCGGTGGATCTGGTACAGGTCGACGTACTCGGTGCCGAGCCGCCGGAGCGACGCGTCGATCGCGTCGAGGATGTGCTTGCGGGACAGGCCGCGATCGTTCGGTCCCGGTCCGGTCGGGTAGTAGACCTTGGTCGCGAGCACGTAGTCCTCGCGACGCGCGAAGAACTTCCGCAGCAAGCGGCCGGTCAGCTCCTCACCGGTCCCCTTCGAGTAGGCGTCCGCGGTGTCGAAGAACGTCACCCCGGTGTCGACCGCGCGTCGGACGATCGGCTCGGCCGCGTCCGGACCGAGGTGCCATTCGCGCGCACCGCCGGTCCCGAAGCTCATCATCCCCAGGCAGATCCGCGACACCCGCAGGCCGGTCGCGCCGAGCAGGACTTGCTGCATCAGCCCCGGCTCTCGTTCAGCTCGGCCAGCTTGCCGAACACCCGTTTGGGTTGCCACGTCCCGTCGTCGCCGACCGCGACCAGGCCGTACGACGACAGGTCGAGATCGTGCTGTGGGTCGTCCGGACGATGCGGCAGGTTGAAGCCGGCGAAGCTGAACCAGAACGCCGCCGCCAACTCGATCCGGTCGAACTCCTCGACGAGCTCGAGCAGGTACTCCACTTGTTCCCCCTCGTCCCGCTGATAGGAACCGTTGATCACCGGCGGGTCGACGCTCCGGTCGACGATCATCCAGCCCGAGCCGCCGCGATCGGCAGCCCCTCGGTAGGCGCAGCATCCGAACTCCGTGGCGACCACCGGCTTGCCCCACTTGAACCGGTCCTTCAGGTCGTCGGCGAACGTCGCCGCCTTCGCCGCGTCGCGATACGCGTCGACGCCGACGATGTCGAAGAGCTCCCAGTTCACGTCCTCCCACATCCCGGCGGCGTACGTGATCCGGCCGGAGAAGGCAGCCCTCGCAGCGCGCACCAACTGCTCCTGCACTTCGCCCCACCGCGCGAGCCCGGCCTGCAACTGGGCCAGCTTCGCCTGGTCGGTCCAGGTCGCCGGATCACCCATCAGCGCGAGCCGCTCGCCCGAGGTCTCGCCCGGGACGAAGCCCTTGCAGAACACCGACAGCTCGCACCCGAGGACGAGTACGACCTCGCCGCGAGCTGACTGCCGCAGCGCCTCCGCCCGAGCGGCGCACTCGGTCAGGAAGGCGATGAATTCGGGCGGCTCGAGGTTCATCGGCATCGGCGAGAACCACAGGTCCAGCCCGGCCGCCAACGCCGCCTCTCCCGCCACCACCAGCCGGTCGAGCTCGGTCCCTACCACCCGGACCGCGGGAGCGTGCAGCTCGTTCGCGATCACCGTCAGCTCGTCCTGCACCGCGTCGGCGTCGAAGCGGTCGCGCGTACTGCGACCCTCGAACCGCAGACCGGTGTCGTAGTTCACCCCAATGGAACGCATGCACCGCAGCCTAGCAAGAGAAATCATACCGGGTACATCTTTTTATCCAGTATGGTGACCTCGTGGACCAGCATGTACACGGCCGGCGGGAGCGGAAGAAGGCCGAGCTCCGGGCCCGGATCTCCGAGGTCGCGACCGCGCTCTTCCTCGACCGGGGGTTCGATGCCGTCTCGGTGTCCGAGATCGCCGAGGCCGCGGACGTCGCGCGGCCGACGGTGTTCGCGCACTTCGCCCGCAAGGAGGACCTGCTCTTCGACCGCTACCCGGAGGCCGAGGCGCTGGTCGTTGGCGCGATCAACGAGCGCCCAGCGCGCACGTCCGCGGTCGCCGCACTCTCCGAGCTGCTGGTTGGGCTCGCCGACCAGGGACATCCGCTGTCCACGATGCGCGGGGCGTTCCGCCGGTTCTGGGAGGTCGTCGG
>Ga0136846_1232840_pt1 | contig 10882 bp, 12 predicted proteins | sample HopSoiMetagenom2_FD_96841 | JGI IMG/M metagenome (GOLD analysis project Ga0136846, IMG submission 96841) | Grasslands soil microbial communities from Hopland, California, USA - 2 Assembly 2016 (version 4) | ecosystem: Environmental > Terrestrial > Soil > Grasslands | place: USA: Hopland... | reverse complement strand
ACTGATCTCACGCAGATTGAGCATCTGCTACAGACATCGGAAGCGATACGCCGGGACGGTCATCCGCGGTGGATGGTTCTGGTGGGATTTATCCATGACCTTGGCAAGTGTCTTTGCCTTTATGGAGAGCCGCAATGGGGCGTTGTGGGCGACACCTTTCCGGTCGGCTGCGCCTGGTCGGATCAGGTGGTATTTCCTGAGTTCTTCGCCAACAATCCCGATGCGAAGGTTCCTGAGTACCAGACCAAGTATGGGATCTATGAACCGAAATGTGGACTGGAAAATCTCCACATGTCGTTCGGTCACGATGGCTATATCGCGGAAGTAACGAAGCGCTATCTTCGTGACGAAGCGCTGTACATGCTTCGCTTCCATTCGTTCTACGCGTGGCATCGGCACGATGCCTACAAGTATTTCGAGAGCGACAAAGACAAGGCAATGCTGGAGTGGGTGCGGAAGTTCAATCCTTACGACCTCTACTCCAAGGGCCACACCAAGCCGAATCTCAAAGAACTCAAGCCCTACTACGACGATCTCTTCGCGGAGTTCCTGCCAGAAAAGCTCGACTGGTAGGCAGGAGTGCAGCGGCGAGCAGTGATTGAGGTGTCCGCCTGATTTTTCTCCGATCATTAGCTTAGATCGACTCCGGGATTCTGTTGAATCCTCGGCGGCACTAAGGGACGAAGTCTATGTTTCCAGAGTAGATGCCTTCCTACGCTTCCCTAGTCTCAGCAACCCTGAGCTGTGGGAGGCATCTTGCATCATCATCTTTATCTTTCGTGCAAAACCGCAGTCACGAATTTTCGCGCGTACTTGTTGCTTGGATGTTTGGCTATGTGTCTGGCGTCGGTTGTTGGTTGCGGCTCAGGAGGTGACCGACAAACGTCACTAAGCAATTCGGGATTCCCGGCTACAACGCCAATTCCGACACCTACGCCAGCGCCAACGCCTCCGCTTCCCACGCAGCACGGGCCGGTGGTGCTGGTGCTCGAGGAGAATCACGGTTTCTCGAGTGTCATTGGCAGTTCTGCTATGCCGTATCTGAACAGCTTGGCGCAGCAGGGCGGTTTGGCTACGCAGTACTATGCGAACACGCATCCTTCGATCGGCAACTATTTCATGTTCACGACCGGCCAGATCATCACGAACGACGATGGCTACTCAGCCACAGTCAACGATGACAACCTCGTCCGCCATCTGCTAAGCGCACGTAAGACTTGGAGGGCCTACGCGGAGGACCTGCCGGCAACCGGATACACGGGAGGTGACGCGGGCGCTTACTCTGAGCACCACAATCCGTTTTCCTATTTTTCTGACGTTCGCAATAGCAGCACTCAGAAGCAAAATCTGGTTGGCTTCTCGCAATTCCAGGCTGATCTCGGCAGTGGGAAGCTTCCGGATTTCTCCTTTGTCCTTCCGAACATGAACGACGACGCGCACAACGGCAGCCTCGCTCAGGCCGATGCATGGTTGCAGCAGAGCATGACCCCACTGCTCGCAAGTTCACAGTTCCAAAATGGGGGGCTGTTGATCGTCGTATTCGACGAAGCTGAGGATTCAGATGGCACGCACGGCGGTGGTCGCATCGCCATGGTAATGGCGGGTCCAAATGTGAAAAGCGGATTCCAGAGCTCCACGCTTTATCAACACCAGAACTTGCTGAAAACGATCACCACCTACATGGGCGTAGATGGCAATATCGGGGCTGCGGCTAGCGCAGCTTCCATTGATGAATTCCTTAAGTAACTCGACGACACGTTCCGAGGTGGCTGACAGCCGGAGCTGCTGCTGTCGGCTACTTCAACGAATCTTTTCTCTCGATCCATGCTGACTAGCATCAGCGGACGCTTCCCCGGGGCAGGGTCCTCGGGCCGCTTCACGGTATAATCCTCAACCTTACAGATGGGCAGTGGCACACAGCGGATTCCCAGGAGCGCGGATGCGCGATCCAGCACAGCGAAAGAGCGGCATGCGCTTCTCCAACGGGTCCTCTGGAGTCGTCACCTCCAGAACTCCGAGCGCACACGCGATCTCCTGATCTACGTATCTGAACGCGCATTACAGGAACCGAGTACGGAAATACATGAGCAGGAGATCGGATACAGGGTGTTCGGTCGTTCCCCTGACTATGACACCACTGCCGACAACATTGTCCGGGTGACTGTCTCTCAAGCGAGAAAGAAACTGGAGCAATACTTTGCAGCAGAGGGTGGTGCAGAGCCGCTCATCTTGGAGATACCCAAGGGTAAATACACCCCTGTGTTCCGCCAGCGCGATGCCGCTGCTGGCGAAGAGAACGTCTGGAGCGATCCCACTCTACGCGGCAGACTCGCCATTTATCGTGGAGCCTCGGTCCTACTCGCAGTGTGCCTCTGCATCGGTCTGGGAGTTGCCGTTTGGTTCGCGGCGCAGCTTCACCGGACCCGCATCGCGTCCAACTCGGAACTCGAGAAGAATCCGGCGATCAATGCATTGTGGTCGCCTTTGCTTGCCGGACCGGGTGCAGCGCAGATCGTGATGGCAGACTCGAGCCTCAGTCTTTTTCAGGGCCTGCTCGAACGCCAGCTTACGCTCGCGGAATATCTGAAGCCGGATCTTTGGACGCAGGCAGAGGGGCTCAGGTCGAACCCAGGGTTGCAGGCGTTCGCGCAGCGCTCAGCTCAACAGCGGTTTACGAGTCTCGCGACGGTGACAGCGGCATACCGGATCGCGCAAGTCGCAGGTCGCGATCCGAGTCGCATATCTTTTGTCTTTCCGCGTGACTTCAACATACGGCAAATGAAGTCCGACAACGTGGTGCTTCTCGGAAGCAGCCGCGCCAATCCCTGGACCGAACTCATTCAGGACAAATTAAATTTTCGCTTCGCTTTCGATCAGAAGTCTCGGTATGCATACTTCGAAAACCGTGAACCGCGTTCCGGGGAGCAGCGCGAATTTCGCGCAGATGCGAATGTGAGCTACTGCCAAATTGCGTATCTTCCGAACTTATCTCAAACGGGAACTATCCTTGCGATCATCGGGACCGAGGTCGAAGGCACCGAGGGTGGCAGCGAGTTTGTGACTACGGAAGCCTCGCTGCAGCAGTTGCGTCGCCTCCTTCCCGGAGATCACGGCAGCCGCTTTCGATATTTTGAGGCGTTGCTTAAGAGCAGCAGGTTTGCCGGTTCTGCGCCGTCATTCTCCATCGTCGCTGTCCGTGCGTTGACTCCCTGAAACAGTTCGACATCATTACTGTCAGCCCGCGCTTTTTCCGAATCAGAACCACGGTAAGCCTCATCAAGAGCTATTACGATCAGGCGTGAGGAGACGAAAACTGCATGGCACGAAAGGTGACTTACTGGACCGCAACTGTTCCGCTCGTTGTATTGTCGGTGTTCGCCGCATTTACCTATCTCAGTGGTAATCCTCAGGCGGTACAAGGATTCGCTCACGTTGGCTATCCGCAGCAGCTGCGAATCATACTTGGGATCGCTAAATTGCTGGGCGCGATCGCTCTGGTCGTTCCCGGTATCCCGAGAGTCAAAGAGTGGTCCTATGCCGGATTCACCTTCGCCTGGGTCGCCGCATTCATCGCTCACTATCTCGCCAAAGATGGTCCAAGGGCGTTCACGCCGCTTGTATTACTGGCGTTTCTTGCCATCTCATATGTAACGCGTCCGGCCAGCCGGCAGTGGTACGCGAAGACCGCAGTTTAACGAGAGCGGGCCGCGCTTTCTGCAACAATCAAAGCCGGGTATCAGTCTGCAAGCTCGACGGTAGCTACTCCTCTCGAAGGCTCTCGAGCGGATTTAACCGTGAGGCTCTTCGTGCGGGCACGAAGCTTGCAGCGGCGGCAACAGTTGCGAGCAGCGCGACGGCAGCGCCGAAGGTCGCGGGATCATTATTCTTCAGCCCATATAGAAGGCTGCGGGCGGCACGCGAGGCGAACAGAGATAAAGTTGTTCCCAGTACCAGTCCGACAACAAGGAGTTGGACAGCTTCCCTCATGATCAGTTTCAGCACGCGGAGGCGGTCGGCTCCGAGCGCCATCCTGATTCCTATTTCGCTTCGTTTGCTCATTGCCATGTAAGAGATCAATCCATAGAGGCCGATGGTTGTAAGCAGGGCGGCGAGCGCGCCAAAGAATCCAGTGAGCGTCGCCATGAGACGTTCGCGTTGCACTGTGTCGCGGATTTGAGTTTGCAGCAAAGTAAATTGGATCAGGATTGCCGGGCTGACCGCTGCAACGGCGTGCTCCACTGCCGAGGTGAGCGAATCCGGCGGCAGGTCGGATCGGATTAATACTGCGACATCGGTGTCGGGCTTCTTGTCCTGGGAGCGAGCCACATACGCAATCGGAGTGAGATCTTCACGAAGGTTCGTGTACTTCGTGTCTTTGACTACTCCCACGATCTGATAAATAGATTCTGGAGCAGCGGCGCCCTCATCAACCCGGAATGCTTGTCCGAGAGGGTCTTTGTCGCCGTAAAACTTGCGAACGAAGGTCTCATTCACCACCGCAACCGCCGGAGAACCGGGCGTATCGGAACCACCAATGTCGCGGCCACGAAGCAGCGGAATTTCCATAGTTTTGAAGAAACCCAGGGCTCACACGATTGAAGTTGACGACCTCGCGCACCTCTCGTCCCGACGCCTCGGTGTGAACGGAATCGTTCCAACCATTGCCGCTTACTGGAACCACGGAGGCGCATGCCGCCGAGTTCACTCCGGGCAAGGCTTGCAATCGGTCTACAAGCTGCTGTTTGAAGGCGTTGCGTGCCTCGACGGGAACATTCAACTGAGTAAAATCGAGATCAGCCGCGAGTATGCCGGTCTGGCGAAAGCCAGCGTCAACATGAATGAGCTTTTGGAAACTGCGAACAAAAAGGAAGGCTCCAACCAGTAACACCATAGACATCGCGACCTGCGCGATCACCAACATCCGACGTATTCCCAAGCGTCCACGTCCCGCAGTGGCTCCGCGCGCTCCTGCTTTCATCGCCATGATCGGGGGCGTCGCTGTCGCTCAGATTGCCGGTGTTAGTCCGAAGAACAAGCACGTGATCACTGCGATCGCAGCAGTAAAGGCGAGAACGCGCCAATCCAAACCCAGGTCGAGAGACACTTCTCCGCCCTTGATGCTAAGGAAGCTCACCAAAACGCGTGTGAGGGCTTGCGCTAGAACAATACCGGAGATCGCTCCGATAGCTGCGATCAGCAAACTCTCTACCATGAGCTGTTGCAGGAGCCGGGAGTGTGATGCTCCAAGCGCCAGCCGGACGGCTATCTCCCGCTCTCGCACATTCGCTCGCGCGAACATGAGGTTGGCCAGGTTCGAGCATGCGATGAGCAGTACAGTGCCAGCAATTGCCAGCAAAAGCCACAGCGGTTCTTCATAGGTATTGCGCAAGTTGGACAAGCCCGCACTCGCAGGGAAAACTGCTAATTTCCATTGCAGGAAGTTTTTGGCCATCTCCTCCTTATATCGTGCGGGAAGCGTCGTCTGAAACACAGCGGGGGAAATTGACTCGAGTTGCGCCGTTGCTGCAGCGGTCGACCATCCTGGCTTCAGGCGTCCTAGGATCGCCAGCCACCAGCCATCGCGCCGGTCGAGCACCGCATACTCTCCGTCAATGATTGGTTCGCTACAAATAGGAACAGCGACATTAAACGAGTGACCGACCTCGACTCCATAAAAGCCCGGTGGGGTTACACCAATCACCTCCACTGGATGGCCGTCGAGCGTCAGCTTGCCTCCAACCGCCGAGGCACTGCCTAAAATGGCTTTGCCAAAACGGGAAGCTGATCACTGCTCCAGGTAATCCGCAGCCCTTCTTGTCGTCTGCGGCAGAGAACAACCTCCCCGCCGCCGGAGCCAGTCCCAGCGCATTGAAGAAATCCATTGACGTACATTCCCCTCACGATGTGGGAGCGGCCGCCGGTGGCCAGATTGAAGCTGGTCGAGTTCCATGCGGCAAGGGCGGAGAAGGCCTGCTGATGATCGCGAATCTGTTCCCAAATGGGGTTGGTGAACATGGGGAAACTGGCGCGAAAGTTCCCCACACGGCCGTGGCTATTCGGTACTTTGAGGTAGAACAGTTCCCCCGGATTTCTCACCGGGAGATTACGCAGACGAACAGCATTCAGCAGTTGGAAGATGGCAGTATTTGCTCCGATCCCTAAAGCCAGGGACAAGACCGCGACCACCGCAAATCCAGGACTGAGGCGAAGTCCCCGGACGGCATACCGGCAATCCTGACCGAGATGAGTCAAAAAACCACCATGCCATGGACCACCTGGTGGGACCGGATCAAAGCGCGCCTGGCGCTCCGTCTGGCGCAAGCCTTTGGCCAGAAGCCCGCCTTGATCGAGTTCATCCAGGGCTGCGGCGTACGCTTCGTGCGGCGACGCGCCTGCGGCCCGCAACTCCTCGAAGCGATCGTCGAGGTGCTGCGCCATCTCTTCCACGATGGCCGCTTCGCGCGTCGGCGCCAGCTTCAAAGATGCGAGCCGTGTTCTGACTTCACTCCTAAATTCAGGCATTCTCCATCCCCGTAATCCGGCTCATCGCGGCAACAAAGGACTGCCAAGTAGTGCGCTGTGTACTCAAGACCTTCCTCCCGCGCGCGGTGAGCTTGTAGTAGCGACGGCGCCGCTGGCCCGCTTTTTCTGCCCAGCGACCCTGGATCCATCCCCGCTGCTCCAAGCGATACAGCAGGGGATACAGCGATGCCACGTTGAAGCGCAGCGTGCCGCCCGACCGGGTTTCGATGATCTTGCTGATCTCGTATCCGTGACGGGGGCGATCCTCCACCAGCGACAAGATCATCAACTCCGCGCTGCCCTTCTTAAGCTCACGATCCAGCATTGGCATTGTCATATATAGCTACACAATATATGTCTTGGACAGCTTATTCGTCAAAAACATCGACGTATTTTGTATGGCTTAGTTAGCTGGGTTTGTTGTTGACGGACATCAACATTTCGGCGTAATTGGTTGAGAGCTTGAAATACCTGTCGCAGGATGGACGAGCTATGCGGCTGTGAAAGCAGTGTAGATTATGTCTCGGCCACACGGGTGGCAACGCTTACCCGGTTCACGTTGAGCCAGAACTCGAGAGTACTCGTTAATGCGGCACTCATTTGTGCAGCAGTAGCCGGTTTTACAACGTAGGCCGAGGCTCCGGCGCCATAGGCGAGGCGAATGGCTTCAGGGTCTTCATTGCCGCTCAGAACCACAATAGGGACATCTTTCACAAGATCACTGCGTTTGAATTCGACCAGGAGCTCGAGACCATGCATTCTGGGAACGCTGAGGTCCATCAAAACCAGTGACACACTGTCTCCGCGGAAGCGATGCAGCCAATCGAGCGCTTGCTCCCCCGTTGTAATGAGCTCTAGAGACACTTCTGGAAATTGTGCGTTGATGGCTCGACCGATGCGGAGGGCATCGATCTTCTCGTCTTCGATGACGAGTACCTTCTTACGCAATGCAAACTCCTTCAATCACGAGTCAACAATTTAAGCGACCGAGGGCCTTCTATGCAAAACCCCGGCAATCGTCTCTATTAGCCGCTTCGGTTCACCCTTATTTACGAATGCCGCAGCATGCGTCGCGATGTCGTGGGGCATCCAGGGCAATTCCGAGAGCACAACAATGGGGGCTGAAGGAAACGCGTTCTTCACCTGCTCAGCCACGTCGACCGCTTTCAGTGAACTGTTCAGCCGGTAATCGAGAAGCACCACATCGATCGCCTCGTCAACCGGTAGTTTCACCGATGTACTTCCCACCAACGCAGTCCTGCACTGGTAGCCTTCACGCGCGAGTATCCACGTGTAGATCGTAAGGTGAAGTGAGTCATCGTCGATGATCAGGACACTGTTATTGCGGGAGTGCATTGCTAGCCAGGCTGCTCACCGAAATATACACTGCTGGCGAAAGTTTGAGACGACGACCTCGCGTGCAAACAGCGAAAAAATGCGCCGTAGATATGCAACTGCTTGGAGACGGAGTTGCATCTGAGCGCAGAGTGCCGCCTACCTTCGATTTGGCCACGAAGCTGACTCACTTGTAATCTGCTCACACCCTTGAGGTTCTTGATGCCCCCGCTCGAACCGACGTGCAAATCCGGTATAGGCACTCTGCAAGGCATGCGTGCGCACCCCTTCGGCCATCAGCCGCAAACAGAGGATGTTTTCCGGCGGCTCGTCGAGAGCATACGGGACTACGCGATTTTTCTTCTCACGCCAGAAGGCAATGTCGCATCTTGGAACCCGGGCGCCGAGCGCATCAAGCAATACCAAGCCCATGAAATCATCGGCAAGCACTTCAGCATCTTTTATCCGCCGCAGGATCTCGCCGCGGGAAAGCCCAACATGGAACTTAGGGTGGCCGCAGAGGTAGGCCGCTTCGAAGACGAGGGCTGGCGTATTCGCAAAGACGGCAGCCGCTTCTGGGCGAATGTCATTATTTCGGCGGTACGCGACGACGACGGCACACTGATCGGCTTCGGAAAAATCACGCGCGACATCACGGATCGGCGTGAAGCCGAGCTGCGCTACCGCCTGCTGATCGACGGCGTGACGGACTATGCCATCTATTCTCTCGATGCGAATGGGAATATTACCAGTTGGAACTCCGGCGCCCAGCGCATCAAGGGGTATACCAACGAAGAAATCATCGGCCAGCACTTTTCGCGTTTCTACACACAGCAGGATACGGACGCCGGACTTCCCGCACGAGTCCTGGAAGCCGCCGCCATTGCAGGCCACTACGAAGGAGAGGGCTGGCGCGTCCGTAAAGATGGCACGAAGTTTTGGTCGAGCGTCGTCGTGACACCACTCCGCGATGAAGCTGGCGAACTGGTAGGCTTTTCCAAGATCACCCGCGATGTAACCGATAGAAAGCTACTGCTCGACACCGTCCAGCAGCATGCTGAAGAGCTGGAGCTTCGCATTGCTGAACGCGAACAAACCAATGCCGAGCTGGAAGCATTCAGCTACTCCGTTTCGCATGATCTCCGCGCGCCTCTGCGCGCCATCGAAGGATTCACCGATATTGTCCTGACGGATTTCGGGGCTCAGCTGCCAACGCCGGCTGTCGAATACCTCCGCCACATACTTCAGGCCACCGGGCGTATGAACAGTCTGGTGCGAGACCTGCTCAGCTACAGCCGAATGAGTCGGCTGGAAATAAATTCCGAGCCTGTGCAGGTGGGGAAGGTTATTAGGGATGCTTGCGCAGAACTCGATGAAGCAATGCGCAGCAAAGTGGCTGTATCCGCCGATCCGTCACTTTGTGTGTGTGCGCATTCGGTTACGCTTGCGCAGATCCTCTTCAACTTGATTAACAACGGGCTGAAGTTCTATCCCCCGGATGAGAGTCCACACGTCGACGTGAACGCTCGGCGCGAAGGCGGAACCATCGTCATCAGCGTGCGTGACGAAGGGATCGGAATTGCTCCTCAGCACCAGGAGCGCATCTTCCAGGTCTTTGAACGCCTGCATACAGCCGATTCATATCCCGGAACGGGAATTGGGCTTGCAATCGTCAAGCGTGGAATAGCCCGGATGGGCGGAACTGTGCGGGTGGAATCGGCGCCTGGGAAGGGGAGCACGTTTTATCTTTCCCTGCCAGCGGCATGACCGTCGATCACAATCTGAAAAGAAGGCCGGTTGTGCTGCTAGTGGAAGACAACTCCTCTGACGTGCAGCTCATAGAAATTGCGCTGAGCCGTACGCCGGGAGATATTGCTCTAGTGCGTGTAGAAGATGGCGACAAGGCAGTCGAGTACCTAACGGGAACGGCGCCTTTCCACGATCGGGAAAAGTATCCATTGCCTACCACTATGCTCCTGGACATCAAGCTACCCAAGCGCTCTGGCTTTGAAGTACTGCAATGGTTGCGCAGCCAGTCCGGGCCGATCCGTCGCTTGCCGGTGATGATGCTCACCTCGTCCAAGCACCGCGTCGACGTGAACGGCGCGTTCGAGCGGGGGGCGAATGCCTATTTCGCAAAGCCCGAGAGCATGAAGGAACTCATCACCATTTTGGGTGATTTCAAAAGCTTCTGGCTGCAGCGGCTGGAGTTTCCCGATCTGGTCCCAGGGGTGTTTTTGCCGCCGCGACCGCGATAGGAACGTTCTTTCCTCTTAGCAAACAGGTTCAGTTTGCAGTTAGCTCGCCAGCAATCTTACGATCGCCTGCGCAAGACCTTCCATCGTGTACTCATCGGCCTCGATATGCACAGGTAAGCCGTACTCGCGCAGAGTGTCTGAAGTGACCGGGCCAATGGACGCGAACTTCACATGGGAGAGCTTTGATGGAATGTCGCTTCCAAGCAACACGGAGAAAAAGTTCTTCACCGTCGATGAACTCGTGAATGTGATTGCGTCAGGCAGTTTGTTGTCACTGAAAACACGCAGCATACCTCTTTTCGCGTCCTCAGGAATGGTTGTCTGATAAGCTTCCGCCACATCGACGTCTGCTCCTGCCTCGCGAAGTTGGTCAGGAATAACATCGCGAGCAAGCTTGGCTCGGAGCAGGAGCACCTTCTCTCCCTTTACAAGCTTTCGGAGCGAGCGGACTACTTCTTCCGCAACGTACCGCGGTGGGACGACATCGACCACCAATCCGTGGTTCTGAATGCTCTCTTCGGTGGCAGGACCAATAGCTGCTATTTTCAAGTGTTGCAGAGAGTCGACGCTGAGTCCCAGTGGCTCAAGGCGCGTGAAGAGTGCTTCGACCCCATTCACGCTGGTGAGAATCAACCAATCGTATTGAATGATATTCTGCAGCGCGGTATCGAGTGCGTCGTATGAGTCTGGCGGGTGAATCTCGATGAGCGGCACCTCGATAAGTTCGGCACCGAATTCGCGCAACAACGTGGAGAGACTTTCTGTTT
>Ga0136846_1212012_pt1 | contig 10882 bp, 9 predicted proteins | sample HopSoiMetagenom2_FD_96841 | JGI IMG/M metagenome (GOLD analysis project Ga0136846, IMG submission 96841) | Grasslands soil microbial communities from Hopland, California, USA - 2 Assembly 2016 (version 4) | ecosystem: Environmental > Terrestrial > Soil > Grasslands | place: USA: Hopland... | reverse complement strand
GGTCCCGGTGCGCGGCATGGGCCCACCTTCCCATGGCCCGCGATCCGTTGACACGTCCTGCCGGGCGGGCCAGAGTGTCAAACGTTCAACCAGTGACCGGACAGCGGACAGCCGTCCGGCAGCGGGAGTTTCACCGGGCACCCGGTGAAACTCCCCCGTGGCTGAGGCGGAGGAGAAGCGAGATGGCTGACCAGGGTGCGCGGCCGCCGGTGCTGCTGCGCGGCGCGACGGTCCTGACCATGGACGACGCGAAGACGGTGCTGACCGACGCCGACGTCCTGACCCAGGACGACAAGATCGCCGCGGTGGGCCGTCAACTCGACGTACCGGAGGGCACCGTCGAGATCGACGCGACCGGCGGCATCGTGATGCCCGGGATGATCGACACCCACCGGCACATGTGGCAGACCGTGCAGCGCGGCTACGGAGCCGACTGGACCCTGACGCAGTACTTCGTCTACTACTACCTCGAGCACGGGAAGCTCTTCCGCCCGGAAGACATCCATGCCGGGAACCTGCTCGCGGCGGCTGAGGCCATCGACGCGGGCGTCACGACCTGCGTGGATTGGTCGCACAACAACCACACCACCGACCACGCCGACGCCGCGGTCGACGCCCTGCAGTCGATCCCCGGCCGGTTCGTGTTCGCCTACGGAAACATCCAGGCGCCGCCGTGGGAGTGGAGCACGACCCCGGAGTTCCGCGACTTCGTCGACCGCAGGATCACCGGCGACGACATGCTCGGCTTCCAGATCGCCTTCGACATCCCGGGCGACCCGAGCTTCCCGGAGCAGGCGGCCTTCGAGGTGGCGCGCGAGCTCGGCGTACCGGTGACCACCCACGCCGGCGTGTGGGGCGCCACCAACGACGACGGCATCCGGCTGATGCACGAGCACGGCTTCATGACACCGGAGTCGATCTACGTGCACGCGGCGACGCTGAGCGAGGACTCCTACCAGCGGATCGCCGGGACCGGTGGCTCGGTCTCGGTGGCGACCGAGAGCGAGCAGAGCGCCGGGCAGGGCTACCCGCCCACCTGGGCGATCCGCAAGCACGACATCCCGGTCTCACTGTCGATGGACACGAGCGTCTGGTGGAGCGGGGACCTGTTCTCCGCGATGCGGTCCACGCTGGGGGCGGACCGGTCGCGCGAGCACCTCGAGGCGCACGGCAACGGCGACACGGTGACCAACCACGCGCTCCGCGCGGCCCAGGTCGTCGAGTGGGCCACCCGCGGCGGGGCCAGGGCGCTCGGTCGCGACGACTCGCTGGGCAGTGTCGAGGTCGGCAAGAAGGCCGACCTGGTGCTGCTCAAGAACGACGCGTCGCCCGTCTCGTTCCCGATCCTCAACCCCTACGGACACGTCGTCTTCCAGGCCCAGCGTGGCGACGTGCACACGGTCCTGGTCGACTGCCGGGTCGTGAAGCGCGACGGCGCGCTGGTGGGCGTAGACCTGGGCGCGATCCGCGGCAAGGTGGATGCGACCCTCGACTACCTGAGCTCGACGATGGGCGACGAGGCCTGGCAGCAGGGCATGCACCCCGAGGTCCCCGAGGTCGCGCTGGTCGAGAGCCCCTACCAGTACAACGAGTTCCACGGCGCCGCCCCGGCCAGCAAGGCGCAGGAGTAGTCCCGGTCCCGCGGTCGCACGGTGGGCGGCCGGACGACGATACTTGGGGCGTGGAGCTCCGGGAGGCCCGGACGGCGTACGCAGAGCGCGCCTGGCAGCGCGCCTACGACGCGTTCGACGCGGCCGAGTCCGAGGCCCCGCTCGACGCCGAGGACTACCACCGGTTCGCGGTGTGCGCGCACCTGTTGGCGCGGCTGGCGGACTACTTCGCCATCCGCGAGCGCTCGTACAAGAGCCTGCTCGACCGTGGCGAGCCACTGGCCGCGGCCGAGGCCGCTCTCTGGGTGGGCATCCAGAAGGTCGTCCAGGGGGACGTCGCCGAGGGCGGCGGCTGGATCGCGCGAGCCTCGCGCATCGTGGCCGAGGACGGCACCGACTCCAGGGCGGCGGGCTTCCTCACCGTGGCCCGGGCCCTCGAGGTGGCGATGGGAGGCGACCCGGAGGAGGCGGCCCGCATCACTGGGGAGTGCGTCCAGGCGGCCCGGCGGCACGGGTCGCAGGAGTACGTCGCGCTGTCGCTGCACCAGCAGGGCATGTTCCTCGTGGCAGCGGGACGGACCGACGAGGGACTCGCCTGCCTGGACGAGGCCATGCTCTGTGTCGCCGCCGGTGAGTGCTCCGCCATGGTGGAGGGCATCATCTACTGCAACGTCATCGAGGCGTGCTGGTCGATCTACGAGCTCACCCGGGCGCAGCAGTGGACTGCCGCCATGACGCAGTGGGCGGCGGCCCAGCCCGAGCTCTGCAACTTCACCGGCGAGTGCAAGGTGCGCCGAGCCGAGCTCAAGCAGCTCAACGGTCGCTGGCCCGAGGCGCTCGACGAGCTCGAGGGAGTGACCCCTTCCGAAGCCGACAGGTGGGTTGCGGGCAAGGCGGCCACGGTGCGCGGCAACCTCGACCGGATGGTCGGCCGGTACGACTCGGCCGAGGAGCAGTTCCGCCTCGCGTCGAGGTTCGGCGAGGACCCGCAACCCGGTCTCGCACTGCTCCGTCTCTCCCGCGGGAGCGTGCAGGCGGCGGCTGCCATGGCGCGACGCTCCCTCGCTGAGACACGTCAGCCCGGAAGGCGCATCCAGACGCTCGCAGCCGCAACCGAGATCCTCCTCGCCGTCGGCGAGATCGACGCGGCGGAGGCTGCGGCCGACGAGCTCCAGGGCATCGCGACCGTCAACCGCAGCCGGTTGGTCGTCGCCCTCGGCCAGCATGCAAGGGCGGCAGTCTGTCTCGCCCGCGGAGCCGCGGCCGAGGCCCTCCCGCTGCTGCGCGAGGCGCTCGGGACGTGGGTGCGCGCGCACACGCCGTACGACGAAGCACGCACCCGGGCGCTGCTCGCCGATGCCTGCCGCGCGCTCGGCGACCGCGAGTCCGCCGAGCGAGAGATGGACGCCGCACGGGCGATCTTCGAGGAGCTCGGTGCGCTGCCTGACCTGACCCGGCTCACCGAGACCGACGAGGTCCTCAGCCCTCGGGAGCTCGAGGTGTTGAAGCGGCTGGCCACCGGCGCCACGAACCGGGCGATCGCCGAGCAGCTGGTGCTGAGCGAACGGACCGTCGACCGCCACGTCAGCAACATCTTCGGCAAGCTCGGTGTCACGTCGCGGGCGGCGGCCACGGCGTACGCCTTCGACCGCCAGCTGGTCTGACTCCGTCCCTCGGGACAGCGCGGCGGTACCCACTCCCACCCATGCGTCGAATGGGTGGTTTCGCCGACGCGGCGACCCGTCCGCCGTTCCTAGCGTCGACGCACCACGCATCGACCTCAGGAGATCGTCATGTCAGAGAAGTTCGACACCATCGTCATCGGAGCCGGCCAGGCCGGCCTGTCGGCCGGCTACCACCTGGCCAGGCGCGGGAAGCCGTTCGTCATCCTCGATGGCGCCGACCGCATCGGCGGCTCGTGGCTGAACCGGTGGGACTCGCTGAAGCTGTTCACGCCGTCGATCCGCGACAGCCTGCCCGGCCTCGCGATCGGCGGTGACTACCGCTTCCCGACCAAGGACGAGCTGCTCGACTACCTCGAGCGGTACGTCGCGGCGTTCGAGCTGCCGGTGCGGCTCGGGGTGAAGGTCGACGGGCTGTTCCGCGAAGGCGCCGGCTTTCGGGTCACCGCAGGGACGCAGGCCTTCGACGCGGCCCACGTGATCCTCGCGACCGGGGCGCATCGGGAGCCTCGTACGCCGGACTTCGCCGACGAGCTCTCCGACGAGATCGTGCAGCTCCACTCGGCGGACTACCGCAAGCCGGGCCAGCTCGCGCCGGGCCCGGTGCTGCTGGTCGGCGCGGGGAACACCGGCGCCGAGATCGCGATGGACCTCGCGGCGACCCACCGCGTGCTGCTGGCTGGACGGATGGTCGGAGAGATCCCCTTCGACACGCGGAGCTGGCAGGGCCGGATGCTGTTCCCGGTGATGTGGTGGGTGTGGGAGCACATCCTCACCGAGCGGACGAAGCCGGGCCGCAAGGTCCAGGCGCGGCTGCTCCAGGGCCAGGGCGACCCGTGGATCCGGCAGAAGGAGGAGGACATCCAGCAGGCGGGCGTCGAGCGGACGTCCCGGATCGTTGCGATCGTCGACGGTCGGCCACAGAACGAGGACGGCGAGGTGCTCACCGTCGCCAACGTGATCTGGTGCACCGGCTTCGAGGACGGGTTCGCTTGGATCGACCTGCCCGGACTGGACTCGTCCGGGCGGCTGGCCAGCGAGCGCGGTGCCGTCGAGGGGCAGCCCGGCCTCCACGTGCTGGGCCAGCACTTCGAGTACATGTTCAACTCGCACACCGTCGGTGGGGTCGGCAAGGACGCGGCGTACGTCGTGTCGCAGCTCGACCACGAGCCGGCCGCGGTGGCCGTCGCCGCGGCCGGACCGCTCGCGGTCGGGTAGCCGCCCGGTCCAGGGCACGTCGGTGAATCCCAGGCGGGCGCCACCGCCGCCCAGGCGGCACGTTGGGCGGCGTTGCCGTCGCTCGGAAGGCGCCCAGCCTGCCAGCGCTCCGGCGCCTTGCCATCGCACCACCTGAACGACGCTGGCATCCACCCAGGATCCACCGACGCACCCTAGGGTCGCCCACGTGGGCGACCAGGCGACCAACGCGCTGATCGCGATCGTCCTCGGGACGGTGCTAGCGGTGCTGCTCCTGATCCCCACTGCGGCCGTCCAGTACCGGCTCGACGGGCGGCTCGGGCCCTGGGACCTGGTCATCTTGATCTCGTCGGCCATCTACGCGCTGGCCATCTGGACCTACACACTGCTGCCGATGCCGGTGGACCACACGTTCCGGTGCAAGGGCAGCCAGCTGCGGGTGCTCGGCTCCCTGGGCCTGATCCACGTCCCTCACCAGGGCGGGCCGCTGGCGCTGCTGCGTGAACCGGCGTTCCTGCAGATCGTGCTGAACGTGCTGCTGTTCGTGCCGCTCGGCTACTTCCTGCGCGTGATCCTGCACCGTGGCGTCGTCGTGGCGGCCGTGGCGGGGTTCGCCCTGTCGCTGCTCGTCGAGCTCACCCAGAAGACCGGTGACTGGCACTTCTACTCCTGTGCCTACCGGCGCTTCGACGTCGACGACCTCATCGTCAACACGCTGGGCGCGATCGTCGGCTCGCTGTTGTCGCTGTTGGTCGTGCACCGCCGGACGGGGAAGATCGTGCTCCCCACGACGATCTCCTTCGGCCGGCGGCTGGTGGGCTTCGCCTGCGACGTGGTGTTCATCGCCATCATCGGGGCGGCGGCTGCGCTGGCGTACCGGGGTGGCGAGATCTACCTGCGCGACGTGCGGCCGCTGGACGTGGACCGGCACGTGCAGGCGGCCCTCCAGTGGGGCGTCCCGTTCGCGGTCGAGGCGGTGCTCGTCCTCGGCTTCGGCCGCACGGTGGGTGAGTGGGTGGTGTCGCTGCACACGGTCCCGCGGCGGCCTCGGCTGCTGCTGCCGGGCCGGCTCGTGAAGCTCGCGGTCGGCGTCGGGCCGATCTTCGTGCTCGCACCGCTCTACGACCAGGTGGTCGGCCCGGTCGCCGTAGCCCTCCTGGCGGCGTACGCCGTCCTGACCGTCGTCTTCGCCTGGCGCACCAAGGACCACCGCGGCCTCAGCCACACTCTCGGCCACCTCGACCTCCGCATCGGCGACGACCCCGACGAGGACCCGGTTGAGCTGGCCAGAGCGGGTGCCAGACCCGGTTCGTCGTCGGGATAGTCACGGACGTTCTTGTCGGGGAACTGGCCAGTAACCGACCAAAGTGTCCGTGACTACCCCGAGGGGGAGGCGTCAGCGGAGGCGCTTGAGGAGGGGGAGCGGGGTGTGTCTCATGACGGGGGCGAGGGCGGTCCAGGGGAGGGCGGGCACGTAGGCGTGGGCCTTCTCCTTCTCGATGGCGGCGACCATCGCGCGGACGCCCTGCTCGGTGGGGACCAGGAACCTCACCTGCTGCTGGACGCGCTCGTTCATCTCCGAGGCGATGTAGCCGCAGTGCAGGACCGTGACCTTGATCGGCTTGCCGAGCAGCTCGTACTGGAGCCCCTCACCGAGGTGGGAGAGTGCGGCCTTGGTGGCGGCGTAGACGGTCATCGACTTCGGCATCCCGCGCATCGCGGACATCGACGACACCAGGACGAGGTGGCCGGCGTTCTGCTCGCGGAAGACCTCCATCGCCGCCTCGGCCTGGGCGAGCGCGGCGACGAAGTTGGTCATCGCGGTCCCGCGGTTGACGTCGTACCGCCCGGTGCCGAGCGGCGCGCCCTTGCCGATCCCCGCGTTCACCACCACCCGGTCGAGCCCGCCGAAGTCGTCGCGGAAGGCACGCACGACCTCGAAGACCTGCGCGTCGTCGTTCACGTCGAGGGCGCGGAGCTCGACCCGGCGTTCGGGGTGCGCCGCCAGGATCTCGTCGCGCACGCCCTCGAGCCGGTCGGTACGCCGCGCGCACAGCGCGAGGTCGTGACCGTGGGCGGAGAACTGGCGGGCCATCTCGGCGCCGAGCCCCGAGGAGGCGCCGGTGATCAGGATCGTCGACATGCCGCCCAGTCTGGGCCAGCCGGCGCAGCATCCTCGGTCGGGCTGTGCGGGCGTTCGCGGCTCCCGCTGGTGGCGAGGTTGGATTGAGAGGTGCGCGACCCCGAGACCGAGAGCTGGCTGCACCCCGACGTTGCGGTGCGGCCCTCGCCGATCGCGGGTCGTGGCCTGTTCGCCGCCGCGCCGATCCCGGCCGGCACCGTGGTCTCCCGGCTGGGCGGGCGGCTCGTCGACAGCGCCGAGCTCCGTGAGCTGATCGAGACCAGCGCCGACTACGTCGACACGATCGGCGTCGCCGAGGACACCCACCTGGTCCTGGCACCGGGCGGCGACAACCGGTTCGGCAACCACGGCTGCGATCCCAACCTCGGCTTCGCCGACGAGTACTCCCTGGTCACCCTGCGGGACCTCGCCGAAGGCGACGAGCTGCTCGTCGACTACGCGATGAGCACCACCGACCCGGCGTACTACCTGCGCTGCCACTGTCCGTCCTACCGCTGCCGGCAGATGGTCGAGGGCACCGACTGGCAGATCCCGCAGCTGCAGCAGCGGTACGCCGGTCGCTGGGCTCCGGCCGTGCAGGAGCTGATCGACAGGACCGGCGAGCGTCCTGTCTGCGATCCGCACTGATTCCGCGCAGGCGCGCACCTATTCCGCGCGTCAACGCCGCTCGCCAACAAAAAGTCAGGCTTGACTGTTTGTTGCTGACCGAGCGATCCTGAACCGATGGCGAGCCAGGCTGCTGTGACGCGCGTGCCGCAGGAGGAGCGCACCCGCGCGATGCGGGCGCGGTTGCTCGACGCCACCGTCGAGCTGCTCGTGGAGAAGGGGTACGCGGGCACGTCGACCACGCTGGTCAGCGAGCGTGCCGGGGTCAGCCGGGGCGCCCAGCTGCACCACTTCCCGACCAAGCAGGACCTCGTGGTGGCCGCGGTGCGCCACGTGACCGAGGTGCGGGGAGCGGAGCTCGCCGCGGCCGCGTCCGGGCTGCCCACCGGACCCAGGCGGACCCGGGCCGTGCTGCAGGTGCTGGGCGACCACTTCACGTCCCCGGTGTTCACCGCGGCGCTCGAGCTGTGGGTCGCGGCACGCACCGACCCGGCGCTGCTGGCCGAGGTCGGACCGCTTGAGCAGGAGGTCGGCCGGGAGACGCACCGGATGACGGTCGAGCTCCTGGGCGCCGACGAGTCGCGGCCCGGGGTCCGTGAGCTCGTGCAGGCCACGCTCGACCTGGTCCGCGGGCTAGGCCTGGCCAACACGATCAGCGACGACCGGCGGCGCCGCACCCGGATCCTCGACCAGTGGGCGCAGACCCTCGACGACCAGCTGGCACCCGCATGAGCGACCTTCTCGAGGGGCTCCTCGACGACCTCCGGGCCGAGGGCGACCAGCTGCGCGCCACCGTCGAGCGGCTCGGCCCGGACGGCTGGCACAACCAGACGCCGGCCGCGGGCTGGACGGTCGCCACCCAGGTCGCTCACCTGATGTGGACCGACGAGGTCGCGGTGCTCGCCGCACGCGCCCACGAGTCGCCCGAGGACAAGCAGGCATGGAACGACGTCGTGCTGGCCGCGATCGAGGACCCGATGGGGTACGTCGACCAAGCCGCCTTCGAGCTCGCGGAGCTTCCCCGCGACGAGGTCCTGCGCCGGTGGCAGCAGGGCCGGACGGCGCTGAGAGACGCGATCACCGCGCTGCCGGCGGGACAGAAGGTCCCATGGTTCGGCCCGCCGATGTCGGCCGCCTCGATGGCGACCGCGCGGTTCATGGAGACGTGGGCGCACTCGCTCGACGTCCACGACGCGGCCGGTGAGCGCCCCGCTCCGACCGACCGGATCTGGCACGTCGCGCACCTGGGTGTCCGGACGCGCAACTTCGCCTTCTCCGTGCACGAGGAGGAGCCGCCGGTCGACGAGTTCCGCGTCGAGCTGGCCGCGCCGAGCGGCGACCTCTGGACGTGGGGACCGGCGGTGGCCGAGCAACGCGTCGGCGGTCCGGCGTACGACTTCTGCCTGCTGGTGACCCAGCGGGTCCACCGCGACGACACCGACCTGGTGGCCGTCGGTGACGACGCCGACCACTGGCTCGACATCGCGCAGGCGTTCGCCGGCCCGTCCGGGGCCGGCAGGGAGCCAGCCGATGGCTGAGGTGCGAAGGCGCTCGGCCACCGGTGACGAGGCGGTGCGATGAACGCGCTCCGGATCGGCAACTGCTCGGGCTTCTACGGCGACCGGTTCTCGGCCATGCGCGAGCAGCTCGAGGGTGCCAGCGACGGACGAGGCCTCGACGTGCTGACGGGCGACTACCTGGCCGAGCTGACCATGCTCATCCTGGGCAGAGACACGCTGAAGGACCCGTCGCTCGGCTACGTCCGCACGTTCGTCAGGCAGGTCGAGGACTGCCTCGGCCTGGCGCTCGAGCGGGGTGTGAAGCTGGTCAGCAACGCGGGTGGCCTCAACCCGGCGGGACTGGCCGACCGGCTTCGCGAGGTGGCCAAGGGGCTCGGGCTCGATGCGGCCGTCGCGCACGTCGAGGGCGACGACCTGCGCGCGCTCGGCCTCTACGACGGAGCGCTCACCGCCAACGCCTACCTCGGCGGCTACGGCATCGCGGCCGCGCTCAACGGTGGAGCGGACATCGTGGTGACCGGCCGGGTGACCGACGCCAGCCTCGTCGTCGGCCCCGCGGTCGCACACCACGGCTGGACGCCGGTGTCGTACGACGAGCTGGCCGGAGCGGTGGTGGCCGGCCACGTCGTCGAGTGCGGCGCCCAGGCCACTGGGGGCAACTTCTCCGGCTTCCGGCGGCTCGTGCAGGCGGGCATGGACCCGAGCAGGCCGCTCGGCTTCCCCGTGGTCGAGGTCGCGGCCGACGGCTCCAGCGTGATCACGAAGCACGACGGCACCGGCGGCGCGGTCACGGTCGACACCGTCACCGCGCAGCTGCTCTACGAGATCCAGTCGACCCGCTACCTCAACCCCGACGTCACCGTCCGGCTCGACACCATCCAGCTCACCCAGGACGCACCGGACCGGGTGGCGATCCGCGGGGTCAAGGGCGAGGCCCCACCCGAGCGGCTCAAGGTCTGCGTCAATGAGCTCGGCGGCTTCCGCAACCAGGTCGAGTTCGTGCTCACCGGCCTCGAGGTCGAGGAGAAGGCGGAGTGGGTCCGCGAGCAGCTCACGCCCTCCCTCGACGCCGCGCATGTCGCCTGGTCCCGGGTCGCCCAGCCGCCCGACGCCGACACCGAGGAGGGAGCGTCGGTCCTGCTCCGCTGCACGGTCATGGACCCGCAGCCGGACCCGGTCGGCCGGGCGTTCACCGGCCCCGCGGTCGAGCTCGCGCTGGCGTCCTACCCCGGTTTCACGATGACCACGCCGCCGCAGCAGCCGACGCCGTACGGCGTCTACCGGCCGGAGTACGTCGACCGCAGCCAGGTCCACCACACGGTCGTGCACGCCGACGGCCGCCGTGAGGAGATCGCGGACCCCGCCGACTGCTCGGTCGCCGATCCCGACGAGGGTCGGCGCCCGTCGCCGTACCCCGCGCCCGCCGACTCGCTGAACCGCCGGATGCCGCTCGGCCGCTTCGTGCACGCGCGCTCGGGCGACAAGGGCGGCGACGCGAACATCGGGCTCTGGGTGGCCAATGACGGCGACCCGCGCCGCGAGGCTCGCGTCACGTGGCTGGCCAAGGTGATGAGCGCCCGGCGGGTGCGCGAGCTGCTCCCCGAGGCGCGGGAGCTCGAGGTCGACGTCTACGTGCTGCCCAACCTCGGCGGGATCAACGTGGTCATCCACGGGCTGCTCGGGCAGGGCGTGGCCGCGTCGACGCGGTTCGACCCGCAGGCCAAGGGGCTCGGCGAGTGGCTGCGGTCGAGGGTCGTGCACATCCAGGAAGACCTGCTATGAGCGCGATCCGCGAGCTGGGAGCGGAGTTCGTACGCCGCGAGGTCGCGCCGCACCTCCAGGAGTGGGAGGACGCCGGCTCGATCCCGCGCGAGCTGCACCTGGCTGCCGGCGAGCAGGGGCTGCTCGGCGTGGCCTTCCCCGAGGAGGTCGGCGGTGGCGGGGGCACGCTGCTCGACTCGCTCGACCTCGCCGAGGCGATGTTCGAGGCTGGTGCGTCGAGCGGGCTGATGGCCGGACTGTTCACCGGCGGCATCGCGCTTCCACACATCGCGGCGTCCGGCAACGCCGACCTGGTCGACCGGTTCGTCCGTCCGACTCTGGCCGGCGAGACCATCGGCTCGC
>Ga0136846_1207943_pt1 | contig 10882 bp, 10 predicted proteins | sample HopSoiMetagenom2_FD_96841 | JGI IMG/M metagenome (GOLD analysis project Ga0136846, IMG submission 96841) | Grasslands soil microbial communities from Hopland, California, USA - 2 Assembly 2016 (version 4) | ecosystem: Environmental > Terrestrial > Soil > Grasslands | place: USA: Hopland... | reverse complement strand
GTGGCGGCGGCCTCGCAGATGCTCGACGCGCCGGCAGCGCGGCTGCTCGTGCGCGGCGTCGAACGACCGCTGTTGCTCGCGGAGGTGGAGACCTTGTTCGGCTCGGGGGCGCTCGTGATCGACGCCTGTCGCAACGCTGTCCGTGACGCGAAGCACGCCGTGCCGCTCGCGTCCCGCCCCGTATTGTTCACGCTGGCGCGCGCGCTCGCCGAGGCCTGGCCGCGTGACGTGCCGCGCGCCGAGCTCGTGAAGCGCGCCTTCCGCGCGCGCGCGGCCGACGACTCGTATCGCGCGCGGCTGCGCGTCGAGATGGGCCGGTTGCGTCGCGTTCTCGGGAGACTCGCCGAAGTCGAGGCGACACCCGATGGCTTCGCGCTGAAGGTGCCGCGCGGACGCGATGTGGTCGTCCTCGAGCGCCCGGTCGAAGAGGAGCACGGGGCCGTGCTCGCGCTCCTCGCCGACGGCGAATCGTGGTCGAGCTCCGGGCTGGCGCTCGCGCTCGGCGCGAGCCAGCGCACCGTGCAGCGCTCGCTCGACGCGCTGTCCGCCGCCGGGAAAGTGCAGTCCTGGGGCCGCGGCCGCGCCCGACGCTGGATGACGCCGCCGGTGCCCGGTTTCACGACGAGTTTGTTACTCCCGGCGCCGCTGCCGGGCGACTAGAGTGACACCATGAAGAAAGCCAACGCTGAAGTCCTGCGTGAGTACGGACCCTTTCCGGATGCGCCGAAAGTCGGCGGCGTCACCTTCGATGGGCAGCAGGTCTGGATGGCCGTCGGGGACACGCTCAAATCGTTCGACCCGGCGAGCGGCGCGGCAGGGCGCACGCTGAACGTGGCCGCGCACGCGGGCACCGCGTTCGACGGCAGACATCTGTGGCAGATCGCCGCGGCGCGCATCCAGAAGATAGATCCGCAGACCGGCACGGTGCTCGCGACCATCCCCGCACCCGGCAACGGGGGCGACTCGGGCATGGCGTGGGCGGAGGGCTCGCTGTGGGTCGGGGAGTATCGCGCGCGCAAGATCCACCAGGTGGATCCCGAGACCGGCAAGGTGCTGCGCTCGATCGAGTCGAACCGCTTCGTCACCGGCGTCACGTGGGCCGACGGCGAGTTGTGGCACGCGACCTGGGAAGGCGACGAGAGCGAGCTGCGCCGCGTCGACGCGCGCAGCGGCGAAGTGCAGGAGTCGCTCGCGCTGCCGGCCGGCGTGCATTGCTCCGGCCTCGAATACGACGGCAGCGACCGCTTCTACTGCGGCGGTGGCGGTGTCGCGAAGGTGCGCGCCGTGCGGCGGCCGAAGCGGGGCTAGTCAGTCACCCGTCGGCACGATGCCTGCGGTCTCGGCCATCAACACCACCGCACGTTCCGGCGCGCGCGTCCGGTGCACGACGCCCTTCGGCACGGTGAAGCCCTCCCAGCGCCTGAGCTCGACCACGCGGTCCTCGAGGTCGACACAGAACCGACCCTCGAGCACAAAGAAGAACTCGTCGTCGTTGTCGTGCTTGTGCCAGTGGTAGTCGCCGGGCTCGAAGACGCCGAGGCGCATCACCGACTCGTTCACCTTGCACAGCGTCTGGTTGTACCAGGGGTGATCGACGCCCGCGACGAGGGCCGGCACGTCGACCAGCGCCAGCGGCGGAAACTTGATGTCGAGATGGGTGGCGTACGGGAATTCCTGGGTCATAGCTCGCTCCGCGCGGTCTTGAGGAACGCGGCGATCGCCTTCTCGTCGCGCTGGTAGAAGATCCATTGCTTGATGCGCTTGCCGGTGAGGAAGCCCGCGTCCACGAGCACGCGCAGGTGCTCGGAGGCCGTCGGCTGCGAGACGCCGAGCTTCTCGGTGATCAGCGCACCGCAGACGCCGTCGTCCTCGAGGTCACCGTCGACCTGGGGACGGAAATGCGCGGTGGGATCCTTGAGCCAGTCTAGGATCTGCAGCCGCCTGTCGTTGGCGAGCGCCTTGAAGCCGGTTTCCAGCTCGATCGTCATACTGATATATTGCCAACTGGCTATATACGTTGCAACCCCCGGTGCGGCATGCGGCGGGGTAGTTAGCCCGGATTTCCGCGGTAACTGGCCTGCTGCCCGGGCGCCGGTCGGCGATATACTGCCCGCCCATGAAATCCAGCGTCTTCGACGAGCCGCTCGAAGCGGCCATGCGCCATGCGCGCGGGCACCTAGCATCCATCGACACCGCGCCCGTGGGCGCACGCGCGGACGCGGCGACGTTGCGGCGGCGCCTGTCAGGTCCGCTGGGCGCCGCGGGCGTTCCCGCCGCGCAGGTCGTCGATGATCTCGCCGCCGGCGTCGCGGGCGGACTGCACCTCACCAACAGCGGCCGCTTCTTTCCGTGGGTGATCGGCGGCGCGCTGCCCGCCGCGCTCGCGGCCGACTGGCTCACGTCGGCGTGGGACCAGAACGCGCACAACTACGCGGTGTCTCCGGCGGCCGCGATCGTCGAGGAAATCGCCGGCGGCTGGTTGAAGGAGATCCTCGGATTGCCGGCGTCCGCGTCGTTCGCGTTCGCCACCGGCTGCCAGATGGCGCACGTCACGGGCCTCGCCGCCGCGCGCCACGGCGTGCTGGCGCGCGCAGGCTGGGACGTGGAGAAGGAAGGCCTCTACGGCGCGCCGCCGATCCACGTCGTGTCGAGCGCGCACGCCCACGGCACCATCGATCGCGCCCTGCGCATGCTCGGCATGGGCACGAAACACTGGACGCGCATTCCCGTGGACGACCGCGGGCAGTTGCCGCCGGCGGCGCTCGAGCAGGCGCTCGCATCGCGCCACGGGGCGCCGGCGATCGTCGTGCTGAATGCAGGCGACGTGAACTCCGGCGCGTTCGACGACTTCACCGCGCTGATCCCGATTGCGAGCCGGCACGCCGCCTGGGTGCACGTCGACGGCGCCTTCGGACTGTGGGCCGCGGCGAGCCCCAACTACCGCCACCTGCTCGCCGGTGCGGAGGCGGCCGACTCGTGGACCACCGACGGACACAAGTGGCTCAACGTGCCGTTCGACAGCGGCTTCGCATTCGTGAAGCACCCGCAGGCGCATGCGGGCGCGCTCGGCATGCGCTTCTCCTACATCACGTACGACTCCGACGTGCGCGACCAGTCGGACTGGAACCCCGAGTTCTCGCGCCGCGCGCGCGGCTTCGCGACCTACGCGGCGCTGCGCGAGCTCGGCCGCGACGGCGTATGCGCGATGATCGAGCGCGGCTGCGAGCATGCGCGCGCCATCGTGCGCGGCATCGGCAAACTACCCGGCGCGCAGGTGCTGTGGGAGCCGGTCATCAACCAGGGCCTCGTGCGCTTTCCGGATCCGCGCGCCGGCGCGACACCGCAGGAGCACGACGCGCACAACGATGCCGTGATCTCGCGCATCAATGCGGCTGGCGAAGCGTTCTTCAGCGGCACGATGTGGCGCGGCCAGCGCGCGATGCGCGTGAGCGTGAGCAACTGGCGCACGGATGCGCGTGACGTCGAGCGCACGGTCGCGGCGGTGGCGGCGGCGCTGCGCCAGGAGATCCAGGTTCATGGCGCGGATTGTTGATGATCACCGCCGCGCACGCCAGCCGGGCCGGCGGTCAAAACTCACAACTTCGCGCGAATCCCGACGTTGAACCAGCGCCCGGTCAGCGGCGCCCACGCGGGAGTCACGGGGTTGCCGCCGAGGCCCGGCAGGCCGGCCGGCCGCAGCAGCGGGTCGTCGTCCTGCTGCCGGTCGCCCAGGATGTTGAACGCGTTGGCGAACACGGCGAACCTGCCGAAATTCAGCTCCGCGAGCGCATTGAGATCCACGCGGGAAGGCGCGCGCGTGCGGAACGGATCGTCGAACACCGTCTGCGTGCCCGTGTACGACAGCTCGAAGCCGGCGCGACCGCGCCCTTCGAGCTCGAAGATGGCGGCGAGCTCCGACGTGAGGCGCGGCAGTAGTTCGGCGTCGCGCCGCCCGCCACCCGGGGCCTCTTCGGAGGCGTCGAGCCACGTGGTGTTCACGAGGATGTGCGCATCGCCGAGCGTGGCGCCAACCAGCAGCTCCGCGCCGCGCGCCTCGAACGGCTCGCGGTCGTTAGTGATCTCGATGCGGCCGGGCAGCGCGCCGGGTGCGGCGTCGAGCGGGTGGCGCACCTTCGAATCGAACACGCTGACGTTGACGTCGAACGGCTTCGCAACCCACATGAGATCGAGCGAGGCGCTGCTCGCGCGCTCGGCGCGCAGCTTGCCGAGCGGATCGAGCACGCCGAAGCCGGTCTCGTCGACGGCGTCGAGCAGCGGTGTCACGGGGGCGTAACCCGCGCCCACCGACGCGCGCAGCGAGACGTCCGGATCGAGCCGGAAGAGGGCGGAGAGCCGCGGGCTCGTGAACGTGCCGAGTGGATGATGGTCGACGCGCGCGCTCGCGGAGACCGATACCCAGGATGCCGGCGAGAACTCGTCCTGCGCGTAGAGCGCCGGGACCGTGTACGCGTGGCCGATGCCGGGGACGGCGCCGACGTCGAGCGAGTCGTACTGCAGCGCCGCGCCCACGGTCCACTCCTGCGCGCCGCTGCGCCACTGGTAGTTGGCCTCGGCGGCGAACGTGCTCGCGTCGTCGTCGTTGCGTGCGCTGCCGTACGTGCGCACCCGGCGCACGATGGTGCCGTACACCTTGGTGTTGATCACGCCGTCTGCGCCGCGCGGGCGGCTGGTGACGAAGCCGCCGTCGAAGCGCCGCGTGTCGAGCGCGAGCGCGAACGGGCCGCCGCCAGGAACCGTGTTCGCACCGGTCGTGCCGCCGTCGCGATCCTCGGCCGTGAGACCGAGCGTGGCGAACGTCGTGCCGCCGTCGTCGGTGCGCGCGAACCAGCGCGGCCGCAGCGTGACGCGTTCGTACCCGGGAATCTCCGCCCAGCCGTCGTGATCCGGGTCGCGCTGCGACTGGTAGTTGGCGCTGCCCGTCAGCGTCCAGCCGATGCGGTCGTCCGGGGAGCCGGAGAGGAACATGCCGAAGTCGGTGCCGCCGAGCGACGTCTGGTTGAGGATGAAGTCCGCGGCGTCGTCGGGCGGCCGCGAGACGAGATTGAGCACGCCGGCCACCGCGGATCCGCCGTACAACGCGGACGCGACGCCCTTCACCACCTCGACGCGCTTGAGATCCACCGGCGGCGCCTGCAGGAAGGAAAAGGAATCCGATTGCGCGCCGCCGAGCGCGAGCCCGTCCATCAGCACCTGCGCGTGGCGACCGGGCAGGCCACGCAGCCGCATCTGCGTGCCGCCGAGGCCGGCGGAGGAATTCTCCAGGTGCGCGCCGGCCAGCTCGTTGAGCAGATTCGTGAGGTTGCCGGGCGCGACGGTCTGGCTCTCCTCGAGCTCCTCCTGCGGCACGACCTCGACGCGCACGGCCTGGTCGCGCACGAGGCGGCGCGAGCGCGTGGCGGTGACGGTGATCTGCTGGACGGCTTGCTCTTCGTCCTCGTCGTCGTCCGCCACCGCCGGGGACGGCGCCCAGATCGCGGCGACGACGGAGATGGCGAGCAGAAGCGAGCGAGCCTGCATGTGCGGAAAGCATACGTGCGGATCGCGCCATACGAAAATTTAATGTGATTCGTATTGCCGGAATCCGCCGACAAGGCGCGCCGGGAACGTCCATCCGGACGAACCGGATTCAGCGAATCCGCGCGCCTGCACGGCGCTTTCGGCACCCGCACGCGCTGCGAGCCGCACGATCCGCCCGCAGCTCAGTACCAGCCGCATCGCCTGGTAGTTAGGCGCACGTCGGACACTGAAACAAAACCGTCACGAACCGCGTTTGTAATCCCGGCCCGATGAATGGTCCAGGCACAAAGGCAACGGAGTTTTCTGAATGCGCAAGTTTCCCCAGGTTCGGACGATCGTCGGCGCCGTGCTCGCGGCACTCGCTGGCTGCGCCGCGCTCGCGGACGAATCCACGACGGTGAGTGGCAAGGGCTTCATCGATCTCACCAACTACGACCTGCGCAATGACGGGGTCGACTCGGCCACGAACGGCTTCGGACTCGACGTCAAGCGCTTCTATCTCGGCGTCACGCATAACTTCGACGACACGTGGTCCGCCAACATCACGACCGACTTCAACTACGTCGGCAATGACAACGAAACGCAGCTGTTCGTGAAGAAGGCGTACCTGCAGGCGAAGCTCTCCGATGCGTTCGTCGCGCGCGCGGGCTCGGCGGACCTGCCGTGGGTGCCGTTCGTCGAGGACCTGTACGGCTATCGTTTCGTCGAGAACGTCATGGTCGACCGCCTCAAGTTCGGCACGTCGGCCGACTGGGGCGTGCACGTCGGCGGCAAGGTCGCCGAGGGCAGGTTCAGTTACGCCGCGTCGGTGATCAACGGTGCCGGCTACAAGAATCCGACGCGCTCGAACAGCGTCGACTTCGAGGGCCGCCTCGCGTTCCAGCCCGTGAAGGGCTTCACGATCGCCGTCGGTGGCTACAGCGGCAAGCTCGGCAAGGACATCGAGGGCAGCCCGACGCCGACGCAGCACACGGCCGAGCGCGAGGATGCGCTGGTCGCGTACGTCAACAACGGGCTGCGCCTCGGCGGCGAGTACTTCCAGGCCACCGACTGGAACCAGGTCATCGCGCCCGTCAAGGACAAGGCCGACGGCTTCTCGGTGTGGGGCTCGTACGACTTCACCGCGAAGTGGGGCGTCTTCGCGCGCTACGACGACGCGAAGCCGGGCAAGGACCTGCTCCCGGACCTCGAGGACAAGTATTTCAACGTGGGCGTCGTCGCTCACCCGCGCAAGAACATCGACGTCGCCTTTGTCTACAAGAACGAGAAGGTGGACGGCGGCGGCACGGTCGCCACCAGCAACGGCACCATCGGCGGAGTGCTCGACGAGGGCAAGTACGACGAGGTCGGCGTGTGGGCGCAGGTCGCGTTCTGAGTAGATAGGTCAATTACCGGAGGTTGTAATCATGCGTTCAATGACAGTGAAGCTCGTCGCGGCCATCGCCGCGGTGGCGGCGACCGCGGCCGTGGCGGCGGACATCTCGGGCGCGGGCGCCACGTTCCCGTATCCCGTGTATTCGAAGTGGGCCGATGCGTACAAGAAGCAGACCGGCGTCGGTCTCAACTACCAGTCCATCGGCTCGGGCGGCGGCATCAAGCAGATCAAGGCGAAGACGGTCACGTTCGGCGCGTCCGACATGCCGCTCAAGCCCGATGATCTCGAACAGTCCGGCCTCGTGCAGTTCCCGATGATCATCGGCGGCGTCGTGCCGGTGGTGAACGTGCCGGGCATCGGTGCGGGCCAGCTCACGCTCGACGGCCCCACGGTCGCGTCCATCTACATGGGCGAGATCACGGCCTGGAACGATCCGAAGATCGCGAAGCTGAATCCCAAGCTCAAGCTGCCGAAGACCGCCATCGCGCCCATCTACCGCTCGGATGGCTCGGGCACGAACTTCCTGTTCACCGACTACCTGTCGAAGGAGTCGCCGAAGTTCAAGGACTCGATCGGCGCGAACTCGTCGGTGCAGTGGCCGGTCGGCATCGGCGCCAAGGGCAACGAAGGCGTCGCCAACATGACGACGCAGACCGAAGGCGCCATCGGCTACGTCGAATATGCGTACGCCAAGCAGAACAAGATGGCGAGCACGCTCATGGTCAACAAGTCGGGCAAGGTCGTCGCGCCGAAGGCCGAGGCGTTCCAGGCCGCGGCGGCGAGCGCCGACTGGGAGCACGCGCAGGGCTATTACCTGATCCTCACGGATCAGCCGGGCGCCACGAGCTGGCCGATCACCGGCGCGAGCTTCATCCTCATGTACAAGGAACCAAGTGACCCGGCGGCCGCCGGCGAAGCGCTCAAGTTCTTCGACTGGGCCTACAAGAACGGCACGCAGATGGCGGCCGAGCTCGACTACGTGCCGTTGCCGGCGTCGCTCATCAAGCAGGTGCGCGTCACGTGGCAGGCGTCCATCAAGGGCGCGCCCGCCATGGCGAAAAATTGAGCGCGAAGAACCGAGCTCTGGACGATTGATGCGTCATTACCGGCAGCCTCCGGTGTGATGACGCGGGACGGCCGCCCTCGCGCGTCGAGGGCGGCCCGTTCCTCGTAGGAGAGCCCGCATGCTCGAAGCCACGCAACGTCCACCGCTGAGCCTCGCGCGCCTGTCGCGCGAGCGTTCGGTCGAGCGCGTGTTCCGCAACGCGACGTTCGTCGCCGCCGTGCTCGTGCTGTTGCTGCTCGGCGGCGTCACCGTCTCGCTGGTGCACGGCGGCTGGCCTGCCCTGGCGCACTTCAAGCTCGACTTCCTGACCACCGAGATCTGGAACCCGGTCACCGAGAAGTTCGGCGCGCTCGCGCCGGTCTACGGCACGCTGGTCACGTCTCTCATCGCGATGCTCATCGCGATCCCGCTGAGCTTCGGCGTCGCGGTGTTCCTCACCGAGCTCGCGCCGTCCTGGATGAAGCGCCCGGTGGGCGTCGCGATCGAACTACTGGCCGGCGTGCCCAGCATCATCTACGGCATCTGGGGTCTGTTCGTGCTGGCACCGCTGCTCCAGCGGCACGTGCAGCCGTTCCTGATCCACTCGATCGGCGAGTGGCCGCTCGTCGGCTCGTTGTTCCAGGGGCCGCCGTTCGGCATCGGCATCCTGACCGCGGGCCTCGTGCTGTCGATCATGGTGCTGCCGTTCATCGCGTCCGTGATGCGCGACGTGTTCGAGACCGTGCCCGACGTGCTCAAGGAATCCGCGTACGGCCTCGGGGCGACGAAGTGGGAAGTCATCTGGAAGGTCGTCGTGCCGTACACGCGCGCCGGCACCATCGGCGGCATCATGCTCGGCCTCGGGCGCGCGCTGGGTGAGACGATGGCGGTCACCTTCGTGATCGGCAACGCGCACCGCATCGGCCATTCGCTGCTCGCGCCGGGCACGACCATCTCCGCCGCGATTGCCAACGAGTTCACCGAGGCCGTGGGCGACCTCTACACCTCGTCGCTCGTAGCGCTCGGCGTGCTGCTGTTCGTGATCACGTTCGTCGTGATCGCCATCGCGCGCCTCATGCTGCTGCGGCTGAACCGCAGGGCGCTGTCGTCCGTATGAACCGGCTCGCCCGCCGCAAGCTCACGAGCATGCTCGCGCTGGCCTTCGCGGGGCTCGCGACGTTGATCGGGCTCTTCTTCCTCGGCGCGATCCTCTGGACGCTGGTCGGCAAGGGTGTCGCCGGCGTCTCGGCCGCGACATTCACCCAGAACACGCCGCCGCCCGGCAGCGCGGGCGGGCTGCTCAATGCGATCTACGGCAGCGTGCTCATGACGGCGATCGGCCTCGCGATCGGCGCACCCGTCGGCATCCTCGCCGGCACGTATCTCGCGGAATACGGCCGCGGCAAGAAGTTGAGCACCGTCGTGCGCTTCGTCAACGACGTGCTGCTGTCCGCGCCGTCGATCATCGTCGGCCTGTTCGTCTACGAGCTGCTGGTCGTGCGCATGGGGCATTTCTCCGCGCTCGCCGGCGCGGTCGCGCTCGCGGTGATCGCAATTCCCGTCACCGTGCGCACCACCGAAGACATGCTGAACCTGATCCCGCAGGGCATGAAGGACGCATCGACGGCGCTCGGCGTGCAGCACTGGCGCACCATCACCGCAGTGATCTACCCGGCGGCGCGCAGCGGCATCATCACCGGCCTGCTGCTCGCGCTCGCGCGCATCAGCGGCGAAACCGCGCCGCTGCTGTTCACGGCACTCAACAACCAGTTCTGGAGCAACGATCTCAATGCACCGATGGCGAACCTGCCGGTGGTCATCTTCCAGTTCGCGCTGAGTCCGTACGAGGACTGGCAGCAGCTCGCCTGGACTGGCGCGCTGCTCATCACCGTCACCATCCTGCTGCTCAGCATCGCGGCGCGCAGCATCGTCCGGTCCGCAAAGGCCGGCCGATGATCGAGGCCACCAGCGTCGAACGCGTCACGCTGCACGTCCGCGAGCGCGACGACAGCACGCCCGCGGAGACCAAGGTCGAGATCCGCAAGCTCGATTTCTACTACGGCGAGAACCACGCGGTGAAGGACGTCAGCCTGGTGCTGCCCGACAAGCGCATCACCGCGTTCATCGGCCCGTCGGGCTGCGGCAAGTCGACGCTGCTGCGCACGCTGAACCGCATGTACGCGCTGTATCCCGGCCAGCGCGCGACCGGCGAGATCCTGCTCGACGGCGAGGACATCCTCGCGCGCGGCGTCGACATCACGCAGCTGCGCTATCGCGTCGGCATGGTGTTCCAGAAGCCGACCCCGTTTCCGATGTCGGTGTACGAGAACGTGGCGTTCGGCCTGCGCCTCGAGAGCCGGCTGCCGAAGTCGGTCATGGACGATCGCGTCGAAGGCGCGCTGCGCGACGCCGCGCTGTGGGACGAAGTGCACGACAAGCTCGGCGAGGACGGCCGCAGCCTCTCCGGCGGCCAGCAGCAGCGCCTGTGCGTCGCGCGCACCATCGCGCTGCAGCCCGAGGTCGTGTTGCTCGACGAACCGACCGCCGCGCTCGACCCGATCTCGACGCTGCGCGTCGAGGAAACGCTGCAGAACCTGCGCGAGAAGTTCTGCATCGTGATCGTCACGCACAACCTGCAACAGGCGGCGCGCATCTCGGACTACACCGCGTTCATGTATCTCGGCGAGCTCGTCGAAGTGGGGGCGACCGCCGACGTCTTCACGCGCGCGAAGCAGCGGCGCACCGACGACTACATCACGGGGCGCTTCGGATGAAGCCGCTCGAAGGCCACATCAGCCGGGCCTTCGACGGAGCAATGGGTGCGCTGCACCTGCACGTCGTCGCGATGGGTAGCCTGGCCGTCGACCAGGTGCGCGCGGCGGTGCGCGCGTACGGCGCGTGGGATCGCGGCCTCGCGCGCACGG
>Ga0136846_1240255_pt1 | contig 10883 bp, 11 predicted proteins | sample HopSoiMetagenom2_FD_96841 | JGI IMG/M metagenome (GOLD analysis project Ga0136846, IMG submission 96841) | Grasslands soil microbial communities from Hopland, California, USA - 2 Assembly 2016 (version 4) | ecosystem: Environmental > Terrestrial > Soil > Grasslands | place: USA: Hopland... | reverse complement strand
GGCGCGAGTCCGATCGGTAGACGGTTCCGATCTGCTCGCGCACGCGCTCCGCATCGTTGTCCTGCTCGGACAGGGTCGTGCCTCCGGACGCTACATCTTCATGATCGGCCGGACTTCGACCGAACCGGTCCGCGCGGCAGGGATTTTCGATGCGACCTGGATGGCGTCGTTCAGGTCCCTGGCCTCGATGACATAGTAGCCGCCGAGCTGTTCCTTGGTTTCGGCGAACGGTCCATCCGTCGTCGACACCTTCCCCTGACGAACCCGAACCGTCGAGGCGGTCTTCGTGGGCTGCAACGGATTGCCGCCGACATAGTGGCCGCTCTTCTTGATGCCTTCCGTGAATGCGAAGTACTCGCCCATGGTGGCCTGTCCCTCTTCCCGCGTCATTCTGGCGTCGGCACTTTCATCGGTGTAGATCAGGCAGAGATACTGCATGGCTCGCTCCTTTACGGAAAAGTATTGAACTTCGGTCTTCAGGAGTTAGTCGCTCGAACGAGCCGGGATCGACATTGGTTGGAAAGAATCTTTTCGAGGTCTACCTGTTCGAGGCAAGCAGCTCGAGCATCGCCGACGAAACGGCCTCCGGCTTTTCCCTCGGCAGGAAGTGTCCTGCGCCAGAGACGATGCGCCGGGCGACGAGTTTTGTAAACAGCGCCCGCTCGGCAGGAGAATCCTCGGCCGGCCTCCCGATGCCGTCATCCGCTCCGTACAGAACGATCGCCGGAACCGCAATTTTGGGACGGCCGGCGAGCTGGCGCTCGACCGCCTCGAAGCGCGGCTCGCCAGCCGCGTTGAGGTTCCGGTGTCGATACGAGTGGATGACGCAGTCCACAAAATCAGGATTGTCGAAGGACGCGGCCGTCCGGTCGTAGGTGGCGTCGGAGAAACGCCACGTGGGAGACCACATCTGCCACAACAGCTTGCAGAGCGGCCGCCGATTGGCGGCCAGTCCGGCGCGCCCGCGCTCAGTATTGAAGTACCACTGATACCACAGAGCCGCTTCGGTCGCCGGTGCCGCGGGTCGCGGCGGTGAAAAGACGTCCTGGATCGAATAGCCGCCGATGAGAACGACCGCGCGCAGCCGTTCGGGATGCAAGGCCGCGGCGACTCCGGCCGCGCGGCCGCCCCAGTCGTATCCGGCGACCGCGAATCGTTCGAGACCCAGCGCATCGGCAAAGTCGATCAGGTCCTGGCCGATTGCCGCCTGCTCCGCCATGCGCGCGGCCGAAGCATCCAGAAATCTCGTGGGCCCGTATCCGCGGAGATAGGGCACCAGCACGCGATATCCGGCGGCAGCCAGGGGCGCCGCCACTCCGTCCCACGCCCGCACGTCGTCTGGAAACCCATGCAGCATGACGATCGGAAAACCGGTAGGGCTGCCGCTTTCCTCGAATCCGATGCTGAGAATCGGGGTCTGAACTGTACGTTCCATCGGAGTGCCGCCGCGTTGACCGAGGCCGGCGGCAAGCGCCATCCCGGACGACTTGAGAAAACTGCGGCGGTTCACAGGAGGTCAGTTTACATGGCTGGGAGAGCGCGGGGGCAGCCAGGATCGAAATCGAGACGGGGAGCAGCCACTCGATCGAGTGACCTCTCCCCGTCTTGTTCTTCAGTGCTTCAATCGAAGCGCGGAGCGGCCGTAATGCGCCTGACCGCGCGTTCGGCATTCCTTGCGACGGTCGCGTCGCTGTCGCGCTCGAGTTCCTGGAGGGTCGGGATCGCCGCCTGGTCGCCGATCAACCCGAGCACATCTGCGAACTCGGCGCGCCCGAGCGCGCTTTTCGGGCGGGCCGCAAAGAGGGCGGGGCGATCGACGGCCTGGGTTTCAATCAGATACTCTCGTGCGAGATCCTTGGTCGTGGTCTTGCCGAGCGCCCGGACGAGCTCGTCGAGGTACTCCTTCCGTCCGAGGCGCAGCAGGCCGAACGCCTGTGCCGTTTGAACGCGAGCGTTCTTCTCGGTCAGCCGGTCAGCGGACATCACCGTCAGCAGTGACGCGTCGGACAGACGCCCGAGGCCTTCGTTGGCGTACGTCCGGATGGTGACGTCCTTGTCTGCCTTGTTGCCGAGGAACACCGGGCTCGACGCCGGCGCCGCGATCTTCGCCAGCGCAGCGAGCGCGAGGACGCGGGAGCGATCGGATGGCTTCGCTTCTTCGAACACGCGTGTGAGATCGGGAACGGCATCGCGATATTTGAGCGCACCGAGCGTCACGATGATCTCGTTACGGACTTTATCCACGTTCAGATTGAGCCCGGGCAGCAGGTGATCGCCGACCGAGGCGTCGCCGATCTTCCTGAGCGCACGCACCGCCTCGAAGCGCACTTCCGGATCGCGGTCCTGCCCGATCGCCTGGAGCAACTCGGGAATGCCGGCCGAACCGCGCAGGATGCCGAGGCCCATGCTCGCGTTTCGCCGGATGGCGTCCTCGCTGTCGCTCAGCCTCGCCCGGAGGGCCGTGATGACGGAGGCGTCGACAGGGACATCGGGTTCCACGACGATCTCCGCGTACTCGTCGGACCAGGGATTGATGAGGTTGCCAAACTTCAGGAGTGCGGCAGTCGGTCCAGACGGCCGGGGAAGATGCAACTCCACCAGCGTCTGCACGGCCCGCGCGCGGATGTCCGGTTCGCTGTCCGCGGACAACGTGACGAGTCCCGGCAGCACCTGGATGTCGCCCATTTGCTCGAGGGCCAGCTCGACCTGCCGGCGAACGGCCGGGTCGGGGTCCTCGGTGAGCGGCAGGAGCGCGGGAATGGCCGGGACGAACTTGGCCGTGCCCAGTTCCCGGGCGGCTGCTGTTCGTCTCGGGGCATCGGGATTCTTGAGGTCGTAGATCAGGCTGTCGGTCGACACCTGGTGCACCGCTTGCGCGCTGACGGTGCTCGCGCCTGCCGCTGTCCAGAGCGCCAGCATGACGGGAAGGGCGGCCGGCAGCCGCCGGGCTCGCAGTTGAAAACGCATAGTCGTCTCCTCGAGAAAGTGCGCCGTGTTCTGGCGGAGTTACTCGTGCCAGGCGCTGGATCGCTTGGCGATATATCAGGCCGCGACGCCGCCGCATCGGACGGGCGCGCGACAGGAGGGAAAAACGGGAGAAGTGTACCACGGCGGGGCGCGGCCGGGGTCAAACGCTTTATTTGTTTCGCCGGGGAACGTTATTGAACAGCTTTCCGGGACGCGAACCGCTGGCGGGACTGGTCCATAATAGTCGCCCGTCAGGAGGATCGCATGCATCGAGGTGTCCGGGCTGCCGCGGTCGGCGCCCTCGCGTTTTCACTTGTCGCGCACGTGTTCGCGCAGCTTTCGAATACCGCCGCCCCGGTCGTCGTCGGCCACTTCCAGGTCAATGTCACCAGCCTGGACGCCCACAAGAAATTCTGGGTCGACACCCTGGGCGGGACTCCGGGCAAGTTCGGAGAGGACGATGTCGTCCGGTTTCCTGACACGATGATCGTTCTCCACCGGCAGGCTCCGACGGGGCCCACGCGAGGTACGGCGTTCGATCACGTCGGCTTCTCGGTGCCCAACGTTCGCGATGTGGTGGCGAAGGTCAGGGCCAACGGGTTTCAGACGACCAACGGACGGGAACCGAAACCTGGGCAGACCGTCAGCCCGCAAGCCGCCGGGACGCCGGAGGAAATCGCGGGCGTCGCGTACATACTCGGCCCGGATGACGCGAAGGTGGAACTCGTCACCAACCGCGACGCCAACCCGCCGCCGATCAAGTATCACCACGTGCACTTCATCAATAAACAGTACGTCGAGATGCAGCAGTGGTACATGAAGGCGTTCGATGCCACGCTGCGTCCCGGCCAGACCGATTTCTTCATCGGCGCCGACCTTCCCGGCGTCGGTTACAGCCTGAATTTCTTTCGCTGGGAGGGCGACCAGGCGGTGACGCACGTTCCGACCGCCGGCCGCGTCTACGATCACGTGGGATTCGAGGTCAGGAACCTGGAAGAGTTCTGCAGGAAGCTCGAAGCGAAGGGAATCAAGCTGACGGTGCCGTACAGCAAGGTGCCCGCGCTGAACATCACGCATGCGTTCGTCACGGATCCTTGGGGCGTGTCAATCGAGCTCACGGAAGGCCTGCGCTGAACGCGGCCCGACGTCGGCCTTATTTCAGCGCCGCATGCACGATGGCGAGCAGCGCGATGCACGCGGTGTCGCTGCGCAGCGTGCGCGGGCCCATACCGACGGATCGGAAACCATGGGCCGCGAGCAATTCCGTTTCGAATGTGTTCCAGCCTCCCTCAGGCCCGATCGCGAGCAGCACACGACCGCCGTTCTCCGGCTGCAGTGAACCCGCGGGCGCTGCGGCCGCGGGGTCGGCTACCAGCCGCAGTCCGCGAGGAAACAGCGGGTCCAGTTCGTCTTCGATCAGCACCTTGAACTGCCGGTGGATGGATACGCGCGGCAGGCGGGTGTCGCGTGCCTGCTGGAGGCCTTCGACGAGCAGCGGCCGATAGCATGCCGGCGCGAGGACGTGCGTGTCGAAGTAGTTCCGCTCCACCCGCTCGGCGTTGCTCAGGATGATGCGGCCGACGCCGAGAGCCGCGATCTGAGCCCAGAGACGCCGCATCACCTTCGGGCGCGGCAGCGCGAGCAGCAGGTCGACGCGCGGAGGCGGCGCGGTTTGCCCGTCGAACGAACACTGCAGCTGGACCGCGCCGTCGTCGACCGACGTGACGGTCCCCACGCCGCGGGGGCCATCGAGGATGCCGACGCGTACCGGCTGTCCCGGTTCCACCCGCAACACACGAAGCAAATGGACGGCGCGCGGTCCCGTCAGCGTGACGTCGCCGGCGGCGCCCGCTTCACTGCGTTCGAGGAGGATGAGGTTCATGCGGAGCGCGTCCCGGCGCCGACGGACGCCTAGGGCGTGATGGTGACGGCGGTCTGCGGGCCGCTTGGCACCATGTCGATATTGTGCGCTTTGACGATCAGCCGGTTGTCCGGATCGCGTTCCTGCTTGATGACGACCTCCGCGAATTCCGGATCGTCGTGGGCGGCCTTCAGGCGCAGGTCGCGTTCGGCCTTCGAGGGATAGCCTCGGATGTAGATGAAGGTGTCGTCAGCGTCGATTCCCAGTTCCTTGTCGGTTTCCTGCGGGATGAAGTATCCGACGTTCGTGATCCCGTGCCGGGCATACGTACCCGCCGTACGGGTCGCGAATCGTGCGGCGAGGGCATCGCGTTTGCCCGGCTGCGCCTTGTAGATCCGCAGTTCGTAGAACCCGGGGGCGCGCTGCTGCTGCGCATGGCCCCAGGCGACTCCGCCGGCGCCGGTCATCAGCCCGATCACGGCCGCAAGCTTCCATTTCAACATCTGAAACCCCTCGAGAAATTCTGCGGCTACTGTAACGTTTTCCCCGCAAGATTGCGACGCGACGTCGCTATAATCCGGCGAGCCATGAGGGCGGCGCGGCAGGACATCGGGCGAGTACGGGCACCATGAGGACGATCATGATCACACGCAGGCTCGTTATTGTGATGTCGCTCGCCGTTGGAGCGACGACATCGGCCGCCCAGCGCGGACCGGCGGCGGGCCAGACAGTCGAGACGATTCGGCCGCTGAAGCCCGGCCTTTATATGGTCACGGGCGGGGGCGCCAACACCCTCATTCGTACCACCAACGCCGGCCTGATCGTCGTGGATACGAAGAACCCCGGTGACGAGAATTACCGGCGGCTGATGGAAGAGATTGGCTCGGTCTCGAAGCTGCCCGTGAAGTACGTCTTCAACACGCATCATCACCCCGACCACGTCGGCAACAACCAGCGGTTCATCGATGCGGGTGCGCAGGTCGTCGCACTCGAGGCGTTGAAATCGCGCATGGCCAGCGATCCGCGGACGAAGGACATTCCGGGGCTGCCGACGGTCACCTTTGCCCGGGATTACGCGCTGAAGTTCGGAGGCGCCGACGTCGAGGCGCATTTTTTCGGCCGCGGCCATACCGGCGACGACACCATGGTGTATTTTCCCGATCTGAAAGTCGTCATGGTGAGCGATCAGATCACCAACGCGACGCCCATCGTGGACTTCGCCAATGGCGGCAGCGCCGTCGAGTGGACGCAGGTTCTGGACGGCGTGCTGAAACTGGACTTCGAGATCGCGATTCCCGGGCGAGGCGAGCCGAAGAGCCGCGCCGAGATCCAGGCTTACCGCACGGCGTTCGGGACGTTCGTCAGCCGGGCGGCGGACGCAATCAAAGCCGGCGCCACGAAGGAAACGCTGGCCACTCAGGTCAAAACCGACGACCTCGGCTGGCAGTTCGCGCCGCCGTTTTACGCCCAGCTCTACGACGAGCTGAGCCGAAAGTGACCATATGAAAATAATGACTGCGCTCGCCCTGCTGGCGATTGCCGCTGCTCCACAGAGTGCCCCGATTCCGAAGGCTGCGGGATGCGCTCCGCGCGACAAAATCCAGTTCGTCTGCGGCCTGAGCGGGCCGGAAGATCTCGTCGAGGTGCCCGGTACGAACTGGGTCATCGCGGGCGGTGATGCGGCGCCCGGCGCCATCAGCCTGATCAACGTGCGCGACAAGAGCGTGACGCCGCTGTACCCCTCCGCCGGCATGCCGCAACGGCTCGACGCCGCCACGTACGACACGTGTCCCGGGCCCATCGATCCAGCCGAGAAGGACAAGTTCAGAGCGCACGGCATCGCGCTGCGTCCGGGCCGCGGCTCCCTCTACACGCTCTATGTTGTCCACCACGGCAACCGCGAATCCATCGAAGTCTTCGAGTTCGACGCGCGCGCCAAGACCCCCGCGCTGACGTGGGTCGGCTGCGCCGTCGCGCCGGACCCGATCGGAATCAATTCCGTCGTGGCGCTTCCGGAAGGCGGTTTCGCCACGACGAATTTCCTGCCCCGCGGGGTGGCCAATGGGATTGACAGCGTGCGGACCGGCAAGCGCAACGGCGAACTGTGGGAATGGCACACCAAGACCGGCTGGAAGATCGTGCCCGGCAGCGAGGCGTCGGGCGCGAACGGAATCGAAATTTCAAAAGACGGGAAGTGGTTCTACATGGGCGGCTGGGGCACCCAGACCTTCATCCGGTTTTCGCGCGGGACGACCCCCGTCCATCGTGACGATGTGCCGGTGGGGTTCCGGCTCGACAATCTGCGCTGGGCGCCCGATGGCTCGCTGATCGCCGCAGGGCAGCAGATCGGCCCCGATGGCGCCGCGCCGGTGGCCTCGCGCGTGATCAAGATCGACCCGAAGACGCTCAAGCTACAAGACGTGATCAACTATCCGGTCAGCGACGCATTCGACTTTGCCACCGGGGCCATTCAGATAGGCAAGCAGATGTGGGTCGGATCCGTCCGCGGCGAGAAGATCGCGATTTTTCCGCTGCCATGAAACGGCCGGCCGTTCTGACGGGCCTCGTTCTGATCGGCACGCTGTCGATCGGTGTCGTTCGCGCGCAGCCGACGCTCGGCGCCATCCAGATCGAGAAGGTCAAAGACAATCTCTACATTGTGACGGGCGGGCGCGGCACCTCGGCGCAGGGCACCGGCATCGCGGGAAACACCACGGTGTACATCGCCGAAAGCGGAGTGGTGTTGATCGATACGAAGTACGCGGGCTACGGCAAGGCGATCCTGGACCAGATCAAGACGGTGACCGGCAAGCCGATCACGACGATCATCAACACGCACACACATGCCGATCACACCGGGGGCAACAGCGAGTTTCCGCGCGCGGCCGAAGTCGTCGCCCATGAAAACACCCGCACGAACATGGCCAGGATGGATGAGTTCAAGGGCGCGAACACCGCCTTGCTGCCGGCGAAGACATTCAAGGACACGATGACGCTGCTTGGCGGAAAAGATCGAATCGATCTCCACTATTTCGGCGCCGGGCACACCAACGGCGACGCGGTCATCGTGTTTCCGGCGCTGCGAACGGTTGTCATGGGTGATTTATTCGCCCGCAAGTGGGCGCCGCTCGTGGATTCGGAGAACGGCGGCAGCGTCACCGCGTTTCCTCAAACGCTCTCGAGAGCGATCAATGCGATCAAGGACGTGGACACCGTCATTACCGGGCACAGCTCGACCACATTCGGCTCCGGCGTCAGCCTGTGGTTCGCACGATCAAATCCGGTAATGAAATGGACCGACCTGCAGGAGTACGCCGATTTCATGCGCGACTTCGTGGCGGCCGCGCAGGCGGCGAAGAAAACGGGCAAGAGCGCGGCGGACGCAGCCAAAGCGCTGAACCTTCCGGCAAGATATCGCGACTACAACATGGCGCGGGCCGCCGAGGATGTGCAGAAGGTGTATGACGAATCGAAGCCGTAGCCGCATCAGTCAACCTTTGATACTCTGCCAACATGTCTGAAACCGTCGAATTCAAAAGCAATGGCAACACGGCGTCGGGGTACCTCGCGACGCCGGCAGCCGGCTCGGGGCCCGGCGTGCTCGTCATTCAGGAATGGTGGGGGCTGGACGACAGCCTCAAGGAGATGGCCGACCGGCTGGCAGCCTCGGGATTTGTTGCGCTCGCGCCAGACCTGTACCACGGCCAGGTGGCGGGCCATACCGAGATGGACAAGGCCGCGAAACTGATGCAGGCCCTTCCGCCAGACCGCGCCGGCCGCGACATGAGCGGGGCGGTGGATTATCTTGCGAACCACGAGGCCGTGACGACCCGCGGCATCGGCGTGGTCGGCTTCTGCATGGGCGGCATGCTGTCGTTCATCATCGCCGCGAACCGGCCGGACAAGGTCAAAGCCGTCGTACCGTTCTATGGATTCCCGCAGGGCGCCTCGGAGCCCGACTGGTCGAAGATGACCGCCGCAGTCAGCGGGCACATGGCGGAGCACGACGATTTTTTCTCGCCTGCCGCGGCGCAGGCGCTCGAGAAGAAGCTGCGCGGGATGGGGAAGAACGTGACGCTGACCGTCCATCCCGGCACCGGCCACGCCTTCATGGGTCCGCACAACGCGCTCGGGACCCTGAACGCCAAGCTGGCAGCACAAATCTGGCCGCAGGCCGTGGCGTTCCTCAAAAGCAACCTGTCGTAGCGTTCTCTGGCTCCAGCAAGCCTGAAGGCTTGCGCTACTTCTGCTTGTCCGCTCCCATCAGCGCATCGAGCGAGATGAGATTCCACGACCGGCAGACGAAGACAACGAAGAACACCAGCGCGTACGTGAGTTGAAGGAAGGCGTTCTGGAAGTTCTCGATGAGCATCGTGCCGAATGTCAGCGCGGCCATCATCAGCCCGCCGACAATGAGCGCCAGCCTCGTCTTCAGACCGAGAATCAACATCAGGCCGACGACGGATTCCACCCAGACCAGCGTGAGGGCAAAGGCATAGACGGCCGACGGCGGAAGAATCGTCGGCTCCATCTGCTTGACGATGCCCTGCGCAAACGCCGTGCTGCCGTGCGCGATCCGGACAATGCCGCGGAACCCGATGTTCACACCGAGCGTGATCCGCAGAATGGCGTACGCGATCGAGGCGTCGGAGCGCCAGGCATTCCGTTCCTGGTTCAGCACGGCGAGCATCTTTTCCACGGTGTGTCCCTCGTTGTTAGTCGCGCCTCGACAGAATCCACTTGGGAATGACGCCGGCGTTCGACAACAGGTGGTCCCGCGCCTCGTTCAGGCGCTGGAGCAGCCGGGGCATATCGACCCTCAGCAGCTGGCCGTTGTGCTTGACGATCCGGCCGGCCACGAACACTGTGTCGATGTTCGACGTGTCGGCACAGATGACCACCGTGGCCACCGGGTCGATGATGGGGGCGACGTTCACCTGGTCAGTGCGGATTAGGATGACGTCGGCCTGTTTGCCGGGCGTGATCGTGCCGGTTTTGTGATCCAGCGCGCACGCGCGCGCGCCGTCGACCGTCGCGAACTCGAGGACGTCTCTGTGCGTCAGTGTCGGCGCGAACGCCGTGTCCGGCGTCTCGGTGAACGCGAGGATGCGCTCCTGGACGAGCGCCGTTCGCATCTGCGTGAACATCTCGCCGGGCACGCTGGAGACGACGTCGATGCTGAGCGACGGCCGGACACCGCGCGCGACCAGACGGCCCGTCGGCGGCACACCGTGTCCCATCAGCATCTCGACAAAGGGCGCCACCGACGCGGAGCCGCCGGTCTTCGCAATGAGGTCCAGCTCCTCGTCCGTCGAGTCGGTGCAGTGGATGTACGTCGTGTCGGGCCCCATCAGGCCGAGCTGGTTGAGCGTGAGCACGTGGTTCACGTGAACGCCGGTCAGCCGCATGCCGACGTGCACGCTGATGCGGATGGCGAGGTCGCGCGCGAGCTTCCAGTCGTGGGTCGCGACCTCGGGCGTGGTGTTCCCCGGCGCCCGCGCGGCCATCGCCAGCGTCAGGAGCTGATCGTCCGACTGGAAGTACGTCTTGCGGATCCGGCGGATGTCTTCGGGATGTTCGCGCGAGCTGTAGGCCCACCAGTCGTGGCCGACCGGCACGCCGTGGGCGTACACGGCCCGGATGCCCGCTTCGGTCAGACCGGCCACCGCCGCGTCGGAGTGTTCCGGCGTGTTGTTCACGTGGGACCAGTCGAGCAGGGTCGTGATGCCCGCGTTGAGCGCCTCGAGCGCGCCCATCAGGTTGGCGATGTACACGTCCTCCGGCCGGTACTGGATGCCGATGTTGTTCAGCATCCCGGCGAAGTATTCGTCGAGCGTGCAGCTCGGCAGGACGCCGCGTACCGGTGTCTGCCACGTGTGGCGGTGCGTGTCCACGAACCCGGGCATCACGATCCGGTGGCGGGCGTCGATGACGTTCGCGTGTGGCCCGGCGGCCAGGTTCGTGCCGACCGCCTTAATCGTGTCGCCGTCGATCAGCACGTCCGCGTTCGGCATGTCGCCGAGGGCGGGGTCGAGCGTGAGCACGTACCCGCCCT
>Ga0136846_1238517_pt1 | contig 10883 bp, 12 predicted proteins | sample HopSoiMetagenom2_FD_96841 | JGI IMG/M metagenome (GOLD analysis project Ga0136846, IMG submission 96841) | Grasslands soil microbial communities from Hopland, California, USA - 2 Assembly 2016 (version 4) | ecosystem: Environmental > Terrestrial > Soil > Grasslands | place: USA: Hopland... | reverse complement strand
GGGCGCTGGGCGGGCGCGCTGCGGCGTTGCTCCTCACTTGTGTGGCTCGCCACACAAGTGAGGAGCGCCTTGCATCGCATCCCGCCCAGCGCCCCCAAAACGGGAACTTATTCCGGGCCAAATCCTGAATTCGTGGCCTGGGAGCAACCGGGATGGGGCGCGACGAAACACAACCCCTGGCTACTTGTGCACGCGGTGCGGGCAATTCTTCTTCGTGCAGGCCGCGTACAGCGACAACGAGTGCTCCTGCAATTCGAATCCGCGCGTCTGAGCCACCGCTTTCTGCCGCTTCTCGATTTCCGCGTCGTAAAACTCCTCCACCCGCCCGCAATCCATGCACACGAGGTGGTCGTGATGCTTGCCCTCGTTGAGCTCGAACACCGACTTCCCGGTCTCAAAATGGTTGCGCGACAAGAGCCCCGCCTGTTCGAACTGCATCAACACGCGGTAAACCGTGGCGAGGCCCACGTCGGACCCCTCTGCCAGCAGGACCTTGAACACGTCTTCCGCCGTCATGTGGCGCTGGGTCGAGTTCTGGAAGACCTCGAGGATCTTTATGCGGGGCAGGGTGGCTTTCAGCCCGCTGCTCTTGAGTTCGTCGGCGTGTGTCATGGAGGCTCCGGAGCCAAGCGGGCGAAACCGGCCCACCCGCTAGAATCATTCATCATATCGAGGTTGGCGCCCGCTGCCGGCGTTCCCATTTCCGTCACCATGCGTTCGCTTTCCGTTCCGTTTTGCCTGGTCTTCGCCGCGTTGGCCGCGATGCTCGCCGGGTGCAAGAACCTCCAGTCCTCGGACAACTTCCTCGGCGTCGTCACACCCTACCGGGTCGAAGTCGTGCAAGGGAATGTCGTCACCAAAGAGCAGGCCGACGCCATCAAGCCCGGCATGAACCGCGCTCAGGTGCGCGACATTCTCGGCGCCCCCTTGCTGACCGACGTCTTCCACCAGGACCGCTGGGATTACGTCTTCACCATCCGTCGCCAAGGCGCCGAGCCGCAGCGCCGCAGCGTGGTGGTGCTGTTCGACGGAGAGACGCTCAAGAGCATCGATACCGGCGGGGCCTTGCCGGCGGAGCGCGATTTCGTCGCTTCCATCGATACATTCAAGACCAATCGCAACGCACCGCCGCTTGCGTTGGACGAACAACAGATCAAGGCCTTGCCGCTGCCGGCGAAGGTCGAAGCCCCCGAAGCCGCGGCCTCCGCTGTAACGCCGCCCCGGGCCTATCCTCCCCTCGAGCCGCGATGATGGATGCGCTACGAATTGCAATTGCAGGAGCATCCGGACGCATGGGTCGCATGCTCATCGAGGCCGTGAGCGCGGCTGACGATGTGGTTCTTGCTGGCGCCCTTGATGTGCCGGGCTCGCCAGCCATCGGACACGACGCGACGGCCTTTCTCGGCAAGGCCGGCGGCGTGGCGATTACCTCCGATCTGAAGGCGGGTCTTGCGAATTCGCAGGTGCTGATCGACTTCACGCGCCCTGAAGGCACGTTGGCGCATCTGGCCGCGTGCGAGTCGATGGGCGTGAAGGTGGTGATCGGCACGACTGGTTTTTCCGATGCGCAGAAGGCGCAAATCGCCGAGCACGCCAAGCACATCGCCGTGATGATGGCGCCCAATATGAGCGTGGGCGTGAATGTCGTGCTCAAGTTGCTCGAAACAGCGGCTCGAGCGCTCAACAAAGGTTTCGACATCGAGGTCATCGAGGCGCACCATCGCCACAAGGTCGATGCACCCAGCGGCACAGCGCTCGCGATGGGCGAGGTCGTGGCGAAGGCGCTCGGACGCGACTTGAAGGAATGCGCCGTCTACGGCCGCGAAGGCATCACGGGCGAGCGCGATCCATCGACCATCGGCTTTGCCACCGTTCGCGGCGGAGACATCATCGGTGACCATACTGTGCTCTTCGCGGGTACCGGCGAGCGCATCGAGATCACGCACAAAAGTTCCAGCCGCGTCGTCTATGCCCAGGGCAGCCTGCGCGCTGCGCGCTTTCTCGCCACGAAAACCCAGGGGATCTTCGGCATGAACGAGGTCCTGGGCATCTGAGAGGCTGAGAGTATTTCGATCATGCCCGCTCATCACGCCAAAAGACCCCTGCTCGTCGTTGCAAATGCTCGCCATAGCCCCGGCTATGGCTGCGCTTTGCGCCTAGATCAGGCGCCTTTTGACGTGCTGCTCGGGCACGCTCGAAAAACTCTCAGCCTCTGATCCTGATTTCCAAGAGGAAGGGCCACCGATGAGCGGCTTCCAGCATTTCTGGCAGCAAGGCGACGCGATAACAAGAAGCGTCGCGGCGCTGCTGCTCCTGATGTCGATTAGCGCGTGGGTGGTGATTTTCTGGAAGGGTTGGCTGCTGCGGCGGGTGCGCGTGGACATCGAGCGTGCGGTGCCCGCTTTTTGGGCGGCGTCTGATCTCACTGTCGGGCGCGAACAACTGGCCGCCTTTGACCGTGAAGGCGTTCTCGAACCTCTGGTCAGCGCCGCAATGGCGAGCCCGAACGCCAACACGCTCGAGGCTCGTGGGCATATCGATTCGCAACTGACCAGACGGCTGCGTGATGCTTTGCATGCAGTGCTGGGGCAGTTGCAATTCGGCCAAGTGCTGTTGGCATCGATCGGCAGCACGGCGCCCTTCATCGGGCTCTTCGGCACCGTCTGGGGCATTTACCACGCGCTGCTCAGCATTTCAGCGGCGGGCTCGATCACCATCGAACGCGTCTCCGGGCCTGTTGGCGAGGCATTGGTGATGACTGCGGCAGGTCTCGCGGTCGCGATTCCTGCGGTTCTCGCCTACAACATTTTCGGCAAGCGAGTGGCAAGCAGCGAGGCAGATCTGGAAGGCTTCGCACACGACCTGCGCGAGATGTTTACTGACGCGGCAGAAAAATCTGCCTGAGACAACCATGGCCTTCGGACGCCTTGAACGCACCGCCGGCCCGCAGCCGATGAGCGATATCAACATGACGCCGCTCATCGACGTGATGCTGGTCCTGCTGGTAATCTTCATGATCACCGCGCCGCTGATGACTTCGAGCCTCAAGCTCGATCTGCCCAAGACGGATGCAGCGCAGCCGACTGATACACCGAGCTTTGTCTCTGTGGCGATCGATCCGCAAGGCAAGGTGTACGTGGGCGACGAGTCGCTGGACGCCGCGGCTTTCGCCAAGCGTATGGCGGACGTGGCCAAGAAGAATCCGCAGACCGAGGTGCAGCTTCGCGCGGACAAGACGGTGCCCTACGGGCAGGTGGCCGAGTTGATCGGCGTGGTTCAGAAAGCGGGATTGAACCGGATCGGGTTCGTGGCGCAGCCGACCAAATAGGCGTACGTACCGCATTTTTTGCCACTGCCCGCAAACGCCAGGCACCAAGGACATGATGCAAAGGATGAAGGGGCTGCTTCCTATAATCGGCTGACTTCAATCGGGGCCGACGCTCCCGATCTCCCCGATTCGTGCCATTGCGGCCTATCCCATGAATCCAGACTTCAAACCCGACGAGATCGAGCGCGCCGCGCAGGCCGCATGGAACGCCCGCGACGCCTACCGCGTCAACGAGGACACGGCAAAGCCCAAGTACTACGCCTGCTCGATGCTGCCGTATCCGAGCGGCAAGCTCCACATGGGGCACGTGCGCAACTACACCATCAACGACATGATGGCGCGTTACCTGCGCATGAAGGGCTTCAACGTCCTGATGCCCATGGGCTGGGACGCCTTCGGCTTGCCGGCCGAAAACGCGGCCATCGACAAGAAGGTGGCGCCTGCCCAATGGACGCGCGACAACATCGCCGACATGAAGTCGCAGATGCAGCCGCTGGGCCTTGCCTTTGACTGGTCCCGCGAAGTCGCCACCTGCGACCCGTCGTACTACAAGTGGAACCAGTGGTTCTTCCTGAAGATGCTCGAAAAGGGTCTCGCCTACAAGAAGACACAGGTCGTGAACTGGGACCCGATCGACCAGACTGTGCTTGCCAACGAGCAGGTGGTTGACGGCAAGGGTTGGCGCAGCGGCGCGCCCGTCGAGCGGCGCGAGATCCCGGGTTACTACCTCGCGATTACGCAATACGCGGACGAATTGCTTGCCAATGTGGCCGATCCCGCCAGCCCGGACTACCTGCACGGTTGGCCCGAACGCGTGCGCCTGATGCAGGAGCATTGGATCGGCAAGAGCGAGGGCTTGCGCTTCGCCTTCCGGCACGACATCAAGGACGACACCGGCCACCTGATCCAGGACGGCAAGCTGTGGGTCTTCACAACACGTGCCGACACCATCATGGGCGTGACCTTCTGCGCGGTCGCCGCCGAGCATCCGCTGGCCACGCACGCCGCGAAGCACGATCTGAAGCTCGCCGCCTTTATCGAGCAGTGCAAAAAGGGGGGCACGACCGAGGCCGAGCTCGCACTGAAGGAAAAGGAAGGCTTGCCCACGGGGCTCTACGTTCAGCATCCGCTGACTGATGAGCCGGTCGAGGTCTGGGTTGGCAATTACGTGCTCATGGGCTACGGCGATGGCGCCGTGATGGGCGTGCCGGCGCACGACGAGCGCGACTTCGCCTTCGCGAAGAAGTATGGCATCGACATCCTGCAGGTCATCGCAGTCGACGGCGAAGAGTTCACTTACGACCATTGGCAAGATTGGTACGGTGACAAGCAGCGCGGTATCACCATCAACTCCGACAACTTCAGCGGCATGCCCTACCCAGTGGCGGTCGATGCGGTGGCAAAGGCTCTCGAGCACAAGCACCTGGGCGGCAAGAAGACGACCTGGCGCCTGCGCGACTGGGGCATCAGCCGGCAGCGCTACTGGGGCACGCCGATCCCCATCATCCATTGCCCGCATTGCGGCGATGTGCCCGCGCCCGAGAAGGACCTGCCCGTCCTGCTGCCCGAGGACCTGGTGCCCGACGGCAGCGGGAACCCGCTCAACAAGAGCGCATCGTTCCTGAATGTGTCCTGCCCAAAGTGCGGTGCGCCATCGAAGCGCGATACCGACACGATGGACACCTTTGTCGATTCGGCCTGGTACTACATGCGCTACACCTGTCCCGACAGTGACACGGCCATGGTCGACCAGCGCAACGACTATTGGATGCCGATGGACCAGTATATCGGCGGCATCGAGCACGCGGTCTTGCACCTGCTGTATGCGCGCTTCTGGACCAAGGCGATGCGCGACATCGGCCTCGTGAGCTTCGGTGAGCCTTTCACCAAGCTCTTCACGCAGGGCATGCTTCTCAACGAGTCGTATTACCGCGAAATCGGGCCGAACAAGTTCCGCTGGTTCTACCCCAGCGAAGTGGACGTCCAGTTTGACGACAAGGGCCAGCCGGTCGGCGCGACTGCCCGCGAAGACGGTCAGCCCGTGCAACTGGGCGGCATCGAGAAGATGTCCAAGTCCAAGAACAACGTGGTCGAGCCGCGCGACATCATCGGGAGATTCGGCGCTGACACGGCCCGGCTGTTCACCATGTTCGCGGGGCCGCCTGACCAGAGCGCGGCCTGGTCGGACACGGGGGCCGAAGGCTCCTTCCGCTACCTGCGCCGGTTGTGGAATTTCGGCGTGAAGCACGCTGACCGCATCAAGCGCGGCGGGTACCACCATGAGGGCCTGACGTCCGGCGCCAAGGACTTGCGCCGTGAGGTGCACACGCTCCTGCGACAGATCAGCCACGACTATGACCGGCTGCAATACAACACAGTTGTGTCAGGCGCCATGAAACTGCTCAATGCGCTCGAAGGCGCCGAACTCACCGACACCCCGGCAGATGACGCTGCCTTGCGTGAAGCCATGAGCGTGCTGCTGCGTGCCCTGTACCCTGCGGCGCCGCACATAGCGCATGCCTTGTGGGCCGAGCTCGGGTATGCCGTCGTGCACGGCGATCTGCTCGATGCTGCATGGCCCAAGGTCGACGTGGCGGCCTTGCTGCAGGACGAGATCGAATACGTCCTGCAGGTCAACGGCAAGCTGCGCGGTTCAGTCACGGTGTCGGCGACGGCCGCCAAGGCAGACATTGAAGCCGCAGCGCTCGCGAGCCCGGAGTTTGCGAAGTTCTCCGAGGGCCGGCATGCAAAGAAGATCGTCATGCCGCCGGGGCGCCAGTTGATCAACATCGTCGTTTGATGTAGGCGTCGCACTCGCTTTGCCCCGGCCGGCTCAGCACCCGGCCCGTGGCTGCTTCGAGACGGTCGGTGCTCGTTTTGGCTGCCTGCGCTCTTGCGGGCTGCGGTTTCGAGTTGCGGCGCTCGCCGGAGCTGCACTTTCGCACCATCGCGCTCTCCGGCTTCGCGCCGCGCTCGCCGTTGGCGGAAGAGCTGCGCATGAACATCAACGCGAGCAAGACCACCACCGTCGTCGAATCGCAGGCGCAGGCGCAGGTGGTGCTCGAATCGATCGCGGACGGGCGCGAGCGCGGCGTGGTGGCGAGCACGGCCGCGGGCCAAGTGCGTGAATTGCAGATCCGCACGCGTTTCGTCTTCAAGCTGCGCACCGCCAACGGCCGCGAGTTGATTCCGTCCACCGAACTGCTCCTGAGCCGCGACATGAGCTACAGCGAAAGCGTGGCGCTCGCGAAAGAGCAGGAAGAAGCGCTGTTGTGGCGCACCATGCAAAGCGATATCGTGTCTCAAGTGATGCGGCGCCTTGCCGCCGTGACCACACCCTGATGCAAGTTCGACTCGAGCAGCTCGCTGCCCACCTGCAAAAGGGCCTGCGTCCGATTTACACCCTCTGGGGCGACGAGCCCTTGCTGTCGCAGGAAGCGGGTGATGCCATCCGTGCCGCGGCGCGCGCTGCCGGTCACACCGAACGCCAAGTGCACACAGTGTCGGGCGCGCATTTCAACTGGAGCGGCTTGATCGGCGCGTCGCAGGCGATGAGCCTTTTCTCGGACAAGCAGTTGATCGAGATCCGCATTCCATCGGGCAAGCCTGGCAAGGAGGGCTCGGACGCGCTCCAGCGCTATTGCGAGACCTTGGCCGAGGACGTGGTGACGGTGGTCTACCTGCCCAAGCTCGATCGCCAGCAGCAGGCGAGCGCATGGTTTACTGCACTAGATGCTGCCGGCGTGTCGGTGCGCTGCGATCCGATCGATCGCAAGGCCTTGCCGCAGTGGATTGCGCAGCGGCTCGGGGCGCAAGGACAGCGGGTTCAAGGGGGCGAAGCGGGGCAGCAGGCGCTCGCGTTCTTCGCTGATCGTGTGGAGGGCAATCTGCTCGCGGCACATCAGGAGATCCAAAAGCTCGCACTGCTGTATCCGGCAGGCGAACTGAGCTTCGAGCAGATCGAGGTGGCAGTGCTGAACGTGGCGCGCTACGACGTGTTCAAGCTCGGCGAAGCGGTGCTCGCGGGGCAGGTGTCTCGGGCCTTGCGCATGCTCGACGGTTTGCGCGCCGAAGGCGAAGCGGCTGTGCTGGTGCACTGGACGCTGGCCGAGGACATCCGCGGATTGAAGCGCCTGAAGGATGCGATGGCAAGCGGCAAGCCGCTGCCGATGGCGCTGCGCGAGGCGCGGGTGTGGGGCACGAAGGAGCGTCTCTTCGAGCGCGCCGTGCCAATGATGACGGACAACGCGCTGGCCCAGTTGCTGCATGCGGCACAGGTTTGCGACGGGCTGGTGAAGGGGCTCAAACATCCGGACTGGCCGGTGGAAGCCTGGGAAGGCTTGAGGCGCCTGGTGCTGATGACGATGCAATGGACGGTGGCGTCACCGGGTGCGGCCCGTGGGCGGACGGTGGTGCCGCGGCTGGCGTTGGGGGGCTGAGGACTGGTCGAATCAATATCCTTTCGACCGATCCACCAAATGCTGCAGCGGCAATCCACGCCGAAGCGCACGCACGTTTTTCGCCACCACTGCACTCGCGCTGCGCGGGTCGGTCAAGGCGGCGACATGAGGCAGCACCGTCACCTGCGGATGCGTCCAGAACGCATGGCCGCAAGGCAGGGGCTCGGCATGGAACACGTCGAGCACGGCATGCTCGATCTGTCCGGTGCCCAGGGCCTCCAGCAAGTCCGCGTCGACCACATGCGCCCCGCGCGCGAGATTCACGATCGAAGCGCCGCGTCGCATTTGCACGAATCGCTTCCTGTCGAAAATTCCCCGTGTCTCGCCAGTCAAGGGCAGGAGGTTCAGCACGATGTTCGCCTGCGCAAGCACCGGCCCAAGCGCGCTGTCGCCATGACGCGACTCGACGCCAGGCACCTGGGCTGGCTTCCTGCTCCATCCGATCACGCAATACCCGTTGGTAGCCAGACGCTGCGCCACGGTCCGGCCCATCTCGCCGAGGCCGAGCATGGCAACCGTCACCTCATCGGCGCGACATTGTGGAAGCTGCTTCCACTCCTTTGCACTTTGCTGTTGCGCGTACCGAAAGAAACCGCGATGAATGCCGAGTACGGCCCACAGCGCCGTTTGCGCCATTGCCTGATTCATTGCCGGGTCGACCATGCGCGCGAGGGGCACCTCGGGGGGAAGTGTGATGTCACCCAGCAGCTTGTCGACCCCCGCCCACAGCGACTGGATCAAGCGTAGTGAAGAAAGCCCCTGCAGCGATCCCTCCGAAGGATTGGCGACGATCGCGATGTCTATGTCTTGTGCATCCCACCCGAGGCGGTCGGTGATCAGCGTCTCGCCAGGCATGGCTTCATGCAGGCACTTCAGCCACTCTGTGAGCTCGATTTCGCCGAGGTCGGTCGCAACAAGGATGCTCATTTCAGATCGCAGCCACCGTGACGTTGAGAGCTCGCATGGCCCAGGCCACCGTCTGCTGACGCACCGCCGACCGATCGCCTTTGAGTTGCAAGAGCGTGGCAGCCGCCGGTTGCCCGCGCAGCGCGATGGCGATCCATATCGTGCCCACCGGTTTCGCCTGTGACCCGCCACCTGGGCCTGCGATGCCCGTCACGGCCACCGCAATGTGCGCCCGCGAACGCGACACGATGCCATCGGCCATTGCACGCACGACTTCGCCGCTGACTGCGCCATGCTGGGCAATCAGCTCGGCCGGCACGCCGAGGAGTTCTGTCTTGGCCTCGTTCGAGTAGCTGACCACGCCACGCTCGAACCAATCGCTTGAGCCTGCAAGGTCGGTGCAGGCCGCGGCAATGAGCCCGCCGGTGCAGGACTCGGCCGTCGCAAGCATCCAGCCGCGCGACTTGAGCGCTGCTGCCAGCGATTCCACATCCGCGGCAATGCTTGGGTCGATTTCGTTCACACCCATCTCCACAGTGCGATGACCAGCAAGGTGCACAGGGCCGCAACGAGGTCATCGAACAGGATGCCGAAGCCCTGTGACCAGCCGATGGGCTTCCCGCGGCGACTTTTGAAGAGTTGATCCGCCCATGCGACGGGCCCTGGCTTGGTCGCATCGAAGATACGAAACAGCACGAAGGCGCCGAACTGGGTCCACAGGCCGGCCGGGGTCACGAGCCAGAGAATCAGCCAGAAGGCGATCACCTCGTCCCACACGACAGGCGAAGGATCGGCGATGCCGAGATTGCGTGCCGTGATCGTGCATGCCCACCAGCCGATGGTGAGACCACCCGCAAGCAGAAGTGCCCATTGCGAATCGTTGAGATGCGGTTGAAGCATGACGAAGGCGAGCCACGCCCACAAGGTGCCGACCGTACCCGGCGCGAATGGCGACAGGCCGCTGCCGAAGCCCAGTGCGACGATGTGTGCCGGGTGCGACAGCAGAAATCGCACCGTGGGCTTGCGCGGCGCTGTTCGAACGGGAGGGTGAAGGGCGTCGTTCATGAGCGGAAATGGTCGAACGATCCGAAGGTATTGTCGACAGCGGCGCCGGAGGTGTCGACCAGCCGCAAGCCGGGCGCGGCGTCGATCCGGCCGATGCGTGTCACCTGCACTCTCGATCGGGCGGCAGCCTGGTGCACGGCGTCAGCGCGCTCGGGCGCTGCCGTGAAGACGAGTTCGTAGTCGTCGCCGCCGGCAAGGGTGCACGTGCGTTGCATCGCCATCGCCTGCGCAGCCAGCACCTTGCTGCGAGGCATCGCGTCGACATCCAAGGTGGCACCGACTTTCGATCGCCGCAGGATGTGCGACAAATCTCCGAGCAACCCGTCCGAAACGTCGATCGCACTCGTGGCGATGCCTCGTAAAGCGACACCCAAAGCCACCCGCGGCTGCGGCAGTTCCATGGCCCGGCGCACCGACTCGAAGGCATCGCCTTCCAGGCCCAGCGTGGAGCGAAACACTTCGAGGGCCACGCGCGCATCGCCGACCGTGCCGCTCACGTAGACATCGTCACCCGCTCGAGCGCCCGAACGCAGCAGTGCCTGCCCGGCTGGAATCTCACCAAACACCGTGATGCAGATGTTGAGAGGCCCTTGGGTGGTGTCACCGCCGATCAGCTCGCAGTCATGTTCATCCGCAAGCGCGAACAGTCCGCGCGAGAAGCCCTCGAGGAAGCTCTCATCGGCGCGCGGCATTGCCAGCGCAAGCGTGAACGCTATCGGCGTTGCGCCGCAGGCTGCGAGATCGCTCAGGTTCACCGCCAAGGCCTTGTGGCCGAGCCGTTCGGGCAGCACCGTGGACAGGAAGTGCCGTCCTTCCACCAGCATGTCGCTCGATGTCGCCAATTGCGCACCTGGCGTGAGGGAGAGGATGGCGCAATCGTCGCCAATGCCCAGGCTTGCACGCCGCGCAGGACGCGTGAAGTACCGCTCGATGAGATCGAATTCGCCCATGCGGCGACATTATCGACGCCGGGTTCGCAGTGCTCAGAGGCTGAGAGTTTTTCGATCATGCCGGCTCATCACACCAAAAGCCCCCTGCTCGTCGTTGCAAATGCTCGCCATAGCCAAGCTATGGCTGCGCTTTGCGCCTAGATCAGGCGCCTTTTGACGTGCTGCTCGGACACG
>Ga0136846_1229236_pt1 | contig 10883 bp, 6 predicted proteins | sample HopSoiMetagenom2_FD_96841 | JGI IMG/M metagenome (GOLD analysis project Ga0136846, IMG submission 96841) | Grasslands soil microbial communities from Hopland, California, USA - 2 Assembly 2016 (version 4) | ecosystem: Environmental > Terrestrial > Soil > Grasslands | place: USA: Hopland... | reverse complement strand
GGGCCTGCTCGCCCACGGCGATCTCGACCACGGCCGAGTGCAGCGAGTCGGTGGTGTACACCGGGGCCGAGCAGCCTTCGATGTAGTGCACCTTCGAGCCCTTGTCGGCGATGATCAGCGTGCGCTCGAACTGGCCCATGTTCTCGGCGTTGATGCGGAAGTAGGCCTGCAGCGGCATCTCGACCTCGACGCCGGGCGGGACGTAGATGAACGAGCCGCCCGACCACACGGCCGAGTTGAGGGCGGAGAACTTGTTGTCGTTGGGCGGGATGATCTTGCCGAACCAGGCCCGCACCAGCTCCGGATGCTCCCGGAGCGCGGTGTCCATGTCGGTGAAGATGACGCCCTGCTTCTCGAGGTCCTCCCGGTTGCGGTGGTAGACGACCTCGGATTCGTACTGGGCGGTGACGCCGGCGAGGTACTTGCGCTCGGCCTCGGGGATCCCGAGCTTCTCGTAGGTGTTCTTGACCGATTCGGGGAGCTCGTCCCAGGCGTCGACCTGCTTGTCGGTCGGCTTGATGTAGTAGTAGATCTGGTCGAAGAAGATCTCCGACATGTCGCCGCCCCAGTTGGGCATCGGGCGCTTGAGGAAGCGCTGGTACGACTTCAGGCGGAAGTCACGCATCCAGTCGGGCTCGCCCTTCATCCACGACATCTCGCGGATCATCGCCTCGTCGAGCCCCCGGCGGGGCTTGAAGACGTAGTCCTCGGCATCGCTCCAGCCGAGCTTGTACTTCCCGAGGTCGAGATCGGCGATCGCCATGGGGAATGCCCTTCAGATCGTGGTCAGGGGATTTCTCCTATGGCCATGTTACTAACTCGGCCCGGCGGTCCAACCCGGCCGGCCGATCAGGCTGCGGCGGGTGTCAGGAACCGCCCGATCACGGGCAGCTCCCAGAACGACTCGGCCCGGGCGATGGCGAACGCCACCGCCAACAGGTGCTCCGGAGCGTCGTACACGACGTAGCGGGCCTGCCAGGCCGGGTCGAACTTGGCGTTGAACCGCCAGAGCGACTCGATCTGCATCGAACCCGACATTCGGCGCAACGCCCAGCGCTGGGCACCGCCGACGATGCCGGGCGACCGCTCGCCGGCCAGCACGGCCCGCATGGTCGCGAAGTTGAGCCCGAGCCGCTCGAAGCCCTGCTCTCGCAGGTGCTCGATCGTCCGGACCACGACCAGGTCGAGCAGCCCGTTGGGATGGTCGCCACCGTCGCGCCGCATCAGGTCGAGCGAGTACCCGGCGATCCCCGGCGCCGGGACGTACTGGCAGAACGCCACCGGCACATCGTCCCGGTCCCGGCACACGGCCAGGAGCAGGCCGACGTCGTCGGGATCGAAGATGCGACCGAGCGTCATCGAGAAGCCGCGCTCGACCTCGCCCCGCCGGCTCCGCGACATGATCGTGCGCACCGCATCCTTGAGGGCGGGATCAGCAGTCGACGGGTCGGCGAACGACACGGTGTAGCCGTGGTTGGCCACTCGGTTCACTGCTTGGCGCAGCGCCTTGTGCCGGCCGCCGTCGAGTGAGAAGTGGCGAACATCGACGACGGCCTCGTCGCCGACGTAGAGCCGCTGCATCCCGAAGCCCCGGTAGGTGTCGAGCCACGACTCGCAGGCGCCGAGCACGGCGACGGTCCAGCCTTGCTCGTCGGCGAACGCTCGGAACGCCCGCCAGACCTCGTCGCGCTCCCAGACCGGGCCGACCGGATCGGGCGACACCAGGCACACGCTGTGGTGGACGGCATAGGCGACCACGCTCGATCCGGTGAGGAACAGCTCCTTGTCGGAGCGCAGCGAGAAGTAGTCGAGGGTGCTGACCCCCCAGCGATCGACGACCTCGCGGGCCCGCACGACGGCCTCCGAGCTCGAGCGCCGAACCAGGGCGGGTCGTACGGCGAGCCACAGCAGCCAGACGATCAGGCCGACGCCGACGGCAGCGAGGCTCGGGGACGCGAAGTCGTCGAGCCGGTCGGGAAGGGCGACGGCGCGGACGCCGACCATCCGCTCGACCACCCCCTCGATGGCCGCGCCGATCGGCAACCGACTGCCCCCGGCCGTGGTGACGGCCTCGATGGCGACAACCGCGCCGGCCAGCGTGAGGCCCATGACCGCCAGCGCCCGCCCCAGCCCTCGGCGCAGACCGGTGAGGTGCGACGGGGTGGTGAATGCCGGCGCGTGGATGGCGAGGTACATGGCGATGAGGCCGGAGACCGCGGCCTCCTCGACGTCGCCGCCCTTGGCGAGGTGCAGGGCGACGCCGCCGACCAGCAGCGTGAGCGCGATCCGCCACGGGACTCGTTGGCCCCGGCGCACGCCCCAGGCCAAGCCGATGAGGCCGAGACCGGCGAGGGCGACCAACGCGGTGGCCGCCTTGGGCACGGCCAGGGGCACCCACCGGAGCAGCACGGCGAGCCGGTCCTCCAGCGGCGGCGTGAGCGCCGAGGCGAGGTCGAGCAGCCCGGCGAGGGCGATGGCCGCTGACGCCCGCCGACGGACACGAGTCCGCCGAGCCAGGACGCTCTCCTCGGATGGCCAGCTCTCACCGGGCCACGTCCCGACGATCTGGGTGGCCGACGGCGACGGCAGCCGGCCGACGACCCGCTCGATGAGGGTGGCACCGCCGGCTCGCCCGCAGCCACGGAGCAGCCGGACGTGCAGTCGAGCACCACCCTCGATCTCGAGCCAACCGCTCTCGCGCACGGGGACGAAGACCGGCGGCAGGCCGAGCCGGCCCCGGTGCTCGCGCACGACCTCGCATGCTGCACCGGTCGCGGCGAAGAAGGCGGTCCCCAGGCTCTCCAGGGCAGCCGTTCGGCCGTGGCTCACGACCAGGCCCGACAACCCCTCCGCCACCAGCGAGCGCGCTTCCGCTCGTGCGGCCTGGTTGGGCCGGGCGCGCCCGGACTGGCGGGCGATGGTCCGCCAACCGCGCGTCAACAGGGCGGCGAGGGCGCCCCCGAGGAGCACGATGTCGACAACCGTCAGCGCGGCCATCACCTCGAGTCGCCGGGGCCACGGTCCCATTGCGTCGTCGAGCTCGCCGGCCAGCGGCAGCTTGAGTGCCAGCGCCACGAGGAACGGGACGAGGAGCACCCATGCCCACCGCCCGGCCGACCGGTACAGCAGCCGGGACGCGGCGAACCGCGGCAGGTCGCCCACATCGGCGAGGTCGCCGACGCCTTCTGCCCACGCGGCGCTGAGCGACGGGAGCACTTCGGTGACGACGTGGGCCCCGAGGGGCGAATCGGCCTGGCCGAGCTCGGCGCTCGACCGGAACCGCTCGTCGAATCGGGTCCCGGGCTCGATCCGGATGCGACTGGCGCCGGCCGCGCTGGCGACGGTGACCTCGAGGGCGAGGGCGCAGGTCGCGCCGGTCGCCGCTGCCAGCTCCGCCCTGGCCGACTCATCCCACGCCAGCGCCCGGTCGGCGGCGCCAGGGAGCACGATCACCGTCCTGCCCTCACCCCGGCCGAAGTCACGGAGCACGGCCATCAGCTGCGGGTGCGACGCGGCGATCAACGCCGGGCTCGACCGAGGGTCGCCGAGCAGGTCGAGGAAGCTCCCGTTGAGGACGACGGCCCCGGGGCCGTGGAGCTCGGCGATCACGGCCGAGAGCTCGGTGGTGATCCGATCCGACGAGGCCGTCGAGCGGCGCCGCAGCAGCAGGTCGCCCACCACCACGACCCTGCTCCCCACCGGGAGGTCGAGGGCGAGCAGCGGCTCGAGGTCGTCCGGCGCGCCGATGCTCACGGCTGGGGAACGTATGGCGCCATCGGCAGGTTCCTCGCTTCGCGCGGCCCCAGCTCGGCGGGGGCAGGCCGAGTCAGGCGGGGACGGCGACCAGCGGGAGGTCGGCGGCGGGCTGACCGTCCTCGACGGGAGCCACTGCTGCCGCCAGGGCGGCGATGGCCACCTCGAGCTGCCCGAGGCTGGGTTGGCGGGTCGTGAGCCGCTGCAGAGCGAGGCCGGGACGGACCATGTTGCGGCCCCAGGCCCGGCTGGTCGCGCCGGCGGCCCGCATCTGGAGCTCGGCGGCCACCCCGATGATGAGGGGCAGGGCCAGCGGCCTGGCGGCCAGGCCGGGTACGACCGAGGCCAGGGCGGTGAGCACGACCAGCCACAGCAGCAGGCTGGTGCCGCAGCGGGGATGGCGGGTCGAGAAGCCTGCTGCCGCCGCGGGTGTGAGATCGACGCCGGCCTCGTAGGCGGCGACCACCTTGTGCTCGGCCCCGTGGTACTCGAACAGGCGGCGGATGCGGTCGAGCCTGCCGGTCGCGGCCAGGGCGCCGGCGACCACCGCGGCAGCGAGGACGAGCTCGAGCAGTTGGGAGATGACGGCGTTGCGCCCGACGGCGCCGAGCCGGGCGACCAGCATCGGCGGCACGACAAGGGCGGCGGTGACGAGGGCGGCGGTGGGCACGAGTGAGGCCCGGCGACTGGTCGCCGACCATCGCATGGCCCGGATCCCCACGGGAAGCGCTTCTGCGAGGGCGACGACGCCCCGCACTACGGGTACCCGCCGGAGCGGGCGGCCCCAGGTGGGCATGGGGCCCGTGGTCACGGCGATGGCGCCGCCGGGCTGGCGGACGGCCACCGCGAACCGGTCGCCGGACCGCATCATCACGCCTTCGGGCACGGCTTGACCGCCCACCTTCATGGACATCGCTACGAGTGTGGCAGAGGCGGGCGGCCGGGCGACGTCAGGTCGACGGCGCCCCGACGCCGCCGGCCCACGCGCCGAACAGCGCCGCATACCGCCCTCCAGCGGCAACGAGCTCGGCGTGGGTGCCCAGCTCGACCAGGTGACCATCGGCCACCACGCCCACTCGGTCGGCCCGCTCGGCCGTCGAGAGGCGGTGGGCGATCACGATCACGGTCCTGCCCTCCATCAATCGCTCGAGGGCATGCTCGACCAGGAGCTCGGTGCCGGGATCGAGGCTGGAGGTGGCCTCGTCGAGCACGAGCACGGCCGGATCGACCAGCGCGGCGCGTGCGAGCGAGACGAGTTGCTTCTCGCCGGCCGAGAACCGGGAGCCGCGCTCCTGCACCTCGGTCTGCAGGCCCTCGGGGAGCGCCTCGAACCGCGAGAGAACGCCGATGTCGCGCAGCGCGTCCCACACCTCCTGCTCGGTCGCGCCGGCGCGGGCCATGCGGATGTTGTCGAGGATCGTCCCGTTGAACAGAAAGCCCTCCTGCGGCACGACCACGATGCGCTGCCGCAGCGCGGCCGTCGACGCGTCGCGCACGTCGACGCCGCCGAAGGTGACCCGTCCTTCGGTCACGTCGTAGAGACGAGCCACCAGCTTGGCAAGGGTCGACTTGCCCGCACCCGTCGGGCCGACCAACGCGAGCCGCTCGCCCGGGTGGATCACCAGATCGACGTCCTGCAGCACTGGGCGCCCACCCGCGTAGGCGAAGGACACCCCTTCGACACGCACGTCGCCCCGGTCGGGAAGCGCCACCGGCGACGACGGCTCGACAACGTCGACCGGCGTGTCGAGCAGTTGGTACAGCTTGCTCAGGGAGGCCGCCGCCGACTGCAAGGTGTTGAGCAGCTGGGTGAGCTGCTGCAAGGGCTCGAACAGGTTGTTGAGCAGCAGCACGAAGGCGGCCACCGTCCCGATGGAGATCGAGCCCCGGTGCACGAGCAGGCCGCCGAGCCCGACGGTGCCCGCCATGGTCATGTGCTGGGCGTACTCGACGACCGGGATGTACCACGACTGGATCCACGTCGAGCGAAGGTGGGCGTCGAGCAGGGAGCGGTTGGTGACCGCGAACCGGTCGATCTGCACCGGCTCCCGGGCGAACGCCTGCACGACGCGCACGCCGGCGATGCCCTCCTGGAGACCCGACAACGTCAGGCCGATGTTGTCGCGCACGTCGAGGTAGGCGCGGTTCGAGTCGCGCTTGAACTTGGCACTGGCCAGCAGCACGAACGGCAGCACCGCGAACACGACGATCGACAGCTGCCACGACAGGGCGATCAGCATCACCAGGCTGGCCGTCACCAGCAGACCCTGACTGGCGAACCGCAGGATGCCCATCTGGATCAGCTCGGCCAGCGAGTCGATGTCGGAGGTCATGCGGGAGACGATCACGCCCGCCTTCTCCCGGTCGTAGAACGGCATCGACAGGGCCTGCAAGTGGGCGAACACGTCGAGCCGCAGCGATCGCAGCCACCGCTCGCCGACCCGGGCGAGCACCATGATCTGGGAGCGCTGGCTGGCGTACTGGGCAAGGGCGACGACGACGTAGATCATGACGTCGCGATCGAGGACGTAGGCGTGGCCCTTCCGGATGCCGTGGTCGATGGCGTTGCGCACCAACCACGGACCGGCGAGGCTGCACGCCGTCCACACCAGCGAGACCAACAACGCCCCGAGCACCGCCCACCGCTGAGGTCGCAACTGGTCGGCCGTCCGCCGCACGACGTGGACGGTCGCCGCCCTGTCGAGCTTGTCGGCTTCCTCGACGCCGTGGCCCCGCATCCACATGCCCATGTCAGGTCGCCTCCGCCTGGAGCTCCTCGTCGCGGCGGGCCGCCGCAGCCAGGACCTCGCGGTAGCGCTCGCTCGTGGCCAGCAACGAATCGTGGGTGCCGTCGGCGACGATCCGTCCCTGGTCGAGCAACACGACGCGATCGGCGAGGGCGATCGTCGCCGGACGGTGGGCGATGACGATGGTGGTGCGGCCCCGCATGACTTCCCCGAGCGAGTCGCGGATCTCGTGCTCCTTGGTCGGGTCGACTGCCGAGGTGGCGTCGTCGAGGATCAGCACGCGCGGGTCGGCCAACACCGCCCGGGCGATGGCGATGCGCTGGCGCTGGCCGCCCGAGAGGGAGAAGCCCCGCTCGCCGGTCATGGTGGCGTAGCCATCGGGCAGCGTGTCGATGAACTCGGCCGCGCCGGCCTGGCGGGCCGCCCGCTCGATGGCGTCCTCCCCGGCGTCGGGATCGGCGAAGGCGATGTTCGCGGCGATGGTGTCGCTGAAGAGGAACGTCTCCTCGAACACGGTGGCCACCGCCCGGCGGAGGTCCTGGAGGCGGACGGTCGAGACGTCGTGCCCGTCGATGAGGACCCGGCCGGCCGACACGTCGTAGAAGCGGGGCAGCAGCCGGGCCAGGGTGGTCTTCCCGGAGCCGGTGGATCCGACGAGGGCTACCGAGGTGCCCGCCTCGATGGTGAGGTCGAGACCGTCGATGACCGGCTGGCGGTCGTGGTAGCCGAACCGCACGCCATCGAACCGGACCTCACCGGCGCCCGCGGCAAGCGGGCGGGCGCCGTGCGGTTCGGTGATCTCGGGGTCGGAGACGAGGATCTCGTGCACCCGGCCGGCGGCGGCGACCGCCCGTTGGAACTGGGCGAGCATGTCGCCGAGCATCCGGAGGGGACCGATCAACAAGACCAGGTAGACGTTGAAGGCGACCAGGTCGCCAAGGCTCATCCGGCCGTCGAGCACCTGGTGACCCCCGACGAACAGGACCGTGACCAGCCCGAGGTTGGGCAGCAGCTCGAGCGCCGGCGCGTGGCTGGCCCGCACCCGAGCGGCCCCGATCGACGCCTCGTAGACGTCTTCCGCCTCCACCGCCAACCGGGCGGCGAGCACCGTTTCGGCCCCGAAGCCCTTGACGACCCGCACGCCGGAAACCGCTTCCTCGACGACGGTCGCCAGTTGGGCCGACTCCTGCTGGATGCCGAGGACCTGCGGGTGCAGGACCTTCGAGAAGTGCTTCGCCACCACGTTGACGAGGGGCAGGCTCACCAGCGACAGGGCAGCCAACTGCCAGTTGAGGAGGAACATGATGACGGTGGCCCCCACCAGTGACATCACGTTGGCGAACGACATCGGCAGTGAGGAGAACAGGATCTCGATCGACTGGAGGTCGGTGTTGGCCCGGCTCATGAGGTCGCCCGTGTGAGCCCGGTCGTGGAAGCCGAAGTGCAAGCCCTGCAGATGCGCGAACAGGCGGTTGCGGAGGTTGGCCTCGATGACACGGGCCTCGCGGAAGGCGTTGTACCGCCGGGCACCGGCACACACGGCGCTGGCCAGACCGATGCCGAGGATGAGGATGGTGTTGATGCGCAACGAGCGCCCGTCGCCACCGTCGACTCCTCGGTCGATGGCCCGCCCCACGAACCGGGGGATGGCGATCTTGCCGGCGGTCCACACCACGCCCATGAACATGCCGATGGCGATCCCCCACCACTGGCGGCGCATCTGACTCAGCAGTAGCCGGCGCCCGTGCTCCCGCGCCGCACCCCCGTCATCCCCGTCAGCCCCGTCGACCCCCACGCAGTGAACCTACCGAACCGCTTCCGCGAAGCCCCCGGCGTTACGGTCGGGCCCATGGTCCCGAAGCAGGCTCCGCCCGTCGCCAAGCAGCTGCCGGTGGAGCGCACCCGCCACGGCGACACCGTGGTGGACCCCTTCGCGTGGCTGCGCGACCGGGACGACCCAGACACGATCGCCTACCTCGAGGCCGAGAACAAGTGGACCGAGTCGGCACTCGCCCACACCAAGCCCCTACAGGAGAAGCTGTTCGAGGAGATCAAGAGCCGCATCCTCGAGACCGACCTCTCGGTGCCAACCCGCCGCAGGGGATGGTGGTGGTTCAGCCGGACCGAGGAGGGCAAGCAGTACGCGATCCATTGCCGGAAGCAGGCGACCACCGCCGACGACGAGCACCGGCCGGCCGCTTCGACTCCCGAGGAGGTCGTCCTCGATCAGAACCTGGAGGCCGCCGAGGCCGACTACTTCGCGGTCGGCGCCTTCGACGTCAGCCCCGACACCTCCCTGCTGGCGTGGTCGACCGACTTCGCCGGGGCCGAGCTCTACGAGCTGCGGGTGCGCGACCTCGCCACCGGCGAGGACCTGCCTGACCGGATCCGGGGCACCTACTACGGACCGCCTTGGTCGCCCGACAACCGCCACCTGTTCTACGTTCGACCCGACGACTCCATGCGCCCGTACCAGCTCTGGCGCCACCAGCTCGGCACCGATCCGGCCGCCGACGTCCTCGTCCACCAGGAGGACGACGAGCGGTTCTACCTCGGAGTCGGCACGAGCAAGGACGATCGCTACATCGAGCTGCACCTGGGCAGCAAGGTCACCGACGAGGTGCGCTTCCTCGACGCGACCGACCCGACCGGGTCGTTCACGATCGTCCAGCCGCGCGAGCAGGACGTCGAGTACGGCATCGAGCACCACGACGGTCGCTTCTTCATCGTCACCAACGCCGATGACGCCGTCGACTTCAAGCTGATGGAGGCACCTGTCTCGTCTCCCGGTCGCGAGCACTGGGTCGAGGTGGTCCCCCACCGGCCCGGCGTGAAGCTCTCGGGCATCGACGTGTTCGCCGACCACCTGGTGCTGTTCGAGCGCACCGAGGGCACGCGGCGGATCCGCGTCCGGCGCCTCTCCGACGACGCCGAACACCTCATCGAGCAGCCCGAGGCGGTGTCGACCGCCAGTGGCGGCTCGGCGGAGTTCGACACCCACGTCATGCGCTACGGCTACACCTCGATGGTGACCCCGTCGTCGGTGTTCGACTACGACATGAACACCAAGGAGCGGGTCCTGCTCAAGCAGCAGCCGGTCCTGGGCGGCTACGACCCCGACCTCTACGCGACTGAGCGCCTGTGGGCGCCGGCGCCGGACGGCGTCAAGGTGCCGGTGTCGATCGTCTACCGCCGCGACCGACCGCGCGACGTTCCCGGGCCGGCCCTCCTCTACGGCTACGGGTCGTACGAGTCGTCAACCGACCCCTCGTTCTCGTCGGTCCGCCTCTCGCTGCTCGACCGTGGCTTCGTCTTCGCCATCGCCCACATCCGGGGCGGCGGCGAGATGGGACGGCGCTGGTACCTCGACGGCAAGCTGATGGCGAAGCGCAACACCTTCACCGACTTCATCGCCGCGGCCGAGCACCTGGTGGCCGAGGGTTGGACCGAGCCGTCGAAGCTGGCGATCCGCGGCGGGTCGGCCGGCGGCCTGCTGATGGGCGCGGTGGTGAACCTGCGTCCCGACCTGTTCGGCGCGGTCATCGCCGAGGTGCCCTTCGTCGACAGCCTGAACACCATCCTCGACCCGTCGCTGCCGCTGACCGTGCTCGAGTGGGAGGAGTGGGGCAACCCGGTCGAATCAGCCGAGGCCTACCGCTACATGAAGTCGTACGCCCCGTACGAGAACATCGCCGCCGTCGACTACCCGCCGATGCTGGTGACGGGAGGCCTCAACGACCCCCGAGTGTCGTACTGGGAGCCGGCCAAGTTCGTGGCCCGCCTGCGGGTGACCAAGACCGACACGAACCCCTTGCTGCTGAAGACCGAGATGGGCGCCGGCCACATGGGGCCGTCGGGGCGCTACGACGCCTGGCGGGACGAGGCACTCGTGCTGGCGTTCGTGCTCGACACCTTCGGCGTGATCGGCTAACCAATCCGGATGCTGATCGTGACCGGCGTCATCAAGGTCGACCCATCCGATGTCGACGCCTTCCTCGAGAGTCGCAAGCCGGCGATGAAGAACTCGAGAGCCGAGAAGGGGTGCCTCGAGTACGTCATGGCTGCCGACCCCCTCGAGCCCGGGCGCGCCATCCTGTCGGAGCGGTGGGAGACGCGGGCCGATCTCGACGCCCACGTGGCTGCCATGGCGAGCGCGCCGCCGTCGCCCGATGCCCCTCCCCCGGTGAAGATGATCAGCCGGGACATCTGGATCTACGAGATCGCCTCCAGCGAGCAGCTGAGCTGACGCAGGTTCTCGCCCACGAAACGGCGAGGCCTACATCTCCAGCGGCGGATAGAAGGTGGTCGGACCGATCCGCGCCACCTCGTCGAGCACGTCGTAGCCGTAGTCCTGGCAGACCTCGGGGTCGACGAGGCTGAGCG
>Ga0136846_1225911_pt1 | contig 10883 bp, 10 predicted proteins | sample HopSoiMetagenom2_FD_96841 | JGI IMG/M metagenome (GOLD analysis project Ga0136846, IMG submission 96841) | Grasslands soil microbial communities from Hopland, California, USA - 2 Assembly 2016 (version 4) | ecosystem: Environmental > Terrestrial > Soil > Grasslands | place: USA: Hopland... | reverse complement strand
TCGGACGCGCGCTGCCTCGACCGCAGCCCGCCCTCGATCGCCGCGAAGACGAGCAGGACCGCATAGAGCGAGTAGACGATCACGAGGTAGACCAGACAGGCCGTCACGACCCACGCCAGCGACCCGGCGATCGCACCGGCGACGGCGTCGCGCACACGATCGTCCGCCGCCGCGACCGAGTCCCACCACACGGCGGTTGCGATCGCTGTCAGCCCGACCGCGGCCGCGAGCATCGTGGAGCGGTCGGCGTGGCGCCGGCGGACCGGCGGAAGCTCGAGCTGGGACGTCAGGACAGGCCTCCGACGATCGCGTGGACTCGGGTGCTGCCGTCGTGACCCAGGTGCTCCAGGGCGAGGGAGGCGAACCGAGCGCCGCCGGCGGCGAGGATCGGCGCGAGCTCCCGGGCGGCCGCGTCTCGCTCGCCACTCTTGGCCGTCGCCACCTGGTCGACCAGCGCCCGGACGAGCCCGAGGTTCTGCAGGATCTCGGCGGCGCTGTTTCGCGCGAATCCGTCGTCGGCGCTGAGGTGCGGGACGACGGCTGAGACGGCCGGGACGCCGAGCTCTTCCAGGGCGCGCTTCGCGGCTGTCCGGACCCACCAGTCCCGGTCGCTCAGGAGCAAGGCGACGTGTCCCGCGGCCGTCGTCGTCCCGCGGCGGCCGATGCTGCGGGCGGCATGGAGGCGCACGTGCGGTGAGGAGTCAGCGAGCAGCGAGACGAGCGCCTGTGTCGCGCGGTCGGAGTCGTCCCCCGCGAGGCTCGCCGCGGCGCCGGCGCGGACGTTGTCCTCCTCGTCGTGCGCCGCGGCGAGCATTGCTTCGGTCGCAGCAGGATCGTGAGCCGCATGCTCCAGCAGCTTGACGCCCCAGTAACGGGCGATCGGCTGGGGGTCGTCGAGGAGCGGGCGCAGCAGGTCCATGGAGAGGGCTGCACCTTCGAGCTGCGCAGCGATCCGCGATCGTGCGAAGTGGCCGCTCCTGAGCGCCTCCACGAGCACGGTCTGGGCGGCCGGGGTCGCCAGCTCGCCGAGGATGCGCACTGCAGCCGCCTGCACTTCTTCGTCGGGAGAGCGAACGGCGTCGTCGAGGAGGGCGCGCCCGTCTGCGAGCCCGCCGAGCGCCGCGACGCGCAGCGCGGCGATGCGCTCCCAGCGCCCACCCTGGCGCGGGACGAGGTGCGCCCGGATCCGCGGCTCTGCGCGCCGCAGGAGATGGCGCGCGAACACGCGGGCGACCCCGGTGCGGGTCGACGTGTCGGCGGCGGCCCGCAGCAGCGTCGCGACGCCGAGGCGGCGGAGGATCCGGTCGACGTCCACCTCCGCCTCTGCACGAGCGGCCCGCATGAGGCGGCGCCGCGTCCGTCTCCGCGACGCGTCGACGACGCGCTTGCGCACGTCATGGATCGCGCGCGTGACGACGACGTAGGCGAACAAGCCCGTCCAGACGAGCACAAGGGCGCCGAGGACGGCCGCGAGCGTGATCGTGCGGCCGCTCATGCGCCGCGCGCAGGAACGGTCGCAGGAGCGTGCCCTGTGGGGTGAACGTGCCGCAGTTTCATTTTGGGGGACGTGCTGGTGACTCGGTGGTGCCATCGGCGGTCCGCCCGGCCGCCGCCATACCTCGAACGAGGCTGATTGGCCCGTCGTCACGGCGGGCGTTCGGGGAGACGGGCCGGCCGCCCGCCGGTCGTCGGTGGGGGATACTTCGACGAGGTGATGCAAGCCGGTCTCGAAGGACTCATCGACGCACGCGCTCCACGGGTCGACGGAGGAAGCGCAATGCTCGTAAGACCTCCGCTGTCCTTCGTCGATGAAGCGCCACGGGCGGCAGGAGCGAACGACGCAGCGTGCGGGCGTAAGTCGATACGGCCGCGGTTGAGGACGCCGCGTCGCGACGTTCGGCGCGCTTCGGCGACTCGAGGCTCGTCGTGAGTGGGGCCCTGCAGAGCGACGTCCTGTCGGCGGAGGCGCTGGCGTTCGTCGACCGGCTCCATCGCGAGCTGAATCCCGAACGGGAGCGGCTGCTCGCTGCCCGGGAGGAGAGACGTGGGACGCGGTCGCGGTTCGTGCGGGCGCCGGAGGACTTCACCGTCGCGCCGGCGCCCGCCGACCTGCAGGACCGACGGACGGAGATCACCGGCCCGGTCGAGCGCAAGATGATGATCAACGCGCTCAACTCAGGCGCGAAGGTCTTCATGGCGGACTTCGAGGACGCGAATTCGCCCACCTGGGACAACGTGCGCGACGGGCAGCGCAACGTCTACGACGCGGTGCGGCGCACGATCGAGCTCGACACCGGCGAGAAGCAGTACCGGCTGAACGATGAGATTGCGACGCTGGTCATCCGCGCGCGCGGCTGGCATCTCCTGGAGCGCCACCACGAGGTCGACGGCGAGCCGGTCAGCGGCTCGCTCTTCGACTTCGGCCTGACCGCGTTCAACAACGCGCGCGAGCAGCTGGAGCGCGGAACCGGGCCGTACTTCTACCTGCCGAAGCTCGAGTCGCACGAGGAGGCGCGGCTGTGGGCGCGTGCTTTCGCGATCGCGGAGGACGAGCTCGGCTTGCCGCACGGCTCGATCAAGTGCACGGTGCTGATCGAGACGATCCTCGCGGCGTACGAGATGGACGCGATCCTGTACGAGCTGCGCGACCACTCGTGCTCGCTGAACGCGGGCCGCTGGGACTACATCTTCAGCTGCATCAAGAAGAAGGGCGCAGTGCTGCCGGACCGGGCGCAGGTCACGATGACCGTGCCGTTCATGCGCGCGTACACGGAGCTGCTCGTGCAGACGTGCCACGACCGTGGTGCGCATGCGATCGGCGGGATGGCGGCGTTCATCCCGTCTCGGCGCAACCCCGAGGTGAACGCGATCGCCCTCGCAAAGGTCGCAGAGGACAAGCGGCGCGAGGCAGGCGACGGCTTCGACGGCACCTGGGTCGCGCACCCCGACCTCGTGCCGACCGCGCTCGCGGAGTTCGACGCGGTGCTCGGGGAGCGGCCGAACCAGATCGACCGCAGGCGCGATGACGTACAGGTGACGGAGGAGCAGCTCGTGGACTTCGAGATCCCCGGCTCCTCGATCAGCGACGAAGGGCTGCGCGTGAACGTCAGCGTCGGCGTCCGCTACCTCGACGCGTGGCTGCAGGGCGTGGGGGCCGCCGCGATCGACAACTTGATGGAGGACGCCGCCACGGCCGAGATCTCGCGCGCCCAGGTCTGGTCGTGGGTGCAGGCCGGCCGCTTCGACGAGGCGCGGGTGCGTGAGGAGATCCAGGCGACCGACGCATCGGAGGAGGCGAAGGAGGTCTTCGCGAACGTCGCCCTGAGCGTGCCGTTCAAGGATTTCCTGACCACGGAGGCGTACGCTCTGCTGTCATGAGCCTCGAGAGCACGAAGGCCGACGACATCGCCGTGCTGATCGAGGAGGCGATCGTGTCGGGCGAGCTCGAGCCGGGATCGGTCCTGCGGCAGGAGCAGCTCTCGGAGCGGTTCGGCGTCTCGAGGACGCCGGTGCGCGAGGCACTGCGCCGGCTCGCCGCGCTCGGCCTCGTCTCCTTCGAGCCGAACCGGGGCGTTCGCGTTCGGACGCTCAGCCACGAGGACCTGAACGAGGCGTTCCTCGTGCGCGCGGAGCTGGAGGCGCTCGTGACGGAGATCGCGGCGCGGAAGATGACGGGGGAGGCGCTCGCCGAGCTGGAGGAATGCGAGCGGCGCTTCGCGCGGTTGACGCGCGAGATGCGCTCGCACGAGCCGGGTGGGGGCCGCCGCTCGCTGATGTCGGACTGGATGCGCGCCAACCATGCCTTCCATGACGTGCTGTACCGCTTCGCGGACGTGCCGTACATCGAGTCCGTGGCGAAGGGCGCTCGGAGGACGTTCTCCGGGCCTGCGATGTGGGCGCCCTCGGACGACCACCTCGACGAGCTGTACGAGCGCAACCAGGCGGAGCACCGGGCGATCCGCCAGGCGCTCGTCGCCGGGTCGGCGGCCGGCGCGCGCCAGCTGGCGCGCGAGCACGTCATGCACTCGTTCGAGCTGCTGACGACGATCCTGGAGCACGTCGGCTCCGACTGGGCCGCGAGGGCCTGACCAGAAGGTTCACGCGTGGTGCTCGATCCGCCGGGCCAGCACCTCCCCGGCAGCGCGCACGTGGGCCGACATCGCCGTGCGGGCGGCGGCCGGGTCGCGGGCCTCGATCGCGGCGAGGATCCGCCCGTGCTGCTCCACGTTGTCCTCGAGCAGATGGGTGCTGCGGCTGAGCGCGGACCAGGTGACGTGACGCGGAAAGCGCTGGTGCAGGTCGGCGATCGAGCGGAGGAGCTGACGGTTCCCCGCAGCCTCCTGGATCACGCGGTGGAAGATGTTGTTCGCGCGCTCCCACTCGCTCTCGGTCGACCAGTGGCGCTCGAGGCCGCGGCGCCGGTCCTCGATCAGCTCCTCGACGGAGTGCCGGAAGAGCCGCTCGGCCTCGCGGAGCTGGTCGAGCTGCGCGTCCTCGAGATGCGGCGCCGCGAGCTCGGCGGCGAGGCCCTCGAGCTCGGCACGGACGGCATAGGCCTCCCGGATGTCGCGCACGCTGGGGCCGCGCACGACAGCGCCGCGGTTCGGCTCGACCGTCACCAGCCCGCTCGCCTGCAGTTGCCGCAGCGCCTCACGGACCGGGGTCCGGCTGACGCCGAACTCGGTCGCCAGGGACTCCTGGCGCAGGCGCGTGCCACTCGTGATCTCGCCGCTCAGGACGCGCGACTGGATCGTCGCGGCCAGGCGGTCCACGAGACCATGCTGGTCGGTCGTCGTCATCCCATCGGGGTCATTGCGTCGCGAGGCCGTCGCGCACGAGCCGGACGGAGACACCGCCGAGGAAGAGCGCGAAGATGATGCGCAGCGCGTGCCCGGGCAGCGCCAGCGCGAGCAGCGCGCCCGCGATGCCGCCGACGGCGCCGACGAGGCCGAACCGGAGGGCGAGCGGGAGGTCGCCGATCCCCTTTCGCTGCAGCGTGACCGACGCGACGACCGCCGTCGGCAGCACGACGAGGAGCGAAGTCGCCTGCGCCGCGTGCTGTGACACGTCGGCGACGAGCGTCAGGAAGGGAACCATCATGATGCCGCCGCCGACGCCGAGCAGCCCGGCGGCGCCGCCGGTGAAGAAGCCGAAGGCGATCAGCACCGCGTACAGGACGACGCCGGTCACCTCAGCACCAGCAGCAGCGCGACCACGCCGAGGAAGAGGCCGAACACGATCTTGAGCGGGCGCTCGCTGATCCGCGCGAGGAGTCCCGCGCCGACCCGCGCGCCCACCACCGATCCGACGGCGAGCGCGACCGCGTAGCCGACGCGCACCTCACCGGCGACGCCGTACGTGAGGACGCTCGCGAGGCTGATCGGGATGATCGCTCCGAGCGAGATCGCGTGCGCGTCGCGCTGGCGGTAGCCGGCGCGCAGGACGAGGAGCGGGACCATGACGACGCCGCCGCCGACGCCGAGCAGCCCCGAGAGGACGCCGCCGGCACCGCCGATCGCGGCCAGTTGCCGCGTGAGCCGATTGCGCGGTGCCGTCGCGGACGAGACCGACGGCTCGCGCACGAGCGTCCGAGGCGCGCGGTCGGTCATCGGCGCCGACTCTAGCAGCGAATGGATCCATTTGACTAGACTTTGGATCCAATTTAGACTTGCCGCGCATCATCCCGCGCTGCCACCCGACGTAGTGCTCGTACGTACTCACCGACTGGGGGAACACAGCATGAGAATCACTCGCGTGCGCGTTGCCATCGGCGCCGTGCTCCTGCTCGCGCTCGCCGTGGGCGTCAGCGCTTCGGCCCGCACGAAGGCGACGCCGGCGCTCAAGAACGGGGGCACCCTGACGATCGCGCTCGACTCGGATCCGGATGCGCTGGATCCGTCACTCGCGCGCACATTCGTCGGTCGCATGGTCTTCCTCGACATGTGCGAGAAGCTCTACGACCTGAACGCGAAGCTGCAGATCGTCCCGCAGCTCGCCGCGTCCCTGCCGACGTTCTCGGCGGACAAGAAGACGGTCACGATCAAGCTCCGCAAGGGCATCAAGTTCAACGACGGCACGGCGCTCGACGCCGCAGCCGTGAAGAAGTCGCTCGACCGTCACAAGACGCTCAAGGGCTCCGCGCGCGCCAGCGAGTTGGCGCCGGTCTCGTCGGTCGACACGTCGGGCAACAACACGGTGATCCTGCACCTCGCCGATCGGTACTCGCCGATCACCGCGCAGCTCGCCGATCGCGCCGGGATGATCATGTCGCCGAAGCAGCTCGACGCGCTCGGTGACAAGTTCGCGACGAATCCCGTCTGCGTCGGCCCGTTCCAGTACAAGGACCGCGTCGCGGGCGATCACATCACCCTCACGAAGTCGCCGTTCTACTACGACAAGAAGAACGTCCACCTCGACACGATCGTGTGGAAGATCATCACCGATCCGGCCGCGCGCGCGGCGAACCTGCGCTCACACGACGTCGACGTCTCCGAGGGCATCGCATCGACAGATCTCCAGTCGATCCAGAAGGACCCCTCGCTGAAGCTCTTCAAGTCGACGTCGATCGGCTACCAGGGCATCACCGTCAACATCGGGAACTCCAAGGGCCTCGGGAAGCTGCCGTACGCGAACACGGGCACCGCGATCGCGAAATCGGCCGACCTCCGCGCAGCGTTCGAGCTCGCACTCGACCGCAAGGTGATCAACAAGGTCGTCTTCGGCGGCACGGTCAACCCGGACTGCTTCCCGGTGGCGCCGGGCACCCCGTGGTACGCGGCGGTGAAGGGCATCCCGTGCAACATGACCGCGAACGTGAAGGCCGCGAAGGCCGCGTTCCAGCGCTCCGGTGCGTCACCGGGCGTGACGGTGCACCTGATGCTCGGCACCGACCCGATCGCGGCGAGACTCGGCCAGGTGATCCAGTCGATGGAGAAGGCCATCGGCATCAACGTCGTCCTCGACCCGACCGAGTTCGTGACGTCGCTGAACAAGGAGGACTCCGGCCAGTTCGAGACGTTCGCGATCGGCTGGTCGGGACGCATCGACGCCGACGGGAACATCTTCAACTTCCTCCACACGACCGGCTCGCAGAACGACAGCGGCTACTCGAATCCGGTCGTCGACCGCTCACTCACGAACGAGCGGAAGGCGGCGTCGTTGAAGGCGCGCATCACCTCGTTCCACGCCGCGCTGCTGCAGGCGGCGAAGGACCGGCCGATCATCTACCTCTACCACGTGGTCAACCGCGACGCGCAGTCGAAGAAGGTCGGCGGCGTGCAGCTGTTCGGCGACGGGCTCGTTCGCGTCCAGTTCGCCGGCTTCACGAAGTAGCGAAGCGGACAGGCGAAGATCATGGGCGGCTTCCTCCTACGCAAGGTCGGAGCCGCCCTGATCGTCCTGGTCCTCGCGAGCATGCTCGTGTTCATCGGCGTGCGCGCAATCCCCGGCGACCCGGCGATCGCACTCGGCGCGGAGAACCGGGATCCGGCGGTGCTCGCGGCGATCCGCCACAAGTACGGGCTCGACAAGCCGGTGCCCGTGCAGTACCTGAACTGGGCGTCGCTGGCGGTGCGCGGCGACCTCGGCCGCGACCAGCGCGAGCTGTCGGTCGCGCACACGATCGTGCAGCGCCTGCCGATCACGCTCGAGCTCGCGGGCCTCGCGATCCTCATCGGCTCGCTGATCGGGATCGTCGCCGGCGTGCTCGCCGCCGTGCGGCGTGGAAAGGCAGAGGACTATGCCGCGACGAGCGTCGCGCTCGTCGGGCTGTCGGTACCGCACTTCTGGCTCGGGATCGTGATGATCATCTACTTCGCGGTGAGGCTCCACTGGCTGCCGGCCGGCGGGTACGTCCCTTTCTCGGAAGACCCGATCCAGAACCTCGAGCACATGCTGATGCCCGCGATCGTGCTCGGCACGGGGCTGTCCGCCGTGCTGATGCGGCAGATGCGCTCCTCGATGCTGGGCGCGCTCGGCGCCGACTACGTGCGCACCGCGCGCGCAAAGGGACTCTCGGAGCGCTCGGTGATCGGCAAGCACGCGCTCCGCAACAGCCTCATCACCGTGACGACGGTGATCGGGCTCCAATTGGGAGCGCTCATCTCCGGCGCAGTGATCACCGAGCAGATCTTCGTCATCCCCGGCTTCGGCCGGTTGACGATCGACGCCGTCAACCAGCGCGACTACACGCTGCTGCAAGGCGTCGTCCTGGTCGCCGCGGCGGGGTATGTGATCGTCAACCTGCTCGTCGACGTCGCCTACTCGCTGCTCAACCCGCGCATCCGCATCGCAGGAGCGAATCGGTGAGCTACGTCGACACGACGCCGGTCGCCGTCAACCCGCGCGCCCGGCGGCGCCGGCTGCTGCGCAAGCGCTTCCTGCGCAGGCCGCTAGCCGTGTTGGGCCTCGCGGTCGCACTGCTCTTCATCCTGGTCGCGATCTTCGCCCCGTGGATCGCGCCGTACTCCGCGTCGGAGACCGACTTCAACGCAACGCTCGCGCCGCCCTTCACCGAAGGGCACATCCTCGGGACCGACGAGCTCGGCCGCGACATGCTCTCACGCCTCATCTGGGGCTCACGCGCGTCGATCCAGGCCGGCGTCCTCGCGACCGCGCTGGCGATCCTGATCGCGGTGCCGATCGGGATCGCCGCGGGCTACTACCGCGGTTGGATCGACCCGGTGATCGCGCGGCTCACCGACGTGCTGCTCGCGTTCCCGTTCCTGATCCTCGCCGTCGGCCTCGCCGCGATCCTCGGCCCGTCACTGACGAACGCGACGATCGCGATCGGGCTCGGGGCGGTGCCCGGCCTGATCCGTGTCGCCCGCGGGGAGGCGCTGGGCCTGCGCGAGGAGGACTACGTGCGCGCTGCCGTTGCCAACGGCGCGAGCGACGTGGCGATCCTCGGCCGGCACGTCGTCCCGAACATGTCCTCGACTCTGATCGTGCAGGCGACGGTGCTCATCCCGGCTGCGATCATCGGCGAGGCCGTGCTCTCGTTCCTCGGCCTGGGCGTGCAACCCCCGACGCCCTCGTGGGGCGTGATGCTCTCCGACGCACAGTCGTACGTCTCGCAGGCGCCGCGGCTCGCGATCTTCCCCGGCCTCGCGATCTTCTTCTGCTCGCTGTCGTTCAACCTGCTCGGCGACGGCCTCCGCGACGTCCTCGACCCGCGTACGACGCGATGAGCCTGCTCGACGTGCACGACCTCTCGGTGCGGTTCGACACCGACGACGGGACCGTCCACGCAGTCGACGGGCTCTCGTTCTCGCTCGAGGAGCGCGAGGTGCTCGGCGTGGTCGGCGAATCGGGCTGCGGCAAGAGCGTGAGCGCGATGTCGCTGCTGCAGCTGCTTCCCGAGACGGCGCACGTCACCGGTAGCGCGCAGTTCGACGGCCTCGACCTGCTCGCCGCACCGACGTCGAAGCTGCGCGACATCCGCGGCCGGAAGATCGCCTTCGTCTTCCAGGAGCCGATGACGTCGCTCAACCCATCGTTCCGGATCGGCAACCAGCTCAGCGAGGTGCTGCAGCGCCACCTCGGCCTCGGGCGCACGGCCGCGCGGAAGCGGGCGATCGAGCTGCTCGACCTCGTGCGCATCCCGGCTCCGGAGCGACGCATCCAGGAGTACCCGCACCAGCTGTCGGGCGGCATGCGCCAGCGCGTGATGATCGCGATCGCGCTTGCCTGCGACCCGAAGATCCTGATCGCGGACGAGCCGACGACGGCGCTCGACGTGACGATCCAGGCGGGCATCCTCGACCTGATGCGCGACATCCGCGAGCGACTCGGGACGGCGATCGTCCTGATCACGCACAACCTCGGCGTCGTCGCCGATATCGCAGATCGCGTGATCGTCATGTACGCCGGCCGCAAGGTGGAGGAGGCGCCGGTGCGCGAGCTCTACGCGCATCCGCAGCACCCGTACACGATCGGCCTGCTGGGCGCGATCCCCCGCCCGGGCGCCGCCGACGAGCAGGGCCGCCTGCGCGAGATCCCGGGCCGCGTCCCGTCGCTTGCCGAGCTGCCGGCGGCGTGCGCGTTCGCGCCGCGCTGCCCGAGGGCGGACGAGCAGACGCGCTCGCAGCGGCCCGAGCTCGCGGAGGTGCGGCCCGCGCATCTCGTCGCCTGCTTCCATCCGGGACGGAACGGGGACCGAGCGTGAGCACGAACGGGAACACGCCCACGCTCGAGGTGGACGACCTCGTCATGCACTTCCGGACGGGCAACGGCATCGTCGCGAAGGGCGCGACCGTGCACGCGGTCGACGGCGTCTCGTTCTCGATCGCCCCCGGTGAGCTGCTCGGGCTCGTCGGCGAGTCGGGGAGCGGCAAGAGCACCGTCGCGAATTGCGCGGTGCGGCTGCTCGAGCCGACGAGCGGGACGATCAGACTGCGCGGCCGTGACATCACACATCTCTCGCGGCGCGAGATGCGGCCGCTGCGCCGCGACATGCACATGGTCTTCCAGGATCCGTACTCGTCGCTCAACCCGCGCATGACCTGCGGGCAGATCGTCGGCGAGCCGCTGCGCGTCCAGCGGCTCCACCGCGGCAAGTCGCTCGACGCGCAGGTCGCGAAGCTCTTCGACCAGGTGGGGCTGCGCGCCGAGTTGCGCTTCCGCTATCCCCACGAGCTCTCGGGCGGGCAGCGCCAGCGTGTCGGCCTCGCGCGCGCGCTGTCGGTGTCGCCGGCGCTCCTGATCGCCGACGAGCCGGTGTCGGCGCTCGACGTCTCCGTGCAGGCCGCGATCCTCAACCTGCTTCGCGACCTGCAGGGCGAGATGGGCTTCTCGTGCCTCTTCATCACGCACGACCTCGCGACCGTCGAGTACCTCTGCGACCGCGTCGCGGTCATGTACCTCGGGAAGATCGTCGAGTCGGC
>Ga0136846_1217254_pt1 | contig 10884 bp, 12 predicted proteins | sample HopSoiMetagenom2_FD_96841 | JGI IMG/M metagenome (GOLD analysis project Ga0136846, IMG submission 96841) | Grasslands soil microbial communities from Hopland, California, USA - 2 Assembly 2016 (version 4) | ecosystem: Environmental > Terrestrial > Soil > Grasslands | place: USA: Hopland... | reverse complement strand
TTCAAATCGTCCGGCGTCTTCAGCCGCCTCGCTATCGCGGGCGAGCAGACCGGCGTGAAGTCGGCGGCGAACAGTTGCTCCGCGACGAACCCCGGCCAGTTGCCATCACCGAGGCGGATGCCGCAGGTCCAGTCGTCGTTGTACGGCAGCGTGGCGCCGCCGGTGGCGAAGCGGACCTCGACGTCCGGCTCCGTCCTCTGGAAATCCGCCAGCCGCGGAATGAGCCAACGCGTCGCAAAGGTCGGCCCGACGCCGACTGTCAGCACACGCGACCCCGCCATCGCGGTGACCTGCGCGGTCAAACTGGCAAGTTGATCGAAGATCTGAGTCAAGCCGCCCTGATAGGCGCGCCCTGCCGCCGTCAGCGCCAGCCGATTCGCCTTGCGCTGGAACAGCGGCACACCGAGCCGCTGTTCGAGAAGCTGGACCATCCGGCTGATGGCAGCTGGCGTGACATGCAATTCAGTGGCGGCCTTGGCGAACCCCTCCGCACGCGCGGCCGCCTCGAACGCCCGAATACCATTGAGGAAAGGCAATTTTCGCATAGGAGCCATCAAAAAAGCTGACCCTGAGGCTGCAATAAGACATCACCAGACCCCGCGCAACTCGAAATGTCTCGGTGTCAGGATCAGGAAATCTGATGCTAAGGCTCGAATAACTCAGTTTGCGGCTTGGCGCTGCCGGGATCATTGAAAGAAGCGGAGAAGCCCCATGACTCCGCTGGTCATATCCATCCTGTGCCTCACCATGGTCGGCACATCGTTCCTGTCCGGCATCTTCGGGATGGCCGGCGGCATGATCCTGGTCGGCATTCTGCTCGCCATGATGCCGGTCCCGGAAGCCATGATGCTGCACGGCGTCACGCAGATGGCGTCGAACGGCTGGCGTGGACTGCTGTGGTGGCGGCACGTGCGCTGGACCGCCATCGGCTCTTATGTGTTCGGCTGCTTCATTGCGCTGGGCGTGTGGTCGTTCACCCGCTACGTCCCGAGCACGCCCATTGCGCTTCTGCTGCTCGGCCTCACGCCTTTCCTGGTCCGGCTGGCGCCGAAGAACTATCGGCCGAACCCCGAAAGCCTCCATCAGGGCAGCGTCTACGGCGTGGCCTGCATGACGCTCATTCTATTGACCGGCGTCGCCGGCCCGCTGATCGACCAGTTCTTCCTGGGCGGCAAGCTGGACCGCCGCGAGATCGTCGCCACCAAGGCGATCTGCCAGATCTTTGGCCATGGCGCGAAGCTGATCTATTTCGGCAGCCTCATCGATCAGGCGGCCTCGCTCGACCCCGTCGTTGCGGTGCTAGCGATCGTAAGCTCGATGATCGGCACGACGCTCGCCAAGCAGGTGCTCGAGGCAATGTCGGACCAGCAGTATCGCCGCTGGGCCAACGGCATCATCACGGCGATTGCCGGATACTATGTGGTTCACGGCACGGTGCTGGTCGTGCTCGCCCACGCCTACGCCGGCTGAACGCAGGCTGCCTCAGCGGCGGCGCTCGGTGAGCACGAGGTACAGCGAACTCGCCACAATGATCGCCATCCCGGCGAGGCTCCACAGCCCCGGCAGCTCCCCGAATATGAAAAAGCCGAGCACCGCGGAGTAGACGATGCGGGAGTAATCCAGCGGCACCAGCGCGGTCACATCGCCCAAGGTCCAACCGTGGGTGATCAGGCCCTGGCCCGAGATGCCAAGGAACCCAATCGCCACGAGCATCGCCAGCTCAACCCAGTTGGGCGTGACCCACAGCCAGAACGTCGGGATCAGCGAGAATACCGCGTTGCTAATGGCGTAGTAGAACATGATGGTCCGCGTCGGCTCCGTGGTCGACAGTCGCTTGATGCAGACGACAACCAATGCGCCGAACAGCGCACCGGCCGCGCCGATGAAGGCGCCCGGATCGAAGCCCTCCGTGAATGGCCGCGCGTAGAGCGCAATGCCGGCGAAGCCGACCAGCGTGATGGCGATCCGCCGCAGACCCGCGATTTCGCCGAGGAACACCAGCGCAATCGGGATCATGAACAGTGGCCGCGAGAACTGCAGCGCCATCGCGTCGGCCAGCAGCATGTGCGTCAGGGTCCAGAAGAAGCAGATATTGCCAAGCGTGCCGATCACGCCGCGCACGGCGTGCATACCGAGCCGTTTGGTACGCAGCGGCTCGAGAAAATTGCCACGGAACATCGGCAGCACGAAGAAGAAACCGATGAACGAGCGAAAGAAAAGAATCTCGATGGCAGGGATATGCGAGCCGACCTGCTTGACCAGCATCGCCATGACCACGAGCGTGATCGAGCCGAGCGAAACGAGCGCCGCGCCCCGCGCATTGCGGTCCATGGCGTTCCATCGCGCCAGTACGCTGCTGCGAAGCGCGGCAATCACGAACCGGCGATCCGCCCGCGATGGCCGAGCCGCGCCGAGATCGCCGCGGCGGTCTCGATGACGTGCGGAATGAAGGTGGCGAGCGCCTTTTTCGACAGCCGGCTCACCGGCCCCGCCAATCCGATGGCCGCCACCACCTCGCCAGCGTCGTTGCGAAGCGGCGCCGCGATGCAGCGCATGCCGAGTTCGCTCTCTTCGTCTTCGATGGCGCAGCCGCGGAGCCGCACGGCTTCCAGCACCTTTTTCAGCGCCAGCGGATCGGTGATGGTCTGCGGTGTACGGGGGCTCAGCCCATCGCGCACCACGCGCTCCAGCACCTCGGCCGGCTGGAACGCCAGGATGGCCTGGCCCTCGGCCGTGCAGTAGGCGGGCTTCCGCACGCCGACGTCGGAGCGCATGCGTATCGCCTGGGTGCTCTCCAGATTGAACACGTACATGATCTCGCTGCCGTCGAGCACGGCGAGATGCACCGTCTCGTTCACCTTCTCGCGCAGGTCGCGCAACAGCGGCCGCGCCTCGTTCGACATGATCATGCGTCGGCGCACCAGCGAGCCCAGACGGAACAGTGCCATACCGAGGCGGTATTTCCCGGTGTCGGGGTTCTGTTCCAGCATGCCGTCTGCGACGAGCGTCACCGAAAGCCGATGCACCGTGCTCTTGGCGACACCCAGCCGCTTGGCCAGCTCGCTGATGCCGATCTCGACCTGCTCTTCGGAAAACGCCTTGAGCAACCGCACCGACGTCGCCACCGACGACAGGCGACCTTTATCGAGAGGGCGAGATGACGGGCGGGGCATAGGCACGTTATTGTTCCGCTCCGTGGGACGGCGTTCCGCTTGACTGTAGAGCATGATCCCGAAAAGTGGGATGGTCCGGGCGAAGTATTTTCAGGGCAATTCGGCATGGCGCGGAAAGTTGTGGTGATCGGCGGCGGGCCGGCGGCGGTCTTCGCCGCCATCGAGGCCAAGAAGACGGACGGTGCGGCCGACGTCACCCTCGTCACCGACGAGGGCTGCGAGCCTTACGAGAAGCCGCCGCTGTCGAAGGCCGTGCTGCTCGGCAAGGTCAAGCCCGAAGACGCGCCGATCGCGGGGCCCGGCGGGCTCGCCGCGCACGGCGTCACAGTCAAGCTCAACACCCGCTGCACCGCGATCGACCGTGCCGCGCGCCAGATCATCACCACTGGCGGCGCGCTGCCCTACGACGCGCTGGTCCTTGCCACCGGCTCATTGATGCGCGAGCTCCCACTGCTGCCGCCCAGCATGCCGCGGGTGCACTACCTTCGCACCGAAGCCCACGCTCGCGCCATCAAGGCCGGCTTGGCGAACTGTAAGCATCTGGTGGTGATTGGGGCCGGCCTGATCGGGCTCGAAGCTGCGGCGTCGGCAGCCGAGCTGGGCATCGAGGTGACGGTGATCGAGTACGCACCGCGCATCATGGCGCGCGCTTGCGACGAGGAGACCGGCGCGATCATCCTGGCCGAGCATCAGCATCACGGCGTCGACTTCGACCTTGCCGCGTCGGTGATGCAGGTCACGGCGCAGCTCGACGGCACCATCGCGCTCGAAACCAGCGATGGCGAATTGTATGTGGCTGATCTGGTTCTGGTCGGCACCGGCGTGAAGCCCGACGACGCGCTCGCGAAGGCCGCAGGCCTCGACGTGCAGGACGGCATCGTCGTCGACGCGCAGTGCCGCACCTCTGATCCCAATATTTTCGCTGCCGGCGACGCCACCCGCTTCGCCACCCCGCAGGGCGCGGTGCGGCTGGAGAACTGGCGCCATGCCCAGGATCACGGCGCCATCGCCGGCCGCAACGCCGCCGGCGGCAGCGACAGCTACAACACGGTGCCGTCGTACTGGAGCGAGCAATACGACCTGTACATCCAGGGCGTCGGCTGGCCCGACCCGGCAGCGCGAAAGGTTCGGCGGCCGCTACCGGACAAGAGTGCGCTGCTGCTTGAAACCAAGGACGGGGTTATCTCATATGCGCTCGGCATCAACGCGCAACGCGACCTCGCCGCTGTGCGGCGGCTGATCGAGCGCAAGATTCCCGTCGATGCCGAGGCCCTGGCCGATCCGGCCAAGCCGTTCAACGCTATGCTCAAGGCGAAGGCTTAAATCATGCCCGACAAGGTCACCATCGCCGCGCTTCAGCAAATGAAACGCGACGGCAAGAAAATCGCTGGCGTCGTCGCCTGGGATACGCCGATGGCAAAGATCGCCGACCGTGCCGGCGTCGATCTCGTGTCGGTCGGGGATTCGGTCGGCGTCAACCTGTGGGGTCATGACGACCCTTTGCAGGTGACGATGGACGAGATGCTAATCGTCTGCAAAGCGGTGCGCCGCGGCACCACCCGTGCGCTGGTGAGCTGCGACCTGCCCTATGGGCCGGTGCAGCAAAGTCCCAAGGCTGCGATCGCTGCGTCCGAGCGCCTGATGAACGAAGGCGGAGCCGACATGATCAAGGTCGATGCAGCAGCGGATTTCCCCGACGCGGTGCGCGCGCTGGTCGAAGCCGGTGTTCCGGTGTTTGCGCAGTTCGGGCTCACGCCGCAGACCGCGGCAAGGCACGGCATTCCCTACAGCGCGCAGAATTCGCCGGATGCGCAGGCCACCGCCGAGGCCGCGGCGAAACTCGTCGAAGAAGCCCTGATGCTCGAACAGGCGGGTGCTTGCGCGCTCGACTTCACCAACTCCGGCCCGGTGGCCGGCGCCGCCGTGGTGAAGGCCGTGAAAATCCCGGTGATCGGCGGCTTCGGCGGCGGACCGTGGCTCGACGGCCGCGTGCGGCTCGCTCACACCGCGATCGGCTATGCCGACAAGTGGCTCGACTCCAAAACCGACACCTACGTGAACACCGCGAAGGCCGCGCTCGGCGCGTTTGCGGCGCTGATCGCCGACGTCCGCGCCGGAAAGCAGATCAAAGGCTGATCGGCATGGCCGGCGACTACGAGAACAAATATGAGCCACTGTACGATTTTCTCCTAAAAGAGACGCGGGACGATTTCACCCTGACCTTCGAAGAAATCGAAGAAATCATCGGATTCGATCTGCCGCGCAGCGCCAAACGCGCCGAATGGTGGGATGATGACACGCCGGAACATCCGCGTGATCAGGCGCAGGCCATTCACCAGGCTGGATACGACTCACGGCGAACTCCTGACGGCACCAAAGTACGTTTCCGGAGATTGTCGACGTTGCCGCGCCAGCGATGACCGACGAACCCACCCATCTCACCGTCATGGTGTTTCCCGGCACGCAAACGCTGCCAATATTCGTCGCGCAGGCGCGAGGCTATTTCAGCAAACGCGGCCTCATTGTCATACTGAAGCCGGCGCCAAACTCCGAAGAGCAGCGCACCGGACTTGCCGCAGGCCGTTATCAGATCGTCCACGGCGCCGCCGACCAATGCGTGGCGCTGGTCGAGGCGGCCAAGATCGACGCCGTGATCGTGGCCGGCGGCGACAACGGCTTCAATCATCTGTTTGTGCAGCCCGAGATTGCCCGCATCGCCGACCTGCGCGGGCGAACGCTGGTGGCTGACGTCGCCAACACCGGCTGGTCGTTCGTGCTCTACGACATCCTTAAACGGCACGGAATTTCGCGCGGCGACATCGTCATTCACGAAGCCGGCGCGCCATTCCGCCGCTTCGAGGCGATGCGCGACGACAAGACAATGGCGGCCGCGATCCTCAATCCGCCGTTTGCCGTCCATGCCCGGCGCGCGGGGCTTAAGGACATGGGCGCGGTGGTCGATAGCGTCGGGCCCTATCTTGGCACCGTGCCTTATGCGTTGCGATCTTGGGCGAATGCCAATGCCGAGACGCTAACCGGCTATCTCGCCAGCTACATCGAAGGACTGCGTTGGATTCTCGACCCGGCCAACAGGGCCGAGGCAATCAGACTCGTAGGCGTGCGGCTCAACATCCCCACCGACATAGCGATGGAAGTGGTCGCGACCGCCACCGACCCGATCCACGGCCTGGCCAAGGATGCCGCCTTCGACCTCGAAGGCTTCAAAACCGTGCTGAGGCTCCGCGCCGATTTCGAAGGCCGCTCCCCTGAGCCTCCCGAGAAGTATTTCGATCTCTCATTCCACCGGCTGGCGCTTGCCGGCCTTTGAATCTTGAAGCGAACCGGGGCATAATAGGTGCCATGGCGAAAAAAGCGCGCGTCGTATTCAAACTGGAGCGGGTCGCGGAGGGTGACTGGCAGATCCAGGCGATCCATCCGGAAGAGGAAGTCCGTTACATCAAGGGCTTCAAGACCAAGGCCGAGGTCGATGAATGGCTGAACGGCACTCGCCGGATCGACTGGCTGCGGTCCCAGGGCTACGCGAAATAACTTCCCTCCCTAACGCCGTCCAGGCGCCTGCATGATCGAGCAGCGGACGATCACGACCGGGCCCGGCCTCACCTTCGATGTTCTGACCGCTGGCCCTCCTAACGCGCCACTCGTGCTTCTCCTCCACGGCTTCGCCGAATCGTTCCACACATGGCGATCGCAGGTCGTGGCGCTTGCCGCGGCGGGATACCGCGCCGTGGCGCCGCACCAGCGCGGCTATTCGCCCGACGCCCGGCCGGACACCGCCGATGCCTCGAACTACGAATTCGACAAGCTCATCGGCGACGCCATGGATATCGCCGCCGCCTGCGGACAGGCCAACCGCCGCTTTCATCTGGTCGGACACGACTGGGGCGGCAGCATCGCCTGGGGCATCGCCGACCGCTTCCCCGGACGCCTTGCCTCGCTGACGGTGCTGTCGCGTCCCCATCCCAACGCCTTCAACCGAGCGCTGGCGCTACCGGATGGCGATCAGGCGCATCGCTCGCGGCATCACAAGGCATTTCTAGATCCCGATGCCGCGGCACGGCTTCTCGCCGACGACTCACGCTGGCTGCGCGACCGGCTCAAGGCCAACAAGGTGCCGGACGACGCGATCGAGCGTCACGTTGCCGTGCTCGGCGACGTGGCGACGATGGAGGCTGCCTTGACGTGGTATCGCGCCCGCGGCGCGATCCGCAGCCCGCTCGGAAAAATTCCGGTAGCGACGCTCTACATCTGGGGCGACGCCGACGACACCGTCGGTCGCGCCGCCGCCGAAGGCACCGCCGGTGACGTGTCGGGGCCTTACCGGTTCGAGGTCCTGCCGGGTGTCGGCCACTTCGCGGTGGATCAGGCGCCGGAGCAGGTCAACGCGCTGCTGCTTGCCCATCTCAAGACACATCCCGCCTAGCAGCACTCGCACTGGAAATCGTCCGACACCGCGACCGCGCCCTTCATCCAATACGGCGGCAGATCGGCGTCGATCACCTCGGCCACCGGTTTGAACACCTTGAAATGGTGCCGCCGTTCGTCCGACCAAAACGCGATCACGGTTTCGATCGGCGGACAGCCCGGCACCGCGCAGGCAACCTCGGCCACCAGGATCGCCCCCTCGCCGAGCGAAAACCGGGCGCGCACCCACTCCCGCACCCGGTCGAGGGCCGCCGTATGCTCGGGGCTTTTCTTGCTGAAGGCCAGCATTGCGCGCTTTACAATGGCTCGATAAGGACGGGGCGTCATTATCGGAGATAAGCAGTGGCAGAGAAAGTGCTGGCGGCCGTCCGCATCGGACCGAGCAAGACCGAAATCCGCGAATACCCGATGCCGGACGTTCCGGCGGACGCGGCGCTGTTGAAGATGGAGGTCGGCGGCATCTGTGGCACCGACGTCAAGCTCTACAAGCACCCGCCGAACGACAAGCCCACCATCATGGGCCACGAGAACATCGGCACCATCGCCAAGGCCGGCCGCGAGTTCACCCAGCGTAAGGGCTTCAAGGAAGGCGATCTGGTTTTCGTCGAACACTACGTGTCATGCGGCAAGTGCGAGTGGTGCCATGCCGGACAGTATCGGCATTGCGAAAACACCAACTGGCGCACCAACCCCGACGCCATCCGCTACGGCTACACCTCGGCCGAGAAGGCGCCGCACCTATGGGGCGGTTTCGCCCAATACGTCTACCTGCCGTGGAATGCGGTGATCCATCACGTGCCGAAGGGCGTCACGCCGGAACTCGCCGGCCTGGTGACGCCGATGGCCAACGGCGTCGAGTGGTCGCTGTTCGACGGCGGCGTCGGATACAACTCTACGGTCCTTATCCAGGGACCGGGCCAGCAGGGCCTGTCGCAGACCGTGATCTGCAAGCAGGCCGGCGCTTCGCTGATCATCGTCACCGGCACATCGAAGGATAAAGCGCGACTCGAAGTCGCCAAGAAGCTCGGTGCCGATTACATCATCGACGTGACCAAGGAAGACCCGCTCGCCCGCATCATGGAGATCACCGGCGGCAAGGGCGTTGACGTGGCGCTCGACTGCACCGCCGGCGCCGGTACCATTCCGATCCTGCTCGGCATCGAGGCGCTCAAGCGCAAGGCCGGCATCATCGTGGCGCAAGGCGAACTCCGCGAGTTCCCGAACTTCCCGCTGGAGAAATTCACGGTGAAGTTTATCACCATGAAGAGCGCCCGCGGCCACAGCTACAAGGCCTGCGAGCTGGCACTCGAGCAGATCGCGTCGAAGCGATTTCCGCTGGAGCTGATCACGACGCACAAGTTCGGCCTGAAGGATGTCGACCTCGCGATCCGCTCGGTCGGCAACGAAGGCGTGCCGGACGTGATCCACGCCTCGCTGATGCCATGGGAGTGACATGAGCGGCAGGCTCAAAATCGCAATCCCGGTTGGCGATCCGGCCGGCATCGGACCCGAGATCGCGCTCAAAGCCGCGCTCGATCCTACAGTGCGCGCCGCGTGCGATCCTATGTTGGTCTGCGATCCCGCTTTGCTCGAACGTCACGCCAAGGCTTGCGGGATCAAGGTCGATTTCTCGCAAGTGAATGTGCTTGCTTGCCCGCAACCGGAAACGGCTTCGCTCGGCTTCGGCGTCGTGAGTCCGGTGAGCGGCCGCGCCTCGATTGCGTTTTGCGCCACCGCCGTGGAGGCCGCGATGGCCGGCGATGTCGATGCGGTGGTGGCCGCGCCACAGCACGAAACATCGATCGCGCAGGCCGGCATCCCATTCGACGGCCATCCGTCGTTCGTCGCGCGGCAGACCGGTACCGACGAGAACGGCGTCTACATGATGCTGTGTTTCGGCGACACGCGGATCGCGCATTGCACCCTGCACCGCAGCGTGCGCGAAGCGATCGCGCTGATCACGCGGGACAACGTGGCGCGTACGATCCGCGCAACGGATGCGGCGCTGAAGCGGCTCGGCATTGCCGGTGCGAAAATCGCCGTGAGCGGACTTAATCCGCACGCCGGCGAAGGCGGCTTGTTCGGCCAGGAAGAAATCGAAATCATCAAACCGGCGATGGACACGGTCGCGGCCCAAGGTCTGAACGTCGCAGGACCGTTCGGCGCCGACACCATGTTTCACATGCCGGGCTTCGACGCTTTCGTCGTCATGCTGCACGACCAGGGCCACATCGCCACCAAGCTCCTGGCGCAGAATGCGGCGGCTGCATTGACCATCGGCACGCCGATCCTGTTCGCTTCGGTGGCGCACGGCACCGGTCACGATATCGCCGGCAAGGGCGTTGCCAATCCGGCCGCCATGATCGAAGCGGTGCTGCGACTATCGAAGGCGAAGCGAATTGTTCGGCCGGTTGCCGCCGAATAATCAGTCGACGCGGATTTTCGCCGCCTTGATAATAGGGCCCCAGCGGCTGATTTCCTGCCGCAGATAGGCCGCGTGGGCTTCCGGCGTTGCACGCTCCTTCGGCTGCGCCGAGCTGCCGACCTTTTGCAGGCTCGCGATGAACTGCGGATCCTGCACCGCGTCCTGTAGCGATTTCGACAGATGATCGACAATTGGCCGGGGCGTACCCTTCGGCGCATAGAGCGACGTCCACGTCGTCATGTCGAAACCCCTGAGGCCCTGCTCGTCGAGCGTCGGCACGTCCGGCAGACTCGAAGCCCGTGTCAACGTCGTCACGCCATGCGCCTGCACGCTACCGGCCTGGATGTATGGCGTAGCCGTCGCGACCGAATCGCACAGGAGATCGACGTTGCCGCCAAGAATGTCAGTCAACGCCGGCGCGGTGGCGCGGTACGGCACGGTCTTGATGTCGATCCCGGTCGCGTTCTTGAACAGGATGGCGCACAAGTCCGACGCGCCGCCGGGGCCGGTGCTGGCGAACGACAGCTTTTCGTGATTGGTCTTCAGGTAGCTCAGAAAATCCTGGAAAGTTCCCGGCACCATGTTCGGGCGCGTGATCAGCACATTGGCCTGATAGGCCACCATGCCGATCGTTTCGAAATCGAGCGGATCGTATTCGAGCTTGGAGTAGAGGAACGGGCTGATCGCCATTCCAAGTTGATGAAACAGCAAGGTGTAGCCGTCGGGCGCAGCGCGGGATACGTAGGTCGCGCCGATGTTGCCGCCTGCGCCGCTGACGTTTTCGACGACCACGGTCTGACCCTTGCTCATCGCCTGCGCCAGCAGGCGGGCCACCGTGTCGCC
>Ga0136846_1214973_pt1 | contig 10884 bp, 10 predicted proteins | sample HopSoiMetagenom2_FD_96841 | JGI IMG/M metagenome (GOLD analysis project Ga0136846, IMG submission 96841) | Grasslands soil microbial communities from Hopland, California, USA - 2 Assembly 2016 (version 4) | ecosystem: Environmental > Terrestrial > Soil > Grasslands | place: USA: Hopland... | reverse complement strand
CATTTTGAGCCTGTTTTTTATTTTTGCCCCATCTTAACTGGCAGTGAGTCCCTCTGATGAAAGTCTTCTTTATTTTACTGCACTCCCCTGCACCGTACGAGCAATGTCCACCATTTCCTCTGCCGTCAAATCGTTAGAAGCAATCATATAATCAACACCGTCATTTGTCCATGTTAGACTATTATCTGTAATAGCTCCAATTGTGAAACCTAAATCCACTATTTCCCCTACCATGTTAGTTGGCCCAGATGTAGCAGGCATAACAGTCGTTTTTTCTTGAACTAATGTAAAAGACTTTTCTCCTTCATATGTTAATACAACCCGCTTTCCATCATCAATTTTCACTTCTTTTTCACCCATTAATCCAACTCCGGGAATTTCCTCTGGGTATTTAACTGAGAATTCTTTGTTCTCAGGTTCAGCCATTACCGTTTTATCTAGTTGCGCACCCGTCATATTTTTTTGTACATTAAAATCATTTTTATCAAAGGCGGCATTAAAGGTAACATCTGAAAATTCAACCGTGACAAGTGGATTTCGATCAGAATCCATTACTTTTACACTGACTGGTGATAGATCCTTTTTATTCAGAGTAATCTCCTGATAAGGGAGCATTTTATGGTTTTGATATCGTGTTTTTGTTTCAAACACATAATGATCTGTTGTAGCTGTAAACTTTGCTTCTTTATCCTCATCAATATCTTTTACAAGTGATTCATATAAATACGCTTGACTACTATTTTGTGGCCAATCGCTCTGGAATTTAAAACTTTTATTGAGCGCTGGCGTCAACACAAAAACTCCCTCTTCATTACGAAGAATCATTTGGTTCTGATCCTTTTGGGCATTTTTTAAATCCACCCGATAGAAATCAGGCCTTTTATGCCATATCTCTACATCATACGTATGTGGATCGGCCCCCATTTGCAATGTCATTTTTGCCTTAGCCTTGTAGCCCTCTAAATTCTCCAACTTCCCGTTGAGTGTTTTTACAACATCATCCTGTGTTTTTTCTCCACAAGCTGATAGAACAAGAACAACCATGAGCCCTAACGCCAGCATGAATATCTTTTTCTTCATCCCTTCAACCCCTTTTGTCTCATTTCAACGTGATAGAGAAATCTAAATACGTAAGCGCCTTGAGGGCACTAAAACTAGACAAGGGAACAGTATTTAAGCTACCAAGTCTCGTCTCTCCTTTTGCACTATGAATATATGAGACAAACTTCTGTAATATGACGAAGTCTTAGATGGGGGTTTCATTATTATTTATTGTACGATTACAAAACTTGTTTCATAACTTTTCAATGATAACCTGAGCTACTGCATATTCCGCACTATGAGTGATCGAGAGATACACCCCATTTTCTTGTGGGTTACGAATAAAAGGCTTTCCTTGTTCATCATTTTCAACTTGAATATCAAGGAAAGAAAGACTATTCCCGATCCCCGTTCCATATGCTTTAGAAAAAGCTTCTTTAGCAGCAAACCTTCCTGCTAAAAATTCAACTTTCCTGCTGGATGTGAGTTTTTCATACGTTTCTTTTTCCTTCTGAGTCAGAATACGGTCCACAAACTTCGATTGACGCTCAGAAATCTTTTTTATCCGTTTTAATTCAACTATATCGAGCCCAATACCAGAAATCATCTGTCATCTTCCTTTTAAAAATTATAGGTTGTCTATTTTATTCATTTGATCTATTTCGTAATCTTTATTTTATTATCTTTGCATACGGCTATGTTATCATGGATTTAAGCGGACCATGGGAGGGCTTTAATGTTTACTAGAAATGAAAGCTTCAAACAATTTATCCAGTATTATCCTGTCATTTCCATCATTGTAGGCATTCATATTATACTATACCTATTAACGACCTTACCTATATTTCCGAGACTATGGCTATTTGAACAATTGTCGGGAGTGAATCTATCCATTATAGAAGGAGATCTTTGGAGATTGGTCACCCCCATTTTCATGCATAGTGGGTTTTCTCATGTCCTCTTTAATAGTTTTTCTCTCATCCTTTTTGGACCTGCTTTAGAAAGAATGATTGGATCTTTCCGCTTTACTTTGGTTTATTTAGTAACAGGGATTTCAGCCAATGTGGCGACATTATTCCTAGAACCTCTAACCTATACACACGTTGGAGCCAGTGGTGCGATCTTCGGTTTATTTGGTTTTTATATTAGCATGATTGCCTTTCGTAAAAATGTCTTTTCAAAGGAAAACTCTCAATTACTCATAACGATCACCATCATTAGCATCATTATGACCTTCCTTCAACCAAATATTAACATTATTGGACATCTATTTGGATTTCTCTCCGGATACCTAATTGGCTACTTCGTATTTCGAAGCAAAAAAACCATTGTCTGATTCCCATCTTCGGAATCAGACAATGGTTTTTTCCTTTTTATAAGTGCATTTGTGTTTTTGGGGTGTCAGGCACCGTGTTTATACCAGTTATAGATTTTGATACTATCTATTTCTTCTATGTCCGAAACGGTACCTCCTGAGCCACCTAATCCAGATTTCACAGTGGCTTCAACTGTAGAAAGCGCTTGTCCTTGTTGAAAAAAACTCTTCCGAATACTAATGGTTTGTATTCTATTCTTTTTCATAAAAATAGTATTCTTAACAATTCCTCTGTATGTAAGAGTTAGTTGTAGATCATGTAAATTCCAACCCGTATCTTTATGCGTTTGGAATGCCCAAATCACTGAAAAAGGAATAAGCAGCAAAGTTAAATATGCCCATGATCGAAAAAGGATGAACGATAAGATGACAATCACGAAAGAGGGCACCAAATGGCGAAACATATACCTTTTCAAAGCTCTTTTTGGAGATGGTACCATTGTAGGGTTAAAATGATAATCGGGAAAAAGTTGAGTGAGCAGGCTCGCCATCTCATCTCTTTTCATAATGGGCAGGATCAGTGCCTTTGAATGATCTTCGTTTGCTGTTCCCCCTGCACTTTCTAAGTAAACAGACCCCAAACCGAATTGCTGTCTGATTAAATTTTCACAGATGAGAATACCTTGGACTCGATTTAGCGGGATCGTAAGTTGACGTTTTTCCAATAATCCTCTTGATATAATGAGATCATTCTCTACTTTTTTTATCGTAAAGTCAGCATACTTTATCATGGTCCCAATTACAGAAATGAACCATGCAATCAAAAGAACCAAGAATACCATAGTGCTCACAAACACAAGACCATTTGAAATAAATCCTTTTAACTCACTAAATACTTTTTCATATGGGATCAGTTCATCAAATTGAAATGCAAAAGCAATGACCGCTGATATCACCACTCCCACTCCACCAGAAGTCGAAGCTAATAACAAGAGTTGGGAAATCGTGATTTTATAAACCCATTCTGGTTTCTCTACAATTGCTTCTGTTTCGACTCGACCTGTATTTTTTACAGATGTTAATATTTCCTGAATCGCTGTTGCTTCTGCTTTTGATATGGCTGTCAAAACAGCTTCTGCATCCTGTGAACCACTGGATCCAGCTGTTTCCACTCTTACTTTAACAAGACCAAAAGGCCGTTGAAAAATCCCTTCCGAAAAATCAAGACTTTGGATTCGCTCAAATGGAATATAGCGTTTCTTTCTGACAAATACACCTGATTCGATTCTAAGTTCGCCATCCTCGACACGGTAAGAAAAGCGCAGCCACGAAAAAACACCAATGACAAGAGACAAAATAATGAATGTCGCCGTAAACAACATTTCCCAAAAACTTAAACTTAATCCGTTACCGCCAAATAAGAGAATAACCATAAATGGAAAAAACAAATCCTTCAAATGTTTAATAAAGTGGATGACTGCTGCAATGGGATGAAGCCGCCTTGTTTTAGACATCATCATCATCCGCCACCCTTACCAATTTCGAAATAGAAAGGCGAATTTCCTCCGCTTCCTCCATTTCTAATGCCGGTATTTCATGAACGGTTGCTGCAGTTGAGACCGTAACGGAAGATAAATGATACTTTCTCAAAATGGGTCCCTGCTTTGTATCAACATGCTGTACACGAACCATTGGAACGAGTGTACGTTTAATCACAAATACCCCATGCTGAAGTTCAATCTCTTGCTCACGAATTTCATACCGCCAGCGTTTCCAGCGCAGCATCGGAAACCTTACGACAAATATATATAGGAATAATACAAATAAAAGGACGGAAATAATACTAATCCAGCTAGGCCAGTTAAAAGCAATAGCCAATGCAACGATCCCCCCTGCTAGACATAAAAAGAGAGCTGAATAAAATATCCCATAAATCCTCCATACCTTTAATGCCCGCTCTGAAATTCTTTTTCGCGGTTCCATCACCATTTATTTCTCCCCCCTATAAGAAAGGCGCAAGCGCACCCCTGATAAAGAAAACTCGCTGACTGGCGAACCGTTAGACGCAGACAGAAACGCAGTTACCCTTATATGTGTCAGAATTTATAGATACTTTTTCATCTGTAAAAAAAGGGTATACCACGTAAAAAATGATATACCCTAATCTTTTTTATTTATAGCTGTTCGATTTTGACTTATACTGAGAATCATTTGAGCGTCTATTTGAATTCCCCTGACCTTGACGAGGTTTCATTGATGGTTTTTTTCGATTATCATAGCTACGTTTTCGATCATCTGGTTTACGATCCCTTTTTGACGGCATTGATTTTTCTTCTGTTAATTTTACAGGCGTTGTATCTGGTTCTTTTGTTAACATTTTCAAGACAGCTGCAACAACTGTTGATGCATCTCGATTTTCTAACAGTTCATCAGCCGCTTGCTTATAATATTGAAGATTATTAGATTCGATCGTTTGTACAATTTTTTCGATCGCCGCTTTTTGTTGTCCCTCCAACGCTTCATTTAAAGTTGGTGGCTCCATGCGCTCCATCTTTTTCTTCGTCGTTCTTTCTACAACATGCAAGTAAGATTTTTCACGAGGTGTAATTAAAGTCATCGCGACACCCGTTTTTCCAGCACGCCCTGTCCGTCCAATACGATGCACATAGCTTTCAGGATCTTGCGGAATATCAAAATTATAAACATGTGTGACTCCTGAAATATCTAAACCACGAGCAGCAACATCTGTCGCCACTAGGACATCAATCGCACCTTCTTTAAACTTCCGCAAAACAGACATCCGTTTTGCTTGGCTTAAATCTCCATGAATTCCTTCTGCATTATAGCCACGAAGGTTTAATGCTTCTGAAAGTTCATCCACTCGTCTTTTTGTACGTCCAAAGATGATTGATAATTCTGGTGCCTGAATATCTAATAATCTTGTTAATACATCAAATTTACTTTTTTCTTGTACTTCAATGTAGAATTGTTCGATAGAAGAAACGGTTACTTCTTTTGTTTTTACACGGATAACTTCAGGTTCCTTCATAAAGCGTTCCGCAATACGTTGAATTGGTCTCGGCATGGTTGCAGAGAATAGTAATGTTTGTCGTTCATTAGGAATCTGCGCAAGAATTGATTCAATATCTTCAATGAATCCCATATTCAACATCTCGTCTGCTTCGTCCAAAACAACGGTTTGAACATGATCCAGTTGCATGGTTTTACGGTTAATATGGTCAAGTAAACGACCAGGTGTTCCAACAATAATATGAGGAGGTCGTTTTAAAGCACGTATTTGTCGGTTAATATCCTGTCCTCCAAAGATTGCTAGCACTCTCGCTCTTTTTCCGTACCCGATTTTGTAGAGTTCCTCTGATACTTGAATAGCCAACTCTCTTGTTGGAGCAATGATAATCCCTTGAATTATGTCCTTTTTGTAGTCAATTTGGTCAATCATTGGAACTCCGAAAGCGGTTGTTTTTCCGGTACCCGTTTGTGCTTGCCCGATTAAATCCTTCTTTGCCAGACCCATTGGAATCGTTTCAGATTGAATAGGGGTTGCTTCTTCAAATCCCATTCTCTTTAATGATCTCAACGTTTCCGAACTAATACCCAGTTCTTCAAACTTTGTCAATTTTTTCAATCTCCTTTTTATAACAAAAATGTAGTCTATATAAAGTGGCTAATTGGTTTCTCTCGAGCCTATAAGAAAAGCGGAAGGCAACCGCTATCGGCTTATGCTCGAGCCAACGGCGCCTAAAGTTCGAATATCATATAATTTTAAATAAGTTTGCTTTCTTATCCACTATAAAATCCCTGCGAAAAATAGTTTTATACCGCAGCAATACACTTAAAAAGTGAAAAAGACATTCCTCCAATTGGAGTATGTCTGGGTTCGAAAAGAAATTCCCTCATTGGCACTTTGGAAATAATTTTACCATTTATTACTTTTATTTGCAATGCAGGCACATTAGTTATGAATTTAATATAACCTAAGTTCAAATCAAAAACGGCGCCTACCCTCTTTTTTCCAAAAAGGAAAGGATATTTTCAAATAAATCTTCTCGTTCTTCACAATGACAAATCAAATGTTTGGAGTTTTTTAAATAAAAGAGTTTCTTAGATGGAGAACAAATATGATTATACAAATATTGTGCTGTTCTTGGAGGGACAATTCCATCAATCTCACCCTGTGCAATAAAGGTAGGAACACTAATTTGAGGGATCAAGGGTCTAATTGTATTCACAAGTTTTCGAAATTGCAGAGTAGCTGTAAAAGGTGTTTCCCTCAGCTTTCGTTTGTATCGTATAAAGAGTTCATTTTCAGTGAGTTTTCCCTTGTGAAGATCTTTAAACATGATCCCAATATCGACAGCAAGCTGTTTTGGGTTCACATAATAAGCCGCTGCACTTAATAGTACTAATTTTTCAATTGGAAAATGCACGGCTAAATAACTGGCAATCATGCCTCCCATCGAAAAACCAACAACATACACTTTTTCACACGTCTGAAGTAATTTTTCAAGTTCTTTTTCAGCATGTGAAATCCATTGCCCATATTGTACACCTTTAAGCTCTAGTGTTTCTCCATGTCCAGGTAATGTCGGTACTACCAATTTCCAATCTGTTTGTTTACTTAGAAAATGTGCAAGTGGCTCAATTTCAGCAGGAGCACCTGTAAAACCATGAATACATAAGCAACCAATCATTTCAAAGAACACCGCCATTTTCATTATATTAGGAAACGCTATATACCTATTTTACACCCCTGCACCTAAGATACCCATGGAAAATTTTAAAAGAGTTAAGAGCTATCCATTTAAAAAAGACCATCTCAAGAAAACCTCAAGATGATCTTATTATTATTTTTGTAAAGCATCCACAACTTCTTCAAGCTTCATTCCTCTGGACGCCTTAACTAAAATGACACTTTCTGTATTGGTATATTTTTTTAACTCTTCAATAAGCTGGGTTTTCTCATTAAAAGAAAAAACTCGATCAGCAGGAAAAATCGTTTTAGCTCCTTTGGCAATCTGCGCCCCTAAATGACCCAATGTAAAAATGTAATGGATCTTTTGTGGATCGATCCCTTTTCCCATCTCGAAATGAAACTCTTTTTCTTGGTCACCTAATTCGAGCATGTCTCCAAGGACAATCACTTTTCTTTCATATCCAGGCAGCTCAGAGACAAGATCAATGGCCGCTTTCATCGAAGTAGGGCTAGCATTATAAGCATCATTTATTATTTTTTCACCACTTTTACCCTCAACGAATTCCATTCTCATTTTGGTTAACTTTAAACTAGAAAACCCTTCACCCATTTTACTAAACGGAATCTGAAAGTAATTTGCGACAAGCATTGCCCCAAGTGCATTTAAAATATTATGTATACCTAAAACTGGCAAATAGTATTCAACCTCGGAAGCATTGGTTCTAAATGTACTCCCTTTTTGATCTAGCTTTACATCGCTTGGAAATAGATCATTATCACTAGCACGTCCAAAAGTCTGAATTTGTGCACTTCCTTTATAATGTGAAAAAGGTTCCTTTAAAAGAATTTCATCGCCCAAATAAACGATCAAACCATTCTCCTCTAAGCCTTGAATGATTTCTAGTTTTGCTTGTGCAATACCTTCTCTCGATCCTAAATCCTGTAGATGTGACTCACCAATATTTGTAATTAAAACAGCATGAGGACGTGCCAACTTGGTTAGAAATTCAATTTCGCCTTTACCACTCATACCCATTTCTAAAATGGCGATTTCCGTATCTTCCTCTAGCGAAAGGATTGTTAGTGGCAATCCAAGATGGTTATTATAATTCCCCTCTGTTTTTTGCACTTTATATTGCAAGGCTAATAGATTTGCCGTCATATCCTTAACGGTTGTTTTACCATTACTGCCAGTAATTCCAACTACTTTTACATTTAATTCATTCCGATAGCTTCTTGCCAACTCTTGTAGGGCAAAAAGTGTATCCTCCACAATGATGATCGGCAAATCGACAGGAGGATTCGGTACACTCTTCTGCCATAGCACAGCTGCCGCACCATTATTAATGGCATCTTCTACAAAACGGTATCCGTCCGAATGGTCCCCTTTAAAAGGTACAAATAAATTCCCCGGTTCAATTTTGCGTGAATCAATCGAAACACCTTGAATGAAAACATCTTTTAAATTTTTCAGGTCATTCTCAATTTGGATCATGCTCTCTATCTGCTCTATCGTTCGCCTAATCATAAAGGGCCCCCCATTCATAAATAAGGCTGGCCCATTAGGTGTCGAACACACTTTATTTTGGGACAGCCACTTAATTTCATAACGATTTGCATTCATCACACCACTTTTTAGAAGCGGGAGACTTCTACTGAATAAAGATCAAATTCGCCCCACCGAATTTCCATTAAAAATCCGAGGCATCCGCCGGAGGCTTAGCTTCATTCAGCAGGGGTTTGAACCCCCACTGAATCAAAGAGATAATTTTGCATTCATCCCTTAACTTTAGAAGTGGAGGACTTCTGCTGAATGAAGTTAAACAGTATATTTAATGTTTTGTTTTTCTTTGTGTCTTTCGATCGCTAGCTGCACAAGACGCTCAATCAATTTTGGATACTCTATCCCAGATTCAGACCATAAAAGTGGAAACATACTAATAGGAGTAAATCCTGGCATTGTGTTCACTTCATTGATATACGCTTTTCCATCCTTTGTTAAAAAGAAATCTGCTCGAACGAGTCCTGAACAATCAAGCGCCTTAAAAGCCTTAATCGCCATCTCATTCAGATAGCTATACTCCTCTTTTGTAATCTCTGCTGGTATGATAAGAGCGGTATCTCCATCTTCATATTTGGCTTTATAATCATAAAAGTCTTTTTTCGGGACAATTTCTCCAGCAACCGAGCATTCAGGAAAATCATTTCCAAGAACAGCAAGCTCTACTTCTCTTGCTATGACACCTTCTTCAATGATTACTTTTCGATCGAACTGGAAAGCCTCCCCAAAAGCTATTTCAAGTTCTGCGCGGTTACTGCATTTACTAATTCCAACACTTGATCCGAGATTAGCTGGTTTCACAAAACAAGGATAGCCAAGCTCTTTTTCCACTTTTTCATAAGCCGATTGCTGTGCTTGAGTCCACTCACTTTTAATGAAGGATACATATTTTACTTGGGCAAGTCCTGCTTGGGCAAAAATATTTTTCATGATGACTTTATCCATACCCGCAGAAGAAGCTAGCACACCATTTCCAACATAAGGTAGATTCAATAATTCAAGGAACCCTTGCACCGTTCCGTCTTCCCCGTTCGGACCATGAAGAAGTGGAAAAATAACATCAAATGATTCTTTTCCATCATTTGTCTGAAAAAGGGATGCGGATAGGGTAGGAGCTTCCAATGCGTCCACTTCTGAAAATTTCAAAGCTTTAATATCGTCAACTGGACCGTCCAATTGTGGTCCTTTGAACCATTCTCCCTCTTCAGAAATATAGATCGGGTGTATGTCAAATTTTTGATTGTCTAATGCTTGAATAACAGCTAATGCTGTCCGTAATGATACTTGATGTTCCGCTGATTTACCGCCATATAATAATCCCAATTTTGTTTTCATTTCAGTACCTCCAATTTGTCAATCACACTTACCTATTTTACACTTAATGAAATAAGAAAGGGAGTCATCTTATCAGTTATTTATTAGAAATTAGAAATTGTTTTTTTGTTTGAATTTTTGACAACGATTAGATCTAGCGTAAAAAATCATTTTTCTATATTTATAAGTATGTATGATGGGAATTGATTAAAACCCAATAAAAGTATTTAATCAGCATCCCTTTTGGCAAAAGTCATGAACGAATAATGGTTTCTTCTCCATGAACATGGCTCATATCAGCTTCTAACAGTACCTCATACTGCTCCTGATTCAGCTTAACAATCGTCAAGCTTGTTCCTTGAACCGTTGGCCCTGCCCATATATCCTTTAGTTCGACTCCCTTAAATACTGCATAAAGAGCTGAAATAAATCGACCATGCGTCACCACTAATAGATTTCCATTGTCCCTACTCTTCTTAAGCTCTGTTAAGAATTCCGTAGCTCGATTGCTCATTTCGGTTAGTGACTCTGCACCCTCAATTTGATGATTATCAGGTTTATTTATGAATTGTTCATATTCATTCGGATATTTTTTTTTAAGATCGTCATGCCTCAAACCTTGCCAAGTGCCTAGATTCATTTCCATAATACGCTCATCTGTCATGATGGGAATGTCACGATTTCCTTTAATCAACTGAACCGTCTCAAGCGCTCTCCCACTTGGACTCGAAATAATGTGTGCAAATTCCGTATCCTTTAACCGCTCACCTAAACGCGTAGCATATTTTTTTCCCATAGGAGTTAAATTTGAGTTTAGTCTACCTTGCATTCGTCCCTCTTTATTCCACTCTGTTTCCCCATGTCTCACAATATATAAATATAGCATTCTCTACTCTCCCATTCTTCTCTTAGTTTACATAATCGGTGTCAGGCACCAGT
>Ga0136846_1234683_pt1 | contig 10885 bp, 12 predicted proteins | sample HopSoiMetagenom2_FD_96841 | JGI IMG/M metagenome (GOLD analysis project Ga0136846, IMG submission 96841) | Grasslands soil microbial communities from Hopland, California, USA - 2 Assembly 2016 (version 4) | ecosystem: Environmental > Terrestrial > Soil > Grasslands | place: USA: Hopland... | reverse complement strand
TGCAAGCTGCTGAACCAGGATTTTGCCTGTATCACCACAACATACAGACGGAATTGCGCCATCTAAGGGTAAGCCGTGCCTGAACAGGTGAAGCCGTTGCCCGTTAGTTCGTCGCAGCCGCCGCAGTTTGCGCCGGAGCAGGAGCACCTTTTCCGCGAAGTCCTGGGTGTGCTGAATGAACGCAAGCTTCCCTACGTGGTCTCAGGGGCATTTGCGCTGCACGAGCACACTGGCATTTGGCGTGACACGAAAGACCTAGACATCTTCCTGGCTCCAGATGAAGTTCGCCCCGCGATGGATGCGCTCCACCAGCATGGGTTCAAGACGGAAATCTGCGATCCCGTCTGGTTGTGCAAGGCGCGACAGGGAGACTTCTTCGTCGATCTCATTTCGGGCATGAGCAACGCCGTAATTCGTGTGGATCAATCCTGGATCGACCGCGCCTTTGAGTCCGAGGTGCTGGGAGTACAGGCGAAGGTCCTCGCGCCAGAAGAGTTGATCGCGTCCAAGCTCTTTGTGACCTTCCGGGAGCGCTTTGACGGGGCCGACGTCGCTCACGTGGTCTATGCAGCGGGCAACAGCATGGATTGGAACCGCTTGCTATCGTTGGTGGGAGACCATTGGGAAATGCTGCTGTGGGCGCTGGTGTTCTTCCATTACATTTATCCGAGCTCCAATGCAGTGCCGAAGCTGATCTGGGACGAGCTCCTTACCAAGTTCCGCGCCGAGCTAGACAATCCGGATCCAAAAGCGTTCTTCAGGGGCAGCCTCATAGACGAAAAGATGTTCGCCATCGACGTGCATGAATGGAAGCTGCACAATGTGATCGAAGGATATCGCGAACAGGCGGAGCTAAAGAGCAGTGAGGTAACGGAACCTGCCGCTTGACGTGGAGAAGAGCGTTTCAGGAAAAGGCTTCGGGAGCACCGTGTCAACAAAGTCGTTTCAACAAGGGCGTGGCCGTGCGGAGGAAGAGTCGTTCGGGCTTGCAGCCTTCCAGAGGCTGTATTTGTTTTACTCAACGGTTCTCTTGAGACGCTTCTGATGAAAGGCCTTTTCTCGGTTTTTATGCGAGCCAGCGGTAAACGGTACGGGCATTTCCAAGGCCAGAACGATGCGAATTGCCGCCTTAGCTGATCTTCACTTTTCCCCCCAGAGCTACGACCGAATCCGTGAGCCTATGAGCCGGCTGCGAGACGAGGCTGATCTCCTTATCCTCGCCGGCGACATTACCAACCTTGGCAAGCCGGAAGAGATGGAGTCGATGCTCGCTTCGTTCCTGCGCATTCGTGTGCCAATCGTGGCCGTGCTTGGTAACCATGACTATGAAAGTGGCCGGCAGGAAGAATTGGCCAAGATGATGACCGCCGAAGGCGTGAAGGTGCTTGATGGAAGCGGTTACGAACGCGATGGGGTTGGGTTCGCCGGCACCAAAGGCTTTCTTGGCGGCTTTGGCCGAGGCGTGCTCACTGCATTCGGAGAGCCTGAAGTCAAAGCGTTCGTACAGAGCGCGATCGACGAGACGCTCAAGCTGGAGCGCGCATTGTCGATGCTGCGAACCGAGAAGCGCATCGTCGTCACCCATTACGCGCCAATTGCGGATACGGTGAAAGGTGAGCCGGAGCAGATTTACCCGTACCTTGGCAGCGGACGCCTATCAGAGATTATCGATCGACATCAGGCGATGATGGCAGTGCATGGACACGCCCATCACGGCGCGCTAGAGGGTAAAACGACCGGCGGAGTGCCGGTCTATAACGTCGCGCTGCATTTGCTGATGGCGAGGACGCCGGCCGTGCCTTATCGGTTGTTCGATGTCTGAGAAGGTTTCGACTTTCAAGTGTGTCCAACTTGCCTTAGGCGCGCTCTTCTTGCCTCAACGACTAAGTCAACTCGAAACTTGAAACCCGAAACTCGAAACGCTGTTTGTCTATCCTTGTCCGGCAATGGAGGGCAGCGACTGCAGCGCTGTCAACAGATCCTCATCGGCCTCGATGCGCTGGTATACCTGACCGAATGCTTGACTTATACCCGAGCAGACCTGCTGATTTTCTTTCAGCGCTTCAAATAACCTGGGGCAATTCGGATCGCGTTCGGCAATCGCCTTGTACACCAGACGCTCAGTGTAAACACGCTCAAATAACGCCGCTACGCGTTTTGGACTGTCCGCCTTTGCGCCGTTGCCATTAGTCTTTCCGTTGTTGGTATCCGGCCGAATGGGACTCTCAATGACCCTTGCGCCTTCCACGAACCTTGCACTCTCGGCTGATCGGGGACTCTCAACGAGTCTGGCGCCTTCTACCAATTTCGCTCCTTCAGCGAATTTATCTCCTCCGACCAGTCTGGCGCCTTCAACGACTCTAGCTCCTTCCGCGAAATTGGCGGCTTCAGCAAGCTGGTGGTCGTGCGAATGCTTGATAGCTGGTTGCTCTCCCTCGGTCTTGGGCGTTTCCTGCGGCCGAAATGTCACTCTGCCGCAGCCATCGCCGCGGCAGAGCAGAGCAATCAGTGGAAGAGATTTTCCGTCTTCGCTGGTGAGGTGCAGCTTCACTCCAACCCTTTGCAGGTCAGTGTTACCGCAGGTGCAGGTCACCATTTTGGGCTTCAGCATCGGGGACTACTCCACTTCACACGTTGCTATGCATTCGTTGACTTGCTTTCCGGCTCGGAGGCATCTCTCACTGGTTCCAACTCCACCTGATGCTCGCGACCATGTGCGACTCTTACACGCCGCGCCGGAAGAGTGACAGCCTCGACGCGCAGAATATGGCCGTTGTGCACGAGTACGTTGAAGCGAAACCAATCCGTGCGGTACATGCGACCGGCGGCGAAGAAGGTGATCGCCACGTCCACCACCCCGTCGAACTCCTGCCCCGTCATCATCCTGAGCCGGTCTCCGATACTTTCGGTCCAGGTCATGCCGCCGATTAAAGGGTCGTTCAGCACACATCTCTCGAAAGGTCTGTTGCCCGTCATATTGCGGAACTGCATGACTTCCAGCAACACCGATGCTTTGGCAAGATTGGTGACGACGATTTCGACTTCAGTTGCCGATTCGCGCCGCAACTTGATGTGCAACTCCGGTGCCCACTCACGCTCAAACTCCTCGCGCGCCAGGGCCAGACCCTTGTCGGTCGCTTCCACTTGTCGCAATGTCGCCCGCGTCAGCACCAAGCTGAAAATGCAGGTGACAACGGTAGCGACCACCGGAATGTAATTGATCAAGGTGGTAACTACGGTGCTGTGGTCGCTAAACCAAGTCGGCATCGCCGCAAGAGTACCTGTATTTATGCCTCTTGCCCTAGATGCACCTAGGATAGCGTCTTTAGTAATACTGGGCAGTACCGTTGGAGTACTTGAATTGCGCTCGTACATGGGCCAGTGAACGGAGCGCCGGAGCCCTCGCCCCGTGTTCTGCCGTGGCATTATGTGCGGTGGTCTAGAACTGTAGGTTTCGTACGCCGGGTGAGGGGGCGCCCGGCGTACCGAATTACGAGCTAGACACTATTTGCCGGGGCTGAACGGTTGCTCCTGACTTTGCGAAGCTGAACCGCAGCATCCATCCGGGTGAAACGCCCTGAGTTGCCGGAGTAAATCTCCATTCGCGCGCACATTGCAGCGCCAAGTTGGCGAAATACTTGCTCGGCCCCGCAGTTGCCAATTGCGCTCTCTGTACGCTGCCATCTGCATCCACGAAGACCCTTACGTCGACTCGAATCTTTCCCGTAATGGTTCGCAGTGCCTTTTCTGGTGGGCTCGGAACAACCTGCTGGACTATTTGGCCGGGTTCAGTCATTGGGCCTAACTTGGTCCGCGTGGCACTTTGGGATGGCTTGGGCCGCAGCGTCTGTGCTGGTGAGGATGCTGTTGCAGCAGTCTTCGGCGGCGACGACGGCCCGTGATGCCGCAAGGCCGCCAGGAGAAGGATGATAACCATCATCGCCGCGATGGGAACCGCGTAGATCGACGTGTCGGCGACGCGGAGTCGCGATATCCAATCTTTAATGTCGCGAATTGTGGAATCCAGGATGTGGCGAATTTTCAGATCGTGAACGGGACGAATTTTTAAATCGTCAAAGTGCAGCAAATTCAGAGCGCTTTTGAGTTTCGTTTGTAAGCTGCCACCTTTCGGGTGTGCGGTCCTGGCCGGCGGGAACAAGCGGTTTGTGATTTCAGCAATCTTCCCTCGGCTTTGGGGATCACGTACAAGGCAGTGGCGAGCGATTTCGGCGAACGGCTCCGCCATGTTTTCTGGAAGGACAGGCTCTTTTTGGAGCCGGTCTGTCCACTTCGGAAACCGCTGGGTGAGCGCTTCAGCCAGGATGACTCCCAATGACCAAACGTCACCTGCGGGCGAAGTGCCCTTAGTCGAGAGCTCCGGCGGATCATATGGATCAGGCTCTATCGATGCCGGGAGCACTCCAGCGCGGCAAAGCCCATCACTGGAGAGCTTCAACTGTTCGCCGACAACCATAATGTTGGTCGGCTTCAAACGGCCATGGGCAAATCCGTTTTGATGGAGATAGGCGAGCGTCTCCATACAAGGCTTGACCATGTCGGTCACTTCTGCAGGTGTGAGCGTGCGCTGAGGCAGGATCTGTGACAAAGTCTCGTCCGCATACTCCGTTACCAGAAAGAGCAGGTCCTCGCCGGCAATGTGGGTGCGTCCTACTTTGAAGATCCTGAGCAGGTGAGGGTGAGCTATCTCGGCCGCAAGGCGGAAACGGCCAAGTTGAACGTCGGTGTCGCCGGTTGGGGCGATCAGCTTGAGCGCTGCTCGTTGGCTATTCTGTCCGGGGATTTCGGTCAGGAAGACAGCACTGTGCTCAGAGCCGCCGACATACTGCCGCAGGGGATAGGCTCCGTTTACAACTTGCCCCTGCCATTCCCTGCTGCTGGTGAACACACTTTCACCCTTTGCTGTCTGGGTCGCTTCGAGCATGATCTGCTCCTCAATGTTTGTTTGGGACGGGCGGCGCTGCGCCCATTATGCCTTTTCCTGAAGCAGAGTTACAGCACGAAAGGACAAACCCCTGGGGTAAACATGAGGACCCCGAAGAAAACTTCAACGCTACGGAGCAGGCCGGGGCAAAAAAACTTCTTGGGAATACCAGCTTCTGGCATCGTCAGTTTCCTCAGTGATCTTCGTGTTAACCCCAACGCTCGGTTGACCCCCGGCGTAGTTTGCATTTAAGTTCGCAGACAGTTCAGAGGGTGTCCTGATGTCCCGAGTTGTTCGTTTTTCTTTGTCTCTGCTGACCGCGCTTATCGCCTCAGCGCTGGTCGCCCAAGATGTTTCTTCGTTCGAGAAGAAGACTCATGTAAAGACGCTCGCGAACGGGTTAGCGATCGTGGTTTGCGAGCGGCATGAAGCGCCGGTGTTCTCGTTCTACACCCACGTCGATGCTGGCTCTGCACAGGACCCTAAGGGCGAGACCGGCATGGCGCATATGTTTGAGCACATGGCATTCAAAGGAACCCCAACTATCGGCACGACCGATTATGCAGCGGAACAAGTCGCACTGCAAAGGGAAGAGGCCACCTATCTCACCCTTCAGCGCGAGCGTCTGAAGCGCGTCGGACGCGATCCTAAGAAGATCGAACAGCTCGAGAAGGAGTTCGTGCAGGCGCAGGAGAAAGCCGACAAGTACGTCAAGAAAAACGAATTCAGTGAGATTGTCGAGGGCCAGGGTGGGCAGGACATGAATGCTGCCACCGGCGAAGATGAGACTTCCTATTTTTACTCGATGCCCGCGAACCGTCTTCAACTCTGGGCATATCTTGAGTCGGAGCGCTTTCTCCATCCGGTGTTGCGGGAGTTTTATCAGGAGCGCGATGTCGTTTTCGAGGAACGGCGGATGCGCACTGATTCAAGTCCGATTGGGCGAATGATCGAACAGTTTCTCGCGACCGCGTACGTAGCGCACCCGTATCGCAATCCTAATGTGGGATGGCCGTCTGATCTTGAGAGCCTGACTAGAACGGATGCGCAGAGGTTCTTCGATACGTACTACGTCGCGTCCAACATGACGATTGCGGTGGTGGGCGATGTGAAACCGGACGAGGTCTTTACGCTGGCGGAAAAATACTTTGGACGTTTACCAGCAAAGCCCAAGCCTGAAGACTTGCACACGACAGAGCCGCTGCAGGTGGATGAACGAAGCATCACGATTCCCGAGCCGTCGCAGCCGATTTATCTCGAGGGCTACCATCGTCCGGATTATCGCGATCCCGACGACGCCGTTTATGACGGTATCTCCGACATACTCTCGGATGGCAGAACCTCGCGTCTGTATCGCTCGCTCGTGCGCGACAAAAAAATCGCCGTCACCGCGGTGGGATTCACAGACTTTCCCGGCGTAAAGTATCCCACTCTGTTTGGCTTCTATGCGATTCCGGTTCAGGGACACACTACCGCCGAACTACAGACTGCGTTCCGGGAAGAGATTGAACGCTTGAAGACGCGAGATGTGAACGATGTTGAACTCGAGATGGTGAAGACACGCGCCAAAGCCAACCTGATTCGAGGACTGGGTGAAAACAACGGTTTGGCAGCACAACTTGCCATCTACCAGGCGCGCTACGGCGATTGGCGGGAGCTGTTCTACAACATCGATCGCTTGCAGAAGGTCACAAAAGAGGACATTCGGCGCGTGGCTAACAAGATTTTTACTCCTACCAACAGGACTGTCGCGGTGGTGCAAACGGTGAAGCCAGCCGCGCCTCCGAGCGGCCCAGGAGGTGGGCAGTGAGGGAAAGGATCTACACACGGAATATTCCAGATCCTACGTCAACGCCCAACAGCAGAGTGCTGGCCAAGTGTCTGCTAATAGGATGGATTATTGTCTCGGCTTGCGGACTTCTCCTCGCCCAGCAAGGGTGGCAGCAGGTACCTATTCCTCCATTGTCGAGCTTCAAGCCGCAGGAGCCTACGCGGATCCAGTTGCCAAATGGCATGGTCATTTTTTTGCAAGAAGACCACGAGTTGCCGCTGATTAGTGCCACAACACTAATCAAGGGCGGATCAAGCTCAGAGCCTGCGCAGAAGGTCGGCCTGATCTCCATTTATGCCTCCACTTGGCGCACGAGCGGAACAGAGAAGAAGACTGGTGATCAGCTTGATGATGAGCTCGAATCAATTGCTGCCAAAATCGAAACCGGCGGAGGAGTGGATACCACATCCATCAATTTCAATTGCCTGAAGCAGAACTTCGATCAGGTGTTTGCCGATTATCTTGATGTGCTCGAGCATCCAGTTTTTCTTGAAGAGAAAATCGCGCTGACGAAGCGACGGCTCGAGACGGCGATTGCGCGCCGCAATGACGAAATCGACAGCATCGCCAACCGCGAGGCTGCAAAGCTCGGCTATGGCAAAGATAGTCCTTATGGACGCGAGATCGAGTATTGGACGGTGGCAGCTGTCACGCGGCAGGACTTGCTCGATTGGCACACGCGGCATTTCGCTGCGAACAACATCATCTTTGGCATCGTCGGCGATTTCGATTCCAAGCAGATGGAGAGCCGCCTGCGCCAGGCTTTCGGTTCCCTCCCAAAAGCCACGCCTTATGATCCTCCGAAGATTCCCGTGGTGGGTCCGAAGCCAGGTGTCTATCTTGCCGAAAAAACCGACGTGAACCAAAGCGAGATCGCGATGATCGGCGTCGGAATCCGCCGTGATAATCCTGACTACTTTGCAGTCAGGGTGATGAACGAGATCTTCGGCGGCGGATTTTCTTCGCGTCTGTTCAAGAACCTGCGCTCAAAGCAGGCACTCGCATATTCCGTGGGTGGCGGGATCGGCGCTGGTTATAACCATCCGGGGTTGATCGACATCAGCATGGGAACCAAAAGCGGCTCGACGGCGAAGGCGATTGCCGGCCTGTATCAACAAATCCAGGATTTGCTGAAGAATCCTCCTGATGAGACAGAACTCAAGCAGGCTAAGGATTCGATCCTGAACGGGTTCATTTTTGCGTACGATTCGCCGGACAAGATCCTTGGGGAGCAATTGACCTACGAGCTCTATGGTTATCCCAAGGATTTTCTGGAACGCTTCCGCGGGGCGGTAGAGAAAGTCACCAGCGCCGACGTGCACCGCGTCGCGCGCAAGTACATCGACCAAAGCAAGCTCGCAGTGCTGGTTGTCGGCAATCCGAAGGATTTCGACAAGCCGCTGGAGGAATTCGGTCCCGTGACAAAGCTCGACATCAGTATTCCAACGGCGCCACCGAGGCCAGTTGCCGCTGGTGGTGGCAGGTAATATTGCCGCCCTTCCGGCGGGCCTCTGCTGGGTTGTCGGTGTAAGTCGTTGTCTCGTGCCCCATTTGTGTGAGCCATGCGCGTAAGCGAGTTGAGGTATCTTGAAGACCGGGCGAGGGGCGGCCGGAACCACGTTGCGATTTCAATTCTCGACTGTGCTGGAGTGATTATGAAAGCCCGAATCTTTTTGGTTGCCGTATTTTGCGGCGTGCTCGCACTTAGCGTCTCTGCGCAAGCGAAGACGAAGCCTGGCAAAAGCAAAGGTACTACTGTCCAGCTAAAGAATGCTCAAGGTGAGGACGTCGGTACCGCCGTCTTGGCGTCAGCAGGGAAGAAGGGCCTGAACATCAAGACCGACTTCAAGAATTTGCCACCTGGTGAACACGCCATTCACATCCATCAGACAGCAAAATGTGACGGGCCCGACTTCAAGTCGGCAGGCGCCCATTTCAATCCGGACAGCAAGAAGCATGGGCTAGAGAATCCAGAAGGCCATCACGCTGGCGACATGAAGAACTTCACGGTGAGCGAGGATGGCACTGCGAAGACGACCGTCAGCGATCCCGATGTGACGCTCGGAAGCGACAGCCACTCTGTGTTCAGCAATGGAGGAACAGCGCTCGTGATCCACGCCAAGGCTGATGACATGAAGACCGATCCTTCGGGCAACGCAGGTGATCGCATCGCATGCGGCGTGATCGCAAAGCAGTAGGACTCCCGTACGTCGTAAAACATTAAGGCCGGTCCCGTGATGCAGGACCGGCCTCTTACGCGAGCGGTGAGCATGAGGGAAGATGTTAGATCTTGCGCCGCGGTCTCGTGGCCAGGTCGCGCATTTGCATCATCAAGCTCGAGCGCTGCATAGCGTCGAGCGCGAAGATGTATGGCGCGACTTCGGCAATGAAAGGATCGCCTGCGAGCGCGGCGATCTCGTCTTCGCGCGCGCGTCCATCACCGCGGAGCAAGTCAGGAATCGTGACCTCCAGCGCGGTAGCCAGGCGTAATAGCGACGAGAGCGTCGGTGTCGCTTTTTCATTTTCGATTTTCGAGACGTACGTGCGTGGCACTTGCATGCGTCCGGCCAGCTGGCGTTGGCTCAGACCGGAGCGGCGGCGCAGGGAGCGAATCGCAAGCGCGATCTGGATCTGTTGGTGTGAGTTGCCGTTGCTTACGGCAGGTGCGACTTCCGGCATCGCAGCGACCGGTTCCGGCTCATTGTCCAGCGACGTTCGGCAGCGGCGGCAGTTGTTGTTATTGGTCCGAAATTGGACGAGGTGACATTGGTCGCATCTCACCACCTCTCTAGAATCAACAGGTGCGAGCGTCGTGGCCATGTAGTTTGGGAGCTGCCAGAGCAAGGCACTCTCAAACAGAAGCCGGATTTGGGACAAAACGCCGTAATCCAGCCAGGGTTACTCTGCGGTACTGTAATGGAGAAGTCAAGAAAAAACCGTATGAAAACCTGAATAAACGTGCAAGAAACACCGGAGAAACAAGGGAGAAAACAGGGAGATGAGCCTGCAATCTCGTGAGTCAGCCTGGAGTTTACTAACTGAGTACACCCAGTCGGAGAGCCTGCGGAAGCATGCCATGGCCGTGGAGGCATGCATGCGCGCGTATGCGCAAAAGTTCGCGCGCGACAATGGATTCAACCCGAGCGAGGCGTCTGAGCTGGAGCACAAGTACAGCATCACCGCTTGCTTCACGACTTCGACTATGAGCGCTTTCCCAGTGCGGAACAACATCCGTTCGTCGGCAACAAGCTCCTCGAAGAGCGTGGGTATGCGGAAGACGTGCGCCGCGCCATCCTTTCGCATGCCGATTACAGCGGCGTGCCACGACAGACGCATATGGAAAAAGTTCTCTTCGCCTGTGACGAACTCGCCGGATTTATCACTGCTACCGCCCTAATGAAACCTTCCAAGTCGTTGGCAGAGGTGGACTCCAAGTCAGTTCGCAAGAAGATGAAGGACAAAGCCTTCGCTCGGAGTGTGTCTCGCGGCGATATCGTGAACGGCGCGGCCGATCTGGGCGTCGATTTGGAAGAGCACATCGCCTTCTGCATTGAAGCGATGAAGAAGATCGCTGCGGAGCTAGGGCTCGCCGGGAGTTAGGCAGGCACCTTTTCCCGGTCCTTTTTCTTCGAGCCATTCGACTGCCGCACGGATTTCTTCTGCTGGCCCGATTTGCGGCTTTCGTCTTTCGAATCGACTTCGGCCAAGCTCAGGCGAATGCTTTCCGTCAAATCGGGTACGATCGCCTCCGACCACGCCGCAGTTGGAGGTGTCTCGTTCGCACCCCTGCTTAGTTCTTCATGGATCAGTCCTTTGATGCGCTCCTGGTATATGTCTTTAAACTTCTCCGGTTCAAATACTCCCGAGTAGCCCTTGATCAAAGCACGTGCCACTGAGAGCTCTCTCTCATTCACCAAGCTGCCATCGACCTCGAACTCGGGGGCGCGCCTCACCTCATTTACGTAGAACATCGTATGAGCAACGATGCAATTTTTTCTTGGACGCAGGATGAGCATGTGTTCGTGTTTGTGCATTCCCACGCGAGCCACGCCGAAATAGCCTTCTTTCCGCATCGCCTCTAAAAGGAGTGCATAAGCCTTTTCTCCGCCTTG
>Ga0136846_1227944_pt1 | contig 10885 bp, 5 predicted proteins | sample HopSoiMetagenom2_FD_96841 | JGI IMG/M metagenome (GOLD analysis project Ga0136846, IMG submission 96841) | Grasslands soil microbial communities from Hopland, California, USA - 2 Assembly 2016 (version 4) | ecosystem: Environmental > Terrestrial > Soil > Grasslands | place: USA: Hopland... | reverse complement strand
CCGCACCACCGAGCAGTGCGCCGAGATCACGCGTCGGGCCGGCGGCGAGGCGTGCCTCCGCGACTGGGTGCGCAACCCGGCGCTCGAGGGGTTCACGCTGCCGAAGGTGCTCTGGCTGCGGCGCCACGAGCCTGACGCCTTCGCGCGTCTGGCCACGGTGCTCCTCCCGAAGGACTACATCCGTTATCGCCTCACCGGCGAGCTGGCGACCGAGCCTTCCGATGCATCGGCGACCCTGATGTTCGATACGGCGCATCTCCGCTGGAGTGAGGAGATCATGCGCGCCGTGGAGCTGCCGATGTCGCTCCTCCCGAACGTCGGACCGTCGGCCGGCGTGCTCGGGCGCGTGACCGCGGACGTCGCGTCGCGGACGGGAATCGACGCGGGTGTGCCGGTCGTGGGTGGCGGAGCGGACAATGCGTGCGGCGCGGCGGGCGTCGGCGTCGTCGCGCCGGGCGAAGTGGTGACGAGCTGGGGGACATCGGGCACGGTGCTCGCTCCGACGGCGCGTCCGCTCGTCGATCCCCGGCTGCGCGCCCACACGTTCTGCCACGTGCTCCCCGACGTGTGGTATCTGATGGGCGTCGTGCTCACCGCGGGTGGCGCCTTCGCCTGGTATCAGGACCAGCTCGCGCGCGAGCTCGCGGGAGCGAGCGATGCCGCGGCACGACTCGATGCGGAAGCTGCCTCGGTCCCGCGCGGCGCAGAAGGCGTGACCTTTCTTCCATACCTTCAGGGAGAGCGCACGCCGCACCGTGATGCATCGGCACGCGGCGCGATCCTGGGACTCAGTCTGGCGCACACGCGCGCGCATCTCACGCGTGCCGTGCTCGAGGGAATCACCTTCGCGCTTCGCGATTCCGTCACGATCCTCCAGGCCCTCGGCCTCGCACCGAGTCATCTGCTGCTCACCGGCGGCGGCGCGAAGAGCCCGCTCCTGCGGCGGTTGCAGGGAGAGATCTTCGGGCTGCCCGTGACCACGGTGAACCGCGAGGAGGGGCCGGCGTACGGCGCCGCACTGCTCGCCGCCGTTGGCGCGGGAGCGTTCCCCGACCTTCGTGCCGCCGTCCAGGCGACGCTCACGCGTGCACCGCTCGAGGTCCCCGAGCCACGCGCGCACGAAGAGTACGCACAACCTTATGCTCGCTTCCGGAACTCGTTCCCGGCGGCGCGCCCGGATCTGCTGACGCATGGCTGAGGCGCGTGCGGAATCGGCCGCCACCCGCCCGTCGCGCGGCAGCTCCTTCGTGCGGCGCCTGCTCGGGTCGCAGGAGACGGGGCTCGTCATCGTCGTCGCGCTGCTCACCATCGCGCTGATCGCGCTCGCCGGCACGCATCTCGACCGGCGCTCGGGGCTCGAGGTGAACAATTTCTGGAACGCCAACACCATCGTGCAGACGCTCACCGATGCGAGCTTCTTCGCGATCATGGCCGTCGGCGCGACGATGGTGATCATCAGCGGGGGGATCGATCTCTCCGTTGGGTCTATCTACGCGCTAAGCGGCGTGACGATGGCGATCGTCGTCCGGCACATGGGGACGAACACCGCCGGCACGGCGATCGTCGCGATCATCGTCTGCGTGGGAATCGGACTGCTGTGCGGGCTGCTCAACGGGATCCTCGTCGTCGGGCTGCGCGTGCATCCGTTCATCGTCACGCTCGGCACGATGTGGGTCCTGCGCGGCATCGCCTTCGTGGAGAGCAAGGCGGAGAGCATCCTCGTGCCGCCGGCGCTTACCGCGGTGACGAAGGCGCCGCTCGGACTCGGCGGGGGCCTCTATCCCGTGCCGATGCTGGCGATGATCGCCATCACCGTGCTCGGCGCGATCTACCTCAATCGCACGGTGATGGGCCGCCACATCTTCGCCTTCGGCGGCAACCTCGAGGCGAGCCGGTTCGCCGGACTCTCGCTGTCGCGGATCCAGATCGGCGTCTTCGCCGTCTCGGGGCTCACGGCCGGGATCGCGGCGTTCCTGGGTGCGAGCTTCTACGGCTCGGCGTCGTCGGGCGACGCGCAGGGGTACGAGCTGTACGTCATTGCGTCGGCGGTCGTCGGTGGGGCGAGTCTCATCGGCGGCAAGGGCAGCGCCGTGGGAGCGATGCTCGGTGCGTTGTTGATCGTGCTGATCCGGCAGTCGATCCGCACGCTGCATTTCGACCAGAACTACGAGTGGATCGTGATCGGCTGCGCGATCATCATCGCCGTGGTCATCGACCAGTGGAGCACGCGCATGAACGCGCGGCGCCTCAGCCGCGCCGCGGAGACGGCGCGGGCCGCGGCGTAGAACACAATCTCACGGAGAGAAGGCACATGAGCGGAAGGCGAGCTGGGTGGGCGTTGGGCCGCATCGTCCTGGCGGGGGTCTTCGCGTCGGCGTTCGCGTGCAGCGGCGGCGGGGAGAAGGCCGGAACGGCCGGCGACACGTCGAAGGCCGCGGCGTCGAAGGGGAACAAGTCGATCGTCCTGGCAATGATCGCGAAGGAGTCGGCGAACCCGGTGTTCCTCGCCGCGCGCACCGGCGCCGAGGCCGCCGCGAAGGAGCTGTCCGCCAAGTACGGCGTCGATGTGAAGGTCGAGTGGCTCACCCCGCCGCAGCAGGACGGCGAAGTGCAGGCGCAGCGCGTGCGCCAGGCGCTGAACGAGGGCGTGGACGGCATCCTCATCTCCGCATCGGACGCGGGCAAGGTGACGGGCGCGATCAACGACGCCGTCGATCGCGGTGTGCCGGTGATGACCTTCGACAGCGATGCGCCGCAGTCGAAGCGGTTCGCCTTCTATGGCGTGGACGACGAGAAGACGGGGCAGCAGACGATGGCCGAGCTGGCGAAGCTGACGAACGGAAAGGGGAACTTCGCGATCCTCGCCGGCAACCAGAACGCGCCGAACCTGCAGCGGCGCGTCGCGGGCGCGAAGGCCGAGGCGGCGAAGCACCACGGCATCCAGATCATCGGCACCTTCTATCACGCGGAGACGCCGCAGGACGCCTCGGCCGAGGTGGTCCGCGTGAACAACGCGTATCCGGAGATCACCGGGTGGGCGTTCATCGGCGGGTGGCCGCTCTGGACGCAGTCGCTGCTCACCGACATCAACCCGGCGAAGATGAAGATCGCCTCGGTGGACGCGCTACCGTCGCAGCTCGTGTACGTCGATCGCGGGATCGTCCCCGTGCTGCTCGCGCAGTCCGTGTACCTCTGGGGTCACCAGGGGATCACGACGCTGTTCGAGAAGGTGCACGACAACAAGCAGCCGGCGAACCCGATCATGCCGATGGAGCTCGTCCGCGTGACGAAGGACAACCTCGGCGACTGGGCGCGGCAGCTGAAGGAGTGGGGATTCACCGACGTGGATCCCAAGTACCTCGCGCTGCCCTCGGCGAAGAAGTGACGGCACCCGCGGTCCGGTTCGACCGCGTCAGCAAGCGCTTTCCCGGCGCGCAGGCGCTCACCGACGTCTCGTTCGAGATCGCCGCAGGGTCGTGTCACGCACTCTGCGGCGAGAACGGGGCGGGGAAGAGCACGCTCGGGAAGATCATCGCCGGCATCCATCAGCCGGACGGTGGACGTCTCTTCATCGACGGCGCCGAGGTGCACTTCAGCGGCCCGCGTGACGCGCTCGCCGCCGGCGTCGGGATGGTGCACCAGGAGCTCGCCTTCTGCGACAACCTCTCCGTCGCCGAGAACCTCTGCCTGTCCGCGCTGCCGCAGCGCGCGACGGTCGTCGACCGCGAGGAGATGCGCCGGCGCGCCGACGCGCTGCTGGCTGAAACGGGCACCCAGCTCGACGTGACGCGCGAGTTCGGGAAGCTGGCGATCGGACAACGGCAGATGGTGCAGATTGCCGCGGCGGTGGGCGGCGGCGCGCGGATCATCGTGTTCGACGAGCCGACGAGCAGTCTGAGTCAGGCGGAAGCGGAGCGGCTGTTCGAGCTGATCGAACGGCTCAAGGCGCGCGGCGTGACGTGCATCTACGTGTCGCACCGGATGCCGGAGATCTTCCGGCTGTGCGACGCGGTGACCGTGCTTCGCGACGGACGCCACGTGGCGACGCTGAAGACGGGAGGACTCGTCGAGTCCGATCTGGTGCAGATGATGATCGGACGTCCGCTGGCGGAATATTTTCCGCGGCACGCCGATGCTGCGGCAAGCCAGGAAGTGCTGCGCGTCGAGGGGCTGACCGTCCCCGGGCAGTTCGAGAACGTGTCGTTCACGCTGCACGAAGGCGAGGTGCTCGGGCTGGCCGGGTTGATGGGGGCGGGACGCTCGGAGGTGGCGTCCACGCTGTTCGGGCTCGAGCAGCCGACGCGCGGCACGATCCATCTGCACGGCAAACCGGTGCGTATCGAGAGTCCCTCGCACGCGATCTCGCTCGGCATCGGCTTCGTGCCGGAGGACCGCAAGCGTCAGGGTCTCGTGCTCGGCGCGAGCGGGTTGCACAACACGTCGCTGCCGATCCTTCGCCGGCTATCGCGGCTGTCGTTCATCAAGCGGCGGCGCGAGCGCGCGCTGGCGACTGACTACTTCTCGCGACTCCGCGTGCGGACGCCGAGCGTGGATGCCGTCGTCGCGGGCCTGTCGGGTGGGAACCAGCAGAAGATCGTGCTGGCGAAGTGGCTGGCGGCGGACGCGCGCATTCTCATCCTCGACGAGCCGACGCGCGGCGTGGACGTCGGCGCGAAGGCGGAGATCCATACGCTGATCGGGGAGCTGGCCGCACGCGGGACGGCGATCCTCGTGATCTCGAGCGAGCTGCCCGAGGTGATCAGTCTCTCGGAGCGGATCGTCGTGCTGCGCGAAGGCCGGGTGGCGGGGGAGCTGTCGCGGCGCGAGGCGACCGAGGACTCCGTGCTCCGCCTGATGGCCGGTTTGAGGGCGAGCTAAGGCCCTGGCGAGCGCGGCTTGACACTCATGTGACGGGCTGTAGAATGGCGTGGTCAAAGTCATCCGATGACTTGAGCATCTTAGCATCAAGTCACTTGGCCTGCCCGGCCGACCAGCCTTCCCCGTTTGCCGCCGCGCCCAACAAACCCCCCACCTCCCACGCCGAGGGTCGATAGATGGGACGCAGGATCATTCTCGCGATGTGCTTCAGCCTCGCCGCAGCCTCCACCGCGCTCGCCCAGAGCGGGGGGACTGTGACCGGGCGCGTCACCAGTGCCGACGGCGCCGCGCCCATTCCCGGCGCCACGGTCATCCTGCTCGGCACGACGCGCGGCACCGTCACCGACAGCGCCGGCCGCTTCCGGATCGCCGGCGTTCCGGCGGGCGCACGCCGCTTCGAGGCGCGCCGCATCGGCTTCCTCTCCTCCGACCAGTCGGTGACCGTGGTCGCCGGCCAGGCCGTCGTGGCGAACTTCGCCCTCGCCTCCTCCCCGATCACACTCGAGGCGGTGAAGACGGTGGGCTACGGCACCCAGGAGGCGCGCACGGTCACCGGCGCGGTCGCGACGGTCACGTCCCAGAACATCACGCAGATCGCGACCAGCGATCCCGCCAAGGCGCTGCAGGGCCGCGTCGCGGGCGTCGAGGTCGTGGCGTCGAACAACGAGCCGGGCGCCGCGATGCAGGTGCGCATCCGTGGTGTGCGCTCGCTGACCGCGAGCAACGAGCCGCTCTACGTCGTGGACGGCATCCCGATCTCGGGGAGCATTCAGGACTTCAACCCGGCGATCATCGAGACGATCGACGTTCTCAAGGACGCGGCGGCGACGGCGATCTACGGCAGCCGAGGCGCGAACGGCGTCATCCTCGTGACGACCAAGAAGGGTCCGCAGGACGGCCTGGGACACGCGCAGTACACGCTTGACGCGTACTCCGGCAAGCAGGACGCCGTGAAGGTCATGCAGATGATGAACGCGGCGGAGTACACGAAGATGATGCAGGCCGGCGCGCGCTACAACAACGGCGCGATGAACGGGGACACGAGCCTCGTCCGCGTGCTCGCCGGCCAGTCGGTCGTGAACGGGACGCCGAAGAAGCTCTACGCCTACCAGAAGGGGCTCGAGACCGACTGGCTCAACCTGATCCTCCAGGACTCGCATCAGGCCAACGTCCAGGCGTCGCTCATGGGCTCGACGAACGACACCCGCTACTCGGCCTCGGGCAACTACTTCGACCAGGGCGGTCTCATTCCGGGGCAGGGCTATCGTCGCGGCGCCGGCTTCGCCTCGCTCGACCACACCTCGAACCGCCTGCACGTCGGCGTGAGCACCAACATCTCGCGCATCTACCAGGACATCGGCGAGAGCGGCGCGGCCTTCGGATACGCCGCCGCGATGCAGCCCTACGGCGTCCCGTACAACTTCACCAATCCCGACTCCGCGGGGCTGTACGATCCGCGTCCGGACGACGATCAGCTCAACATCAACCCGCTGCTCGAGAACCGGTCGTTCGTCCGGCAGCGCAACACGAACCGCGTCTTCGGCTCTGCCTTCGCGGAGCTCAAGCTCCTCGACGGGCTGACGCTGCGGAGCAACTACGGCCCCGACTTCACGAACGTGGCCGAGGGCTGCTACAACGACCCATGGACCCACGGCCCCTGCGCGAACCCCGGCGCCAACAGCCAGAACCAGGGCGGGGCACCGCAGGCCTTCCAGAAAAACTCGTACGACTTCTCGTACACGCTCGACAACCTGCTTCAGCTCGACCGGAACATCGGCGCGAAGCAGCACATCCAGGCGACGGCGCTCTACAGCATCCAGCACGACCGCGCGAACCGCGATTCGCTGTACGCATCGAACCTGCCGTACAACACGCAGCTCTGGTACGACCTGGGCTCCGGTACGGTGGGTCAGCCGACCAGTCCCCTCTCCGAGTGGGCGCTGCGGTCGTACATGGGCCGCGTGAACTACACGCTGTTCGACCGATACACCGTGAGCGCCACGGGACGCGCCGACGGCTCCAGCCGTCTGGCACCCGGTCACAAGTGGGCGTTCTTCCCGTCATTCGGTCTGGCGTGGCAGCTCGGCGACGAGCCGTTCATCAAGCGCTTCTCGGCGATCAACGCGCTCAAGCTGCGCGCCAGCTACGGTACCACCGGCAACACGGCGATCAATCCGTACGCAACCCAGGGACTGCTCACGCCGCGCGTCTACTCGTTCGGGAGCACGCTGGTGCGCGGCTATCGCCCGGGCGCCATCCCGAACCCCGATCTCAGCTGGGAGAAGACCGACCAGACCGACATCGGTCTCGAGTATGGCGTGCTCGGTAACCGCATCTCGGGCACGGTGGATTGGTATCGCGCGAACACGAACGACCTGCTCCTCCAGCAGGCGCTCGCGGCGACCTCCGGCTTCACGTCCACCCTGCGGAACGTCGGACAGACCCGCAACACCGGTCTCGAGCTCGGCCTGTCGACGGTGAACCTCGACAACTGGCACGGCGTGCGCTGGTCGTCCGACCTGAACTGGAACAAGCAGCGCAACGAGATCGTCGCGCTGCAGAATGGGTCGCAGCAGAACCTGCTCAACGTCTGGTTCGTCGGGCAGCCGATCAACATTCCGAACGACGGGCAGCACCAGGTCTTCTACGACTACGTCTCGCAGGGCGTCTGGCAGTACGCCGACACCGTGCTGATGAAGCAGTTCAACTCCACCGGTTCGACGTTCAAGGTCGGCCAGCCCCGCGTCGCGGACCTCAACGGCGACGGCAAGATCGACGTCAACGACCGCACGATCGTCGGGACGAGCTACCCCAAGTGGACGGCCAGCCTGAGCAACCGGGTCTCGTACAAGGGGTTCGACTTCGCGGCGCTCGTCACCATCAAGTGGAAGTACACGTTCGTCGACGGGACGCCGCGCGGCATGAATGGCCGCAACGGCAACATCGTGATGGACTACTGGACGCCCGAGAACCCGACGAACGCGAACCCGTCGCCACAGGCGCCGAACTCGGGCAACGCGTGGCAGTACCAGAACACGCTGCTCTTCACGGACGGATCGCACTGGCGCATCCGCAACCTCACGCTCGGCTACACGGCATCGAACAGCCTCGTGAGCCGCATCGGCGCCAGCAGCCTCCGCGTCTACGCTACGGCGCAGGATCCGTACATCCACACGAGCTACGCGGGTAACGATCCCGAGGTCGGCGGCTCCGCGCCAACCGTGCGCACGCTGCTCATCGGCACCAACCTCGTCTGGTAACCCGCCACCCACCTCAGGAAACGACATTTCTTATGAAGCACATGCGAATCCTCCAGGCGGTGGCGATGGCGCTCGTCGCGTCGGCCGTGAGCTGCGTCGACATCGACGAGCATCTGGTCACCGGCGTGAGCAGCCAGTACTACGCGACCCCCGACGGCCTCAACTCCGCCCTCGTCTCGAGCTATGCCCAGCTCCGCGGCTTCTACGGCAAGGAGCAGCTCCTCTCCCTCACCCAGGTCGGCACCGACACCTGGCAGGCGGGCGATCAGAGCGGGTCGAACAATCAGCACTTCGACGCCTATGACGGACAGTTGAACAGTCAGGCGCCCGAGCTCACGAACACGTGGAATCCCGCGTACGTGATGATCAACACGCTGAACGCGGCGCTCGATCGCGGGCCGAACACGCCGGGTCTCACCGCCGCGACGAAGAATCGTCTGCTCGGTGAAGCGCACTTCCTGCGCGCGCTCGAGTACTTCACCCTCGTGCAGACGTTCGGCGACGTGACGCTCACGCTGCACGAGAACCAGGGCGTCGTGCTCGAGGCGACGCGGCAGCCGGCGGCGGACGTCTACAAGGCGATCATCGCCGATCTGGACACCGCCGTCGCGTTCCTGCCGGCAACGCAGGTCGACTACGGCCGAGCCACGCTGGGCGCGGCGCTGACGCTGCGCTCGAAGGTCTACCTCACGCGCGCCTACAAGTCGTATGGCGGCGGGCAGGCCGACTTCACCGCGGCGCTCGCCGACGCGAAGGCCGTGATCAACTCGGGCACCTACGCGCTCGAGCCGGTCTACGCGGATCTGTGGTGTGTCGCGCGCGCCGCCGATCCGGGCCGCGGCGGATACTGCGACAACACCAACTACAACCAGAGCCGGAAGGAATTCATCTTCACCGTCCAGTTCTCGTACAGCCAGAAGGACAACGACGCCGACGGGTCGCCGCAGTACAACTACCTGCACCTCGTGTACGGCAGCCAGTACGACAACGGGAACACGGGTGTCGGCATCGCGCGCGACCTCAACAACGGACGTCCCTTCCGCCGGCTGAAGCCGACCCAGTACGAGCTCTCGCTGTGGTCGACGCGCTTCTCGCCGGGAAGCACGACCGACGTCGTCGACACGCGCTTCGACGGTTCGTTCCAGACGGTGTGGTACGCCACCGCCGGCGGCCAGAAGAACCCGGTGGGCGTCTGCCCGACGACGCCGATGCCGGTCAACACCACGCCGCAGTTCATCGCGTGCACGAGCAACCAGGTCGTGAACGTCGGGGACACGACGATCCTGTACACGACGTTCCCGGTCGACTCGGTGCGTCGTCGCGCGAGCAAGTACACGATCCGCCATACCTGTCCCGCCGGGATCGCCGATCCTTCCGTCTACTGCGGCGACAACTTCGGCGAGAACAACGGCTACATCGGGTGGGACCGCTACCCGGTCCTGAAGAAGTTCCAGGACAACCTGCGCACCAGCGGCTTCAACGATCAGAATGGCGGCAAGGTGCAGGTCCTCTATCGCCTGGGCGAGGTCTACCTCATCGCCGCGGAAGCGGATCTGGCGTTGAACAACACGGTAGAAGCGGCGCAGATGATCAACGTGCTCCGCACGCGCGCGGCCAGCCCGGCGCACAAGGCGGATCCCGCCTTCCAGGTCACGCCGGCCGACATCACGCTCGACTTCATCATGGACGAGCGCGAGCGTGAGCTCGCGGGGGAGTTCCAGCGCTGGTACGACATCGCGCGTCCGGGCCCGACCTTCTTCCTCTCCCGCGTGCAGAAGTGGAACCCGAAGGGGAAGGCGAACGTGCAGGCGAAGCACATCCTGCGTCCGATCCCGCAGACGCAGATCGACGGCGTGGTGCAGGGCCCGCCGTATCCGCAGAACCCGGGATACTGACGGCAGCAGGGCCACGGTGTCGCGAGTGGGCGCTCCGGCATCGTGTGCCGGCCGCCGGCCTGGAAATCAGGCCGGCGGCCGACCCCGCCGCGCCATAGGCGCGGCTCCGCCTCTCGAGTAGCTGCTCCGCCGTAGGAGCCATCTGGCGGCGACCCGCGACGGTGGCGATCATCGTCCGTGTGATCGTCACATTCACCCACCGTAGCCCCCACGCCAGGAACCGATGGCTCTAGGAACAGAACGGGCGGCAACGCCCTACGGCAGGAACAGCGCGGCGCTCGCCTCCCAACGATTGTCCGTCACGGAGAAGGTTGGCTACGGCCTCGGCGATGCCGCGGCCAACTTCATCTGGCAGACGATGATCACTTTCCAGCTCGCGTTCTACACGGACGCGTTCGGGATCACCGCGGCGGCGGCGGGCTTTCTGTTCCTCGTCGTCCGCGTGTTCGACGCGGCGTTCGACCCGTTCATGGGCGTCGTCGCCGATCGCACCAACACGCGCTGGGGGAAGTTCCGCCCGTGGGTGCTCTGGACGGCCGTGCCGTTCGGCGCGATCGCCCTCCTCGCGTTCACGACGCCGGACCTCAGCCCGTCCGGAAAGCTGGCATACGCATACGTCACGTACATCCTCCTGATGATGGTGTACTCGGCGAACAACCTGCCGTACTCCGCGTTGAGCGGCGTCATGACGGGCGACGCCGTCGAGCGGACGAGTCTCTCGTCGTACCGCATGTTGTTCGCCATGCTCGCCCAGTTCGTCGTGCAGGTGCTGGCGTTGCCGATGGTGGCGCGATTCGGGCACGGAAACGACGCGCTCGGCTACCGGGTCACGATCGGCATCTTCTCCGCGCT
>Ga0136846_1225084_pt1 | contig 10885 bp, 9 predicted proteins | sample HopSoiMetagenom2_FD_96841 | JGI IMG/M metagenome (GOLD analysis project Ga0136846, IMG submission 96841) | Grasslands soil microbial communities from Hopland, California, USA - 2 Assembly 2016 (version 4) | ecosystem: Environmental > Terrestrial > Soil > Grasslands | place: USA: Hopland... | reverse complement strand
CGCGGTTGCGCTCGACGTAGCGGACGCTCGGCAGCCGCTGCAGGCGGGAGACGAGCCTCCAGACGTTCCGGCGCGGCACGTGGACGACGACGACGTGCAAGTGGCGCAGGATGCGCCCTCGTTTGCCGCCGACGTCCTGGACCACGCGCGCGAGCGAGCGCTCAGCCGCGCCACGGCGTAGCTTCACGAGCACCCTGACCGTTTGCGGCGCGGCGTGCGCCCGCCTCGGCCCAGCCGTGCCGATGGCAGGCGAAGCGGCTGCGCCAACGGCGAGCATGAGCGCGCACAGCGCTAGACGGCGATGAAATCGTCGGTGAATCGGCATAAGGAGGAGGCGGCGATGGGAGCTGCGTGCCGTCTACGTATCGGCTCGCGGGCCGCGCGCCTTTAGCCGTCTGAGAACTGCGTTTAGGTCGGCGCGAAGTTGATACAAACCTCGCGGTTCACTCGATTGGGGGATTTGCGGGATGCGGCTCCTCCCTGATCCTGTGGACATACGAGGAAGGAAGGGGTCGACTGCGGCAAGTGGGGGTTGAACCGACAATTCGCGAGGCCCTCGGGCCCGAGGACGAGGGCATCTCGCTCAACGGGAGCGCCGTCCTCCTCGACGAGCACCCGCTTTGGCTGGCCGCGCTGGACGCGCTGCTCGTCTCGCGTGGCCTCCGCGTCGTCGGCAAGGCGACCTCGCCCGAGGAGGCGCTCAGGCTGGTCGCTTCGACCAAGCCGGACACGCTGATCGCGTGCCTCGACTTCCCGGGTCGCAGCATGGACGGCATCGAGCTCCTCCGTCGCGTGCGCGCGCGCTCGCGAGACGTCCGGATCGTCGCCTTCTCCGCGAACCACGATCCGTTCCACGTCCGCGCCGCGGTGGCAGCCGGCGCCGACGCCTATTTGCCGAAGACGACCGCGCCGTCAGTTGTCGTGGAGACGGTGCGCGACTGCCTCGTGGGCGGCACCGCGTGCGCGTGTGACCCGCAGCTATTGGCCGAAGACGAGAACGAGCCGACGCTGACGGCGCGCGAGCTCGAGATCGTCCATCTCGCCGCGCGCGGCTATACGAACGCGCAGATTGCCGAGCGCCTCTGGGTGACGACCTGGACGGTCAAGTTCCACCTCGTCAACGTGTATCGGAAGCTAGGCGTCTCGAACCGAACCCAGGCGGCCCGGTACCTGTTCGAGCAGGGCCTGGCCGCGCCCCAGCGCTCGGCCTAGCCGAACGTGCCGCGCAGGACGAGCGCGGACTGCCGGGGCTTTCTGACCCGGCACCAGACGTCGACGCCGTAGCGCCCCGCCGGCAGCCTCGTGCTGAGCACTGCGATGTTCTTGCGGTGCGAGTCCGACACCCACGCGTCCCCGCTCGACCTGAGGGTGATCGAGCATGACTTGGCCTTGGGCGACCGCAGCGTCGCGGCGAACTTGCCGCGCTGAACCTTGAACCCGAGGTGCCAGTGCAACCCCAACTGCCCGCTGCGCACACGTGTCTTGAGGGTCTTCACGGTGGGCTTCGGCGGGAGCTTCTTCTGGGTGGGTGGCGGCGGTGGCGGCGGCTGGGGCGGCGGCGGTGGGGGCGGCGTCGCGCCGATGTAGAGGAGCGCGCGGTAGGCATCGATCCTCCCGCCGCCGATTCCGCCGAGCGGGCTCGCGGTCGACTGCAGCGCGTTCACGATCTGGCCAGGGGTCAAGCTCGGGTTGACGCTTAGCATCAGCGCGGCGACGCCTGCGACCGCGGGAGCGCTCGTCGACGTCCCGCAGGCGTTCATGAGGCCCTTCCCGGCCCAGACGCCGATCTGGCAGCCGGGCGCCGCGAGTGGAATCCACGGGCCGCTCGCAGACCACCAGAAGAGCGCGTCGGATTCGTCCGTGGACGCAACGGCATACGCGCCGGGGTCGGACGCCGGGTGCGTGGGGGCGGTGCCTGCCGAGTTCCCTGCCGACGCGACGACCAGCACGTTGTGAGCCGCGGCGTACGCGACCGCCGCCGCGACCTGCGGGTTCGCAGCAGAGGTCCCCTGGTCGCTGAACGCAATCGCGATGATTCGCGCGCCATTGTCCACGGCCCACCTGATCCCCTGCGCGGAGAGGTTGCCGTCGAAGGCGCCCGCACTGGACGTGACGCGGACGGGCATCAGCTTGCACTTCCAGCAGTAACCCGCCCCGTCGTTGCCGTTGTTGCCCCGGCCGGCGATCACCGTCGCCATCAGCGTCCCGTGCCCGACCGTGTCGCGCGTGGTCCAGTCGTTGAGCACGAAATCCCAGCCCGGCACGAGCGCGCCTTGGAGGTCGGGCTGACTCGGGTCGACTCCCGTGTCGACGGCCGCAACGACGATGTTGGGGTTGCCCGTGGTCAGGTCCCACGCGGCAGGCATGTTGATCTGCTTCTGCCCCCAGGCCTGCGCCCACCCCGGGTCGTTGGGTGACAGCGCGGCAGCCGTACTCGCCCAGGCGAGTGCAGCGGCGGCGGCGAATGCAAAGAAGAGGCTCCCCCGACTCCTCACAGCGAGCGAGTCTAACGTCTCACGGCGACGGAGGCCAGGTCCGCACAGGTTTAACCGGAAATACCTCCCCCTTGGGACAGGAGTTGCCGAAATTGCGCGATCTCGCTTGAAAACTGGCCTCAAACCTTGTAGAACACTCGCGCCACGGCTGGGAGGCCCGTGGCCGACGGCGTCCGCGTCGCGGGCGTCTCGCAAAGGAGAGGAAAGGAGGGAAGCACGGGGGAGAAATGGGGAAGTCGTTCAAGTCCTCGCATCCTTTTCTATTCACGCACGAAACGAAGCAGGGGGAATTAGATGGAAGTTGGGAAAGTTCTAACTAGGTTCAGGCTTGGCCTTACGGCCTTCCTGGCCGTGGCGGTGTTCGCGGGGGTGATGGTCGCTTCGGCGTCCGCCGCCGAGACGCCGCCGAGCGACGCCAGCGGGCTCGCTGCGAACAGCAGCGTGTTCGACCCGCTGGAGACCAATGTCCCGTATCTGGCCTGGCGCGGTGAAGAGGTTCGCCTGGTCAAGTGCATCCCGCATCTGCGGCAGTCGGACATCGGTCTCGCTCCGACGACGTTGAACAACGGATTCATCTTCAACGGCGGCGGCCTTGACCTGAACATGCAGATCTACGAGTACAGCGGTCCGCAGGAGAACTCCTTCGACGGGCCGAAGGCGGTCACGCAGACGGGGAACATCTTCTTCGACCGCGACCAGGGCCGCATCTGTGTTCGGGGCGACTTCATCTCGAACAAGCCGGGTATCGTCGTCGTCAAGCTGACCCTCGCCATCAACGGCGTGATCCTGGGTCAGCACGACTTCCTGATCGGCTGGATGGCAGTCAACTCCGCCGCGATCACCAACAGCGGTTCGGTCTCGGAGCTCCCGGGCACGCTTCCGGGCAACTCCGTCAACGTCAACGTCACGGGCTCGATCCCGCTGAACCAGGAGTTCCAGGATGACTGGCGGCTCCCGGCGACGCTGGTCCTGCCCCGCGACTGGGCGTTGTGGGCCGGCGCAATGGCGTCGACCGACGACTACCTCAGCTGGCAGGATCCGTCGGCGTTCTGGGACATCCACGACTCCTCGGGCCCGCAGGGCAACGAGAGCCCGGATGGCTCGCCTGACGTCCATGTCGACCCGACCGATTGTGCAACTGGCACCGCTGCCAGCCTGTACGTCGACCAGGTCGACAACTGCGACGGCGGCGAGAGCGATTACTCGCGGATCTTCGGCGATCTCACCAGCGGTGAGACCGGTCCGTTCGATCCGACGTTCAGCTCCACGCTCCTGAGCGATGGTCGGCTGAACTCGAGCGACGCGCCGATGCCCGCGCTCAAGGTCATCCTGAACAGCGATGGCGCGATGGGCGGCTTCGCCAACACGTGCCTGAACGACAAGGACAACGTGTACAACCGCAACTACGACCCGACCAACCCTGTTTTCGCTCCGAATCAGGAGGAGCAGGAGGGTCCGTACTCGCAGATGGACTGCATCGCTCCGAACACGAGCGAGACTGCAGCGCACGCGCTCTACGCGCCGTACTACAGCCAGTACATCCCGGCGCCCTCGCGTGATCCGTTTGGTCCGGCGTCGGGTGTCGATGGTCCGATCTACAGCGACAACACTGGGCAGCCGAACAACTTCAACGGCTTCCAGTGGTACGGCCAGTACGAGAACTGGGAGATCGCACGGGAGATCGTGTCGAACCAGGCACAGGACACCCCGTGTCTCCTCAGGGAGCGGGACTACCAGGATGTGTTCCGGCAGTCGAACAACCTGCCGACGCGGGTGATGGTCTTCACCGACGAGCATGGTGAGGCCCGCGTGTCGTACGTGCCGGCGACCGGAAACGACAACTTCGGCGATACGGTCGGGTTCGTGGACGACAACGGTGGCTGTGACCTCGAGGGCGTTAACCTCGGGTCGTCGACCATCACCGCGTCCGTGCGCTACCCGTACCAGCCGGTCGGCGTCGACATCGCCGCCACCGGTTCGATCACGAAGAACATCCTGAACGGGTTCCACAAGAGCGTCACGTGCGTCCGCAAGGTGGTCGCCGGTACGGCGATCGCATACATCTGCACCGTCTCCGCCACTGACATCACCGGCGGCGGCGAGGTGTTCAACGGTGAGCACGTCTGCCTCAGCCGTGAGCCCGAGAACGTGTGGTTCCCGGTCGGCGGCGGCAGGCCGCAGCCGAACGGTTACTGCGTCGTGCTCAGCGGCGGAGATGCAGACTCGCCCGCAACGGCGACTGCCGAGACCCCGGCCACCCTGGTCGGCTCGCAGATCGACGTGCAGGCGTTCTTCATCGACGAGCACCTGCTGCGTGACACCTGCATCACGGTCGGCCAGTCGCCGAGCACTCCGGGCCCCTGTGGCGCGGTCGGTGGCGGCAGCAGCACCACGAGTGGCACCACGAGCGGCACCACCAGTGGCACCACGAGTGGCACGACCGGCACGACCGAGATCACGACCCACGGCGACGGCACCCTGGTCAAGCCCTCGGGCAAGGCCGGCAAGGCCAAGGCCTCGGTCGCTTCGGTTCAGCTCGTGCTGAACAAGAACGGCAGCCGCGTCCTGATGGTCAAGATCAGGTCGAGCAAGGCCACGGCGAAGATCCAGATCCGTCTGATCAACGCCAAGGGCAAGGTCATCACCCGCGTCGTTCGCGTCGTGAAGACCAACAAGCGCGTCGCGGTCAGCAACCTGCGCGTCTCCAAGCAGGTCAAGACCGTCCGTGTGAAGGTCGTCGGCTAGCTCAGCTACCCGACACCGTTTGACTCGAGGGGCCCGCGAAAGCGGGCCCCTCGCTCATTCGGGCCGAGATCCGGCGGAGACGGTTGGATAGGGGTGTGAGCGACTACGACGCCGTGGTCGTCGGGGCGGGGCCGAACGGGCTCGCCGCGGCGATCGAGCTTGCCCGCGCAGGTCGCTCGGTTGTCGTGCGCGAGGGCGCGGAGCAGCTCGGCGGCGGCCTTCGGTCAGGCGAGCTCACGTTACCCGGCTTCGTCCACGACCTCTGCTCGGCGATTCACCCGATGGCGGCCGCGTCGCCCTTCTTCCGCGACCTGCCGCTGGCCGACCACGGGCTGGAGTGGATCGAGCCGCCGCTGCCGCTCGCGCACCCGCTCGACGGCGGCGAGGCGGTCGTCCTGCGGCGGTCCGTCGAGGAGACGGCGGCCGCTCTCGGCGCCGATGCGCGCGCCTACACGCGCGTGTTCGAGCCACTAGTGCAGAACTGGGAGCGCCTCGAAAGCGCGGTGCTCGGGCCGCTCGTGCGCGTGCCGCGGCACCCACTCGCGCTCGCGCGGTTCGGCGCGAGCGCGCTCTGGCCGGCGACGCGCTTCGCGCGTCGGCGCTTCGCAGGCGAGTCTGCGCGGGCGCTCTTCGCGGGGCTCGCGGCACACTCGCTCCTGTCCCTCGAGAAGGCCGCCTCGGCCTCGTTCGGGCTCGTCCTCGGCGCCACCGGGCACGCCGTCGGCTGGCCACTCCCGCGCGGGGGCTCGCAGGCCGTGGCCGACGCGCTCGCGTCGTACTTACGCTCCCTCGGCGGCGAGATCGTCACCGGCTCGCCCGTCGAATCGCTCGACGAGCTGGCGGGCGTGCGGACCGTGCTCTGCGACGTCTCGCCGCGGCAGTTCCTTCGCCTCGCAGGCTCACGGCTCGAAGGGCGTTACCGGCGCGCGCTCGAGCGCTACCGCTACGGGCCCGGCGTCTTCAAGCTCGACTGGGCCCTCTCCGCGCCGATCCCCTGGTCTGCTCCGCTGTGCGCGGAAGCGGGCACGGTGCACCTTGGCGGAACGCTCGACGAGCTAGCGGCCTCGGAACGGGCACCGGCCCGGGGGGAGACCAGCGAGCGGCCGTTCGTGCTCCTCGCGCAGCCCACGATCTTCGACCCTTCTCGAGCGCCGGCGGGACGGCACACGGCCTGGGCGTACTGCCACGTTCCGAACGGCTCCACCGTCGACCTCACCGACGCGATCGAGAGCCAGGTCGAGCGCTTCGCCCAAGGTTTCCGCGAGCGCGTGCTCGCTCGGAACGCGATGGCGCCGGCCGACCTCGAGCGCCGCAACCCGAACCTCGTCGGCGGAGACATCGGCGGCGGGTCGAACGACCTGCGTCAGCTCGTTGCCCGACCCGCCCTGCGGCCCGTGCCCTACGCGACGCCGCTCGACGGCGTCTACCTGTGTTCCGCGTCGACTCCGCCCGGAGGCGGCGTCCACGGCATGTGCGGCTACCTCGCCGCGCGTGCAGCGCTGCGGGCCGGATAGCTCGGCCGTCGGCCCAGGCGGCCGCGCAGCCACAGCAGGATCGCCTCTGCGCGCTCGGGCGGCACCCAGACCAGGTAGAGCGCCATGATCGAGAAGCCGTAGAAGCCCACGCGGATCGAGTACTCGATCCCAAGGTGGAGCGAGAGTCCCGCCAGCAGGACCCACGGCCGCAGCTTGCGGTTCCAGACGAGAATCGCGAGCGAGAGCTCGAGCGCGAGCGTGCCGTACGAGAAGACGTTCGAGATGAGCGTCGAGTGCGTGATGAAGTCCGGCACCGGGAAGCGCGTGATGTCCTCGATGCGCAGGGCGTACGAGACCGCAGTCCCGTCGTTCCAGGTGATGCCTCGCACCTTCGTCCAGACCGCGACCAGGTAGACGACGCTGAACTGGATCTGCAGCAGCCGCAGCGCCCACGGCGCGCGCTTCGGAAACTCCCAGAAGTCGCGACCCTGGTGGCGCAGGTAGCGCCCGAGCGAAAACGCGGCGCCTGCCGGCGCAAAGATCAGGTAGAAGGCCTCGATGCGCATCAGCACGTCGCCCGCGTTGGCGATGAACGGGTTACGCCGCTGGAACGAGACGAGCGCGATGCAGACGACGAGCGCAGCGAGCTGCGAGAAGAGCCCGAGCGTCAGGCAGACCGCGCCGACGAGCAGGGCGACCGTGAGCGCGATGGCGGCGGTCTTGCTCTCCCAGAAGCCGAGGACGCCCCAGGCACCGCCGAAGTCACCGCTGAACTTCGGCTGTCGCGGGAGCAGTCCGCGCGTCGTGAAGAAGGCGAACACGTCCGGTAGGAGCGAGACGCCCCAGACGAACGCGATGAGGCCGAAGGCGATGCGGAAGAGCGCCAGCGGCGCCGTCGAGACCGGCTCGAACCAGAACCCGTGCCAGATCTCGAGGAGTGCTCGGCCGCGGTCCCTCATCGGCCGGTTCCGTTCAGCATCGCCTCGGTGATCCGCGTCGAGTAGATGTTGCGCTGCTGCACGATCGGTCGGTCGTCGATATGACCCGGCGGCTGCAGGCTCCAGTAGTGATTCTCGAGCACGACCCTGACCGGCCGCTTGGAGGGCGTCGCCACCCGTCGTGCCACGTAGAGAGCGACCGGCCGCCAGAGCTGCGAGTTCTCCGGCGAGACGGCGTACTCGGTCCACTTCAGCCAGCGGTAGTCGCGGTACTCGCCGACGAGCGCGTTCTGCTTCTTCACGCGCCAGGTCGTCGTCGAGCCGTCCGCGAACGTGACGTTGGCGCTGACGTGGATCGTCTCGCGTCGTGGCTCGGGCGAGAAGACGCCCCAGCTCTGGTCGAGCCCGGTCGCGTAGAGGAACGGGTGATCGGCCGAGAGCAGCAGGTCCTGCAGCCGGGACGTCGGCAGGTTCGCCGTCAGCAACGTCACGAGGACGATCAGGATGAAAATCGAGATCAGGACCCGCCCGACGACGGTCCGCTCGACCCGTTCCTGGAGCGACGCGCGCTCGTTACCGTCCGTGACGCCGCTCGCCGCCGCGGTCTCTCCCGTCGTCGCCACCGGCGAAGCTTAGGCCATTTCCCGGCCCTCTCTCACGCGGCCAGGCGATGCTCGGGCGGTAGGCTCTCGCCGATGCCGAGCCTGCTCGTTCCGTTCCGGGGTGAAAGCTCGAAGCGCCGCCTCGCGCCCGCTCCGGACGACGTCCGGACGGCGCTCGCCGAGGCGATGCTCGCCGACGTGGTGGCGGCGTGCGAGGCCGTTGGGCCGACGGAGGTCGTCCGCGGCAGCGGGGGTCAGGGAGCCGATCTCGAACGCGCGCTGCGTGCGGTCGCGCCGGGGCCGGTGCTCGTGGTCAACGCCGACCTGCCGTGCGTGCAGCCGCGCGACCTACTGACGTTGCTCGGCGCGCTACCCGAAGGTGGAATCGCCCTCGTGGGCGCCGCAGACGGGACGACGAACGCGCTCGCGCTTGCGGCAGCGCATCTCTTCGCGCCGCTCTACGGCCCCGGCAGCGCCGCGCGGTTCATGGCGCGTGCGGAGCGGCTCAAGGCGCCTTTCGTCACAGCCGCAATCCCGAACCTCGTCGACGACGTGGACACGCTCGCCGACCTCGAGCGGCTCGAAGGGCGCCTCGGCACACAGACGGCTGCGGTGCTCGAAGAGCTTCGCGCCGGCCTGCCGCGGTGAAGGTCGTCGTCCTCGCCGGCGGGCTGGGCGGCTCCCGCTTCGCCCGCGCGATCGCCGAGACGATCGACCCGGCGGACCTGACGATCGTCGGCAACGTCGGCGACGACCTCGAGGTGCACGGCCTGCACGTCTCGCCGGATCTCGACACGATCCTCTACACGCTCACCGACCGCCTCGACGAGTCGAAGGGCTGGGGTCGCGCGGGGGAGACGTGGAACGCGCTCGAGGCCGTTGGCGAGCTCGGCGGCGAGACGTGGTTCGGGCTCGGCGACCGGGACCTCGGGCTCCACCTCGTGCGCACCGCGGCGCTGCGCGGCGGCGCAGCGCTCTCCGCAGTGACCGCTCGCCTGGCGACGGCCTTCGGCCTCGAGCCGGCCCTGCTGCCGGCGACGAACGATCGCCTGCGGACGTGGATCGCGACCCCGGCGGGTGAGCTCTCGTTCCAGGAGTGGTTCGTTGCGCGCGGGTACAAGGACGAGGTCGACGGCGTCCGCTTCGAAGGTGCCGAGGTGGCGCGCGCCGCGCCGGGCGTGCTCGAGGCGCTGGCGGCCGCGGAGCTGATCGCGATCGCGCCGAGCAACCCGTTCGTCAGCATTGGCCCGATCCTCGCCGTGCGCGAGATCCGCGCCGCGCTCGAGCAGCGTCAGGTTCCGGCCGTCGCCGTCAGCCCGCTGATCGCCGGCAAGGCGGTGCGCGGTCCGGCCGACCGGATGCTCGCGCGCCTGGCGGGCGGGACCGGCCCGCAGCAGGTGACCGACTGTTACGAGGGCCTGATCGACGCGCTCGTCGTCGACGCGGCCGACGCCGACGAGGACGCGGGGATCCGGACGATCGTCACGCGCACGCTGATGAGCGACGCCGACGCGCGCCGGCGGCTCGCTGAAGCGGTGCTCGAGACGGCGGCGGCGCTGCGGTGAAGGTCGCGATCATCGGGGGCACGGGCTCCTTCGGCCGCGCGCTCGCGCGACGGCTGCGGCTGCTCGGCGAGGACGTCTACATTGGCTCGCGCGACGCCGAGCGTGCGCGTGAGCGGGCGCTCGAGCTCGGCGTCAACGGCGGCACCAACGAGGACGTCGTCCAGGGTGTCGACCTCGTCGTCCTGGCGACGAAGTCGAACGCCGCACTCGAGACGGGCGCCGCCCTCGCCGACGCGATCGGCGACACGCCCGTGCTCTGCGTGGCGAGCGACCTGCGCTTCACGGACATCGGGATCGTGCCGGGCCTCGAGGAGGGCTCGCTTGCGGAGAAGCTCTCCCACGTGATCCAGGCGCCCGTCGCCTCCGGGCTGCAGACGGTCTCCGCGATCGACCTCTCGGGCAACGAGCCGCCCGACCAGGACGCGCTGATCTGCGGCGACGACCCGCGCGCGAAGCAGCTCGCGCTCGAGCTCGCCGGCCGGCTCGTCGGTGGCCGCGCAGTCGATGTCGGCCCGCTCGCCAACTCGCGCGCCCTCGAGGGCATGACGGCCGTGATCCTGAACGTGAACAAGGAGTACGGCATCCACGCGGGCCTGCGGCTCACCGGCCTGCCGTGATCTCGATCACGCCGGTCGAGGGGCTGCCGGAGATCCGGGAGGGCGACGACCTGGGCGCGCTGATCGCCGAGCGCACGCAGCTGGCCGACGGCGACGTCCTCGTGGTGGCGCAGAAGGTCATCTCCAAGGCGGAGGGGCGCGTCGTCGCGCTGGCCGACGTCGAACCCTCCGAGCGGGCCCGCGAGCTCGCCGGCGACGAGGATCCCCGGCGCGTCGAGGTGATCCTCGGCGAGTCGGCCCGGATCGTGCGCAGCCGGCCGCCGCTCGTGATCGCCGAGACTCGGCACGGCTTCGTCTGCGCCTCCGCGGGCGTCGATGCCTCGAACGCGCCCGAGCCCGACACCGTGGTGCTGCTGCCGGAGGATCCCGACGCCTCCGCCGCGCGCCTGCGCGAGCGTCTGCGGGTGCTGACCGGCGCCGAGGTGGGAGTGATCGTGAGCGACTCCTT
>Ga0136846_1223211_pt1 | contig 10885 bp, 9 predicted proteins | sample HopSoiMetagenom2_FD_96841 | JGI IMG/M metagenome (GOLD analysis project Ga0136846, IMG submission 96841) | Grasslands soil microbial communities from Hopland, California, USA - 2 Assembly 2016 (version 4) | ecosystem: Environmental > Terrestrial > Soil > Grasslands | place: USA: Hopland... | reverse complement strand
CTTTGGGGAGCGATCGCATCTTCCGCAAGAATATCACTGACCGCCACGATCAAACGCCGCTCGATCGCGTCGAGATGCCGATTGGTCGGGATGAAGATTCCATAGCGGTGGGATCGAAGTTCAGGTTGACTAATCGCCACATAGGCCAACTCTGGCGCACCCTCCAGCATTCGTCCCGGACATGGCAGGATGCCAACCGCATTTCCCGAAGAGATAATGGCCTCTGCCATGTCGAAGGAATTCGTGGAATAGCTGACCTGATGCGGCCCCGCCTGTTGCGCGAGAACCTCGCTGAGGAAGAAGTCGGCTCTTCCCGGCCGTCCGAACTGCACCAGCGGAAACGCCAGCACCTCCTCAAGAGAAACGCTGGCGCGACCGGCCAACGGATGGCCGCGTGCAACGACGGCACCGCAACTGGCCTGGATCGTCTTGAACAGACGCACCGTGTGGCGCTGCTCGTAGGCTCCGGCAATGCCGATCTCCGCATGGCCGTCGTCGATCGCTTGGATCACCTCGCCCGAACTCAGTTGATAGACGCTCATCGTCACCTTGGGGTGGCTGGCTGAGAAAATCGCGGCCAGTTGCGGCAACAGATAGCCGCCGAGCCAGCTCTCGCAGGCCACCCTCACATGACCCAGCTTCAGATCGCGGTACTCCGAGAACATCGGTCTCAGGGCTTCGAACTCGCTGAGCGTTTGCTCGGCGTGCCTCAACAGTCGCAAACCGGCGCTCGTCGGTACCATGCCGTGCGCAGACCTCACGAAAAGCACGACGCCAAGTTGCTTCTCCAGCGTCAGGATCCTCTGATTGACGCCGGACGACGCGACATTCAGCGCCGCGGCCGCTTTGCGGATCGATCCGTGGCGGGCCACCTCGACCAAATACCGAAGGACAGAAGAATGCACGCCGCCACCTGCGAAAATCATAAACCCGCTGCGAAAATGACACCTGCCGGGGCAAGTGCAACATCTACGCTAGCATTTAGGACCGATCCGATGCTCACTTTTTGTGAGCTGATTTCGCACGGTTGCGATGTATGGGCGCTTCGCGCGCCGTGCGATCCTGCCGCGACTTTACCCGCAACAGACGGATGTCGACCATGATGCCACTGTTCGGACGCCGCGCGATTGGAAAACCGTTTCGATGAGCCGTTCAACAGGCCGCCCCTACCTAGCAATCCCAGGGCCATCCGTCATTCCCGACCGCGTCCTCAACGCGATGCACAGGGCATCTATCGATGTGTACAAAGGTGATATCGTCGCTGTCGCCGAGTCGCTGAAGGCCGATGTCCGGAGGCTGGTGCATACCGAGCAGCATGTCGCGATGTACATCTCCAACGGACATGGGACGTGGGAGGCGGCGGCCGCCAATCTGTTCTCGCGCGGCGACAAGGTTCTGGTGCTCGTGCAAGGGCAGTTTGCGATCCTGTGGGCAGATTTGATGCGCCGACTCGGCCTCGACGTCATGACGGCCGATTTCGGCCGGGAGGAGGGCATCTCAATGGAGCGACTGGCAAGATTGCTCGAGGACGACCGAGCGCAATCGATCCGCGCCGTATGCGTTACGCATGTCGAAACATCCAGCTCGCTGCGCGCCGACATCCCGTCGATCCGAGCGGTGATGGATGCGGCAAAACATTCAGCACTTTTGATCTGCGATACGATCGCATCGCTCGGATGCGACGAGTTTCGGATGGACCCTTGGGGGGTCGACGTGACCCTCAGCGCCAGCCAGAAAGGGTTGATGCTTCCGCCAGGCCTGGGAATTGTCTGCTTCTCCGAAAAAGCGCGCGCGGCGTCCAAAACCGCGGATTTGCTGACGCCGCATTGGGATTGGACGGATCGTGCCGACGGCGAGTTTTATCTGCGCTTCTTCGGCACGCCTCCCACGCAACTGCTCTTCGGCCTGCGCGAATCCCTCACGATGATCCTCGACGAGGAAGGACTGCCAGCGGTGTGGTCGCGGCATGACCGGATTGCACGGACGGTTTGGCGCGCCTTTGAGTGCTGGAGCGAGCTCTCCAAAGTCGAGATTCACATCAAACATCCCGAGTCCAGGGCCAGAGGCGTCACCACGGCCAGATTCACCGGAGGCCGCGCGACGGCGTTGCGCGCGTGGCTGGAAGCCCACACAGGCGTCACGCTTGGCGTGGGCCTCGGGATGCAACCCGCCGACGACTACCTCCGGGTTGCCCATATGGGCCACCTGAACGCACATATGACCTTGGGCCTGCTGGCGAGCATGGAGGCCGGCATGCAGGCGCTGGGCATAGAGCATGGCGGCGGCGCCGTGGAGGCCGCGTCAGGTGTGATCGCGGCCTCCACAACTGCGCTTAGCACCGAAATTAAAGGTCTCGCCCTCGACAACCAGCCCAAGTTCGCAGGCTTGGAGAATTGACTTGCGGTCGGCGCATGCGGTGCGCGCAGCCTGAAACTCCACGACGCCCGACGAGAGGATGACGGCATCATGAAGTACACACGATTGGGACGCTCGGGCCTGTTCGTCTCGCAACTTGCGCTGGGCACCATGACCTTTGGCGACAGCGCCGGGCTGCCGGCTTTGGACGGTCTGGGCCAGCACGACGCTAACCTGCTCGTCGCGAAGGCGTTCGAGGCCGGCGTCAATATCTTCGACACGGCAAACAGCTATGCCGAAGGCGCTTCCGAGGAACTGCTTGGCGCAGCGTTGCAAGAGCTGGCCGTGCCGCGCGAGCGCTATCTGATTGCGACCAAGGCGTTTTCGGCAATGGGAACAGGGCCGAACGACGCCGGTGCCTCGCGCGGGCATCTGCTCGATGCAGCCAAGAAAAGCCTGAAGCGGCTGGGTGTCGACCATATCGACCTCTATCAGCTGCACGGATTCGATCCAGCGACGCCGATCGAGGAGTCGCTTCGCGCTTTGGACGACTTGGTGCGGCAAGGCCACGTCCGCTATGTGGGCGTATCGAACTGGGCGGCGTGGCAAATCGCCAAGGCATTGGGCATTTCGGAGCGCCTCGGCATTGCACGGTTTAGCGCGCTGCAGGCCTATTATTCGGTGGCGGGTCGCGACATCGAGCGGGAGATCGCCCCGATGGTCGAGAGCGAGGGCCTTGGACTTCTGGTCTGGAGCCCGCTCGCGGGCGGGTTTCTCACCGGGAAGAAGCCGCGCGGTGTGCCGGGTCCGCAAGGAAGTCGCTCCACCTCAGGTCCCTTCCCTCCCTTGAACGAGGAGAGAGGCTATCGTGTGCTCGATGCAATACGGCCGATTGCCGATGCGCACGGCGTGTCCGTTGCGCAAGTTGCACTTGCCTGGCTGCTCGCGCAACGCTCAGTCTCCGCGGTGCTCGTCGGCGCCAAAAGCGCGCCCCAGTTGGACGAAAACCTGAAAGCGACGACCATCTCACTGTTCGACGACCAGATCGCTGCCATCTCTAGAGCAAGCGCCCTTCCGTCCGAATACCCTGGCTGGATGCTGGGCATGCAGGGCCAGGGCCGGAGTGATCTGTTGCAGAAGTCCAACAGGTAAGGCGAACGGTCAGCGATCGAGAGGGCCGTCACTCTGCTCGCCAGCCCAAGCTCTGAGCCGGACCAGAAGGTAGCCGCGCTCGCCGAGCCGTCCGCTCACAGGCTGAGCGCATCAGCCGGGCCCAGCAAAACCAGCCTCATTCGAGCTCTCACCTGCGGCGCTTTCACCTTCGGCTGTCTGGTTCCCAATCTACTCGTGACTGGTTCTTACCTCACCGGCCATCAGGGCATATGGCTCTGCCAGGAAACGAGCCCGTCGACCAAACGGGCGTTCGTGATCACGCAAGATCAACCTCCAGGAATTTCCCATGTATCCAGTCTTCGATGGCCACAACGACCTGTTGTTGCGCATATATCTTGCCCCGGAAAATCGCGATGCGATCTGGCTGACGGGCGAAGGGAAGGGCCACCTAGACCTGCCCCGCATGAAGCAGGGCGGTTTTGTGGGTGGGTTTTTTGCCATCTATATCCCGTCACCCGAAGAAGCCAGCAGCACCGTCAATGAAGAGGACAAGGACAAAACCCCTTTCATTCGGTCCTTGCCGGATCTGATAGCCGCCAGCCAAGCGCACCCTGTGGCCCTGTCTCAGGTGGGGCATATGATGTGGATGGAGCGTGCGTCCAAAGGAGCATTCAAGATGGTCCGCAGCGTAGCCGAAATTCGGGAATGCCTGGCGAACGACGTGATCGCGGGGATCATGCATCTGGAGGGTGCCGAGCCGATCGATGCGGATCTCGATGCCCTCTATGCGTTCCACGCGATGGGTTTGCGCTCGCTGGGTCCAGTGTGGTCGCGGCCAACCGTCTTTGGCCACGGCGTGCCGTTTGCATTCCCATCCGGCCCGGATCTCGGCGCCGGGCTGACCGATGCGGGCAAGCGATTGGTTCGGGCTTGCAACGAGCTGAGGATCATGCTCGACCTTAGCCATCTGAACGAGAAGGGTTTCGACGACATCGCCAGATTAAGCGATGCGCCGCTGGTCGCCACCCACTCCAACGCCAACGTCATCTGCCCGTCGTCTCGCAACCTGACCGACCGTCAACTGGCGGTGATCGCCGAAAGCCGGGGCATGGTCGGACTGAACTACGGCACATTCTTTCTGCGTCGCGACGGCGGCAGTTCGCCGGAGATGGGCTGGGAGGATGTCATGGCGCATCTGGACCATCTCCTGGAAAAGCTGGGCGAAGACCACGTCGGGCTCGGGTCGGATTTCGATGGCGTGCCGTTGCCGAAGGGAATTGGCGACGTGACGGGGTTGCCACGCTTGCAACGGGCGATGCTGGATCACGGATATGGCCCGGCGCTGGTGCGCAAGATCAGCTGCGACAACTGGCTGGCGGTGCTGGACCGCACGTGGGGGCACTAGCAGCTTCGGCAGCCGGCTGCTCTGCTTGCGGCGTTTCACCAGCGTCCATTCCGATACCTGCCGTGGACAAGACGACATGCAGTTGAAGTTTTACACTCTCGACGTGTTCACGGCGCGGCGTTTCGGCGGCAACCCATTGGCCGTGGTCCTGGGGTCCGAGAGGCTAACCACACCGCAGATGCAAGCCATCGCGCGCGAGTTCAACCTGTCGGAAACGATTTTCATCATGTCCCCCAAGGACCCGGCCAACACGGCAGGCGTGCGGATATTTTTCCCGACGGGTGAAATCCCCTTTGCCGGCCATCCGACGATCGGAGCCGCCATCCTTCTGGCCGAAAATCTGATGGGCGACGGCCAGGAATTCGCGCTAGACATCCAGCTTGAGGAAGTGGCCGGACTGGTGCCGGTGAAGGTTCGCAACGCCGGCGGCGCGAGCTGGGCGCAGTTTACCGCACCTGTAGTCCCCACTCCGGTTGCCGTCCCGCTTCCGTCGCTTGAGGCGCTCGCATCGGCCCTGAGGCTGGACCCGGCCGATATCGGGCTGCAGGATCACGGGCTCGGCGTGCACGAAGGCGGCCCGCGATTTCTGTATGTACCAATTGCCTCGAGGGAGGCCTTGGCCAAGGCGCGTTCGCGTGGGCCAGAGTGGTCTGCACTTCTTGAAGGCCTCGGTGCGGGAGGGGCTTATCTCTATACGGAGCGCGGCGAAACACCGGACACCTCCTATCGCACGCGCATGCTGATCCCGGCTGGCGAGGGGGCGGAGGATCCGGCTACGGGATCGGCTGCTGCGCTGTTTGCATCGCAATTGCACCGGATGCTTGGACTTTCGGACGGAACCCATGCGTTCAAGCTGGAACAGGGCTACGAAATGGGCCGCCCGTCCAACCTGGACATGGAAGCAGACATCTGCGGCGGCGAGCTGATCGCCGTGCGGGTTGCCGGAACGGCGGTCGGGGTGACGGAGGGGCTGCTGTCCCTCTGACCGGCTTCAAAGGAAGGAATGGAAATGAGTGCAGAGTCCAGACTGATGGAGCTGGGAATTGCCTTGCCCGAACTCGTTGGAAGCGCCGGGAATTTCGTTCCGGGAGTTCTGCATAATGGGCTTCTGTACATGTCGGGGGAGGGTCCACGAATCGATGGTCACACTTCGGCCACGGGCCTTGTCGGTGGGGATGTGACGGTTGACGATGCCTATCAGCATGCAAGACTGACAGGTCTTGCACTACTTTCCTCGGTACGAAGCATTCTTGGCTCGCTCGATCGGGTGGATCGTGTCCTGTCGGTCCATGGCATGGTCAACGCGGTTCCGGGTTTCAAGCAGCATCCGAAGGTGATTAACGGCTTCTCCGACTTGATGATCGAGGTCTTCGGCGAAAACGGACGCCACGCCCGCGCGGCCGTCGGCATGGGGTCTTTGCCTGGCGGCATGACGGTCGAGGTCACCGCGATCCTTGCGGTGAAATCCTAGGTTCCATTTCTCATTTGCGATCGGCTACGAGCTCAACGATGACCGATCCATTCTCGTACCGGTAGCGATCAGCCCCTGGCGCGGAATGACTGGTGGATACCTGAACACACCTTCAGACCTGGCTCCGCCCGAGCGCCGTACTCGGCGATCGACGGTCGGTGGTGACGACCCACCGGATCGACTTGCCGCGTGGCTTGGCTCAATCAGCCTTTCGGGTAAGACACCTTTGCCTATGTGCCAATCGCTGCCTTGGTTGAAGCCTCAAAATTGGCCGCATCCAGAAGCGGCGGTGCTGTTCTCAATAGTCGAACTGTGCTTTCAGAGTTACTTGGCTGAAGCTTACGCCTCGCCGGTCGCCAACGCTTTGTCGCTTTTAAACCGGGTTGCCTGTCTCGAATCTCCATTTCCAAAACTAGCTTAAGTCACGGTCCGACCGTATGGAGGCATGTCCGGGCGCAAGTTCGCCTTCAGGCCAATCTGGTTCCGACTCTACTCGTGACTGGTTCTTACCCAGCCGGCTGTCTGGGCGTATCGCTTTGTCGAGAGAAGCTGCCGCAGAGAAATGCGGAGATAAGTGGTGACCTGACTCACCGCGAGGGAGGATCTGTGAATAGTGCTACTGCCGTAGAGCGTCACTCGTCGGATCAAATCAAACCATCACAGGAGGCAACTCGGCCGAGCGCCGAGACAGAGAATTTACAATTCCGTATTGTTCCTGCGAAGAAGCCTTGGCAGAAATTTGGCGCGGCGTTCGCTCTGCTTGCCATTTTCGCCACCCTCTACTCCATTCTGCTCAACCCGCGCTGGGGTTGGGACGTCATGGCGCAGTATTTCTTCTCGACACCTGTTTTGGTGGCGTTAGGACGCACGCTTTACCTGACCGCGATATCTTCCGTTCTTGGCTTCCTGCTTGGGGCCTTGCTGGCCTTTGCGCGCCTGTCGAAGTCGCGCCTCCTCTCCCGCCTTTCCTGGTGTTATATTTGGCTGCTGCGGTCGGTGCCGTTGATCGTTCTGCTGCTGATCTTGAATAATCTCGGCTATCTCTACCCGACCATGTCTCTCGGAATTCCGTTTACCGGCGTCAGCTTCGTCGAGTATCGGACGGCCGACCTGATCAGCGTCTACGTCGTGGCGGTCGTGGGTCTCAGCCTCAATCAAGCGGCGTTCTCATCTGAAATCATCCGCGGCGGCATTCTGTCTGTCGATCACGGCCAGCGCGAAGCCGCTGCCGCCTTGGGCCTTTCGCGGCTGCGGGAGTCGCTGCACATCGTTCTACCGCAGGCGATGCGTGCAATTCTCCCCCCCGCATTCAACGAGGTTATTGGCCTGGCCAAGGCGACGTCGGTGCTCTACGTGCTGGCACTACCAGAATTGTTCTACACGGTTTCGGTGATCTATCGCCGGAATCTCGAAGTGATCCCGCTGTTGATGGTTGCGACAATCTGGTACCTGATCCTTCTAACGGTACTGTCGCTGTTCCAGGCGCGGATCGAGCGGCATTTCGCACGGGGCAGTACCCGGCACAACCAACCATCGTTTCTGTCGGGTCTTCTCGGCAAGTGGGCAGCTCCGCCTAAACCCGCGGCTGATCCAGACACCATTCCGCTTTCTATGCCGCGCAAGGTGAAGTCAAACATCCAGCCGGCGTCGAAGATCATTGCGGGCGCGGTTACAATCACCGGCGTTTCCCGCAGGTTCGGAAGCTTCGTTGCAATCGACAACGTGAGCCTGTCGATCGGTCCCGGAGAGGTCGTAGCCATAATCGGCCCCTCTGGCGCCGGTAAATCCACACTTCTTCGCATGATCAACCACCTCGAACGACCAGACGAGGGGCTCATTGCCATCGATGGGAGCGCGATCGGTTATCGGCAGCAGGGCCATCTGCTGCATGAACTGAGCGAGTCCGAGGTTCGCAAACGCCGTTCCACGGTTGGCATGGTCTTCCAGGACTTCAACCTTTTTCCACACTTGACTGTGTTGGCCAACATTACCGAAGCACCGGTTGCCGTGAAGAAAACGGACCGAAAGGCTGCCGAAGAGGCGGCGATGGAACTCTTGGAGCGCGTCGGGCTCAAAGACAAGGCCCTGGCCTATCCGCGACAACTCTCCGGCGGCCAGCAACAGCGCGTCGCAATCGCCCGCGCGCTCGCTCTCAAGCCCAAGGTCTTGCTGTTTGACGAGCCGACCTCGGCGCTCGATCCGGAACTCGTCGGTGAAGTCCTCGACGTGATGCGCGAACTGGCATCATCGGGTACGACCATGGTCGTAGTCACCCACGAGATCGGGTTTGCGCGGGAAGTTGCCAGCAAGGTCGTCTTCATGGAAGCGGGTCGGATCGTTGAGGTGGGCGCGCCGGATCAGATCTTCAAATCACCAACTCACCTGCGAACAGCTGAATTCCTGGCCAAGGTTTTGTGACAAGCCAGCGATGAAACCGAAAACGACAACTCAAACAAACAGGAGGGGTACTATGCGTTCTATCAAAAAATCTCTGTTCGGATATCTTGTCGCTGCCGGTCTCGCGATTGGCGGCAGCACCGCGGCACGCGCTCAAACTGTCTTCGATACCACCCCTGAACAAGCTGGAAGGGTTCATACGAGGGTTGGCGAATCCGCCAAATTGCTCGCCAATGTCAAGCTGGTTGAACCCGGCACATTGACGATGGCGATGTCACCGTACTTGCCCCCGTCAGGTTTCTACGCGACCGATGCTGCCACGGTAATCGGATCCAATGCCGACATGTCCTCCTTGATCGCCGAGAAACTTGGGCTGAAACTCAAGATCCAGGTGGTGGCTTGGCCGGATTGGCCGCTTGCTCTCTCTTCCTGGAAATTTGATGCCTTCAACTCCAATTTGACTATCTCGGAAGAACGCTTGCAGAAGTTCGACTTTTCGACGACTGCCCGGGATTTATCAGGTTTCTTTGTGGCTGCGACGAGCAACATCAACAAGATCCAGGAACCAAAGGATCTGGCCGGTTTGCGGGTCGTGGTTGATTCCGGTACGGTTGGTGAAAAGGTCCTGATTGACTGGGATAAACAAAATACGGCCGCAGGCCTGAAGCCGGTGGAATTCAAGTATTTTGACGACCCCGCAACCGCTCAATTGTCCCTTCTGTCAGGCCAGGTCGATGTTCTTTTCATCACCTACAGCCAAGGCGCCTATGACGTGGCCGTCAGTGGCAAGACCAGACTGGCAGGCGTCATCAGCGGCAATGGGCGGGACCAGAAGGCATATAACGGCATCGCTGTCTATAAGGGGTCGGGCCTTGCCGAGGCCATGACGGCTGCCATCAACGAACTGATTGCAGAGGGCACGTATCTCGCCACGCTTAAGCGGTGGCACATTGAGGAAGAAGCGCTGGATGTGCCGGCCTCGACAAACCCGAAAGGCTTGACGCTCAATTGACGGCCCGGCAGGTGCCGCGACTGTCTCTACCGCTGCACTGATCGAGTGAATTTCTGCATGGCGCCGCGATCCTGTATCCGGCGCCATTTCCTTGAAGGTCGCCAACGGGGACAATCGGGCTCGGTCTGGGATCTCCGCTGCCCTCCAAGCCGCGGATGAATATCCGTCCGGCCTATGCCGTCATCGTTTTCCTGCGCGACGACGGACAAGAGGGTGGTGGCCGCCACAAGAAGTCGTGGAATTCGCGAGGAGCTATATCATATGGATTTGGGTATTGCAGGGAGATGGGCGCTCGTACGCGGGGCGAGCAAGGGACTCGGCTTCGGTTGCGCCGAAGCGCTGGCGGGGGAAGGAGTCAATCAGGTCGTCGTTGCCCGCAACGCCGACGCACTGGAGGACGCGGCGTCCCAACTACGCGCTATTGCTGGCGCGGGTAAGGTAATCCCGATCGCGGGCGATGTGTCAACACAGGAAGGCCGTACGGCCGCGCTGTCTGCCCGGGGCGGTCCGGGCCGTGACTTCGACATCCTGCTCAACAATTCGGCTGGACCTCCGCCGGGCGATTTTCGCGAATGGGATGACGAGCACTGGCACGCCGCCCTCAACGCGAACATGCTCGGCCCCATTGCGCTGATACGAGAGATCATCGACGGCATGGCCGAGCGCGGTTTTGGCCGCATCGTCAATATCACCTCCGTCGCTGTGAAGGCCCCGATCGCCAATTTCGGGCTCTCGAATGGCGCCCGATCGGGCTTCACCGGCTTTATCGCGGCGTGACGCGAAGCGCGGTCGCGCGGCGCGGCGTGACGATCAACAATCTTCTGCCGGGGAGCTTCGCGACCGACCGGCTGATTGCAATCATGGAAAACGAGGCGCGCAGCAGCGGCGTTGCGACCGAAGAACTCGTCGAGGTGAGGCGCAATGGCATACCCGCCGGCCGGTTCGGTACGGCGGAAGAATTCGGCGCCGTCTTCGCATTGCTGTGCAGCCAAAAGGCCGGCTACATTAACGGCCAGAACATTCTGTGCGATGGGGGTGCCTATCCGGGCGCACACTAATGCCTGAAAGCGGACTGACCATTCTGCTTGCTGGCGGCCCCTGACAAGGAGTTGGCTTGGCGCCGCCAACCGTT
>Ga0136846_1218888_pt1 | contig 10885 bp, 7 predicted proteins | sample HopSoiMetagenom2_FD_96841 | JGI IMG/M metagenome (GOLD analysis project Ga0136846, IMG submission 96841) | Grasslands soil microbial communities from Hopland, California, USA - 2 Assembly 2016 (version 4) | ecosystem: Environmental > Terrestrial > Soil > Grasslands | place: USA: Hopland... | reverse complement strand
AGCAGGTCGGTCGCGAGGGGCGATTCGAACTGGAAGACTCCCACAGTGCGTCCAGCACGGAGCATCCGATAGGTATCGGGATCGGCTAGGTCGAGCGAGTCGAGATCCGGCGCGGAGCCGCTGCGCTCGCGGATGGAACGCAGGGTGTCGCTGATGACGGTGAGGGTAGTGAGCCCCAGGAAATCCATCTTCAGCATGCCGGCGTGTTCCAGCGCGTTCATGTCGTACTGGGTGACGACGATGGAATCTTCGTCATTCCCGCTGCCGGCGCCTTTGGAGGCCTGGGTGCAGACGGGCACGTACTCGTCGAGTGGACCGGGCGCGATGACGACGCCGGCGGCGTGGACACCGGCGTGCCGCTAGAGTCCTTCGAGCTTCATGGCGAAATCGAGGAGCTGGCGGTAGCGCTCCTTGCGCTCCTTCACTTCGCGGGTGTCGTCCTTGCGCGGCGTGTAGAACTCGCGAATCTCGGGAATCCGCTCGATGGCTTCCTTGACGGTGAGCGAGAAATTCGGGTGGTTGGGGACGAGCTTGGCGAGGTAATCCGTCTCCGACGGCGTGAAGCCAAGTGTGCGCCCGACGTCCTTGATCGCGGCCCGTGATTTCAGGGTGCCGAAGGTGATGATCTGGCCAACGGAATCGCGTCCGTATTTCTGGCGCACGTATTCGATGACTTCACCGCGACGCTCGAAGCAGAAATCGACGTCGATGTCGGGCATCGAGACGCGCTCTGGATTCAGGAAGCGCTCGAACAGCAGATCGAACTTGAGCGGATCGATGTTGGTGATCTTGAGCGAGTAGGCGACGATGGATCCGGCGCTGGAGCCGCGGCCTGGGCCGACAGGGATTCCTTTTTCGCGCGCGGCCTTGATGAAGTCGGCGACGATAAGGAAGTAGCCGGCGTAGCCGGTCTTGGTGATGACGCCGAGCTCGTAATCGAGGCGCTGACGGACATGCTCGGGAAGATCGGCACCATAACGCTCGCGTGCGCCTTCCTCGGCGAGACGAACGAGAAGCTCATTTTCACTGTCCACTTCCGGAGGCAGGGGGAAGGACGGGACCTTGTACTGCTTGGAGAACTGGATCGCGCTCTCTTCGGCGATCCGCAGAGTGTTCTCGAGGACGTCCTTTCGCTGGGGAAACGACGATGCCATTTCCGGCGCGCTCTTGAAGTAGAGGCCTTCGTCGTAGCGCATCCGATTGTTGTCGGAAAAGTCCTTGCCGAGTCCGATGCAAAGCAGGACGTCGTGGGCGTCGTGATCGCTGCGATTGAGGAAGTGAGCGTCATTCGTGGCGACAACGGGGAGATTGAGCTCCGCGGCGAGTTGGAACACACGCTGATTGAGTGTCGCCTGGTTTTCGGAGTCGTGGGCCTGGACCTCGAGGTAGTACCGGTCCCTGAAAACGTCGGCGTACCACGACGCTGCGCTGCGGGCCTGTTCGTATTCGTCGGAGAGGAGATGGTGGGCGATCTCGCCGGCCATGCACGCCGAGGAAACGACGATCCCTTCGTTGTATTTGGCGAGGAGCTCGCGGTCCATCCGCGGCTTGGCGTAGAACCCTTCCGTGTAGGCCAGCGACGAGAGCTTGACTAGATTCTTGTACCCGGTCGAGTTCTGGGCGAGGAGGACGAGGTGAAAATACGGCTTCCCCCGATCGCCACCGACCCGCTCGCGAGCGCGTCTATCGCCCGGTGCGACATAGGCTTCCATGCCGATGATCGGCTTGATGCCTCTTTTTTTTGCCTTTTCCTGGAACTCCCAAGCCCCGTGCAGGTTACCGTGGTCGGTTATGGCGAGGGCTGGCTGTTCGAACTCGAGGGCTCTACCGATGAGATCGTCAATCCGGTTGGCGCCGTCGAGGAGAGAGTATTCTGAGTGGCAGTGGAGGTGAACGAAGGACACATGATAAGAATATGCGACGCGGTATCCTGGCGATAGCGGTTTGTCTCGCTGTTTTGGTCCTAATCTCTGCTCCGACAGCCTGTTACCTCAGTCGGGGGGCGTGGGAAGAGGCCAAGATCTTGAGCAGGCGCCAGCCGATTTCGGAGATCGTTGCCGATCCGAGAACTCCGAAGGACGCTCGTGAGAAGTTGAAAGTGGTTTTAGCCGCCCGGCAATACGCTAAAGACAGTCTGCGGCTTAGAACTAAAGACAGTTTCACGACATACTCCCGCCTTGATCATGACACTCTAGTACTCGTCGTTTCGGCGGCATATCGCGACACTCTTGCCCCGTACACTTGGTGGTTTCCCATTGTCGGTCGAGTGCCCTACAAAGGGTACTTCGACTTCGAAGCAGCGAAACGGGACGCGAAGGGTTTAGCCGACGACGGCTTCGATGTATACGTGCGACCTTCGGATGCTTTCAGTACCTTGGGCTTCTTCAACGACCCTTTGCTCAACACCACGCTCAAAGGTGATTCGCTGGACCTGGCCAACACGGTAATCCACGAGCTGACGCACAACACATTCTACGCGGCTGGCCAGGCTGCGTTCAACGAATCGTTTGCGATGTTCGTCGGCGCCCGCGGAGCGGCGGCCTTCTTCCGAATGCGGGGTCAGGCGGTTGCGGCGGCCAAGGTCGACGCCGAGTGGCAGGACGACAAGGTGCTGGCGAGGTTCTGGTCGCGGGTAATCAACTCACTCGACTCTGCCTACGCCGCGCATCCAACTGATAAGGCGGCGCGAATCGCGGCCCGCGACACCGTTTACGCGCACACTCGGGTAGCCCTCGTCGAGGAGATCGCGCCACAGCTCAAGACCATCAATCCTCTGTACGCGCAGCGAGTTCAGCTAAACAACGCGGCGTTGCTGGCGCGGCGGGTCTATGCCAGCGATCTCGACGTGTTCGATCTCGTGTATCAAAAGGAAGGGCAGGATCTAAAGCGAAGCATCGGGCGGATCATCGGACTGGCGAAATCGAATCCAAAAACGCCGTTTGCAGCTTTGCGGGCGTGGGTGAATCGGTAGAGATCAAACAGAGCTTCAAGGTCTGCACCCGTTCAGTTGTCTTTTCATTTTTACGAGTACCGCAATGCCGCACCGGCTCTAGGCGCGCGTTTCGGGAGGCCCGAATCGTGAGCGCAGCAGCGCACGCAGGTCGACTAATGGCTGCTTCCTCGGTTCCTCTGCCTGTGCTGGCGCGTTATTGGACGAAAGCGCCACGCGTTGCATGTTGTCGCGGACGCCGCGATCAATAAATCGACAGAGCTGGTCGAGTGAATAGTTGGCCCCGCGCCGTGTCGAATAGGCGTTGAGCGGATAGGTCACGCTCAGGTAATTGCGGGCCCGGGTGAGCGCGACGTACATGAGACGCCGCTCTTCCTCCGTTTCCTCTTCGTTATTGAGACACCGCGCTGAAGGGAACCAGCCATCCACAGCCCAGATGACGAACACTGCATCCCACTCCTTTCCTTTCGCCGAGTGCGCGGTGCTGAGGATCAACGCGTCGTTCTCTTCTTTCGTACCGGTGGCGAGATCCTGTGTTGCCTGGGGCGGCTCCAGGGCGAGCGCCGACAGGAACGTGGCCCGGTCAGGATAACCTGCAGCTATGACCTGCAGCTGATCGAGATCGGCCAGACGCGGCTCGACCCGATCATAACGCTCGCGCAGGATGTTGTCGTACATCAATCTCACCCTCGCGATGTCCGCGGCGGCCTGCGCCTGGTCGACGATGGGCCCTGACCGCAACGCATCGAGGAGTTGGACCAGAGCGGCGTGCGCGGCTCTCGCCTTTGCCGGCGGATTGTACCGACCGAACGCGGTCGATTCCCACGCGGCCGCAACCATCGAATCGATCGCCGCTCTGGCAGTGGCATCGCCGATGCCTGGCAACAAGAGAAGCAGACGGTACCAGCTGACTTCGTCGCGCGGGTTCTCGAGGATGCGAAGGAAGGCCAGTACGTCCTTCACATGCGCGGCCTCGAGGAATTTCAGGCCGCCCCATTTCTCGAACGGGATCTTGCGGTTGGTGAGCTCGATCTCGAGATCAGCGGACATGTAACCCGCACGGAAAAGCACTGCCATCTCGGCGAGCGGAGTTCCTTCCTCGTGCAGCTCCAGAATGCGATCGACGACGAACTGGGTCTGTTGCTGCTCGTCGCGTGCGGAAACCAGCCACGGCATCTCACCGCCGGTTCGCTCGGTCCACAGATTCTTCGTGAAACGCTCTGGAGCCCGCGAGATCACCGTATTGGTGACGCCGAGGATCGGCTGGGTGGACCGGTAGTTCTGCTCGAGGGCGACAACGGTCGCGCCGGGGAACTGCTTCGGAAAATCGAGGATGTTCCGGAAGTTTGCGCCGCGAAAAGAATAGATGCTCTGCGCATCATCGCCGACGACGCTGATGTTCTTGTGGGCGACGCACATACCCCGAAGAATCCGCGCCTGGAGGACGTTGGTGTCCTGGTACTCGTCGACGAGGATGTGATCGTACAGGCCAGAGATCTTTGCGCCAAGCTCCGGCGATGCCTCGAGCAGAAGCGCCCAGAAAAGGAGCAGATCGTCGTAGTCGACGAGATTGCGTTCCTGTTTGCGGCGGGTGTAATCGCCGTAGATCTTGGTGAAATCCTCGAGGTAGTCGACGAATTGCGGGTACGAATCCCGGACGATGTCGTCGACCGGGATTTCGGTGTTGATGTGCCGTGAGTAGACGTACTGAAGCGTTTCCTTCTTGGGGAAGCGCTTCGACTTGGCGGCGTATCCGAGTTGAGCGCGCGAAAGCTGCATCAGATCGGCGGAATCACCCTGATCCATGATGGTGAAATCCTTGAGCAGACCCGCGGCTGGTCCATATCGCCGGAGCAGGCGATGCGCTGTTGCATGAAAGGTCCCGCCGTGAACCCGCTTGCTGTTGCCGCCTACCAGTCGCTCCGCGCGGGACAGCATCTCCTGCGCGGCTCGCCTGGTGAATGTCAGCAGAAGAATTCGCTCGGCGGCGACGCCCCGGTCGAGAAGATGCGCGACGCGATAGACGAGAGTGCGCGTCTTCCCCGTCCCCGCGCCGGCGATGATGAGCAGCGGACCATCACCGTGTGTTGCAGCGGCGGCCTGCTGCGGGTTGAGCTCCGCGGCGAAGTCGCGAACATTCACCGAAGCTTCACCGCGTGGCCGGGCGGGATAGACCTTCAGAGTCTCGCTCACGCGACCGTCTCGAGCAGCGTCGAGCGCGAGGTTACGACGGCAGTGAGGTCGAACGCCTCGGCGAACTTGGCGCTGATGCGATCTCTGACATCCTGCGCCGAGATTTCGTCAGAACCCGACTCGTGGGCAATCGACGTCATGACCACTCCGTCGATCCCACACGGAACGATGAGGTCGAAATACGAGAGATCGGTGGTGACGTTGAGGGCGAAGCCGTGCCATGTCACCCAGTCGCGCGCGTGCACGCCGATCGAGGCGATTTTCTTTCCACGAGTCCACACACCGGTATAAGCCGTATTACGCTCGCCGGCAATTCCGTAGTCGGCGAGAGTATTGATCAGCGCCTCCTCGATCTTTCTGAGGTACCAGTGCAAATCCTGCCGGTGGCGTTTGAGATCGATGATTGGGTATCCGACCAGCTGACCGGGTCCGTGGAAGGTGACGTCGCCGCCGCGCTCGACCTCGAACAACTCGACACCTTTGCTGCTCAGAAATTCAGGAGACGCGACAAGGTGCTTCTCCTTTGATGCCCGACCCATTGTGACAACAGGCGGATGCTCAAGTAATAGCAACACGTCCTGAGGGATCGCGCCGGAAATCCGGTCGCGCGCGATGTTCCGCTGGAGCTCGAGGGCCTCGCCGTAGTCGACGCGCCCCAGTGGGACAGTCCATAGCTCACGCTCAGCCACGGTGCGTCACCAGCTTCACGCGTCGAGAACCTTGCCCATGGAATCGAGAGCTGCCTGGGCAACCGCTTCCGACATGGTCGGATGAGCGTGAATCGCCAGGTCGACCTCCTCGACGGTGAACTCGTTCTCGCGCGCCACAGCGAGCTCATGGATCATCTCGGTGGCGTGCGCGCCGATGATGTGCGCGCCAAGGATCTCCCCGTATTTGGCATCGCGGATGATCTTGACGAAGCCTTCGGTCTCACCGGAAGTACGAGCGCGTCCGTTCGCGGAAAAAGGAAATTTGCCGACTTTGTAATCGATTTTCTTTTCCTTTACCTGCGCCTCGGTCATCCCAATCGATGCAACCTCGGGATGGCAGTAGGTCGCGCTGGGAATGTTGCCGTAGTTCACCTTGTGAACGTGCTGCTGACCCGCAAGGAATTCCGCGAACACGACTCCTTCGCGCTGCCCCTTGTGGGCGAGCATCGGCGGGCCCGCAACGTCTCCAATCGCGTAGATCCCTTTGACCGATGTTTCCATGCGCTCGTTGATCTTGATGAAGCCGCGATCGGTGAGTTGAACGCCAAGCTCCTTGATTCCAATGTCCTCGATGACGGGCGCGCGTCCGGCGGCGACGAGAACTTTTTCGACCTCGAGATCCTGCTTTTTGCCACCAACCTCGACGCTCATGGTGACCGAGCTCTTACCAACCCTGACGTTACTGACTTTGGCGCCGGACAGCACATCGATTTTCCGCTTCTTGAAGCTGCGGGTGAGCTCGGTGCTGCAATCTGCGTCTTCCACAGGCAGGATGCCGGGGAGGACTTCGATCAGAGACACCTGAGTGCCGAATGCGCTGAACACGTCAGCGAATTCACAGCCTACCGCACCGGCGCCGATAATCGCCATGGTCTTGGGAGCCTGCTCGAGTATCAAAGCTTCGTCGGAAGAAATGACGGTCGTTTTATTGAGCTCGAGGCCGATCTGGGGGAGGCCTTTCACCCGCGACCCAGTCGCGACGACAACTGCCTTCTTCGCGTCGTGTTTCTCGTCTTTCCCGTCGACCCTCACGGTGACGGAATTCTTGCCGGTGATTTTTCCGACGCCCTTGATCCAGGTGATCTTGTTCTTCTTGAAGAGGTACTCGACCCCCTTGGAGTTCTGTGTGCTGACGGCGCGCGAACGCTTCATCGCGACGCTGTAATCGAGTTTTACATCGCCAACGGTGATACCGAAGTCCTTGGCCTTGGAGACCTTGGTGGCCAATGACGCCGCTTCCAGAAGTGCCTTAGCCGGAATGCATCCCCAGAGAACGCAGGTACCGCCGAGCCCTTCTTTCTCGACCACGGCGATGGACATGCCGAGCTGAGCGGCGCGAATCGCGCCGATATAAGCAGCGGGGCCGCCGCCAATAAAAATCACGTCGTAACTTGCCATTTCGATTTTGGGTAGAAAGTCCGAAGGAAATTTACTTGGTCGGACTAGGGGCGGGCGGGAAGGCTCTCGATCTCGTCGCCTTCAGCGGCGAGCTTCTCGACCTGCGATGAGAAGCTCGCCCATCAGTAACTCACAGTAGCCGTTCGAACGGTCAACCTTAATCGGGATTCGAACTCAGTCCTCTGTCGTCGCGTCCGCTGCTTCGCCAGGCAGCTGTTGCATATCGCTATTGGCGACTCTCGTCCAGCCCTGACTGGGATCGAACAGCTTGATCTGCTGCGCCTGGTCCGAGGAGTCCTTGCCCAGATCGCGCTGATAGACGATACCGTCATGACTGACGATGAACGTCATGATCCCTGTTTCGCCGTACGTCACCGGATAGGCTAGAACAGCGAACCCTCCGATCTGGCTCTTTCGTACGAGGTAATCGTACGCGCCTCCCTGGGCAGCCGGGCCCTGCGCCGTGAGCATTCTAAAGCGATAGCCATGAAGGGAGGTGCTGGTTGCCGGATAACCTTCTCCGGCGGCGGCAGCAACGACATCGCCGAGCGGGCTCGGCGGCTCGCCCGGATTAGCCCGCCAGTACAACCCGTCCTGCTGGCCAGGCGTACTGCGGAATTTTTGCGCGTACTCCAGGATCTTGTCACCGTTGTGGTCGACTCTGTAGTAGTCGCGCTGCGCATCGCCGATGGCGAGGCACGTCTGGATCGTGAGCAGCTCGTTGCGTCCGATGCGTCTGTTGACGATCTCTTCGAGTCCCGCCGGCGAGTCGAAGACCCAACCGTTGTCGGTTTTAACCAACGGAATGGGCAGCGGCCAGTCATCGTTTCCGACGACGAGCACCTTCGCTCCGTCGTCGCGCGTGGTCAGCTCGTGTTTCGCATCGTACAACTGCAGGAAATCACCGCGCAGGTTTCTGTCCGAGACCGAGTCGTCCGATCTGAAGAGACGCTCCGAGCCTTTCCCGAACTCGGCCGTAAGACCCTTTTGATCGTTGCTGCGAAGTGCGGTCGCGAAGGCATCCACGGCCTGTTCCGGACTCGAATACACAGTTCCGCGCGAATCCGCGCATGCCGCCAACGCAAGGATAGTGGCAATCGCTCCACCGCCTCTGATGATCGCGAGCGAACGACGTTTCGGATTGCGCATGGATCGTTTACTCCCTCTTTGAGCGTTCATCTCCGCCTCCCGCCGCCACCGCCGCGGCTTCCACCACCGCGGCTCGCTCCACCGCGGGAACCATAACTGCCTGATCTCGATCCGCTGCTCATTCCACCGAACGCGCCGCTGCTTCCCCGCGAGGAGTTCCCCACAGATGAATTTCCACGGGAATCGCGCGAGCCCGCGTTGCTGCGGGAGCCTGCATCACGAGAGCCAGCGCTGGCCCCGCGGTCGCCTGCGCCTCCGCCAGCGCTGCGATCACCTACACCACCACTCGCCCCGCGCCCTGCGTCACGAGAACCAGCTCCGCCGCCGAGGCCGGATGCGCCGCCGAGATTGTCCTGGCCGCGGAACGAGTTGCGCGCCGCAGCGTTCTGACTGGCACCGCGATCATACTTTGCCTGTGTGGCGCCGTCGCGGTACGAGACGCCCTGGCGATGCGATGGATCGTGCTGCCATGCCTTACCCGCACCACCAGCTCCGCCGACCCCGGCCACTCCACCAGCTTTGCCGGCACCGCCAACGCCACCCACACCTCCGACGCCGCCCGCTTTGCCCGCACCACCGACACCACCGACACCACCAGCCTTGCCGGGGCCGCCGACGCCACCGACCCCGCCAACTCCTCCGGGACCGCCGACGCCTCCAACCCCACCCACTCCACCAACGCCTCCGACTCCGCCCACTCCTCCGACTCCGCCTACACCACCCACTCCTCCAACGCCGCCCACTCCGCCACCGATGCTGACGTTATTGATGTTGATGCTCCCGCCGCCCCAACCTGCGCCGTAAGCGCCCCACGCTCCGCCCCAGACGCCGATGGCGATGCCCACGCCCAGCCCAAACCACAGGCCCGAACCCGGATAGCCGTACGGAGGTGGCCAGTAATAAGGCGGATACGCCGGGTATCCCCATGCGCCGTACACCGAGTTGGTGTAGGTCGGCACGTAGATCGTCTCGGGACTCGACGACTCGATCACTATGATCTGTGGTGGAGTCGGCGGCGGTGCATCAGCGGGCGCCTTTTCCGTCTTCACCGTCATCTTGTCGTCGGTCTTGAGATTTCCTGCCTCTTTCGCTTTCGCGCGCAGCTTCTGAATCGCCGCGAGGACGTCTTTCTGCTGTGCCAGGACTGCATCGCCGACTTTCTGGGTCCAATCGACCTTGTCGTCCATCATCTTCAACACATCGGGCAGAGCCACCAGCTCTTTGACGCTATTGTCCCAGGTTTGCTTTTTCACTTCCTTGACGAGCGCTTCTCCCTTCAGGGTCTTGTTCGCCTGAACCCAGCGACTCGCCTGGACGACCTCGAGCGGATAAGTGGACGCCACGAGGATCTGGGCGATGACCTTGTCAGGATACAAAGCGATCGGCGCCATCAGCGAAGCCAGCTCGTCGTCCTTGAAAGTTTTTACCGCTTTGGCTGGTGTACTCGCGGTGGCAGCGGTGGGAGCTGCTGAAGCGGTCTGCTTCGGTGGAGGAACAGGTGTAGGCGTTCCCTGCGAAGCTGCGGGAAGCACAAAGAATGGCGCGTAAAGCGTTAACAGCAGCAGGCACGCTATGAGTTTTCGACCCATCGCTCCCCCTAATTCGTGGCTACGAAGTATCTCGTAGGCGATAGTAGGGCTTGGTGCAAAGCGTTGGTACCCGGACTTTAGTCGGGTGGGGATGAGCTTTCGTCCGCTGCTATGTCGTCCGGAAAGTCAGATAAAACAATGCCACCTGATATGCGACGATTGTGGCTACCACCGTCGCCGAGAGAATGGCGGCGCCGAAGATTGAGCGCAGTCGCGACCGTGGTGCGGCCAGGGAGCTAGATCACGAGCGAGAGTGGATTCTCGAAATACCGTTGCAATGTCTGCAGGAACTTCGCACCCGTCGCGCCGTCAATCACACGATGATCGCAGCTCATCGTCACCCGCATGCGACTGCGAACCTCGAGCTGTCCATCGACCACAACAGGTTTCTCTTCAACGCCTCCGATGGCGAGGATGCCCGCCTCAGGAGGATTGATGATGGCGGTGAACTGATCGATGCCGAACATCCCGAGGTTGGAGACCGAGAAAGTCGAGCCAGTGTATTCCTCCGGAGCGAGCCTCCTCTCTCGAGCACGTCCGGCAAGATCTCGCGCTTTCGCCGAGATATCCCAGAGCGTCATTCGGTCGGCGTCGAAGAGAACCGGCGTGATGAGCCCATCTTCAACTGCGACCGCCATCGCTACGTGGATGCGGTTGAACTTACGGATCTTGTCGCCCAACCAATGTGCGTTGACCTCTGGATGCTCGGCCAACGCCAGCGCCACCGCCTTGATGACGATGTCGTTAAAGGACGCCTTGTACTGATCACCCATCTCGGCGAGCTGAGATCTCAGCTCGGCCGCGCGTGTCGCGTCGAACTCCGCGGTAAGGAAGAACGTCGGCACCGGTCCGTTCGACTCCGCCAGCCGGCGCGCGATGGTCTTTCTGATCTGAGT
>Ga0136846_1221589_pt1 | contig 10887 bp, 9 predicted proteins | sample HopSoiMetagenom2_FD_96841 | JGI IMG/M metagenome (GOLD analysis project Ga0136846, IMG submission 96841) | Grasslands soil microbial communities from Hopland, California, USA - 2 Assembly 2016 (version 4) | ecosystem: Environmental > Terrestrial > Soil > Grasslands | place: USA: Hopland... | reverse complement strand
CATAATTCGGTTCTCGGGGTTGATGAACGCGCGCACCGGTACCCGCGCGACGATGGCGGTTTCTGATTCGTTGACGACGGCCACCGGCCCTGGATCCGGCGTGTAGGCCAGCACGGGCACGACATGGAACCCGGACGGCGGTATGAACATCCGCTCCAGTGTGCACAGCGGCTGCAGCCGACTGGTGTCGATTCCGGTCTCCTCGTTGGCTTCGCGTAGCGCAGTGTGCACCGGTCCGTCGTCGCCCGGGTCGGCCGCTCCGCCGGGGAACGCAGCCTGGCCGGCGTGGTGGCGCAGCGTGGACGCCCGCACGGTGACCAGCAGGTCCGCCTCGTCGGGCAGACCCCCCGAGGGCGAGCCCTGCGGGCCCGAGAACAGCACCAACACCGCCGCATCGCGCGTCGCCCCGGTGATCGCGGCTTTGGTGTTCGCCGCGGTGATGAACGCCAGCATCTCGGGGGGCACGCGCCTGCGATAAGCCCGCTTCACGTGATGGCAGTTGTCGGTCAGCGGCTTGAGCCAGGGCGGGGCGGCGTCGGGGACAAGCTCGCCCACTGCACTGCCCCAGCTCACCCAGACTCTCCAATCTTGGGGTCCACCGCCGCGGCGATCTCGTCGGCGCTGGCGAAGGACCTCGGCAGGACCTCGGCAACGCTACCGTCCGCGCGCAGCACCACCGTCGCGGGCATGACGTTGGGCACCTGCAATGCGGCCGCGATCAGTCTGCGCCCGTCCTGCAGTGTCGGCAGCCGCACACCCAGTTCGGCCAGCCGCAGCAACGCCGCTTCCTCGTTCTCGTCCTGGTGCACGGTCAGCACCGTGACACCGGGTCCGGCCCGGCGCTGATACTCGGCCATCGCCGGCAGTTCCTCGGCGCACGGCGCACACCAGTAGGCCCAGAGGTTCAGGACAGTCATTCGGCCGGCGAGCGTCCCGGCGACATCGACACGTGAGCCGTCGCCGGCGCATTCCAGCGTGATCCCGCTCAGCCGCTCGGGTTCTGTCCCTGTCCCTGCGGGTGGACACGGAGGAAGGTCGGCGCGGGCACGGGGACCTGCGAGCGCTTCGGCGGTATCGGCGTCGCGGCGGTCGCGGGCTTGCCCCGCTCCGATCGACCCGGTCGGCGAGGTGTTGTCCCCCAACTGTGTCCACAACGCCACGCCCAGCGCGACCACCACGGCCATCACCGCGACAGTCCACCGGGTCGACGTGCTCATCTGTTGGTGGTCGGTTAGAGGCCGGCCAGCGCCAGCAGGTGCTCGGTCTCGGGCCCCTTGACCAGTGGCGCGGCGACCAGCGGATCGGTCGGCCCTGCGCCGAATGACGGGCAGTCCTTGGCCAGCACGCACACGCCGCAGGCGGGTTTACGGGCATGGCACACGCGGCGGCCGTGGAAGATCACGCGGTGGCTCAGCAGCGTCCACTCGCTGCGCTCGATGAGCTCGCCGACCGCGTGCTCGACCTTCACCGCGTCCTCTTCGGTGGTCCAGCGCCATCGTCGCACCAGCCGGCCGAAATGGGTGTCGACGGTGATCCCAGGGATGTCGAACGCGTTGCCGAGGATGACGTTGGCGGTCTTGCGGCCGACACCGGGCAGCGTCACCAGGTCGTCCATCGTGTTGGGCACCTTGCCGTCGAACCGCTCCACCAGTTCCTGGCCCAGCCGGATCAGCGAATTGGTCTTGTTGCGGTAGAAGCCGGTGGGCCGGATGAGCTCTTCGAGTTCGGTGCGGTCCGCCTGCGCATAGTCCAGCGCCGTGCGGTAGCGCTTGAACAGCGCCGGCGTGGTGAGATTGACGCGCTTGTCGGTGCTCTGCGCCGACAGAATGGTCGCTACCGTCAGCTCCAGCGGATTGGTGAAGTCCAGCTCGCAGTAAACATGCGGAAACGCTTGTGCCAGTGTGCGATTCATCCGGCGGGCGCGGCGAACCAGGCCGACGCGGGTTTCGTTGTCCCACTTCCGCGGCGACGCGCGCCGAGCCGGCTTGGCGGCTGCCCCCTTGTCGGCTGAAGTCTCACCCACGGTCACGGATGCCAGCGTACTGAGGGGGTCTGACTGTCGGCGGAGCGGACCGGTGCGGACCGAGGACAATTCGTGATCCAGCTGAGACCTTGGGCGTGTTTACTTCACCCTTGTGTCTTGGTTGCTCGCTGCTTTTATTCCCGCGTTGCTGATGTTGGCAACATTCGGGTTGCAGCGGCTCGAATCGAGCCTCGACGACGACGCCGTCTCGGCGTCCGATGTTGCTGAGTTTCTCGAGCAAGCCGAGGCCGGTGATGTCAACACGCTGGCGCGAGAAGGCATGGGCCGCGCGCTGGACGGCCTGCATCGGCGGTTGGGCGAACGGGATTGGCCGCCGGACACCGGAACCGCTCACCGTGATATGACAAGTTTGCCAAATCGGCTGGTCGTGCATCACCGCGCCAATCCTGAATTTCAGCCGACTCGACATGCCAATCGTGTGTAGCGTGGGCTAGTCGCACTGGAGGCTGAATGCCGACAATGTCGGCGTGGCGTACCTCTAGACTGATCTCGCTAACCAGTAAGAGGTTGGCTTGCGCATGTCATATCACCCAACAGCTTAAGAGGGGCAACGTGGACGAGATCCTGGCGAGGGCCGGAATCTTCCAGGGGGTCGAACCCAGCGCCGTATCCGCGCTGACAAAGCAATTGCAGCCCGTCGATTTCCCACGCGGACACACCGTGTTCGCGGAGGGTGAGCCCGGCGATCGGCTGTTCATCATCATTTCGGGGAAAGTCAAGATTGGCCGCCGTTCGCCGGATGGCCGCGAGAATCTGCTCACCATCATGGGCCCGTCGGACATGTTCGGTGAACTCTCGATCTTCGACCCGGGCCCGCGGACGTCGAGCGCCACGACCATCACCGAGGTGCGGGCGGTGTCCATGGACCGCGACGCGCTGCGCGCGTGGATAGCCGATCGCCCCGAGATCGCCGAACAATTGCTTCGTGTGTTGGCCCGCCGGCTGCGTCGAACCAACAACAACCTGGCCGACCTGATCTTCACCGACGTGCCCGGCCGGGTCGCCAAGCAGCTCCTGCAATTGGCGCAGCGGTTCGGCACGCAGGAAGGCGGCGCGCTGCGCGTGACGCACGACCTGACGCAGGAGGAGATCGCCCAGTTGGTCGGCGCATCCCGCGAGACGGTCAACAAGGCTCTCGCCGATTTCGCCCATCGCGGCTGGATTCGGTTGGAGGGCAAGAGCGTGTTGATCTCCGACTCCGAACGGCTGGCCCGCCGCGCCCGCTAGCTCGTTGCGATTTGGGCGCGCATACGCCCGCTCAGCGTCCGCAAGCGCGCCGAAATCGCTCAGGTACGTAGGTAATCCAACTGGGCTTGGACGCTCCACTCCGCTGCGTCCCACAGCTTTTCGTCGACGTCGGTGTAGACATGCTCGACGATCTGTCGCGCGCTGGCGTCGTCACCCAGCACCTGAAGCGCACCGCGGACCTGGTCGAGCCGCTCCTCGCGGTGCGCCAGGTACATGGCGCTGATGGCCTCTAGGTCGTCGAGGTCGGGGCCGTGGCCGGGCAGCACTGTCCGCTGCCCCAGGCCGTGCAGGCGGCGCAGCGACTCCATGTAGTCGCCGAGGCTGCCATCTTCATTGTCGATGACGGTCGTACCGCGGCCCAGGACGGTGTCGGCGGTCAGCACCGCACCCTTCCCGTCGCTGCGCTCGCCGCGGACGTCGTCGAGCAGAAACGACACCGAGTCGGCGGTGTGGCCGGGCGTCGCCACCACCGTGATGCGCAGGCCCGCGGCGTCGATCACCTCTCCATCGACCAATGGCCCACCGAGACCCCGCAGAAATCCGCTGCCGACGGAGCGGACAACTGCGCCGGTGAGTTCGACGATCTTGTCGATGCCGCCGGTGTGGTCCTCGTGTTTATGGCTGATCAGCACCAGCGGGATCTTGCCGAGTTCGGCGATGCGCGCGACGTGTTCGTCGTCCTCGGGTCCGGGGTCGACGACCACCATCTCGTCGCTGCCATGGCCTCGCAGCACCCAGGTGTTGGTGCCGTCCAGCGTCATCAGCCCAGGGTTGTTGCACAACAGCACCGACGCGGTCTCGGTGACCGGACGCAGCAGCCCGTACGCGGGATGCTGGAGCGTCACTTCACCTCGAGGATCATCTCGACTTCCACCGGTGCATCAAGCGGCAGTTCGGACACCCCGACGGCCGAACGGGCGTGCGCGCCTGCGTCGCCGAACACCTCACCGAGCAATTGCGACGCGCCGTTGATGACGCCCGGTTGACCGTGGAATCCCGGCGCGGATGCGACGAAGCCGACCACCTTGACTACCCGGATAACGGAGTCGATCCCGACCAGCGAATGAACCGCGGCCAACGCGTTGAGCGCACAGGTTCGTGCCAGCGCTTGGCCGTCCTCGGGGCTGACCTCGGCACCCACCTTGCCGATCTGCGGCAGCTTGCCCGCCTGCATCGGCAGCTGGCCGGCCGTGTAGACCAGGTTGCCGGTGCGCACCGCGGGCACATAGGCGCCCGCCGGCGGAACGACGTCGGGCAGCTCGATGCCCAACTCGGCGAGCCTGGCGGACGCACTCATTTCGGGCGCTTCAGATACGCAACGTGCTGCTCGCCCGTCGGGCCCGGCAGCACCGACACCAGTTCCCAGCCGTCCTCACCCCACTGGTCCAGGATCTGTTTCGTCGCGTGCGTCAACAGCGGGACCGTGGCGTATTCCCAACGGGTCGGTTCGGTCATGGGAGTGAGCCTATCGGGAAGCGATTCATGGCCGCGGACGTGAGGAGCACAGAAAGTGTCCCAGCTAGCATGCAGGGGTGGCTACCTCAGCGGACAGCGGTAGACCGGTCGGCTGGCCGTCGCGCCTGACCAAGGCGCGCCTGCACTTCGTCACCGGCAAGGGCGGTACCGGCAAGTCGACTATCGCGGCCTCTCTGGCGCTTGCCCTGGCCGCCGGTGGCCGCAGAGTGCTGTTGGTGGAAGTCGAAGGGCGCCAAGGCATTGCGCAGCTGTTCGACGTGCCGCCCCTGCCGTATGCGGAGGTCAAGATCGCCACCGCCGACGGCGGCGGTCAAGTCAACGCGCTGGCCATCGACACCGAGGCGGCGTTCCTTGAATACCTCGATATGTTCTACAACCTCGGCCTGGCCGGCCGTGCGATGCGCCGGATCGGCGCGGTCGAGTTCGCGACGACGATCGCACCGGGCCTGCGTGACGTGCTGCTGACCGGCAAGATCCGCGAGATCGTGACCCGTGCCGAGAAGGGCAAGCAGCCGGTCTACGACGCCATCGTCGTGGACTCACCGCCGACGGGCCGCATCGCCCGATTCCTCGACGTCACCAAGGCGGTGTCGGACCTGGCGAAAGGCGGCCCGGTGCACTCGCAGGCCGAAAGCGTGGTCAAGGTGTTTCATTCCGACCTCACCGCCATCCACCTCGTCACCCTGCTCGAGGCGCTGCCGATCCAGGAGACGCTCGAAGCGATCGAAGAGCTCCAGGAGCTTGGTCTGCCGATCGGCAGCGTGATCGTCAACCGCAACATTCCGGCCTATCTGTCCGCCGATGACCTCGCCAAGGCAGCCGAAGGAGACATCGACGCCGACGCTGTTCGCAGTGGGCTCCAGAGCGCTGGAATCACCTTGTCCGACAGTGACTTTGCCGGTCTGCTTACCGAGACGATCCAGCATGCGACGCGCATCAGAGCGCGCGCCGAAAGCGCCGAACAACTCGACGCGCTCGACCTGTCCCGGCTGGAGATGCCACAGATTCCCGACGGAGTCGACCTCGGCAGCCTCTACGAACTGGCCGAAGCGCTTGCCCACCAAGGGGTCCGATGAGTACCACACCGCCAGCCCTGGACATGGCCTCGATCCTGACCGACACCTCCAACCGCGTCGTGGTGTGCTGCGGCGCGGGCGGGGTGGGCAAGACCACCACCGCGGCGGCAATGGCGTTGCGGGCGGCCGAATATGGCCGCACTGTCGTTGTGCTGACTATCGACCCGGCCAAACGGCTGGCCCAGGCCCTCGGCATCAAGGACCTCGGTAACACGCCTCAGCGGGTGCCACTTGCGCCCGAGGTCGCCGGTGAGCTGCACGCGATGATGCTCGACATGCGCCGCACGTTCGACGAAATGGTGATCCAGTACTCCGGAGCCGAACGGGGCGAAGCGATTCTGGACAACCAGTTCTATCAGACGGTGGCCACGTCACTGGCCGGCACTCAGGAATACATGGCGATGGAGAAGCTGGGTCAGCTTCTGGCCCAAGACAAGTGGGACCTGGTCGTCGTCGACACCCCACCGTCGCGCAATGCCCTGGACTTTCTCGACGCGCCACAACGGTTGGGCAGCTTCATGGACAGCCGCCTGTGGCGGCTGCTCCTGGCGCCCGGGCGCGGCATCGGGCGACTGGTGACCGGCGCCGTGGGCTTGGCGATGAAGGCGTTGTCCACGGTGCTCGGCTCGCAAATGCTTTCCGACGCAGCCGCTTTCGTTCAAATGCTCGATGCCACCTTCGGCGGGTTCAGGGAGAAGGCCGACCGAACGTACGAGCTTCTCAAGCGGCGCGGCACGCAGTTCGTCGTGGTGTCGGCCGCCGAACCCGACGCGCTGAGGGAGGCGTCGTTCTTCGTCGACCGGCTCTCTCAGGAGCACATGCCGTTGGCCGGGCTGATCCTCAACCGCACCCATCCGATGCTGAGCGACCTGCACGCCGAGAAGGCGGATGAGGCGGCCGAAGAATTGGAGAACAATGATCCCGACGCGTTGGCGGCGGCAGTGCTGCGCATCCACGCCGATCGCGGACTGACGGCCAAGCGGGAGATCCGGTTGCTGTCGCGGTTCACCGGCGCGAACCCGCACGTGGCCATTGTTGGCGTGCCGTCGCTGCCGTTCGACGTGTCGGACCTGGAGGCGCTGCGGGCCATCGCCGATCAGATCACCGGCGAGGCATCCGCGAGTCGAGCAGAAGGGGCGTAGGCCGTTAAACCGCGCTGCGGTGTTTGCGCTGGCCGGCGAAGAACTCTGCCCAGGAATTCACTTCTGGGTGCTGTTTGAGCAGAGCGCGGCGCTGGCGTTCGGTCATGCCACCCCAGACGCCGAATTCGACACGGTTATCCAGGGCGTCGGCGCCACATTCGAGGATCACCGGACAGTGCCGGCAGATGACGGCTGCTTTGCGCTGGGCTGCGCCGCGTACGAAGAGTTCATCGGGATCGGCCTGGCGGCATCGAGCCTGGGATACCCAGGCGATGCGGGCCTCGGCCTCCGCACCATGGACAAGGCTGTGGGCTGACGAGCTAGGGGTTGTCCTGCGAGCGGCGGGCCTTGTACCTGACACCAGCGATCCCTTCGTTCCAGCCGCCGCGGCCAACGCAGCGACGACGTAGTCCTCCGGTGTAGAACGCTGATGCGATCTACGCCACATTGCGAGGGTCGGGTGTGACCTGCATCGCACTGTGTGCCCAACGTAGGTGGTCAGGGCGGTTCTGCGCAATAGGTGAAACCCTACTTTTTTGGGACGACCGTGCCGTCAGACCACAAAATTGACGCAATGGCAGGTCGATGCGCCCAGCGAACCCGGCAATCGACCGACATAAGCTGCCATTTTGCGGCCCAAATCGTCTAGTTACTCTGTACGCATGCCGGAGCAGCCGTCGACTCGACCGCCGACTTCGCCTCCGACGACGGTCACGGTCATCAAGCTCGCATGGTGCTGCTTACTGGCCAGCGTGGTCGTCGCGGGGCTGATGTTTCCCGTGGTGGGCGGGTTCGGATTGCTGTCCAACCGCGCCTCCGACGTGGTCGCCAACGGCTCTGCGCAGCTCGTCGAGGGCGAAGTGCCACAGGTGTCGACGATGGTCGACGCCAAGGGCAACGTCATCGCGTGGCTGTACTCGCAGCGCCGGTTCGAGGTGCCGAGCGACCAGATCGCAAACACGATGAAGCTGGCGATCGTCTCGATCGAGGACAAACGGTTTGCCGAGCACAACGGCGTGGACTGGCAGGGCACGCTCACCGGCCTGTCGGGCTACCTGTCCGGAAACCTCGACACCCGCGGCGGCTCGACCCTCGAACAGCAGTATGTGAAGAACTACCAGCTGCTGGTGGTCGCGCAGACCGACGCCGAGAAGCGTGCCGCCATCGAAACCACCCCCGCGCGCAAGCTGCGCGAGATTCGCATGGCGCTGACTCTCGACAAGACGTTCACCAAGCCGGAGATCCTGACCCGCTACCTCAATCTGGTGTCGTTCGGCAACGGCGCGTACGGCATCCAGGATGCGGCGCAGACTTATTTCGGGATCAACGCCTCCGAGTTGAACTGGGAGCAGGCCGCGCTGCTGGCCGGCCTGGTGCAGTCGACCAGCACGCTGAACCCCTACACCAACCCCGATGGCGCGCTGGCACGTCGAAACCTGGTGCTGGACACCATGATCGACAATCTACCCGAGCACGCCGACGAGCTGCGCGCCGCCAAGAACCAGCCGCTGGGCATCCTGCCGCAGCCCAACGAGCTGCCGCGCGGCTGTATCGCGGCCGGCGATCGCGCGTTCTTCTGCGATTACGCGCTGGACTACCTTGCCCGCGCCGGTATCAGCAAGGAGCAGGTCGCCAAGGGCGGCTACATGATCAAGACCACGTTGGATCCCGACGTGCAGATCGCGGTGAAGTCCGCAATCGACGGCATCGCGAGCCCCGATCTCAACGGCGTCGCCAGCGTGATGAGCGTGATCAAGCCCGGCAAGGACAGCCATCCGGTGCTGGCGATGGCAAGCAACCGCACCTACGGCCTGAACACCGATGCCGGTGAGACCATGCAGCCGCAGCCGTTTTCACTGGTCGGTGACGGTGCGGGCTCCATTTTCAAGCTCTTCACCACGGCCGCCGCGCTGGATATGGGCATGGGCATCAATGCCCAACTGGACGCGCCGGCCCGGTTCGAAGCCAAGGGTCTGGGCAGCGGGGGCGCCAAGGGCTGCCCTCCCGCCACCTGGTGCGTGCAGAACGACGGCAACTACCGCGGACAGCTCAACGTCACTGACGCCCTCGCCACCTCGCCGAACACCGCGTTCGCCAAACTCATCTCACAGATCGGCGTGCAGCGAAGCGTTGACATGGCCGTCAAGCTCGGCCTGCGGTCCTACGCACTGCCCGGCACCGCCCGCGACTACGACCCGCAAAGCAACGAAAGCCTCGCCGATTTCGTCAAGCGCCAGAACCTGGGCTCGTTCACGCTGGGTCCGATCGAGGTGAATCCGCTGGAACTGTCCAACGTGGCGGCCACCCTGGCGTCCGGCGGCGTGTGGTGTCCTCCCAACCCCATCAGTAAGGTCACCGACCGCGCCGGCAAGGACGTCTCTGTCACGACGGAGACGTGCGAGCAGGTCGTCCCCGAGGGGCTTGCCAACACACTGGCCAACGCGATGAGTAAGGACGACCAGAGCGGAACGGCGGCTAGTGCGGCCGGATCGGCGGGTTGGACCTTGCCGGTGTCGGGCAAGACCGGAACAACCGAGGCGCATCGCTCGTCGGGTTTCGTTGGCTTCACGAATGCGCTGGCCGCGGCGAACTACATCTATGACGATTCGACGACACCGTCGGATCTGTGTTCCTTCCCACTGCGGCAATGTGGTTCTGGAAACTTGTATGGCGGTAACGAGCCTGCCCGGACCTGGTTCACCGCGATGAAGACGATCACTCCGCCAGATGTCCACCTGCCGCCGACCGATCCGCGCTATGTCGACGGCGCCCCCGGCTCGAAGGTGCCCAGCGTGTCGGGCCTGACCCAGGACACCGCGCGGCAGCGGCTGAAGGAGGCCGGCTTCCAGGTCGCCGATCAGGCCAATCCGGTCAACAGCTCGGCGCCGTACGGCGCGGTGGTCGGAACATCCCCCAGTGGCCAGACGGTGCCCGGTTCGATCATCACGATCCAGATCTCCAATGGCATCCCGCCGCCACCGCCACCGCCGCCGGCCGGGATACCGGGCATGCCGCCGGAGATAGGCCAGACGGTCGTCGAGATCCCCGGCCTGCCGCCGATCACTGTGCCGGTGCTCGGTCCGCCGCCGCCCGCGGCGCCGCCACCGCCGTGATCGGGGCTGTGAGACCACTGTGCGGTTAGCCACGCGGCGCGGGCGAGAGTCGGTGCCTGCGGGTGACTGGCAGTAGGCTTTCCGCATGCCCGCCGCCCCGGCCCGATCGGCGACTCGCACGCCGGTCACAATGCTGAAGAACACTGCCGCCGTGACCGTTGGTTCCGTCGTAGCCGGGATCGGTTATGCGTCGCTGATCGAACGCAATGCGTTCGCGCTGCGGGAGGTCACAATGCCGGTGCTGGCGCCGGGGTCGTCGCCGCTTAAGGTGCTGCACCTCAGCGATATCCACATGCGTCCCAAGCAGCGGCGCAAGCAGGCATGGCTGCGTGAGCTGGCCCGCTTGGAGCCCGACCTCGTTGTCAACACGGGCGACAACCTGGCCCACCCCAAGTCGGTACCCGCCGTGGTCCAGGCGATGGGCGATCTGCTGTCCGTGCCCGGCGTATTCGTGTTCGGCAGCAACGACTACTTCGGGCCGCGAATGAAGAACCCGGCTAACTACTTGACCAATCCCGGACATCGGGTGCATGGCGAACCGCTGCCGTGGCAGGACCTGCGGGCGGCGTTCACCGAGCGCGGCTGGCGGGACTTGCCGCATACCCGCCGCGAACTCGAGGTGGCCGGCCTGCGGATCGCCGTGGCCGGGGTAGACGACCCACACCTGTCCCGGGACCGCTACGACACCATCGCGGGGCCCGCCAGCCCGGCCGCGAACCTGACGCTGGGGCTCACTCATTCACCCGAGCCGCGGGTGCTGGATCGCTTCGCCGCCGACGGCTACCAGT
>Ga0136846_1222056_pt1 | contig 10890 bp, 9 predicted proteins | sample HopSoiMetagenom2_FD_96841 | JGI IMG/M metagenome (GOLD analysis project Ga0136846, IMG submission 96841) | Grasslands soil microbial communities from Hopland, California, USA - 2 Assembly 2016 (version 4) | ecosystem: Environmental > Terrestrial > Soil > Grasslands | place: USA: Hopland... | reverse complement strand
TGGCGGCGTCGATCAGGATCGGAAGCATCCTGCGGTCGGCGTCAGCGAGCTTCTCCAGATTGGCGTTGAGCCGTACCGGTGTGTACTGGGCCACTTTGGCCGACACCGTCGAGGCGACTGCCGTCGAGGCGCCGGGGGCAGTGTGCGACGCCTTGGTGTCAGCACCGCAGCCCATGACGCCCGCCACGATGACCCCCGCCGCGAGCGGCGACCAGCGGCGGGACCTGCTCACCCGAGCTCGATCCGGCCATCGACCTGGATCGGGTCGCCCAGTCCCTCGACGGTCATCGTCGCCCGGGCGCTGAGCACCTCGTTCCCGCGCAGGGTTCCCTGCTCCAGGGCATCGCGCACCGCCTTTTCCACCTCGCGCTGTGCGGTGATGCCGAACTGCTTCAGCAGTCCCCGGAGCGACCGATTGAACTGCTCTTCGTCCATCCTGTTCCCTCGCTGACGGTTGTTCCCCCATGCTACACCGGCCCCCCGGCCGGGGGGAACCCTCAGCGCCCCTCCAGGGTGCGCTCGCCGGGGGTGTGCCGCTCCGCCCGCCCCTCGCCGGGATGCGCCTTGGCCTCGAGGTAGCGCTCCCCCTTGAGGCGGATGAAGGTGGCGAACTGCTCGTACTCCTCCTCGGAGAGGGCGTCTGCGATGCCGGGAATGAGCCCCTTGACCAGCGTGATCCGCTCTTCCGGCGCGAGCGAGCTGGCCTGGTCGACGAGGGAGCGGAGCACCGGATGGTTCATCCAGTCGGTTTCGGGCGACGTGGTCATGTGGTGGAATGGGGTAGGGGGGTGGGCCGGCGACGGGCGTGTGCCGCCCGATCGCCGGCGGGCGTGGAGCACTAGCTCACTGTCCCTCGCCAAGCTTGATCCGCTCGACCCGGCGATTCTGGGCCCGCGGATTGTAGATCCTCAGCGTCACGATATTGCCCGGTTTCTCGGCCTGGAGCGCCTTGCGCAGGTCGGCCTCCGTCCGCACGGCCTTGCCTTCGATGGACAGGATGATGTCCGGCCCGCCCTGCTGCGGGTCGTCGAAGAGCACCTGCCAGGCCGGGCCGCCTGGGGTGACGTTGGTGACGATGAGCCCGCGGGTGTCGGCGGGGAGCTGCAGCTCCTGCGCCGCGTCGGGGCTCACCGGCTCCACGCTGATGCCGAGTCGGTTCATCGCGGTGCCGCCCGGGGTCGCCTCCCCTTCCTGGGGCGCCTGGTCCGCGGCAGCCACCTGCGTGGTGTCCTCCAGCGGCTGCAGCTTCACGCTGAAGGTCTTGTGCACGCCGCCTTTGCGGGCCACCTCGACCTTGACCTGGTCGCCCGGCTTGCGGAACCCGATCACCTGCTGGAGCTGGCCCACGTACTCCACGGGCTTGCCGTCCACCGCGACGATGATGTCGCCCGGCTCGATGCCGGCGGCCTTGGCGGGGGAGTCGTCGTTGGGAATGTCCTTCACTACCACGCCCCGGATCTCGGGCAGCCCGACGTACTGGGCGTCGTTGATGGTCACGTCCGCGATGGAAACGCCGAGCGCGGCGCGGTGCACCCGGCCCGACTCGATGAGCTGGGTCATGACGGTGCGGACCAGGTTCATCGGGATGGCGAAGCCGTAGCCCGAGTAGAATCCGGTCTCGCTGGCGATGGCCGAGTTGATCCCGATGACCTCGCCGCGGACACTCACCAATGGGCCCCCGGAGTTGCCGGGGTTGATGGCCGCATCGGTCTGGATAAAGTCCTGGATGCTGCCCTGGCCTCGGCCCGGCAGCCCGCTGAGAGCCCGCCCCTTGGCGCTCACGATACCCGACGTGACCGTGAAGGTGAGCCCTTCGCCCAGCGGATTGCCGATCGCCAGCACCCACTCGCCGACTCGGGCGTCGTCGCTATTGCCCAGCGCCACCGGCGGCAGCTTGGTGGCGTCGATCTTGAGCACCGCCACGTCGGTATTCGGATCGGTGCCGATGACCTTGGCCTTGAACTCGCGCCGATCGAGCAGCCGTACGGTGACCTGCTCGGCGCCCTCCACGACGTGGTTGTTGGTCAGAATGTAGCCATCGGCCGAGATGATGAACCCGGAGCCGCTGCCCTGCTCGATCTCGGGCTGCTGGCGGAAGCGGGGAAAGAAGCGCTCCATGCCGGGCGGGACCTTCTGCTGGGTGGCGTGCTCGGTCCGCTGCGAGCGGATATACACCACGCTCGGCTTGACGTGCTCCGCCACGGCCGCGAATGCCTCGCTCAGGTCCTGGAGGGGGCGCGCGGCCGGGATCGACGGAGCCGGCACCTGCGCGATCGCCGACGTGGCCGTTCCCTGCTCCTGGGCGGACGTCCGGCTGGGGAGGTCCAGGAGCCCGGCGAAGAGCAGTCCGAGGGCGAAGGCCAAAGCCACCAGGCCCCCGAACTTGAGCCAGTTCAGCGATCGTGCGGACATCGAGCGGTCCTTCAGTGGAACGTGAAAAACGCAGTTGCAGTCCTGCTTAATAGTACCACGGTGGCCGGAAAGGTGTTTTCGGGAGCGGCGGGCGCGAAGGCGCAAGGGCGCCAGGTATGGTGCACTACCTGGCGCCCTTGCGCCCTCGTGACTTAGCCCGTCACCTCACTTCTTGTCGTCCACGATCTCGTAGTCCGCCTCGACCACGTCCTCCGGCCCACCCGCCGCCGACGGCTCGGCTTGGGGACCGGCGCCCTCAGGGCCGGGCTGCCCCTGACCCTGTGCGCTCTGGTACAGCGAGGCGCCGGCCGAGGAGTAGGCGCCGTTGAGCTCGTCCAGCGCCGTCCGAATCGTGGCCGGGTCACCCGCACGGAGGGCCTGCTTGGCGCCCTCGAGGGCGCTGTCCAGGCGGCCCTTGGCGTCCGCCGGCAGGCGGTCGACCCACTCCTTGCTGTCCTTCTCCACCCGGTACACCAGGCTGTCGAGCTGGTTCCGCTGCTCGATCTGCTCCCGGCGATCCTTGTCCTCCGAGGCATGCTGCTCGGCGGCCTTGACCATCCGGTCGATCTCGCTGTCGCTCAGGCCGCTCGAGGCCTCGATCCGGATCTTCTGCTCCTTGTTGGTGGCCTTGTCCTTGGCCGACACGTGGAGAATGCCGTTGGCGTCGATGTCGAAGGTGACCTCGACCTGCGGCATGCCGCGGGGAGCCGGCGGAATCCCGGTGAGCTGGAACTTGCCGATGGTCCGATTGTCCATGGCCATCTGCCGCTCGCCCTGGAGCACGTGGATCTCCACCGTGGTCTGGTTGTCCTCCGCCGTGGAAAACACCTCCGACTTCTTGGTCGGGATGGTGGTGTTCCGCGGGATCAGCACGGTAGTGACGCCGCCCAGGGTCTCGATGCCGAGCGAGAGCGGAGTCACGTCGAGGAGCAGCACGTCCTTGACCTCGCCGCCGAGCACGCCGCCCTGGATAGCGGCGCCGATGGCGACGACTTCGTCGGGGTTCACCGACTTGTTGGGCTCCTTGCCGAAGAAATCCTTGACGATCTGCTGGATCTTCGGGATCCGGGTGCTGCCGCCGACCAGGATGACCTCATCGATCTGCTTGGGGTCGAGCCCCGCATCCTTCAGCGCCTGCTGCATGGGCGGGATGGTCCGCTGGATCAGGTCGTCCACCAGCTGCTCGAACTTGGCCCGGGTAAGGCTGATGTTCAGGTGCTTGGGGCCGGACTGATCCGCCGTGATGAACGGCAGATTGATGTCGGTCTGCGTGGTGCTGGACAGCTCCATCTTGGCCTTCTCGGCGGCTTCCTTGAGCCGCTGCAGGGCCATGGGGTCCTTCGACAGGTCGATCCCTTGATCCTTCTTGAACTCGGCCACCAACCAGTCGATCAGCCGCTGGTCGAAGTCGTCGCCGCCCAGGTGGGTGTCGCCGTTGGTGCTCTTCACCTCGAACACGCCTTCGGCCAGCTCCAGCACCGAGATGTCGTAGGTGCCGCCGCCCAGGTCGAAGACCGCCACCTTCTCTTCCTTCTTCTTGTCCAGTCCGTACGCGAGCGCGGCCGCAGTGGGCTCGTTGATGATCCGGAGCACCTCGAGGCCGGCGATCTTGCCGGCGTCCTTGGTGGCCTGCCGCTGCGCGTCGTTGAAATAGGCCGGCACGGTGATGACCGCCCGGTCCACGGTGTGGCCCAGGTAGTCCTCCGCCGTCTGCTTCATCTTCTGCAGGATCATCGCGGAGATCTCGGGCGGGGTGTAACGCTTGCCGGCGATCTCGACCGCCGCCATCCCGTTGGGCCCGTCGCCCACCTTGTAGGGCACGCGCTTGGACTCTTCGGTGATCTCGTTCAGGCGCCGGCCCATGAACCGCTTGATCGAGAAGATGGTCTGCTTGGGATTGGTGACCGCCTGCCGCTTGGCCACCTGGCCCACCAGGCGCTCGCCGTCCTTGGTGAAGGCCACTACCGAGGGGGTGGTTCGGCCACCCTCGGCGTTAGGGATGACGACCGGGTCGCCCCCCTCCATAACCGCCACGACTGAGTTGGTCGTGCCCAGGTCAATGCCGATGATCTTGGACGCCGCCATGTCGACTCCTCATGCTGGAAGTAATGCCGGGACAATGCCCTTCTGACGCGCACCCGCGCGTGGCCAGTGGGAGAGCAACTCCCATACCGATAAAAACTGCCGTTATGGCAGCGACTTAGGCGATTCTGCCTACCGTGATCACGGTCACGACGCACATGAGTGAAAGTCCCTAGCTTGGCGTTCACCCGTTGGGCCCCCTTTATGGTGGGAGCGTGCTCGGGCCACGGGTTGGGGCAGGGGAACGACACCAATACGGAGGAGGGTGAGTCATGCTGTGGACGATCTTCGTGATCCTCCTGGTGCTCTGGCTGCTGGGCGTGGTCACGTCCTACACTCTGGGTGGGTTCATCCACGTGCTGTTGATCGTGGCCGTCATCCTGGCGGTGATGCAGCTGATCCAGGGCCGTCGAGCACTTTAGGAACCGCGCGATGCGCGGGAGGCGGGAAGACCCGCTTCCAGGGGCCGGGTCGCTTGCGATCCGGCCCCTTTCGCGTTCTCCGGGCCCCACGCCCGCAAGTCTTATATTCGGGCATGTTCCCGATCCGCGACGACAATCCCACACTTGGCACTCCCGCCATCACCGTCGTGCTGATCGGGCTCAACGTCGCGGCCTGGATCCTGGTACAGGGCATGGGCGCGGAGCCGGTGCTGTCGCAGTCGGTGTGCGAGCTCGGGCTGATCCCGGGCGAGCTCCTCGGGCGGCTCCCTGCGGGCTACACCCTTCCGATGAGCCGGGACATGAGCTGCGTGATCGGCCCGCCGCACTGGTTCACTCCGCTCACCTCGATGTTCCTCCACGGCGGCTGGCTGCACCTCATCGGCAACATGTGGTTTCTCTGGCTCTTCGGGAACAATGTCGAAGACTCGATGGGGCACGGCCGCTACCTGGTGTTCTACCTGATGTGCGGCCTGGCCGCGGCCGCGGCCCAGACGCTGGTCAATCCCACCAGCGCGCTTCCGATGGTCGGCGCATCAGGTGCCATCAGCGGGGTAATTGGGGCGTACATCGTGCTCTACCCGCGAGTCCGGATCCACATGCTGATCTTCCTGGGCTTCTTCATCACCCGTGCCGTGGTGCCCGCGTACCTCATGCTGGGCTATTGGCTCCTGCTTCAGGTTCTCGGCGGGCTCCCGTCGCTCGGTGACGAGGCTGGCGGGGTCGCGTTCTGGGCTCATGCGGGGGGCTTTCTCGCCGGCGCGGTGTTGATCCTGGTGTTCCGCGATAACGATCTGGTGGCCCGTCACCGTGCCCTCGCCGGCTACGTCTGATCGGGCTCCGCGGCGCATGGCGCGGGGCTCGGCCGGCGGGGTATGTTCTTGCCCATGGCCGACCCCAGCTCGCGCCGCATGATCGCTCCCTCGGGCGCGGCCACGCTCGACGTGCCCGTCGCCCCCCGCAATCCGGGCATGCCGTTCGAGGCGGACTGGGTAGAGGAGGTGCGGGTCAATCGCAGCGCGGTCGAGCGCCGGACCGCCACCCAGCGGGCCCGACGCACGGTAAAGAAGGAGTGGCAGGCCGCCTGGCTGCTCCGCGCCGTGACTCTGATGGACCTCACGTCCCTGTCCGGGGACGACACCGTGGGCCGGGTGCGCCGACTCTGCGCCAAGGCCCGGCGCCCGGTGCGCGAAGACCTGCTGGAGACGCTCGGCGCCTCCCGACTGCCGATCCGTGTCGGTGCCGTCTGCGTATATCACACGTACGTCGAGACCGCAGTCGAGTCGCTGGAGGGCTCGGGCATTCCGGTGGCCGCGGTGTCCACCGGGTTTCCCGCCGGTCTCTCGCCCTTTGCCCAGCGGCTCGGGGAAATCCGCGCCTCGGTCGCTGCGGGCGCCGAGGAGATCGATGTCGTGATCACCCGCGCCCACGCGCTCACCGAGAACTGGCGCGCGCTCTACGACGAAGTGCGCGCCATGCGGGAGGCCTGCGGCGACGCGCACATCAAGACCATCCTCGCCACCGGCGAGCTCGGCACCCTCCGGACAGTCGCCCGGGCGAGTCTGGTGTGCATGATGGCGGGCGCCGATTTCATCAAGACCTCCACCGGCAAGGAGGGGGTGAACGCCACGCTACCGGTGGGACTGGTGATGGCGCGCGCCATCCGGGAGTTCCGCGAGCGGACCGGCCACCTGGTGGGGCTCAAGCCAGCAGGAGGCATCCGCGCGGCAAGGGAGGCGCTCGACTGGCTCGCCCTGGTGAAGGATGAGCTGGGCGATCGCTGGCTCCGTCCCGACCTGTTCCGCTTCGGCGCAAGTGCACTCCTCACCGACATCGAGCGCCAGCTGGAGCACTTCGCGACCGGCCGGTATTCGGCGGCGCACCGGCACCCGACGGGCTAAGGCGACCAGAGCGGCTCCGGCATGGCATCCATCCCCGAGATCTTCGAGACAATGGCTTACGGCCCCGCCCCCGAGGCGGCCGGGCCGGCGCAGGCGTGGCTGGAGGGGCATGGCCGGAGCTTCGGGCTCTTCATCGGCGGCAGGTGGACCGCGCTAGATGGCGAGACCTTCGAGACGCTGAACCCGGCGACCGGCAAGCCGCTGGCCCTGCTCAGGCAGGCCAATCCGACAGAAGTGGATGGCGCAGTACGGGCGGCCCGGGCGGCCCAGGCCGAGTGGTGGGGCATAGGGGGTCACGCGCGAGCGCGCTACCTCTACGCGCTGGCCCGCCAGGTCCAGAAGCATAGCCGGCTGTTGGCCGTGCTCGAGTCGCTCGATAACGGCAAGCCGATCCGGGAGTCGCGCGACATCGATGTTCCCCTGGTGGCGCGGCACTTCTACCATCACGCCGGCTGGGCGCAGCTCATGAGCCGGGAGCTGCCCGGCCGGGAGCCCCTGGGCGTGATCGGGCAGATCATCCCCTGGAATTTCCCGCTCCTGATGCTGGCATGGAAGATCGCGCCCGCGTTGGCGATGGGAAACACGGTCGTGCTCAAGCCCGCCGAATTCACCTCGCTCACCGCGCTGCGCTTCGCCGAGCTGTGCCACGAGATCGGGCTGCCCGCCGGGGTGGTGAACATCATCACCGGTGATGGCCGCACCGGCGAGGCGTTGGTCACCCATCCCGGGGTAGACAAGATCGCCTTCACCGGCTCGACCGAAGTGGGACGGCTGATCCGCACCGCGACGGCTGGGAGCGGCAAGAAGCTGTCCCTCGAGCTGGGCGGCAAGTCGCCCTTCATCGTTTTTCCCGACGCCGATCTCGACAGCGTGGTCGAAGGGGTGGTGGACGCGATCTGGTTCAACCAGGGGCAGGTCTGCTGCGCCGGCTCGCGGATTCTGGTGCAGGAGGGGGTGGCCGACCGGCTGGTGGTCAGGCTCAAGGCCAGGATGGAGACGCTCCGGGTGGGCGACCCGCTGGACAAGGCCGTGGACATGGGTGCGATCATCGCCCCGGTGCAATTGCAGAAGATCCAGGATCTGGTGCAGCGGGGCCGGGACGAAGGCGCGGTGCTGTGGCAGCCTTCGTGGAGCTGCCCGCGCGAGGGCTGGTTCTTCCCGCCGACCCTGTTCACCGAGGTAGCCCCGGCCGCAACGATCGCCCAGGTGGAGATCTTCGGTCCGGTGGTGGTGCTGATGACTTTCCGGACTCCCGTGGAAGCGGTGGAGTTGGCAAACAACACCCGGTACGGCCTGGCCGCGAGCGTGTGGACTGAGAACATCAACCTCGCGCTCGATGTCGCGCCCCAGCTCAAGGCCGGGACCGTCTGGATCAACTGCACCAATGTGTTCGATGCGGCGAGCGGGTTCGGCGGCTATCGGGAGAGCGGGTTCGGCCGGGAGGGCGGGCGGGAGGGGTTGAGGGAATATGTGAAGTGGGCGGAGGGGCGCACAGGCGCACAGGCGCGGGGCCGCGAGGGCGCGAAGGCGCGGCGGCGCAGGCGTGCAGGGGGGCAGCGGCCCCCCAGTTCCCTTCCGCCTATCGACCGCACCACCAAGCTCTACATCGGCGGGGCGCAGGTCAGGCCGGATTCGGGCTACAGCCTGCCGGTGCTCGATGCGGACGGCGGGCAGTTCGGCGAGGTGGGACACGGCAACCGGAAGGATGTCCGGAACGCGGTGGAGGCGGCGCGGAAGGCGGGCGGATGGGCCCGCGCCACCGCGCACGCGCGGGCCCAGGTGCTCTACTACCTGGCCGAGAATTTGGCGGTCCGGGGCGAGGAATTCGGCCGCCGGATCGCCGCGCTCGCGGGCGATGCGTCGGCCGCCGAGCGGGAAGTGAGCCTGACGATCGAGCGGATCTACACCTACGCCGCGCTGGCCGACAAGTACGATGGCCAGGTCCATCACACGCCCTACCGGAACGTCACCCTCGCCATGCCCGAGCCGATGGGCGTGCTTGGCCTCGTCTGCCCCGAGTCGCCGTCGCTGCTTGGCTTCGTCTCGGTGGTTCTGCCCGCCATTGCGATGGGCAACACGGTCGTCGCCGTTCCTTCAACCTCCGCCCCGCTGCTGGCCACGGACTTCTACCAGGTGCTGGACACCTCGGACGTGCCGCCAGGAGTGGTGAACATCGTGACCGGGATTCAGAGTGAGCTCGCTCCGGTGCTCGCCGCGCACGACGACGTGGACGGGATCTGGTACTTCGGGCCCGCTGAGGACGGGGGTAGCGCCGAGGTCGAGCGCTTGTCGGCGGGCAACATGAAACGGACTTGGGTCGAGAACGGCCACGCACGCGACTGGACCGACGCGCGCCGCGGCGAGGGGGAGGAGTTTCTGGAGCAGGCGACCCAGGTGAAGAACATCTGGGTGCCATATGGCGAGTAAGGGGCGCTGACGGTGCGGCATGCGTAGCACGCGCCGACGCGGCAGCGGAGGGGGACTGCTGGAGGAGGCTCAGGAGCTGCTCGCGACCCGAGGCGCAGCATCGCTGCCGGCGCGGGTTCCACCCTGGCTCGGACGCGGCGCGGCGCGCCATCCGGGGATCGGGCGCTTCATGGATCACACCCTCCTCGCCCCCGAGGCGCAGAAGGACCAGATCGCCGCCTTGTGCGACGAGGCGATCGGCTGGGAGCTCAAGGCCGTCTGCGTGAACGGCGCATGGGTGCGGCGTGCGGCCGACCTGCTGGCGGGCTCGCCGGTGCTGCTCGCGACCGTCGTCGGCTTCCCGCTCGGCGCGACGGCGAGCGCGGCCAAGGCCGCGGAGGCCAGGCTGGCGGTGGAGAACGGCGCCGCGGAGGTGGACACGGTCCTGCCACTCGGTGCCGCCCGGGGCGGCGACTGGGGCTACGTCGAGGCGGACATCCGCGCCGTGGTAGACGCGGCCGGCAAGGCTACGGTGAAGGTGATCCTGGAGAGCGCGGCGCTGGAGCCGGTGCAGGTGGTCGCCGGGTGCTTGGCCGCGGTCCGGGCGGGCGCGGCCTTCGTGATGACCTCCACCGGCTTTCACGGTGCCGGCGGGGCCACCGTCGAGGCAGTGACGCTGATGCGGCACACGGTGGGGCCGGCCTTCGGGGTCAAGGCGTCGGGCGGGGTGCGAACGGGGGAGCTCGCGCTTCGAATGCTCGCGGCGGGCGCCAACCGCATCGGCACCTCGGCCGCCGCCGCGATGACCGCGCTGCTGGGCCGCGACGCCGCGCCGCTGGGACTACTGCTCGAGCCCTACCTGTCCCGAGGCGACGCGGTCACGACGCGCTGATCTCGATGTCCCGCCGGAGCAGCTTGGCCAGCACGTCCGCCTTCCGGCTCCCGCCCCAGCATTCCAGACCCAGATCGCCGCCCGGATCGGCGGGGCTCAGCCGAAGCCGGAGCGCCTCGGGGGCGAGGTTCACCTCGACCTGCGCGACCGAGGCGCTGTGGCCCCGGTCGAGTCCGTCGGCCACGCGCAGAATGCCGCTCAGCCGCCGAACGACGGCCTGATCGGCCGCGGAGAGCGACGCGAACTCCGGGTGCTTGCGGCGGGGCCCGCTACGACGGTGGTAGCGGCTGATCAGCGCCACCAGCTCGCGCTCCCGAGGCGCCAGCCCGAGGCGCTCGGCGTGGGTGATGAGCTGGTAGCTGTGCTTGTGGTGCTTCCGGTAGCTCACCAGCTGTCCCACGTCGTGCAGCAGCCCGGCAGCCTCCAGAAGCAGCCGCTCTTCTGGTCCGCAGCCCAGCTCCTCACCGAGCTGATCGAAGAGCTGGAGCGCGAGCTCCCGGACGTGCTCCACGTGGCGCCGGTCGGACTGGCAGCGCTCGGCGAACTCGCGAAACAGCCGAAGCGGGTCGCGAACCATCGGCTCTTCGGCGCCCGCCATCTCGAGCAGCAGCCCCTCGCGCAAGCCGAATGCGCTCACGGTCAGACTCCGTCCCCGGATCCAGTCGAGCAGCTCGGCGGTCACCACCAGACCCGCGAGAATGATGTCGGCCCGGGCGGGGTTGAGCCCCGGCACCTGGCGCCGCTGCTCGGTGCTGCG
>Ga0136846_1217185_pt1 | contig 10890 bp, 12 predicted proteins | sample HopSoiMetagenom2_FD_96841 | JGI IMG/M metagenome (GOLD analysis project Ga0136846, IMG submission 96841) | Grasslands soil microbial communities from Hopland, California, USA - 2 Assembly 2016 (version 4) | ecosystem: Environmental > Terrestrial > Soil > Grasslands | place: USA: Hopland... | reverse complement strand
GGCGCGTGATAATGCCGGTCAGAGAGAAGTTCGTCCGTTGCGGAGACTGGCGCACGCTGGAGACATTCTGGAACGTCACCACGACAGCATGGTTCCAGAAGCCTCCGGACGCAGAAGTGAAGATCCGCTACTCGGGTTGGCTGTTCGGCGCCGATCGGCAACGCCAACGCCTCGACGGCAGCACCGTGAAGCGGCTGGTCATCAGCCGCTGGTCGGTCTTCACTGCGCGCCTCCAGATCCGGGTGCCGAACGACACGGCGGTCATCTACGTCGTCGAGGCCGGTGACGTCGCCAACCTGCCCCCCGAAATCTCCTTCTGATCCGAAGCCGCGGGGGTCCAGCTTGCCGCCTGGTAGGTAAAATTGGCGTAGTACCGCCGGACCTCGTTCGGCGGCCGTCCGACCGGGCGCATGCTCATCTCCATATCTTAGAGCGTGTTTGAGAAGGGCATGTTCATGGGCCATCGCCGGATGAGGGTTGCGATCAGGGTTTCGGCAACGGCGGTAAGTTGCTCGTAGTCACGAGGCGAAGGTTTGCTCGACGACCCACCGGCGGCGCAGCACCTCGAAGCCCTTGGCGGCGGGCTGCATTTGACGACCTCGACAACGATGTGGGCCTTGTCCTTTGGCCAGGGTGTACGATTGAGGCGGTGCACAGCGGGCTCCTAGCCATTACCGGCTGGGGTGAATGTACGCCCACAAGACTGCCCGGTACTACGGATCGTGCTGCGCCGCCCATCAGAACAAACACGCAAGCTGAGTGGCACCTGCCCGGGCTGAGTGTCGCTTGCCCGTAGCCGTCCGAGGCAATGGAGCCGACTACCGTTCTTACCCCGAGCTGGCGCAACGTTTCACCCAGCGCGAGCGCGCCGACCAACCCGCATCTCTGTACAAAGCGGACGGTTCGAAGCGGGTGAAAAATGCGGGTTGACCGGGCCTTTGCGTGTGGGCGCAGGCTTCATGTCTGGGCACTGCGTAATAATGCCCGGAGGTGGCATCGGGAGCTGCAGGAGGTCACCGTGCACTTCGAAGGGTTCCAGCAACTGAAGCGAGTCATCTCTTCTGTTCCGGTCAGCGAGTTCGACATGAGCAACTGGAGCAGCTGTGCGAGCGACATGCAACGCGGGATGCATGGTTCCGCGGTTAGCGCGTGAGTCGGGCAGCGTGAAAACACCGGGCTATTATCAATGGTCTTGAGGCTAGATGGTGCGCGATGTGAGGACAAGACAGCCCGTCGCCGAATGAACGAAGCAGGTGGTCGCTACGGTCCTCCTATCCCTCCCGGCTTCCGGGCAGGCCGGTGGCAGGCGGTCCTCGCTGCGACGACGTTGCGCCTATCCGGCAGCTCTACGGGCCGCCTATTCCGTATTCAAAGTCTCTAGGCAGCCTAAATGATGCCGCCTCCACTTTCCAGTCGCCGCAAGCGCTTGCGACGTGCATGCTCTCGGCCACGCTTGCCCAGGGCGTAATAGTCCTCGCCGTCCACGATGATCATGACAGCAACGTCCACCTCCGGACCGATATCCTCATGCCCAAGCGCCTCCTCTTCAGCGATCAGGTTCATTACGGCGCGTTCAACCAGAGGCAAGGGATCAATCTTGTCTCGGCGGGCTAGGTGCAGCAGATTGGCGACAAGATCACCGATCAACTCCTGGCGTGATAAACCGCTTTTGCTCCCGGGGAGCGCCGGGGGGAACGCCCCGAGAGCTTATGCCGCCCAGTCTGCTCTTTGTTGATTGGTCGGAAAGCCACGGGCATGATATTTCAGGCTCTTGGAATTCAAGTTACTCATTTGTCTGCTCCTCATGATTAGAACGTCGAATTGCCAGTGAAATTTACAGAATTGTCAGAAATGATCAGACCTCGATGAGATCACTAATTTCGTCTAGAACCTGTTTTTCCTTTTGCTGACGCACCATGCTTCTGCTCCACATCGGCAGAAATGGATCTGACGAAGTGCTTTACAGGATGAGCAAAAATGATGTTTTCCCTGACGAGCACATATGGCTTTGTATGTTTCGCTTTAAGCGAAACCGCTCTTCATAGAGAAGTGAGCAGCGACGTGCTACCTGGGTCCGCAAAGATGCCGAAAAACGCCCAAAAACCGCGTTTGGCGAGCCAAAACCGACGTTGTCAGGGGGTAGAGGGAGGCGTGTTTTTCGCCTCAGAAATGACCTTGGGGAGCCAAATGACATTTTCCCAAGCAAACTGCCGCCCCACCATTTTCATGACGTACTTGGTTACATACTCCGGATCGCTCTTGATCGGGGTGAGATGAATGCTGCGCAAGCGCGAATCCCGGAGATAGAACTCCTCCTTGGCTTTTACATGCAGGCAAAGCTCGTCCTTGAGCCGTGAGTTTGGGGGTATAAGGCATATTCCTTGGCCATGAAACCCATCATTGATCGTGACGTTAGGCCGTGGGTCTTTGATGTGCTTATAAACTGGCGGATCCGGAGCTACGAAGAGCCTGGGAAGCCGCTGAAAATGGGACGGCGCAGTGGGATCACGATCAACTCGGGTGACGAGCTTGCTATAGAAAAGCTCCACCTCAGAGTTCATGATTCTGAGCATGCTAGCCCTTTTATTCGGCAAGGGCTTAAACATGAAACTGATAATACTTGCCTCCCATCCTTCAAAAACGTACCTTTTGATGTAAGATGAGACCTCAGAAACCATGCGTTTATCGCTGAAATCCGGGTTTTCTCGTAGCAATATGGAGGCTGGCAGATTGGAACGAGAAGCTAGCAATTTTCCAGCATACTCATCTGTTTTCCGGCTTTTAGCGGCATTTTTCTCCGTGTTATGATGAGAAACCACCTTCTTGCGTGATTTGCTTCTCCTATCTTGAATTCTCCCGGATTTTTCATTTAGGCAAAGCACGGCCATATGCGAAACCTCCGCATCCTCCAAGCCAAGCAACAGATCCAACATTACTGGCCTTCCGAGCAACGCCGCAATCTGCTTATACAAATTGCTGTTTACAGTCAGCTCGCTCTTTCCTTGATTGCCTTTTTGGCACGCCAATTACCGACCACTGCGTCGCCTGCGACGCGTTGGAATACCGAAATTTGAGCTCAAAACCTGCCGGAAATGGCTACGCGGCGGGAAAATGAGCCGCAACGCCGGTATCGTCCTTTTTCCCATCGCTTACTGCCGGACGGACCACCGATTAAGGGTGGCAGGAGTGGCAGGTCGCTAATTTCTTGGCCTTATAGAAGTAGCTGCTGATAGAGATTGAATATGCACTCCTGCCACTCCTGCCACCCTGACAAAGCCGCAGCTCCGTGGCGTAGTCCAGGGGCGGATCAGTGGCTCGCCGGGCTAGCACCGGGTCGCGGGGAACAGCAGCTCCGAGCGCCAACCATTCCAAGGGAAGAATGGAACGCTTATGGTGCTCCGGTACGATGAAATCGGAGGTCGTCATGTGGGGCAAGCCAATCGGATTATTGTGGCTCGGCGCAATGCTAGCGGCCTTCTCCGCAGCCGCCCAGACCACGCCAACCCCGGCGACAATTACTCGGACAGTGATCGCCGCGACCAAACTGCCGACGGTGTCGGAGGTGCCGCTCTATTTCAAAGCCGTGAGTGTCACTCTTGCGCCGGGCGAAAAGAGCAGCGTCTCAGCGGCCAACAGCATCCTCTACCAGATGTCAGGAGCCACCGAGGTCTCGCTGGCTGGCGAGGGCAAAATGCTCGATGGTGGAGAAGGGCTGTTCATCGGCGGCGGGAAGATAGCGACGCTCAAGGCGGGCAGTGGAGGAGGACCATCGACCTTGCTCCACTTCTTGCTTGCCCGCGCTGAGGCCTTGGATGAGCCTACCGCCATGCCACCGCGGCGACCTTCGCCACTAGCGATGGCAAGATCATCGAGAACCAGCTCTTCAGTCAGCCGATAAAGGCGAACAGCGTTGACGCCGTTCGAAAATGGGCCGTGCTCCTCTCACGCTGGCGCCTCCTCGGGCAACCCACGGACTCATCTGCAGAAGTGGAAGGGTTTCTGCGAAAAACGCTGGTTGCGCGAGCTTGAGGGTGATGCTCATTTCGGCACGCAGTTTCGGTGTTCCTACCAGCCAGACACGGTCGTTCAATGTTACCTGCTGAAAATACCCCAGCCCAGGGCAACCTAGATCTTGCAGAACGATCAGGAGTCGATTGGCGTGGGCGACATCAAGCGGCCCCTCTACTTCGCCTTCGAAAGTGAGCCGACCGACGAAGAGAAATGCGAATTCGACCAAGGTAGGACAGTAATTTCGTGGGGCAGGACTCAGATGGTATCCTTCGCGGAAAAGCGTGGCAACGAACGAGTGGAGTAGAATATGGCCAGTTGTCGCTTTTCGAACGGCGCGAAGAAGTTTGTCGACACACTCGGCAACGATGCTGTTGCAGGGGGTGGAAGGTTCTCTGGCGCTTGCCATGGCGACAAGAAAACCAAAGAGCTCATTTTCGCTTCTTATTCTACGGTTTCGCATCTAATCCCTCTTCTCTGTTCCGCAGTCGGACAAGCCTACTCCGGCCGCCTTTGGGGGCGTCGCGAAGGTAGGTTGTCCGGCCGGGCAAATTTTCGCAAAATTTATGAATTCGTGAAACAATGGGAGCCGGAGTGATGGCAGACATAGTTGTGCCGCTTAGGACGGTTGCAGACCTGCTTGTTCGTGAAGGCGTCGCTTTTCAAGGCGACTCTCGAGGCTTCTCCACACTGCTAGCTCTGCTCCAAAGTGGGGAACTCCAGGCGGGGGTCAGGTTCGAAAAAGTTGCGGCTGAATGGATCGTCATTTCGGATTCATACTGGAGAACGGTGAAAGTCGAGGCGCTGAGGTCGCTGCTTGTGAACCGGCCTGAAGGTCGCGTCGGAGTCTTCGAAATTGCACTGCGGGACCTCGCCGCCGAGGTATGGCGAACCGTCGGCACAACCTCGATGCCATCGGAAGATCTCGTCCTAACACTCGTCCGCCATGCTGATGAATCGGCGGAAGCGGGAGTTCGAATGAGCGATTGGAAGGCTTTTACGAAGGCGCGCAAAGTCGCTCCATCAGTCGAACAGACCAAGGCTGGAAGTGGTAAAACTGGTCCAGGACGTAAAGGACGGCCCCCACTGGAACATTGGGATGTCGTCTATAGAGAGATAGCCGCGCACCTATTTCAGGAGTTAGGTCGGAATAAAGCCAAAGTGCACCTCCAGCGATTGCCGGACCGAGTATTGGAATCATTGGAGCGCGACGGACTAAAAGCGGCAGTCGCTCGGAGCCAAGTAAAGGAAGCGGTGAGCAGGAGCCGGTCACGCCTGCAAGCCCTCAAGAAGTAATTTCGCAATTAAAAACATTTTGCGAAAAGTCACTCTCTTATGCCGTTTAGGCGCCCCGAATGGAGGCGCCCATGTCTGCTCGAACGATCACGATTCCACGGTCCGTCCACCTCCGCGCGCGGCATCTTAGGACGAAGCCAAAAAAAATCGGGCATTTCGTCACGGCAAGCACCCCGCAGCCCGGCTAGCATAACCCGATCGACGCGCTTCTTCCCGAGACGCCTGACAAGACAGAGTTTCGCGAAGCCGGCCCTCCCAATCAGCCCTCGGCGCAATTTCTCACAGAGCGTGAGCTGGCGAAGCGCTGGGGTCTATCGGTGCGGACGATTCAGGCGGCCCGCTACGCCAACCGGGCTGCCACTACGTCAAGATCGGCCGGGCGGTTCGTTACCGCCTGACCGACGTGGAGGCTTTTGAGCAGGCCCACACCCTCACGGCAACAGCGGAGGCGCGAGATGGCTGAACCGCTCGCCGAGTACTGGTTCAAGGACAGCAATTTCGACCTGCGCCAAGGCGAACCAGACCAGGCTCAACGGCAGGCCGTTCAACAATCCTGGGTGAAGACGCTGCGTCGTCGTGATCACGGTCAGAGCCCAAGCCAGGAACGTCTCGAAGTGGCTGACCTCCTGGAGAGCTGCAATAGGCGCTGCAATTCAGCGGCTTGCCTACTGTGTGCAACGGCGTCCCAGCGCTGGCTGATAGAGGCGATCCAAGAGCTGTGGCCTGAGGAAAGCCTGAGCACCGCCACGTTGATCATTCCGAGCCTGACGCGGCCCCTAGGCAACCTGCACTCTCTACGGCTGCCTTCGGCGAAACGCCTCATACATAGGAAGTTCGAGGCGGCAGAGGCTGAGCATGTCCCGCTCGTAGGGTTCCTAGATATCAGCCACAACACCCACGCTCATGGCGCCTGGCCCGACCATTGGGCACCGCATGCCGTCTGCTGCTTCCCGAGCGAATTCACTCCCGACCTGAAGCGTGTAGCTGAGAGCCTGCCTCGTGACCCGCACAGCCCGATAAAGCGCCCAGGGCGAATTGATCCCATTGAGAACGATGAAGAACAGCTGAGCTATATGGCGAAGCCGAGAGCTACCCGTCGCATCAATTTCGACAGCTTTTCCTCCAAGGCCAGACCCTCCAAGCGCTGGCTGAAGAGACCCGAGCTGATTGAGCTTCTCCTATGGCTTTCTACCTACTCCCCGGATGAGCGTCTCTATCTGCAAAATGTGCGTCGCTACCAAGATCGACTAACACATCTGCGATGAGAGTGTCGTCAATGGTTTTCCGCAAAGTTTGCTGTGTTCTATAGGAAAGTTTCAGAAAGTAGCCAAAAACACGCTGAAATCACCAACTTTTTAAAATTATCGAGCAACACTGCAGTTGATGTTAATCCGGCTTACCAGGCAATTTGCCGTATTCTGTAAACACGTGAGATGAGTGAGATAGGTGAGATGAGTCAGACATGTAAGATGAACAGATATCCCATTAATTACCATGGAGTACGGTCGATGAGCAGAAATCAGACGAGGGCAGGTGGCAGCCGTAAAGCCGAGAAATACGCCGTAGAGCGTCGTAGAAGCACCGACCGCTCAAAGCGCAGTCAGACCCGCTCGACTGCCCCGAATTGGCGCGTCGTGACTCTCAAGGACGAGACCACCGGCAAGCTCAGCCACGAAATACGATTTCCGGTGGGCGACGGCACCAACGGCATCACCACGGTGGGCGCAGAGTTTTCCGATGAGGCGGTCGCGAAGCACATGCGAGGGCTCACCAAGGCGAGCATTCCTGACCTGGCGAAGCTACTACGCTCTGGGCCGCGCACAAACATCATAGTGACTGACCGCCCGGGCTGGCGCTTCGATGACGCAGGCCATCCTATCGCCTTCGTAACTCCCAGAGGCATCATCGGGCCCAAGCGAAAGCGGTATCGCTGGCGCGGCGAAGCGCGGACCGAGGCTCACGCCGGAACTGCGGACGGTTGGCTCCAGGTGCCAAAGCTTGCACAAGAATCAAATTTTCTAGCCTTCGGGCTGATGGTAGCAATGGCGGGTCCGCTTCTTCGCTACGCGCAGCTCACCGAGGACGCCATCTTCCACTTGGCTGGCCAAACCAGCGTCGGCAAAACCCTTGTAGCTAAGGTGGCGAAAAGCCTCTACGGCGCGCCGGAACCGCTGCCCGACTGGGCGCAATTTCCCCGAGCGCTGGAAGAGAGTGCTGCGCTCGCAAACGAGACGGTGAACATTCTGAACGCCGCCGAAAAGGTGCCAATCGGCAAGCGCGCAGAAAAGCTCAATGTCATCGTGCACATCGTTCCAGAACGCCAGTCCCCGGCCAGGTCGGCTGGCGTACAAGAGAGATTTCCAAATCGGAGCTGGCAGTGTCTCTCGTTAAGCACGGGTAACCATTCAGGGGCGGAAATGGCCAAGAGCGTAGGCCGAAGCTGGGACGAGCAGGATCAGCTGCGCTTCATCGACATTCGCGTGTCCTCCGGCGGCGGGGGGATTTTTGATCTCACCAGTAGCCGGTCCGAAGCTGCAGAAAGAAGCGCCGATCTCGTGAGGAGGCTTGAACGCCTACTGGATGAAGAGCACGGCACGTTTTGGCGCGTATGGGTGCCCCACCTTGCGAGCCTTGACCTCGAATCCCGAGTGCCAGAACTCGTTGATCGCTTCGTGACAAAGGTGTCGCCCGCAAACGGCTTCGAGGAGCGCATCGCTCGCAAGTTCGGCGTCGTATATGCGGCCGGGCGAATAGCCGTCGTTGCCAAACTTCTGCCTTGGCCCGTAAACTTTCCGCTGAAGGTGGTGCTGCGCTTATATCGACAGGCTCGGAATGATGTCACGATGAAAAGACGTGCCGAGGTCGGCGCGCTTCAGGCGCTCTTGATCGCTTCATCGGACGCCAGCCTTTTCCCACCGCTTGCTACCACCTCGACCTTAAAGGTGGACGCTTACGGGAGGCCGTTCGGCGTTCGCGGAAAGATTGCTGGCCAGGATGCAATCGCCGTACGCACTGATGCTCTCGGCGCCATTTTCCCGGCCATGTCGTCCGATCAGCTCGTCGAGCGTCTGCAGATGAGCGGTGCTCTGGTGCAAGGCCACGGCGGGAAGAGGACGAGGCAGCTAAATCTGCGGCTGAAGCTCGCCAGGGGCACAGTTAGGAAGCCGCGATTCTACGTCGTCTCCGTTCCGCAGCTTCGGAGCACACTCGAGAGAACATAGAGGCGCTGCTTTGCCGTGGTGGCGACGGCACCCAACCGGACCTCACCGCGGCTAGCTCCCGGTTTGCGTAGTGACACCAGGCTCTATGGCAAGGCTCCACCGCGGGGTCATGATGGCCGAATGAGCTGACGTTCGGTGTAGGTGATTGCCTGCTCTTGCCCGGCGGTCGGGCCGGCGTGCACCTCGGCCACCCGCTGCATCATGGCGAGGAGATCGCTACGCTCTGATGGACTCAAAGTCTGTCGGAGCAAGCCGGCAACTGCGTCAACGGCATCTTCGATCGTGGTTGCCTGCTCAGCGGCAAAGCGCGCGAAGGCGAACCGGGGGCGAAGGTCCTCGGCGAGACCGAGCACTTTCTGCATCTCGTGTTCGATAACGCCGACCTGCTCTGGGGTAAGTACCCCGCGCTGCTGCGCAACGAGCACCATCAATACGGATGCAGCATCCCGGGAGTCAGTGATCGACCGAATGGGTGCCAGCTGCTGCTGTTGAATGGCTGCCGAGCGGCGCTTTGCATCCCGGCGGCGATTGCTGCTCTCTCGCCACTGGTGCTCGAGGTACTCAAGACCCTTGCCCCAGATGAGCCAATAGAACAGTCCCGTGAAGATGGCTCCGACGATTGCAGCGATAAAGGGCATGGCGATACGGCCGAGTTTGGCGCTGAACGTATATGGGTTTGCGGCATCCGGAGAAACTGCCCAATGGCTTCTTGAATTCACGCCGCTAAGAGCATGGGCGGCACCGCTTGCAATCCGACTGCGGGTGTAGAGGCGCTTAGGTCCTGGCCGGCGTGCTCCGCTTCCGCACAGATAGCGGCAGCGATGCGAAGGGCTCGGCAAGTGGGAGCATCGGTGAGCGAGAGAGCAGCGCATACGCGCTCCGTTGTTTCGCTATCGACACGACCGGTAGGACGCGCGCCCCATACGGCAAAGTCGACGATGGTGTGGAGCAAGTAGGCTGTCCAACAAGGATGCACCGACTTGACTGAGCGATCCAGCCGAAGGAGCAACTCGGCTTGGTCCCATGTAAACGCTCCGTCACGCAGCAAATCACGCTCAAGAACTCGGACGTCGCTCTTGCCGATCCGCTGCTTGGCAACAAGGCCATTGGCGAATTCGCGCAGTGATGAGTTGATCATTTCGGCCCCCAACAGCAGTATACGTTTCAACAGCTGCAAGTTTGATTGTCGCCGCTCTCCAGTTGGTAAATCGGCAAAACTGAATCGTCGTTCAGGTTAAGTGAGCATGAGCTTGCTAAACTGGCCGCGTATTTACCTGCCGTGTTAACGTTGCCTTCAGCATCTGCTTGCCTGTCCGTACAATCGCGGCCTTCGTTCCTTGTGGACGACGAAGACAACGATGGCTGGGAAGAGGGCGTCGAAACCGGCGTTTCGTTCTCGGCTGAATGAGTGCTGGTGCGCGACGCGGGCGCCCGACGTCATGAGCCCCACAAGGCTTCACTTTGCTCGCGTTCTCTGCTACACACATGCTACATGGCAGCTTCGTAAGCCGTTGAAATCGCTACATCTCTGACGCTCGTCGCCGTTTCCTGTCGGGTGCGCCATCGCTTTCAAGCCCCGGCGCTGCTGCGGCGATAAGGCGAAACCGCCGCCGGCCATCTGCCCGAATCAGCCACCACCGAGCGTGCCTCATGCGCGGCGGATCGGCACGTCCGCTTCCCATCCCTCCTCTGACGCAACGCCCAAAGAAAAAGCCCCGGCCGAAGCCGGGGCTTTCCTCAACCGATCGGCTGGCCGATCAGAAGTCGCGTTGGATGCGCAGACGAGCGCGCCACTCGTCCTCGCTCTTCGTCGTGAACGGGCAGGCCGCCGCCGCCGGGCCGAGGACGCCCGCCGGGATGACCGCGAGGCCCGCGCACTTGTTCAGGTCGGAGACCGGAGCACCGCCGAGCTTGATGCGCGGTCGTAGGAGACCTCGAGGCCGATGTCGAGGTCACGAACCGGCGACCAGATCAGGTTCACCGCGGCGTTGATCATCGTCCAATCGCGGGCGACGCCAGTCGTGGTGATGGCACCCGTCGGCCCGAACACGGGGTTCGTGAAGCCGCCGACGAAGAAGCCGCCGAGCGAGGGGAAGTCCACCTTGCTATAAGCAAGCTGGAAGCCCGAACGCAGTTGCGGGGTCCAGTAGTGCAGGAAGGCCGCGACCGCACCCCACTCCCGCGTCAACGTGTTCTGGTTGGTCAGCGGGTTGATGATGCCATCGGCCGTGTTGAAGCCGAAGCGGCCGTTCGTGCCGGGGAAGCCGCCCTGGCTCGCCGTACCGCCGCCGAGCACCCAGGCGCCGCCGACGACGCAGTCGGTGCAGCCGCGAGCATAGACCGCCTGCAGGTACAGGAGGTCGCC
>Ga0136846_1237888_pt1 | contig 10892 bp, 8 predicted proteins | sample HopSoiMetagenom2_FD_96841 | JGI IMG/M metagenome (GOLD analysis project Ga0136846, IMG submission 96841) | Grasslands soil microbial communities from Hopland, California, USA - 2 Assembly 2016 (version 4) | ecosystem: Environmental > Terrestrial > Soil > Grasslands | place: USA: Hopland... | reverse complement strand
GCTATGTGGCCGTAGGAATATCCTCCGAGATGCTCGAACAGCGGGAAAATATACGGTTGAAACGCACCTCGCGCCAGGAAGAGCAAACCGATCCCCACTGCGACAAGCCAGATGGCGGCGGCTGAGTCGGAGCGTGACCGCATGTTACTCCAAATCGTAAAGGTCCGTCCAACCAGCGATTTCATTCACGCCCTGACGCACCTTCTCGACGCTTTCCGAGAGAAGTTCGATGTAAAGCCCGGCGCGGAATCCGCCTTTGGAAGGGCCGACTTGCTGGCCTGGCTGGGCCCGCAGCTCGTGATACAGATAACCCGGCAGCCGAGTGATCCCGTCAAGATGGCGAATCGAGCGCAAGGTCCCGACCCGCGGCGCAAACGGTGTGACGATAGCCGCGGCAAGGTCCCGGTTCATTTCGAGATTTGGAGCTTCGCCACGCAAAATTTGATAATACGCGTAGAGCATGTCCATGCCGCAAGCCATCTCCAAAATCCTTGGCCGATTCCCTCCCGGGCGCGCTCCGATCTCGCCCAGGCGCGAGCCGATGAATTCCACGTGCGCCGCGCCGTTGCGCATGTCCAGGGCCTGCACACCCGCGATGGCTAGCTGATCGAGCTGCTTTTTTTCCAAGTCGGTCAGCCGCGGCGGAAGCAGTCGCGCGAAATGATGGAAATCATCCAGCCCAACGTCCTGACCGGTCAATACCTCCACGGCAGGTGTGGAATAGACATTGCCCGCTGCGTCAATCAGGCAGTCAATCGATACGTTCTTGCCTTCGAGATATTCGGCGAGCGAAACGCTCAGCGCCTGTCCTTTTTTCCCCAGCCGCTCGTAGTAAGCAGGCACCTCGCTGACCATGGCGCGATAATTCTCGAGCAATATTTTCCGGTCCTTGTTTCGCGTCGCCCACATGCTCGCCGAAACATTCGCCGGCTGGAGAAAACAAGGATAGCCAAGCTCCTCCGCAGCGCGAATGAGCTCCTCCTCAGAATGAATCGAATGAAAACGCGCCCCGGCTGCCGGACCAATCCGCTCCCGGAACCGTTGTCGCATCAGGTTTTTATCCAGGCACATCCGGGCGGATTCCGGCGGCAAACCTGCCAGCCCAAGCGCGGCCGCGACCTGCGCCGTTTGTGCGACGTAAAATTCGATGACGTTGTAAAGGCAGGCGATGCCAAAGCGCTGTTCAATGCTCCGGACTTTTTCGATTAGCTCGGGAAGCGGCCGGGAAAAATCGAAAGATTCCACCAGCACAAATTTGGAAACATCGCCCAGCCGGGCTTTGCTGTTCGAATCCACCAGGATGCCAAGCGGCAAACCGCGCGCCTGGAGGCTTTCAAATTCTCCCCGGCGCACCATGCCGAGAAACAGCACGAGGCCTTGTTTTGATTTATTCGAAGGTGCGGTGCCGGCGGCTGCGTTCATGTCAACGACCGAACAAACTGCGCCAACCGCTCCAAACCCGCAATGATCTCCTCAGGCGGGATGGCATAGGAAATCCGAATGAAATTCTCCGCGCCAAACGCCGAGCCGGGCACCACGGCAATGTGCGCATGCTCCAAAAGCAACTCCGCCAAGCGTTCAGAAGTGCCGATCTGATTTCCGCGAAAAGTTTTTTTGAATAGCGCGCTGACATCCGGAAACAGGTAAAACGCGCCTTCGGGAACAACGCACGGCATGTCCGGAATCTGCTGCAGCAGCTTAAGCGCCGTGGCTCTTTGCTCGGCCAGTTGCCGGCGATTGCCCTCCACGAAGGCATCGTTCACCGGTTCCAGAGCTGTCAACGCCGCATACTGGACCAGGTTCGAAGGATTCGAACCAATGTGACTCTGCAGACTTGCTATTGCCTTCACCACCGGTTGCGGTGCGGCGAAGAAACCCGCGCGCCACCCGGCCATGCAGTAGGTTTTCGAAAGCGACCCGATCAGCACCGTGCGATACTTCAATTCAGGCACAAGCCTGACGATATTGTGATGGACCGCTGGCGCATAGACCAGCTCATCGTAACATTCGTCAAACAGACAGACCAAATCATGCCGCAAAATAATGTCCGCGAGCCTTTGCACGATATCCGCGGAGTAAACCACGCCTGTCGGGTTGTGCGGCGTATTCAGAATGATTCCGCGCGTGTTGGCAGTAATTGTTTTTTCGAGTTCGGCCGGTTCGATTTGGAACCCGGTGTGGATCGTCGAAAACGCAACTGGCGTCGCGCCCGCCAGTCGAACTTGTTCCGGCAACGTCACCCAGTAAGGTGAAGGCACAATGACTTCGTCGCCCGGCTCGAAGAGGACAAAATTTGCGTTGAACAACGCCTGCTTCGCCCCGGCCGTGAAACCTACCTCCTCGAATGTGTAATTACACCCGGTCTTCTGCGTCATCCGGGCAGCGATAAGCTCGCGTAGTTCCTTGATCCCGAGCGTGTCCGTATATTGCGTGCGCCCTGAATGGACCGCGCGGTGCACCGCCAACTTGATTTCGGAACTCGTGTCCTGGTCCAGTTCGCCGGCCGCAAAGTTGACGACGTGGACACCCTCGGCTTGCAGCTTGCGCGCCCGATTGCGCATGCCCGAAGTTTGTGAGCCGGAAAAGCTCCTCATCCGGTCTGCCAACAACCTTTCCGCGGTGGGAATCCTCATCTGGAATGTGTGCGATGCAGCTCGAGCAGTCTCGAGACTACTTGCGCTTGTGCACGCTGGTTGCCTGCACGCGAGTTTTTCCCAACTGTCCGTTCGTCTTTTCCGGCGGATCAAACCGCGCTTCCATTTCAACCATTTTTTCTGCCCCCACCAGGCTGGCGACTGTTGCCACCGGCGAAATCGCCGCCCCCAGCACTCCAGCCGAATCAGCCTTCGATAACACCTCGAAAGTGCGATCGATGGCGGCATGCGCCGCCCGCAAGCCCTGGTTGGCAAAGATCGTGTGCGAGATACCGGCTCGCGCAAATTGTTGCTTCGTGATGGCAGGCATTCGCGTCGGAGCAATAAATATTGGCGTGCGGCGCTTCCAGGCGCTGCCGAAGGAAAGCACTTCCTTTCCGGAAGCATCGAGCGATTGAACAAACGCCGCGTGCGCGCCCGCCTCGGCATATGCCTCGGAGCGCTTCAAAGCTTCTGCCACTCCCAATCCCGCCACCAGTGCTTCCGTCCGCGCGATGATTTTGCACGGCAGACCCGCGGCCTCGATTCCGGCCCGCGCCGCGCGAAGCCGGCTTGCGTGTTCCTCGATCGTAGCTAATGGCCGTTCGTCCCGCTCATAAAGACTGCACCGTTTCGAAGCGGGATTGTCTTCGATGCACAGCGCGACCGCTCCGGCGCGAGCCATGGCTTCAACCACATGGAAAATTTTCACCGTGTCCCCATATCCGGAGTCCAGGTCCACCACGATTGGCAGCTTGATGGAGCGCCGCACGCAACGCACGACATTGAGTATCTCCTCCGCGCCGACGATTCCCGCATCCGGCAACCCCAACGAGGCGGAACAGCAAAAACTGCTGATCCAGACAAAATCAAATTTCCACTTTTCGGCCAGCAATGCCGAAAGCCCGTCATAAACGCCGATGCCAACTTTGAATTCTCCGTCGAATAATCCCCCTGAATTTCCCCGGACGAGACCGTTGACCGCACGCTCAATGGCGCCGGCCCCGTTCGTTTCAACTTTCTTTCCGTTCATATGGACAGCTTCGCAGACGTCACATTACCGTAACACACACTTTGACCGGGACACCAAGATAATGTTCCGGTAATCTCGGACATGTGATACTGCGCTCGTGACAGATTGCGCCGCATACCCTTCACGGAATGAAAGTTTTGCTCGTCGAAGATTCTGAACGTCTCCGCCGTTCAGTAGCCACCGCGCTTAAACGTTCCGGTTACCTTGCCGATGCCACCGGCGACGGACCCGAAGGTTTGTGGCTCGCGGAATCGCATAATTACGACGTAATCGTCCTGGACATCATGCTGCCGGGCCTGGATGGCCTTTCATTGCTACAAAAGCTGCGCAAGGCAGGTAGCGCCGCCCACGTTTTGCTGCTGACCGCCAAAGACACCATTGAAGACCGTGTTCGCGGCCTTCAACTCGGTGCTGATGATTATCTCATCAAACCGTTTGCACTCGAAGAACTGCTCGCCCGCGTGCAGGCCCTGTGCCGGCGCCAGTACGGCGGCAAACAAACCCGGCTCGTCGTGGGTGATCTCGAGATCGATACTGCCGCTCGCCAGGTTTTCCGCGCCGGCCAGGCCGTGGCCTTGAAACCTCGCGAATATCTTTTGCTCGAATACCTCGCCCGTCGCCCGGGTGAAGTCGTCGCCCGCGCTGAAATTGAATCGCATATCTACGGCGGTGACACCGATCCCATGAGTAATGTGGTGGACTCGGCCATCTGTTCCGTCCGCAAAAAACTCTCCGTGCCCAATCCCGCGCCGATGATCGTCACTCGTCACGGCATGGGCTACGTGTTGAACCCGGAATGAAAACCATCCGCGAGCAACTCACGCGCAAGCTTTTACTCGGCTTCGCGTTGCTGCTCTGCCTTGGCGGCGCTGGCACGTACTATTTCACGCGCCAGGCACTGCTGCGCCAGTTTGACAATGCTCTGCGCGCCAAAGCCAACGGCGTAGCCGCCGCCACCGAGCTGCACGGCAAAAGAATTGATTTTGAATTCTCCGAGCAATCCTTGAACGAATTCGAGAATGGCGTCCCTGTCGAGTTCTTCCAATTGCGCCGAGCCGATGGCACGAGCCTCCGGCGCTCCAAGTCACTCGGCGAAGCTGATCTCCTCGCCGCTTCCGGCGCTCCGCTGCATGCAGGCATCGCCGACTTGAACCTCCCATCCGGATTCCATGGCCGGGCGGTCAGCTATTCCTTCCAACCACGGGCCTCGCGCGAGATGCCTCCCGAGTCCCTGGCGCAAATCACCATCATTTTCGCTTCGGATCGCCGGGCTCTCGACCGTACTTTGTCCGCCCTTGCCCTCGTATTAGCCGGTTGCAGCGGCCTCGTGCTGTTAGCCACAATTATAATTGTGCCCCGCGTCCTCCGCGAGGAACTCGCCCCTCTGAATGAGTTGAGCGCGCAAACCGAACGCATCAACGCGGACTCGCTCTCCGCCCGCTTTCCCACCGGTTCGATGCCCGGCGAACTGCAGCCAATCACCGAGCGGCTCAACAGCCTGTTGGCTCGGCTCGAGGAATCCTTCGACCGTGAAAGGCGCTTCAGCGCCGATGTCGCGCATGAATTGCGAACCCCTATCGCCGAACTCCGCAGCCTCGCCGAGCTCGCCTTGAAATGGCCCGAAAACCGTCCGGCCGAAACCGACCGCGATGCGCTCGCCATCGCCAGCCAGATGCACGGCATCGTCGCCCGCCTGCTGGACCTGCTGCGTTCCCAGGACGGAAAGATCGTCGCCCAGCGCGAAAACTTTTCCCTTGGTGCGTTGCTTGAAGAAATCTGGCGTCCTCTCGCAGCCCGGGCTGCTGAAAAGAAGTTGCAAGTGAGCAAACATTTCGATGCCGATGTGCAGGTGTCTTCTGACCCGGTTTTGCTCCGTTCCGTCGTAGCCAACCTCATGGACAATGCGGTCGAATACACACCCCACCACGGAAGCATCAACATCGACCTTGAGAGCTCCGAACAGCTCAAACTCACGATCACCAATACGGCGGACGGCGTGCTGCCCGCTGATGTCCCCAAATTTTTCGAGCGGTTTTGGCGCAAGGATGCCGCCCGCACCAACGGCGAACACAGCGGTCTCGGCCTTTGCCTCGCGTGCGAATTCGCCTCCGCACTCGGCTGTGAACTCTCCGCTACCCTCGACGCGCAGTCGCGCGTCATTTTCACACTTTCTGGACTCTCGATTGTTGCCTCGCCAGTGAACGGAAAGCCAATCCCAATTACCTTGAAACCTGCTCCTAAAGCTATCGCCGGAGCGGGGTAAGGCGGCGAAATGCCAGCGTCCCGGCTCCGCATTCAACTACGGCATGGCTCCGAGCCAATTCTCCGATGCCGTCAGCAGCCGCAAAGACTCAGGATGATGTGACAGCGGGGGCGCGTTCTTCGAGCTTCGCGCACTTGGCCGTCAGTTGCTCCAGCTGTTTTTCCATGTCCCGCAGGCGGTGAATCAAATCGGGTAGTTGCTGTATGGCGATGATTTGCCGTTTCGTCTGCCGATCCGGCAAGGCGGGAATGCCGAGCACCCGACCCGCCTCCGGCACATCGCGCATGACTCCCGATTTTGCGCCGATAATCGCCTGGTTGCCAATTTTTAGATGATCGGCAATGCCCGATTGCGATGCGACCACCACGTAATCGCCCAGGCGTGTGCTCCCGGCAAAACCGACCTGTCCCATGATCAAGCAATGCCGGCCAATGCTGACGTTGTGAGCGATATGGACCAGGTTATCTATTTTTGTTCCCTCACCGATCGTTGTCGGTCCCATCGTGCCGCGATCGATGGCGGCATTCGCGCCGATTTCGACATCATCACCAAGGATAACATTTCCAAGTTGCAGCACCTTTCGATGGCGTCCTTCATCCAGCACGTAGCCAAATCCGTCCGAGCCAATCACCGTACCTGCATGAATGACAACGCGCCGCCCAACCTGTGTCTTTCGATAAAGAACCACATTGGGAAAAAGACAGCAGTCCTCGCCAACTTCGCATTGCGCCCGCACGTCATTATTTCCCATCAGCACCGCGCGCGCGCCGAGCTTCACCCCAGGACCGATGAAACAGCCCGCGCCAATGTGGCAGGAAGCATCAACTTGCGCCGACGCGGCAATCACCGCCGACGGATGGATGCCCTGCGGATGTGCTTCCGGCGGAAAGAACAAAGGCAAAACGCGAGCGAGAGCCACGCGGGGGTTCGCAACCCGGATTAGCACTTTGCTCGTGGAAGTGAATGGTTCCCTCACCAGGATCGCTGCAGCCTGGCTGCGTTCGGCCGCCTCGAAATAAGCGGCAGTTTCGGCAAACGTCAGTTCACCTGCCCGCGCATGTTCGGCGGGCGCAAGGCCGGTCAGGACCACCGCTCCATCGCCGATAACCTGGCCGTGAAGTTTTTCGGCAATCTGCGCGGCGGTAAAAGACATCATGGCGGCTTTTGGGTTGTGTTTTCAGTCAGGCTAGAGCCTGGTCATTTGTTGGGCCTCGACATCCCACACTTTCAAACGGAGGCAGCGGTAAACTTCAATTGGATGCAGCGACGTGGTTTTCGGCGCCTGCAGTTCGGGGATCGCGGACGTGGCCTCCGGGAGACGGTAAAAGGGGATGCGGGCGTTCAGGTGGTGAATATGGTGATAACCGATATTGGCTGTAAACCAGCGCATTAAAGGCCCCATCTTCATGAAACTCGAGGATTCGACCGCCGCCTTTTCATAAGTCCAGCCCGCATTATCACTGAAAGAAACCTCCGGAAAATTGTGCTGCGCGTAAAAAAGATAGCTGCCGATGGCACACGCAATAAACAGCGGGACCAATATCGTCAAAATAAGCCCCGTCCATCCCAGCAGAAAAACGATCGCTACGCCGATGGCGATATGCAGCACGAACGCGAGCAGGCAATCAGCATGTTCGCGCGGGTTGTTGATGCAGGGATAAAGGCACATGCCATAAAGGAAGATAAAGATGTAGCCAAACAGGATGGTCAGGGGATGCCGCATGAACAGGTACTTGAAGCGCTCCGCTTTCGACGATTTAAGGTATTGCGCCCGGGTCATGATCGGAAACGAGCCGATGTGGGAACCGCGCAGTTTCGAATTGTGGTTATGATGATGGTTATGCGAGCTTTGCCACACGCTCGAGGGGCTAAGGATAAAGAGGCCCAGCACCCGCATCACCGCGCCAGCCAGCTTCGAGTGGGGGAGTATTGCGCCATGCTGTTGATCGTGGTAGATGACGAAGAAGCGCAGAAAAAGCAATCCGGCGAGGCAACTGCACATCAGCCGGGCGACCGGGTGGATGTTCCATACCGTCCCAGCCAGCGCTGCTGCCAGCAGCAATGACGTCGAGCAAACGTGCCACCAGCTTTTCGCCGTGAAATCGGCGGCGTAAGGCCGGGTTGCCAAAATGAGCTCTTTACCCGTTCTCATGAGCTCGCAGATGAGAGTAGCGTCAAGATACTGGTTTAGGAGTCCGCCCCTCCTTGCGTTTCCTCGTTGGTTTGGTTTTCGCCGTTGGCGTCGCAACGGCCACCGGCTGTTCTTCGGGTTCCGGCAAGCACAGATATAATCCACAATTGCCGCACACCTCCATCATCCCCGCTTTGAGCGAGGCCGTCACCGCGATGGGCACCTGCATGCGGCAATTGCTGCACACATGGTTGCGCACGATTACGATCCCTTTTCTGCCGCGCGCGCGGGCCCGATCGTAAACGCTCAATACACCGTCTGGAATGCTCGCGCGCAGACCCGCGACCAATGAAGGATCAGTCGCAACTCCTCTCAAATCCAAGGATTGTAGTTTGTAGAGATTTGTGAGAATTACGTTCACGAGGCCAAATTACCTCCGCAGCGCCAAAAAAGATACTGAAATCCAACAAGCAGAAATTCCGCGTCCGAAGTGTCTCTCAAGCTCCCGCGCCGAAGCCATCCGCTCCAGCACTCCACCGCTCCAGCACTCCACCAATCCACCACTCCACCAATCCACCAATCCACCAATCCACCGCGGTTTGCCTTGCTTTTTTCCTTCCTGGCAGCTATCTGGAACAGACGTGTTCCCCACCTCACTGACTATGAAAACCCATCCACATCCCAGCGCTCGTTACCACCTGGTCCTGTTGACCTTATTGGTTCTATCAACAATCAGTCATCCACTCTCAGCCTCCTCCCAGGGCACCGCGTTCTCTTACCAGGGCCGGCTGACCGATGGCGCCAACCCCGCGAACGGCAGTTATGACCTCCGTTTCACTGTCTTCGGCGACCCCGTCGCGCCCATCCAGGTTGGGTTGCCGCGAACCAATAACGCCGTCCCCGTCACCAACGGATTGTTCACCACGCTGCTTGATTTCGGCCAGGGCTGGGACAATCAACCGCGCTGGATGGAAATCGCCACCAAGCCGGGTGGCAGCACAAATGATTTCCTGGCTTTGAGTCCGCGCCAACTGGTGGGTGCCGCGCCACGCTCGGTTTATGCCCTTTCTGCTGGACAATATTCCGGGCCGATTGACAACAGCCAGCTTCCGAATGTTGTCGCTCGGCTCAATGCCATCCAGAGCGTGACCGGACCGTGGTCGTTCGATCCGCCAGCCGGCAATCCACCATTTAGCGTCAGCAGTCCGGTCCTGGTGCCAAATCTGAATGCCGATATGCTGGGCGGCCTGCATTCCTCCGCTTTTTGGAAGTCGGGCGGAAATGCGGGGACAACGGCCGGGACCGACTTCCTGGGCACGACTGACAATCAGGCGCTGGAGTTCAAGGTAAATGGCACTCGGGCCTTGCGCCTGCAACCCTCCAGCTTCGGAACGGCGAACCTCATAGGCGGATCATCAAACAATTTCGTGTCACCAAACCTGATGGGAGTCACGATTGGTGGCGGCGGGACAACAAATTGGTTTGGCAGCCCAGCCACCAACACAGTCGCTGGACATGGCAATTTTGCCACTATAGCTGGTGGGTTGGGCAACACCTGCGACGGTGATACCTGCACGATCGGCGGCGGCCAAAACAATACCAGCAGTTCCATGGGCGGTTCAACGGTCGGCGGCGGATACGGTAACTACAGCGGCGCTAATTATGCCACGGTGGCCGGCGGCTCAGCCAACACCAACACCGGCACTTTCTCCGCTGTGTCCGGCGGCGATGGAAACAAGATCACCCGTAACCACTCTGCCATAGGCGGCGGAAGTCAAAATGCGATCACGAGTGACTACGCTACCATAGGCGGCGGCTTTCAGAACAGCGTCGGGGGTTTCTATGCGACGCTGGGTGGCGGTTCTCTAAACACCATCAGCGCTCTCGCTTCCTACGCGAGTGTGGGCGGCGGCTCCGGTAACGCCAGCACCTCCCAGTACGCGACCGTGAGCGGCGGACAAAGTAACATCAGCAGCGCTTCTTATGCGACAGTCGGGGGTGGATACGGCAACAGCAGCGGCTCCTACGCGACCGCTGCCGGCGGCGAGAACAACAACAGCAGCGGTTTCCACGCGACCATCGGGGGTGGACAGGGGAATGCCAGCAGCGGCGGGTACGCGACCATACCTGGAGGCCTGGGCAACATCGCGAGCGGCTCGTACAGCTTCGCCGCCGGTCGGCAGGCCAAAGCTCTCCATACCGGCAGCTTTGTCTGGGCTGATTCGGCAGGAGCGGATTTCTCCAGCAGTGCGGCCAATCAGTTCCTCATCCGCGCGCCAGGCGGAGTTGGTATTGGCCTGAACAATCCGGTGGCGCATTTGCATCTTTACTCGACCGACAACCCCACGACCTTCCGCATCCAATCTCCCGGCACTCCTGGCTTCGGACGCATCGAATTTGTCAGCAATCCAAGAGGCGATGTCTTCGAGTGGCGACCCGGCTATATCCAGTCCACCGATAATGGCGGATTCACCGGAGGGCTGGGCTTTTTCGTCAACGGGACTGGCAGCGGCAACACCTTCGGTAACATGGAAGTCATGCGCATCGTCAACGGGAGGGTTGGCATTGGCACCAATGATCCACAGCAGTCCCTCGTCGTCGTCGGTAACATTCAGGTGACCGGGACAATCAATCCGCCTAGCGATCGGAATGTGAAACGCGACTTCGCATCGGTGGATAGCCGCGCAGTCCTCGAGAAGGTGGCGGCCTTGCCGATCCAGACCTGGGCCTACAAGCAAGACCCGGCCACACGTCATCTCGGACCCGTAGCGCAGGATTTCAAGGCGGCTTTCGGGCTGGGCGCTGATGACAAATCCATCAGCACCGTGGATG
>Ga0136846_1236592_pt1 | contig 10892 bp, 7 predicted proteins | sample HopSoiMetagenom2_FD_96841 | JGI IMG/M metagenome (GOLD analysis project Ga0136846, IMG submission 96841) | Grasslands soil microbial communities from Hopland, California, USA - 2 Assembly 2016 (version 4) | ecosystem: Environmental > Terrestrial > Soil > Grasslands | place: USA: Hopland... | reverse complement strand
TATGTATTTCAAGGGGATGAGGCGGCTGAGTTTATTTACATCACAATTCCATCCGGCTATGAGTTTCCTGCTGAAAAGGGTATTGCATGTTTCTATAAAAAAATAAAAGAAACAAAGGGCGCACCGTTTAATGCTGATTTTGAGCTGAAAAAATTACATGTGGATGATTCAAAACATTTCTTTATTGTTTGGGCAGATCCACAAATAGAAACGGTAGAAGATGTGGCCCAATTTCATGGCCAATCCGTTCCGGATACAAAGGATTTAATAGCTAATTATGGAAGCAATGCCCTTTTTCATGGAATAGGTTGTGGGGATTTGATCTGGGATTACCCGAATTTATATCAGGCATACGAGAAAGCGGTTAACGAAACAGGCATCCCTTTTTTCCAGGTCGCCGGAAATCATGATGTAGACATTAGTATTGAACCTCGGGACTATACATTTAAAACCTTTAAAAAACATTTTGGTCCTTTATATTATTCATTCAATCGCGGGTTTGCTCATTATATAGTTCTTGGAGATGTTTACTTTTTGGGTCAGTCCGGCAAATACGTCGGGTATATAACTGAAAATCAGATTGCATGGGTAAAAAAAGATCTTGCTAATGTAAAACCAGGTTCAACCATTGTGGTTTCCCTTCATATACCATTACAAAATGGCATTAAAAGAAGGAATAATCTCAAAGATGAAGTGATGAAGGATGTTGTAGCTAACAAGGACGAGTTGTTAAGTATTTTAAGTCCTTTTAATGCCCATATTATTTCAGGCCATCTCCATGCCAATGAAAAAATTGTTCATAGTAACAACATCATAGAACACGTACATGGTACTTTATGTGGTGCCTGGTGGACCGGAACGGTCTGCAATGATGGTTGCCCCAATGGATATGGGGTTTATGAAGTAAATGGCAATAGCATTCAATGGTACCACAAAGCAATTGGTCATACAAGGGATTACCAGATGACAATTTATCCTATAGGTAGCATGAAAGAAAAACCTGATTTTTTTGCAGTGAATGTCTGGAACTGGGACCCCCATTGGAAAGTAGAGTGGTTCGAGAACGGGGAATACAGAGGTGAGCTAAGACAGGAAGTTTTACTTGACCCACTTTCGATTCTATTGTACGAGGGTGACGATAAGCCTTTTAAAAGAAAATGGATTGAGCCGGCACTTACTGATCACATATTTATTGGACAACCATCCTCTACCGCCAGTAAAATTTCGATACAGGTAACAGACCGCTTTAACAATGTATATAAGAACAATGTACCCGAAGGTAAACTTTGAAGGCAAGTTGCAGTATAACCATGAAAACCTTTTCAGGCAAGTTTAGTTTTTTAGTAGCAAAGCAGAACAATCTACTTTGATATCAGGGGTTTGTGTCTACTTACCCCTGTCATATCAAAGCGATGTTAGACAGAGAGACCAAAACTTAGGTATGGGCAATTTTCTACCATTCTCCATTTTACAAATGGATGTTTGATAACAATAAATGCCTGAAATAATAAATTAAATAATAAATATCATGGCCGATAATAAGTTTGATGCAATTGTAATTGGTTCGGGTATTAGTGGAGGCTGGGCTGCAAAAGAGTTAACTCAAAAAGGGCTCAAAGTTTTGATGCTTGAGCGAGGACGAAATATTGAACATATCAAGGATTATGTGAATGCAAGTAAAGAACTGTGGGAATTTCCACATCGTGGTAATAAGACACAAAAATTGATCGATCAATATTCCCCTGTAAAGAGAGATAAGCCTTCAAATGAGATAACCAATGATTTTTGGGTTAAGGATAAAGAATGCCCTTATAATGAAATTAAACCTTTTTCCTGGTGGCGGGGCTACCAGGTAGGTGGCCGGTCATTGACATGGGGTAGGCACTGCTATCGGTGGAACAAATGGGATTTTGAGGCAAATTTAAAGGAGAGTATAGCCATAGATTGGCCCCTCCGCTATGATGATTTGGCACCGTGGTATGCTTATGTGGAGCGGTTTATTGGAATTCAGGGGAGCAGGGAAGGATTAGAAGTTTTGCCTGATGGGGAATATCTGCCAGCGATTGAAATGAATGTGGCAGAAAAATATATCGCTGCGGGAATAAAATCACATTATCAAGGTACCCGGCACATGTTTATTGGCAGGACTGCTAATATTACTCAACCAAGGCCAGAGCAAGGAAGGGTCAATTGCCAATACCGGAACCGTTGTGAGAGAGGTTGTCCATTTGGTGCCTACTTTAGTACGCAGTCCGCTACTCTTCCCGCTGCCCTGGCAACGGGAAATCTAACACTTAGGCCTTTTTCTATTGTTAGGAGAATTTTGTATGATAAAGACAGGCAAAGGGCATCAGGTGTAGAAATCCTTGATGCAGAATCAAACAAAACTTATCAATATACTTCGAAAATAATCTTTGTAAATGCGTCCGCCTTTAATTCTGCATGGATTCTTATGAATTCTGCAACAGATATCTGGCCAGGAGGGCTTGGTAGTAGTAGCGGAGAACTGGGATGTAACGTAATGGATCACCATTCTCTTGTGGGTGCTTCCGGGATAATCGAAGGATTTGAGGATAAATATGAATACGGAAGACGTCCTACGGGAATTTATGTACCACGCTTTAGGAATATTTATAACGACAGGAGAGATTATATTCGGGGATTTGGGTACCAGGGTGCTGCAAGTCGGCAGGGATGGAGTCGGAAGATTTCTGAACTATCTATTGGCGCTGGATTCAAAGAAGATTTAACGGAACCGGGTAATTGGGCGATTGGCCTAACAGGGTTTGGCGAAATGCTTCCTTACCATGAGAACAGGATCACGTTGAATAAAGATAAGAAGGACGAGTGGGGATTACCAATACTCAATATTGACGTGGAAATGAAAGAAAATGAGAAAAAAATGCGTACAGACATGATGGAGGATGCAAAGGAAATGCTGGAAGCGGCGGGTTTAAAAAATGTCTCGGTTTTTGACCGGGGGTACCAGCCCGGAATGGGAATTCATGAAATGGGTACTGCCCGTATGGGGCGTGATCCCAGGAAATCCGTACTCAATGGTAACAATCAGGTTTGGGATGCGAAAAATGTTTTTGTGACAGATGGCGCTTGCATGACATCAGCATCCTGTGTAAATCCATCACTTTCTTATATGGCATTGACTGCAAGGGCCGCTGATTTTGCAGTTAAGGAACTAAAAAAGGGAAACCTGTGACATCTAAATCTTAAATATGGAACGAAGGGACCTTCTAAAAATGATAGCCATGTTAACCGGAAGTGTGGTCATAGGAAGTGAATTCTTACTTTCCGGTTGCAAAAATTCTGAAAGTTCCAATAACAGGATTTTCAGTAATAAGGATATAGCCTTCCTTGATGAAGTGGCAGAAACTATTTTACCGGCAACAACATCTCCTGGAGCTAAGGAAGCTGCAGTAGGAGCCTTTATTGGTGTTATGGTGAATGATTGCTATACTGAAAAGGACCAGCAAATCTTTCATGAGGGACTAAAAACCCTGGAAATTGCCTGTAAAAAGGAGTTTAATAAAGGATTTCTGCAAGCAAATTCAGAGCAACGCACCAAATTATTAATAGGACTGGACAAGGAGGCTAAAGAATATCAAAAAACTAAAAAGAAAGATGATCCAACTCATTACTTCACCATGATAAAGCAGCTAACATTATTTGGCTTCTTTACTTCAAAACCCGGAAGTACCCAGGCGCTCCGGCATATATCAGTTCCGGGAAAGTATGATGGTTCTTTTCCCTATCAAAAGGGTGATAGAGCCTGGGCAGAATAGAACGTCAAACGCTACAACTGAATTTTGATTGCCCATGCCGTAGTGCATGGTCTATTTTTAACAGCCTGCAAATCATCGGGAATAGTAATAATAAGTTTTTCTCCTCGATATTCCCATTTTATGGGATTTTTATATCCAAGCAGATACATTTTCGAATTCATTTTTGGTTTTTGAATACTTTCAAGAACCAATTTCTTCCCAGGCCATTTTGTAAAAAAGGCATACACAATTTTGTTGTCTTTAGTTGTTGTAAACCGGATAAAATCTCCTTCTTTCCAAACATTTCTAGCCCTTGTCGAATAAATTCCCTCACCATTAATTTTTAACCATTGGCCGGCCTCAAGTAATTGAGAAACTGCCGTTGGATGGAATTTTCCTGTTGCATCAGGGCCAATACCTACCATGAAATTTCCCCCCTTCGCAACTGCATCAATGAGGTTCCCTATAATCCATGTGCTTCCTTTATAATTAGAACTAACGCTATCATATGAAAAGCTGCTTCCCAGGGCGTGTATAACCATCCATGGCATTTTAGTGTTTTCTTTGCTGCCCGGTACAAAACCCTCTGGGGTATAGTAGTCACCATAATTCCCGATACCCCTTGCTCGCAGCATAACATCTGGCTGTAATTTTCTTAACAGTTTTACGGTTGCTTTCATTTGGGGCCATACTTTAGGACCCATCCATTGGTCCAGGCAAATCATATCTATCTTACCATAATTAGTAAGAAGCTCCGTCAATTGTTGACGATGCCTGGAAATCATACGCTGTGTTTCCTCTTCATTCGGCTCAGGGGTAATAATATTTGAATAACTCTTTGTAAAATTATCACCATCTGGACCATAATAATAGGATGAGCTGTCTTTTGATCGCTGAGTTTGTAGTGGATGAAAATTATATGGCCTGAAATCAGCATCGTACCAGTCGGGGTGAGAATAATAAAGATCTATCTTGATATTGTGCCTGTGTGCTGCATCGCAAAGCTCTTTTACTATATCTTTTGCATAAGGAGTTTCCATTATGCTGTAAGCAAGGTCACATTTTTCAATTATGGGGCCACCTTCGGCAATATAGTTTGCCCTTTGTTTTATTCTTGTTTTAGTGTCAAACATGGAAAACCCCTCATGATGTTTGGTTGTAAAGGCAAAGCATTTTAGGCCTGCTTTATCAAAAAAACTCATCCATTCTTCAGCATTAAAGGCGGTTGGATTAAATTGTTTATACAAGTTTTGATATTCCTGTTTTTTTTCATTAGGTAGGGTAAGAAAACCCCAGGATTCATGATTCATCTTCTGAATTGAATATATGCCCCAATGAATTCTTATCCCAAATTTAAAATCATTGAAGGACTCATATGCTACCTCAGAAGCATGAAAATAGTCTTCATCTGGAATATCTTCAACGTAGCCTTTTACTCTTTTGCCATGTACATCAGTATCAGGTAATTTAATATCCCGATACTTTTCCTGAGCTCTCGCATTAATTGCATTCCCTGGCACAGGTTCTTGTGAATAAACACCCGCAATATTTGCAACGAGGTAAAAAATTATTATTGTAATTTTCTTCATTTTTCAATCCAATTTCTTTTCAGGTATTTGTCCAAAAACTCAAAAGTGCCAACTCCATTAATTGTGTGAGGCCCAGGAAAATGTTCAATGGCGCATAATTGTTGTATTCCAAGATTCATGTAATGCCGTCTGACCTTTGCAAATTCAAAATCAACCCATTCATCAGTGGCGACGCCATCATAAATACCACGTTCAACCATAAAAGGACGCGGGGCGATTAATGCGGCCATCTCTGCATAATTAAAAGTGTGACCCAAATCCCATTCGGGCATTTCATATTCCCTGGTAAACAAATAACTAAAATCATAGGCAGTAGTGGCATTTTTAAGTACCCATTCATTGAAGTCTCCGGAACAAATGGATAGGCAATATCCCTTAACTAAAACTGGAACTCTCATTGCCGTTTTGCCTCCATACGATAAGCCATATAATGCTATCCTTGTTGAGTCAACAAAGGATAGAGAAGACAACCAGTCAACAATTCGCTGATGTTGAGCTGTAATTATTGAGAATAATGTAAGCCCAATTGGATTGGCCTTTCTCTGCAATACCCTGAAATTATCTTTGCCCCGGTAGGGGTTATGAGGACAAAACGTAATATACCCCCTTTCGGTAAGCCTGGTGGCAAGGCCTTTATAATAATGGAAGTTTTGGGCTGTAGAGTCCGTTGTAACAACATCGCCTGGAAGGCCTTCTAATCCATGTTGGCAAACAACTACAGGTCTTTTCTCTCCTGGGGGTATATTTTTGGGAATCATAATTATCCCCCAGGCAAACACATCTGGTAGAACATTTAATGTTATTTCATAACTGGTCCACTTTTCAGTTTCATTAAGCTTCCTGGCTTTTGGAAGCATCTCTGATGGCTGAGGAGACAAGAATCCCAGAATGTCTGCAAATCTTTTCCTATGAATTGCTTTTATTTTATCCTGACTGGAGATATCACCACTTAAAGTATTCCAAAAGCTTTGGTCCCTTGTTTTTGAACATAACGCCAGTGTTCTTTGCACACACATTTCAATATCCCGTACTGTCTTTTTTTGACGTTCTGTTTCATTTACCCAGTCATTATTATACACGTTTTCGTTAGAAGAAAGGGGTGATACTGTTTTTTGAACCTTTAGTTGTTCAGCAAATAGACTAAGAACAGTATCTGAGAAAGGGTGATCCCCAAGTCCCGATTTGCTTTTGACAAAAAGCAAGTGATTCTTGGATGCGGGAATATTATTCTTTGCTTTTTCCCATTCAGAAAAAGCTGAACTGAATGAAAGAGAATCTAGCTTCCCCGGAGCAGCTCCAAAACGGATATTTGTAGATTGGGGAGGCCCACCTACAACTGGTTCTTTGCAGTGTTCAATTATTACTTTGTTTGGCCAGGCCATAACTGCAAGTTCTGCATCGCCAAATGTTTTTAGTAGGCCAAAAACATTTCGATATATAGGTTCACTCCACAATTGTTCCCTTTCGTTATAATAGCCACTAACAATTGTACAGGTTATGCGTCTGTCTATTGCTGCAGCATATAAGGCAAGCATTCCGCCCTCCCCATATCCGGCAACACCTATAGGAACCTTAGATTCCTGAGTATGATCTTCAGACTGAAACCAATCGATTGCGGCAAAGATTTTTTGCAATTCGTAGCCAATAATATGTCTTCCTAATTCATAAGATTGGCGATAAAGCCATTCACGATGGGGTTGATTAGTAAAATGATTTAGTATTTCACTTCCGGAAAAAGTATCCTGCCTATTCACAAGTGTGGGTATGAGAACCTGGCAACCGGCTTTTGCCAGACGAAGTGCCGATCCCCATCCAGCTCCCCTCAGATTTTTAAATCCAGCTAGAACCTCGGGGACAATATCAGCATCCGGGATCATAATTACCCTGGCTGCGATTTTTTGTTTTGGTAGTATTAATATACCCTCAGCCCATAGATTATCCAAAACTTTCCACCTCACGGAATATAGGATTGATTCTTTGTTATCTATTTTTAATTGTTTTAGGGATTTGGTTGTCAGGATTTCCAAATCGGGTGAAGCACGCTTATCTGCAATTCCCAGCCTTTCAGATAATAAGTCACGATTTTGCTGAGTTGAACGCTCAAAAGATTGCGCAGAAGAAAAATCATATTTCCAATAATTATGTCTCTCCTGTTTTAATTCCTGGGTTTTCAATGTCAGGTATCTATCAATTCCCTGAACCATGAGTACGGATAGATCATCAGTTCCTGTAAGTAGTGTGCTTTCAAAAGGCGGTTGACCAAAAGCTGTTAAAGTAAGTGAAGGAGAAATACTGATCAAGAACATAAAAATGTTTATGATGTATGCCTTTTTTTTCTTGATGGAGCGTATCGCGAACATTAGACTATTTTTGTAAATTATTCGAAGTCGTTTAGTCATTATCATATTTTGTAAGAATTCATTGAATTTGGATGAATTGAAGAGGTGTATGGGTAGGGCTAATAGTTTTAGGCACTTGGGAGCGATCTTCCCCCTATATTGGGTGAAAAAAAGGCAGCCCCAGAGGCAATTTGCATTTTGAAGTCTGTAAGCTTAGGCGTTATCCTTTGAATTTACGTAGTCAAACAGGGCCATATTTTTTTTCAAAGGTCCCATAACAAATAATACGATAGAAAGGCCAATTAATGCCATAATTCCATACCCGATGAATACCGTATTATAGGCGAAGCTGTAATTGTGGCTCTTTGAGATACTTTTTAATGTGATCCCCGAAAGTGATTGAAATATCGAACCTCCAAGACCAGCACCAACACTCGCAAGCCCCCAAACAGAAGCTGTAGCACTTTTTGGCACAACATCACCTGGGAAGGCCATTGAATTGGAAGTGTAAGCTGCATATCCAAAACTGGAAATACTTAAGACTATGATTGCTGTTGCAGGATTAAATATAACTAATGGACCGACTATAAGCGATAAAGCCAATATGGAGCCAAATAATCCCACCGAGAATTTTCTAGCCTTTGCTACAGGCAACCCTTTTTTGATAACGAATTGTGTAAATAAACCGCCAAGAATGTTGCCTGCATCTGCTGCTATGAAAGGAATCATTGCAAACTTTGCAATTTTATCCAGGCCCCAGCCATGAACATCAACAAGATAACGTCCAGTCCAGAAGGTAATAAAATACCAGATCGGGTCCATAAAGACTTTCGATATGGCGAACCAAAATACAAACCGTGTCTTTATTAATTTGAGTGGCGGTATGATCGGAGCCTTTGATTCTTTTAATGATTGGGCAGGGGTATAATAGGTGAACCAAAATCCTGCAATCCATAAGTATCCTAATAAGCCAATAACGATAAATGTTGTTTGCCATCCATAGGTGATCCCCAGCCAACTGATAAATGGAGGGGCTACTATGGCACCTATAGCTCCTCCACTGTTAAAAATTCCAATTGCTGTTGATCTTTCTTCAGGTGGAAACCATTCTCCAGTAAGTTTAATAGCAGAGGGCCAGTTTCCAGCTTCACCAAGACCAAGCAAAAAACGGCATATTCCAAAGTGAAAAGGAAGTCTTGCTAAAGAATGTAAAATTGCTGCAGTTGTCCAGAAGGTCATGCAAAGTGAATAACCTAATCGTGTTCCTAATTTATCAATGATAAAACCTGAAACAAGGTTCGAAATCATGTAAGCTATAAAAAAAGCTGTTGCGATGTAACCAAATGAATCATCAGGTATTAACTTTCTAAGGTCGCCACTCGCACTTAAATAATTGAAAGCAAGCCGGTCTAAATAATTCAATACGGTGGCAAGAAATGCAAATGACAAAAACAGCCATTTGATTTTTTCTTTTGTTATATTTTTCTCCAATTGCAACATTACTTGCTCACATTCTTTAAAAATGAGGTCTTGCCTGTATTTTTTAATGCGTTAATGTATGTTACGAAGTGATTCATTAAGCCATTCCAGTTTTTCTCTGTTATCATAGCTTTGTCAAATAATTTACTGCCAACTCCTACGGCAGCAGCACCAGCCTGAAAAAATAACGCAATATTCTTATGATCTATGCCTCCTGTAGGCATTAATTCAATGGTATTTAACGGTGCTTTGATATCTTTTATATACTGTACTCCCAAAGATGTGCTGGGAAAAACCTTAACTAAGGAAGCGCCGGAAGACCATGCTTTGTATATCTCCGTAGGTGTAAAAGCGCCAGGGAAAATTGGAATATCTTTTTTAAGGCAGGCATTTATAATAGTTTCATCTAAAACCGGTGTAACAATAAACCGGGCCCCGGCCTTTAAAGAATTTACCAGTTCAGTCTTTGTACAAACTGTTCCGGCACCAATAACTAATTTTTTGCTAAAATATTTATTAGCAAGCTTTATCAAATCAACGGCTCCAGGCGTATTCATAGTGATCTCAATAAGCCTTAAACCAGATTCATAATAGATAGATAATACTTCTAATAAATCAGGGGAAGATAAGTTTCGAATAATTCCTACAATCGGAGCATCCTTAAAATGATCAATATTTTTCAGTCTGTTATTCACTACTTAATTTTTTTTGAATATTTCCATTTGTCCAACTAAGGCAGCCTTCTCAACAGTTTCTGAGGGTACAATTGTGCTATTACCGGAAAAACCCAACACATCAAGAGCTGTTTTGTATAATACTTGCATCAATTCCCCAGCAGCTACAAATATTGTTTTGTCTGAAGGTTGGATCTGGCGCAACTCTTCTCCTATTAATAAGCCACTTAGAAAATAAAAATTTAATTCTTTTGAAAATTTCTTAAACAGATAGTTGGTTCTAATAGTAAACAATTTATTCAGCAGGCTGGATTTCCCTGCCGCATTTACTCCTTTAATAAAGCATTGCTTTTGATTCTCATTTATTGAACTATTAGTTGCCTGTACAACTGAACCCTTTAATATACTGTGGTTACAAAGAATCGAGAATAATTCACCCGTGATATAAGTTCGGAAGTCACAAATTTTATTATCTTTTACAGTTATGTGCTTTGAATGGGTGCCTGGGAAAATATAAAGGCATTCGCCACTATTACCGCTGTCGAGTAAATGTTGGATGCCAATTAGCTGTGTTTCTTCACCTCGCATCACATCACTGCAGCTTGCAACTCCCGATATTAACTGTACCGGATGGGCACAATTATCTGAAGGGCTTATCCATTCGGTAATTATATCATCTCCAGAGGTTTTAAATGGCAGTTGAGCATATTTCAATTCCCTTATTCCTATGGAGGAGGATGCCATTCCGGAAATAATTACCGGAACATCATCTAGTGAATCAATAAAGTTGTAATGCAATCTATTTATTTGCGCCTGTAAGAAACCCAGATAATAATTCTCTTGAGATTCATTTAAAAATTTCTGTGAATCCTTAAGTTTCCTGAATAGGACACCCACGCCGTCGGATGTGGTGATATTTGCTATAACCTTCTGGGTTTCCATGGTTACAAGGCTTAGCCTGAATTGAGATGTACCCCAATCGCAACTTATTAGAAGAGATTTCTTCAAGTTCGGTATATTAATTTACCATTCGGT
>Ga0136846_1210725_pt1 | contig 10893 bp, 5 predicted proteins | sample HopSoiMetagenom2_FD_96841 | JGI IMG/M metagenome (GOLD analysis project Ga0136846, IMG submission 96841) | Grasslands soil microbial communities from Hopland, California, USA - 2 Assembly 2016 (version 4) | ecosystem: Environmental > Terrestrial > Soil > Grasslands | place: USA: Hopland... | reverse complement strand
GGGCACCAACATGGCCCAGGCCATGGCCGAGACAATCGCCTACGTCAATCGTTCGCGGGCCTTCATGCCGCCGGGTACCGTCTCGCCCTTCGTCATGCGTTTCGACACCGGCAGCGTGCCCGTCGGCTACCTCGTGCTGCGCAGCGATACGCGGAGCGTTGCCGAGATCAATGATCTCGCCCTGTTTTCGGTACGCCCCATGTTTGCCAGCCTTCCGGGCGTCTCGGCGCCACCGCCATTTGGCGCTGGAGCGCGGTCGCTGGTCATCACGGTCGATCCCCGGCGTCTGCAATCGTATGGCATGGCGCCCGACGAGGTCGTCATGGCCGTGACGAAGGGCAACACGCTCAGTCCATCGGGAAATGTGCCGATCGGCGACAAATATCCGATCGTGCCGGTGAACTCGATCGTCAAAGACGCGAACCAGATGTTGAGCATTCCTGTTCGCACCGGGCCGAACGCGGTGTATCTGCGCGACATTGGCACGGTGGCGGACGCGGCGGATGCGCCGACTGGATACGCGCTGATCAACGGAAGACGGGCCGTGTATATCCTGGCGACAAAACGGGCCGACGCCTCAACATTCAGTGTGATTCACGAAATTCGCAAAGCGCTGCCGACGATGCAAGCGGCGTTGCCGGATGACATTAAGGTCAGTTTTGAGTTCGACCAATCACCGTATGTCACGCGAGCCGTCGCCGGCGTGCTGACGGAGGGAACGCTTGGCGCAATTCTCGTCGGGCTGATGGTTCTCGTTTTTCTGCGCGACTGGCGCAGTGCCCTGGTCGTCGTGCTCAATATTCCGCTTGCTCTGATGGCGTCGGTGATAGGCCTATGGATTTGCGGCTACACGATCAACGTCATGACGCTCGGCGGGCTGGCGCTGGCGATTGGAGTGCTCGTGGACGAGGCAACGGTCGAAATCGAGAATATCCACGCCCAAATGGAGAGAACGCCGTCGATTGCCCGGGCTGTGCGCCTCGGAAACGCCCTGACCGCTGTGCCGCGACTGCTGGCGATGCTGTGCATTTTGGCGGTATTCGTGCCAGCGTTTTTCATGCAAGGAGCGGCCCACGGACTGTTTGCGCCGCTGGCCCTGGCTGTCGGCTTCGCCATGATCGCGTCGTATATTTTGTCGAGCACGTTTGTGCCCGTCGCATCGGTCTGGCTGCTGAAGCATGCGCCTCAAAGGGCGAGCCACCGGCAATCGTTCTTTGACCGAATGAGACAGAGATACGAAGGGCTGCTCAACCACTTGCTACGTCTGCGCGTGCTGGTGATTCCGGTTTATTTGGCGGCGTCGCTGTTGATCATTCTGGCCATTTTTCCGCGATTGGGCCGCGAGATTTTCCCGCAGGTCGATACGGGCGCATTTCGTCTTCGGCTGCGTGCGCCTGACGGCACCCATATCGCCAAAAGCGAGCAATATGCTAAGCAGGCCCTGGAAATCGTGGCCCAAACGGTTGGTCCCGAGCACGTCGATTTGTCGCTGGGCTATGTGGGCATGATCCACAGCAATTTTCCGATCAATGCCGTCTATCAATGGTCGCGCGGCCCGGAGGAGGCGAGCCTGTATGTGGCATTGAGGGATCACGCGCGGATCGGCATCGAGAAATTGAAGGACACGCTGCGCGACAAGTTCGTGGCTGAGTTGCCCGGCGTGCGTTTCAGTTTCGAGCCGGCCGATATCATCAATGAAGTCATGAGCTTCGGCTCTCCGACGCCGATCGAGGTCTCGGTGAGCGGGCCGAATTTTGGCGAGAGCCGGCAATTTGCCGAAAAGATTCGCCAGGAATTAGCCAAGCTGCCGTATTTGCGCGATTTGCAGTACGGCCAGTCGATGGACTATCCGACCATCGATGTGAACGTCGATCGCGAAAAGGCGGGGCTGGCCGGTTTGACGCCGTTGGATGTCAGCAGGTCGATTGTGACCGCTACATCGAGCAGCCGGTTCACCGTGCCCAATTACTGGGCCGATCCAAAGACCGGCATTGCGTACCAGGTGCAAGTGGAGATTCCACGGCCGATCGTCCGCAATGTGGATGGGATGGACACGATCCATTCCGCTGAAGATCTCGGGCAGATTCCGCTAAGGCGCAACGGGGACCATCAGGTTCTCGTCCGCGACATCGCCGAGATTCGACCCGGCACAATGCCCGGTCAGTATGACCGGTACAACATGAAGCGGCAGGTCACGCTGACCGCGAATCGCGCCGGAGTCGATCTGGGAACGTTGACGCACGAGATTGGCAGGGCGGTCAAACGGGCCGGCGACCCGCCCAAAGGCGCGAAGGTCGATATTCGCGGTCAGATTCCGCCAATGAACGACATGACGAGCGGTCTTTCCGCCGGACTCATTATCTCGGTCATCGCCGTGTTTCTGCTGCTGACCGCCAATTTTCAGTCGGTGCGCCTCTCGCTCGTGGCCGTATCGAGCGTGCCGGCGGTTGTGGCGGGCGTCCTGATCATGTTGTGGATTACCGGCACGACGCTCAACATTCAATCGTTCATCGGCGCGATTATGGCCATCGGCGTGGCGATGGCCAATGCGATTTTGTTGGTGACCTTTGCCGAGATGCGCCGCCGAGAGGGGAACGATGCGGCTGCCGCGGCGCTACACGGGGCGGCGGGGCGATTGCGGGCAATTCTGATGACAAGCTGCGCGATGACTGCTGGCATGCTGCCGATGGCGTTGGCGTTTGGCGAATCGGGCCAGCAAAACGCGCCGCTTGGCCGAGCCGTGATCGGCGGCCTCGCTGCCGCGACGGTTGCCACGCTGTTTATTTTGCCCAGTGTCTTTGCTGTGCTGCAAAAGAAAATTACCGAAAAGACGCCCTCGCTTGATCCTGACGATCCAGACAGCGCCCACTATGCACCTGCTGGCGCGCAATGACCAAGCATCAATGACCAATGGCCAAACAAATCCAAAATCCAAAATCCAAAATCCAGAATTGCTGCCTTTGTCTGTTTGGTGCAATTCTTTTCGCCGCTTGTGCCCCCGCTGCCATGGCTCAGCCCAAGGCTGCCGCTCCACCGGCCGGTGGCGCTGCTCTAGAAGTCGTCATGGCCGGCAAGCCGACGCGAAAAACGCTCACGCTGACGACCACGCAGCCGGCGCGGGTCGAGGCCCTCGAGCAAACGCCGGTGCATTCGAAATTGGCGGCCTATGTCGGCGAAGTTCTGGTCGATTACGGTGATCAGGTTAAAAAAGACCAGCCACTGCTCAAACTGGTTGCTCCCGAGCTGGATGCCGACCTGGTACAGAAGCAGGCACTGCTCGAACAAGCCCGCGCGGGACTCTTGCAAGCTGAAGCGGGTTCAAAGGCCGCAGAGGCCGCCATCACGACCGCCACCGCGAAAGCGGTGCAAGCCGAAGCGGGAATTGACCGCGCCCACAGCGATGTCGCCCGCTGGCGGTCGGAGTTTTCGCGACTGGGGCAGCTCGCAACGAGCGGCTCAGTCAACCGCCAAATCGTTGATGAAACGCAGCAGAAGCTGGGAGCCGCTGAAGCGTCGCTGAAGGATGCAACGGCCGCCATCGATGCAGCCAAAGCGTTGGTGGCCCAGGCTCAGGCCGAAGCGGCCAAGGCGGCGTCCGACGTTACGGCGGCAAAGGCGCATATCCGCGTGGCCCAGGCCAACTTGGCTCGTTCCGAAGCCGAGCATTCCTACCTCACGATGCGGGCGCCCTTTGACGGTATCGTGACGCTCCGCCGGGTTGATCTGGGCCATTTTGTGCAGCCGGCGGCAAGCGGCTCCGCGCCGTTACTGGTCGTGGTGCGCAGTGACAAGATGCGGGTCTTTGTCGCCGTGCCGGAATCTGAGGCGGCGTATGTAGATGTTGGAGATCCGGTGACGATCGAAAGCCCAACCCTGGGCGGGGCAGAGTTGAAAGGTAAGGTAACGCGAACCAGCGCTGCGCTCGATACCGTCAATCGGTCATTGGAAACAATCATCGATCTCGACAACTCCGACGGCCGCCTTCGTTCTGGCCTTTATGCCACCGCGAAAATCACGCTGCAAGAACAAGCCAACGCTCTCACGCTTCCCGCGGCCGCCGTGGTCCGACAAGGAAAAGAGGCTCACTGCTATCGACTGATCAGCGGGAAAGCAGCGAAAACGCCAATCCAACTTGGCATCAAGGTCGCCGACGAATTCGAAGTCACAAGCGGCATCTCGGACAATGACACGGTGATCTTGAACAAGGCTGCATCGCTGAAGGACGGCCAGGCGGTCGAACAGTTAAAACCCACGGCCAAGTAGCCCTCATGAGTGAATACCCACGTCAATTCTCACTGGCTTACTTGCTGAGTGAAATCGCGCTCATTGCTGTTGCCCTTGCTGCCGCGCGCTTCGCCTTTTTTCCGTACACCGCGTGGCAAGAGGGGCAGGCCGGGATGTTTTGCATCGCACTTATCGCCGGCTGCGGCGCGGTGGGTGGGCTGTGCCTGCGGATGGTCGTAGGCCTGATTGCTGGTGGCGTGTTCGCCGTCGCATCCGTTCCGTTGCTGTGGCTGGTCATCAGCGCATGACTAGGAGCCCACCATCGCAAGGCTTCAATCTGTCCAAGCTTGAAGCAGAAAACAGCTTCAGGCTCCAAGAGGATCCTGCACCCAACCCCGCCACGAGCGGGGCGACTATAGCAAGCTTTCCAGCAGCAGCCGCATCTTGCGCAGCTCGCCCACGTGATCGACGCCTTCTTGTTCGGTGATGTTCACCGTGAGGGCCCGGTTGTACTTCAGCTTTTGAAGCTGATTGATCAGGCGGCCATATTCGATGTCGCCCTGTCCGACGCGTACCTGAAAGGCCTTTTTGTTCGTGTCACGAAGCTGCACGTGATAGACATACTTCATCAGCTTGTCGTAGCTGCGGCCTTGAGCGGGGCCAAAGATGTACGCACTCGGATCAAGCGTCAGACCCAGACCCTTCACGTTGTCGCACAGCACCATCACGGTGTCGATGTCTTCCGAAATGCGGCCAATCTGGCTCTTCAGTCCGACGCGAACACCGTGCAGCGTGGCGATATCGACCAGTCGCCGCAAATGCTCGACCTCTTCGTTGAACGGTGTGCCTAGCTCCGAAGAAGGAACGGAGAGCGTCACCACCTTGGTCGCCTTTGCCAGCCGACAGACTCCGGTGAAGTGCTCGTAATGCGCTTCCTTCTGGGCGGTGATTCGAACATCGAACGCGATGACGTTCAGCCGCTGCGTGTTGCGGCACGTCGCCACGGCCGCCTCGACATCGGCCGCGATCTGCGATGGCTTGAACTGATCAGCGTCCTCGAACAGCGCCAGCTCCACCGACGTGAACTCCAAGTCGGCCAGCCGCTCCAGCGCCATCGGCAACGAGAGATCCAAAAAACATTCCGTTGTGGCAGCAACAAACACCGCTAGCACTCCTTCGCAAGGCAGGCTTCGATTACAGATCCGAGGGGACAGGTCCGCTCGCCGCGGCTTCAAAGTCTCCGCAAGGTCCGTAGCTTAACGGCTATTGACCGGACAGCACAACGCCAGGCGCGCCATTGGCAATTGCAACCGGCAACTATTACTCAAATCGCCTCATCGCCAAAACCGATATTTAAGGAGAATTTCCCCCTCGTTGCCTATTTTCTCGCCAATCGATGCGCGGCAATGCCATCCTCTGGTCCGTGCTCGTCTGTCTGGCGATCTGGAGATTGTCGCTCGGCGAGTGCGCGGCAGAGGAAGATATCTTTCTCGATCAGGTTTCCGCGACACAGCCCGCGACCGCCTCGCAGCCAAACACGATTGATGCGGCCAGTATTGCCGCGGGCGAGACTGCTTTCTACCGCTCCTGCACGTCCTGCCACGACGAGCAGCGAGCGCTGCAGAAGCCCAAAAGCTACAGCGGCTGGCTGAACACCGTGCAGCGAATGGCCAGCAAGACCGGCGCACATATTAGCTCGGCCGATGTCGCCCCGATCGCCGCTTACTTGTCTTCCGTTGCCGGCGTGGCCGGCGGCGCTGCGGCCGCGGGCGGCGGTGGCGATGGCGGTGGTGGCGGCTGGAGCTTTGCGACTACCGTGTCGCTGCTTCACCGCAGCGCCAGCGATGCTTTCCCGCTCGAAAACCCCGGCTTCTTCGCCGACCTATGGGTCACCGCCAACTACCAATCCTCGGGACCATTGCGGGCAACCGTCACGGCCTGCACCAGCTGCCACAGCCGCGATAACGGCGGCGCAGGTAACGCCTACAGCATCGAGCTCGTCGAAGGTTCCGCCACGCTGGATCTGCGGCAAATGTGTCACGGCTGCAAATGCGACGACGGCTACGAGATGCTCTTCAAGGCTGGCCGCTTCATCGTGCCCTTCGGTGCCTTTTCGGCGATGGCTAACCCTAGCACCTACCGCACGGTCACGATGCCGCTGATGTTCAACATGGGCCGCCGTGTCTTCGTTCCCGGCTGGCCGCCGCGCCAGCCCGTCCTGCCTGCGCCCTTCGTCGATGAAGGCCTCGACTTTATCTACCGCGCCCCCATGCTTGAGAATTTGTTGTTCACGTTCGACGCCTATGCGATCAACGGTCTGCAAGGCACGCGCGCGGACATCTTCAATCGCAGTCGCGCCTATTTCGACAACAACGAAGACCCCTCCGGCGGCGCGCGCATGACGCTCGGTGGCGATTTCTTCCGCCTCGGAACCTCAGTGCTCAGCGGCAATCTTGCGGACCAGAACCAGCCGCACATTTATTACACGCTGGCCGGCGCCGATGCGACTGCGCAAATCACGGATTGGCTCCGCTTTTATTTTGAGTATGCCATGCGGCGGCAAGATTCGGCAATTGCGGCCGGAACGAAGGAAACCACCTCAGGAACCGTAACACAGCTCGAATTGCGCCTCTGGGACCAGCCTTATATCAGCGCCCTGGTCCGCTACGACACGCTGGACCATCGGAGCATCGCGTATGGTCCTGCCACCATGTATCGCTTTACGTCCGGATTCAATATCGGCCTGCCCGGCGGCAGCTTGCTCATGATCAATCATGAGCGCTGGATGCCCAAAGGATCAGACCACGTCGATGTGTTCGGCGTCCGGTGGGCCGTCTCGCTGTAATCCGCCCCCGATTTTGCGCGCTGATGCTCGCGTTGGGTAAAAACACAGGCCAGCAACGCGCTTTCTGGGAATTCTGCATCTAAATTTAAGTCTGGCGGCGGAAATGAGGGATCGTGCCTAAGCGGCGGCAAAGAGCCAGCGCGTGGCGCGGAACTTCGTTTTCGGTCCTCGGAATGGGGCGACCAGGCAGCGGGAACCGCTGGCTGGGCAACAGAGAAGTCATGTTCAGCGCAATTCAATTGCTTTTGCGGCAATTTGCCGCAAACTGGCGCGCACCGACGCTGCGCCGTCGCTGCCGCGCGCTGGCAATCGAACAATTTGAATTCCGCGACTTGCTGGCCTCGGTCACTTTGACCCCGCTGGCGGACAATACAATCTTCCAGAACAACCCGTCATTCAGCGATGGGGTCGGCCCAACACTCTTTGCCGGGGTAACAGGGTCCAGGGTGAATTTCAGCCCGCGACGCGCCTTGATTGAATTCGACGTGGCTGGCAATGTCCCGGCAGGCGCTCATATCGATAGTGTAACGCTTCGGTTGCACGACATTCGAAACAACGACGGCGGGGCCACTAATGATTTTGGCCTTTATCGCTTGCAGCACAGTTGGGGCGAGGGAACCTCAGCGTCGAGTGGAAATGGCGTCCAGGCAACCGCAAAAGATGCGACGTGGGATGATCGCTTTCACGGCCCGCCGGCGACGGCTTGGACAAACAGCGGGGGCGATTTCAATTCCACGCCCAGCGCTTCGACCTCGATTTCCGGATTTGCGCCCTTTTTCGTTCAATGGTCGGGAGCGCAGCTTACGGCTGACGTGCAAGCGTGGCTCGATTCTTCCAGCACGCAATTCGGCTGGCTACTCAAAGCAACCGATGAGACCACCGGCCCGTCCGCTCAGGAGTTTGACTCGCGCGAAAGCAGCATCATTGCCAATCGGCCCACACTCACGATCAACTATACGCTGCTTCCCGTTAATCATCAGCCGACGCTCGGCCCGATCAACGATCCGCCCGCGATTCTAGAAAACGCCGGTTCTCAGACGATCAGCTTGAACGGCATTTCAGCCGGCTCCGGCGAATCGCAAAATCTGACCGTCACGGCCACCTCCAGCAATCCGGCGCTAATTTCCAATATCAATGTGAGTTACACAAGTCCCGGCGCTACAGGCTCGCTCAGCTATACGCCCGTCGCCGACCGGTTTGGCTCGGCTATCATCACCGTTAAGGTTCAAGACGACGGCGGCAATACCAATGGCGGCGTCGATGCGATCACGCGCACCTTTACCGTAAAGGTCACGCAGGTAAACGATCCGCCGACGCTCGATATCATCACGAATCCACAGCCCATCCTTGAAAATGCCGGCCTACAATCGATTAACCTCACAGGCATCTCAGCTGGCTTGTTCGAAACGCAAAGGCTCACGGTCACAGCCACTTCCAGCAATCCCACATTGATTCCGAGCCTGAACGTCAATTACACAAGTCCCAACTCCGCCGGCTCACTGTCTTACACACCCGCAGCCGATCGCTTCGGCTCGGCTGTGATCACGGTCAAAGTGCAAGACGACGGCGGTACGGCGAGCGGCGGCGTCGATGCGATCACGCGATCGTTCACCGTCAACGTGGCCCAGATCAACGATCCGCCGACGCTCGATCTAATCAGCGACCCGGCGCCAATCCTAGGCAATGCCGTTCAGCAGACAATCAATTTGACCGGCATTTCGGCCGGACTGTTTGAGAACCAGGTGCTTTCGATCACAGCCAAATCAAGCAATCCGAGCCTGATTCCCGATCCCACCGTTTCTTACAACAGCCCGAACTCCGCCGGTTCGCTCTCGTACGCGCCGCTCATCGACCAAACCGGCTCAGCCGTAATTACTATCACGGTGATGGACGACGGCGGCACGGCCAATGGTGGCGACGACACCATCACGCGGACCTTCAATGTCCAAGTGAACTCCTCGACATCCGTCAATCACGCACCAAGTTTTGAAAAAGGGCCCGACAAAGCGGCAACCGAAGAGGCCGGCCAAGTGAGCGTTCCTGGCTGGGCCACGGCAATCTCGCCCGGCCCCCCTGACGAATCCTCACAAAAGCTGAATTTCATCGTGACCCTCCTCGCGGCAGACACCGACGCGCGGTTTGCGGTGAATCCCGCCATTGATGCTGCGGGAAATCTAACCTTCACACCCGCTCCGAACGCCCATGGCGTGGCCCATTTCAGCGTGCGACTTCATGATAACGGCGGCACAGCCAACGGCGGCATCGATACCAGCGTTGCTCAAACCTTCGACATCACCATCATCAAACCGCATCCCTGGCATAACACCGCCCGCGACGAAGATGTGAATGGCGATGGGTTTGTCGCCGCCAACGACGCCCTGGCGATCGTCAACCGCATTAATTCCTTCGACGCCGGCCCCGTGCCGGCCAATGCGCCCTTTGGGCCCAACTATTACGACGTGAATAACGACCTCTTCATCGCCGCCAACGACGTGCTTGCCGTCATTAACTTCGTTAATTCCAATCCGAACGGCGAAGGGGAGGCAGTGGGAGCGGTGGATGCTCGAGCCGCCGATGGGTTCATGCAGCAGCTCGACGCGCTGCTTCTGCTGGGTCCCGATGCTACGGCTCAGCAGCGGCGACGCGCTTAATCACCCGGCTCTTCCAGATACGTATAGCCGTTCAGCGCTTCTTCGTAAAACTTCAAAAACCGCCCGGCTTCCTGATGGCTCAGCCGGCTCTCGCGCACCGCCGTTTCCACCGCCGTCTGCAGGCGCGTGATCAAATCGCTCGGCTCGAACTCAACGTAGTCGAGCACTTCGCGCACCGTATCGCCCTTCACCATAGCCTCGATCACCACCTCGCCGGCTGGAGTCAGATCGACGTGCACCGTGTTCGTGTCACCGAACAGGTTGTGCAGGTCGCCCAGAATCTCCTGATAAGCGCCAATCAAAAACGCGCCCAGATAATACGGCTGATCGTTGAACTGATGCAGCCGAAGTGTCCGCTTCACGTCGCGGCGGTCGATGAACTGATCAATCTTGCCGTCGCTGTCGCACGTGATATCGCCCAGCACCGCATGCCGCGTTGGCCGCTCCTCGAGCCGGTGAATCGGAAGCACTGGAAAGAGCTGCTTGATCGCCCAGCTATCAGGCATCGACTGAAACAGAGAAAAGTTGCAGAAGTAAGTGTCCGATAGAAGCGTATCGAGACCTTCCAACTCTTCGGGCATGTAATCGAGCTGCTCCGCCAGCCGCTTAATCTTCTTGCAAATCGCCCAGAACAAGTTTTCCGCCGTCGCTCGCTGATCGAGGGCCAGATAGCCGGTCGAAAACAGCGTCATCGCCACATCCATCGCCTGCTGGGCATCGTGATAGCTCTCCAGCACGTTGCGGGCGGTGACGTTCTTGAACGTATCTACGAGGTCGAAAAGCGGCTGCTCGGAATCGGCCGGAATATCGAGCAGACTTTCATCGCCGTTCCCCTGCCCTGCCACGCCGAGCGTTCCGAACACCAGGCAAGCATGATACGCCGCGATGGCCCGCCCGCTCTCGCTAATGATCGTCGGGTGCGGAACTGCCGCTTCCTCGCAAACTGCCGAGACGTGATGCACCACGTCGGCCGCGTATTCATTCAGGGAATAATTGACGCTCGACTCAAAGTTCGTCTGCGACCCGTCGTAATCGACGCCCAGTCCACCGCCAATATCGAGATACTCGAGTCCCGCCCCGCGCTTATGCAGATCGGCGTAGGCCCGCGCCGCCTCGGTCACCGCCGTCTTCACGTGGCGAATATTCGTGATCTGGCTGCCCAGGTGAAAGTGC